>JAESGM010000749.1_pt1 | contig 15935 bp, 12 predicted proteins | sample 9269721 | NCBI WGS metagenome assembly JAESGM01 (sample SAMN15720920, study PRJNA650825) | algae metagenome | isolation source: Komarekiella atlantica HA4396-MV6 and co-occurring heterotrophs from... | place: USA: Theobald House, Kauai, HI | collected 2009-07-29 | reverse complement strand
CGGGCGACGGTCGTAGAATGCGCCGTCGTCCTGATAATTCTCGAAGTTGCGGTCGCGCTGGATAAGGCCGAAGCCGCGCGGATTGTTGTCGACGAAGGAGTTGGTGCGCACCGAGTCTGAGTTCGTCAGCGGGCGCCAGATGTGCTCATCGCCGCCGGTCCACATCGCAAGGCCGTCACTGTCGTGGATCTCGGGGCGCCAATCGCGCGCGTAGCGCAGGTCGTTTTCGCCGAACCAGAACATGCTGGTGAGTGGTGAGATCCCGAGGCGGGGAATGTCGGTGCGCGCGAACAATTCGGCGTCGATCTCCATGATCGGCACTCTATCCTTCGTCGCGTCGATGCGGTAAGCGCCGGTGACGCTCGGACCATCGAGCAGGGCGTAAACCGTAATCTCGTGCTTGTCGGAGCGCGGCTCCTCGAGCCAGAACTCGGCGAAGCGCGGAAACTCCTCAGGCTCGGGCATTGCGGTGTTCACGGCGATGCCACGTGCGGACGCGCCATACTGATTGTCTTCACCCGACGTGCGGAAATAGCTCGCCCCTTGGAAAGCGAGCCAATCGGTTTCTTTGTCGCGAGCATCCATGACACGGAAGCCGGAGAAGCCGAGATCCGGCGGCAGCTTGTTGGCCAGTTCGGCGTCCTTGTACGCGAAGGCGTCGGGCGAATAGATGATCTCGCGCGACACTCCGTCGGCAAGCTGGTGGAGGCGCACCGGGTAGGAGTTGAACTTGTCTATATGGAACAGGCGCACCGGGCAGGGGCCGGGACCTTCGGACCAGAGCGCGCGGTCGGAACGGAACTTGATGCCTTGCACGGCGTCATAGTCGACAGACTGCACGATCGTCGCAGGCGGCGGTGGACCGGCGTATGGAGCCGCTGCGAGTTTCTTGGCCCGCTGTCGCAGAGCCTCAAAGCTGAACGGAGTGGGCTGGCCGTAGCGTTGGGGCGCGGTGGGCGTCGCGAGTGCGCGGGTGTTGATCAGTGCCATGGCCAGCGCAAAAGGGCCGGCGGCGGCGAGCACCTGTCTTCTATTGACGGACATCCTGTACCTGCTACGGGCAAAAAAGATCATAAGCGGCGGGCCGAATTGGAGAGCCGCCCTGCGAATTGTCAACTGCCATCGGTTAACACCGATCACGGCCCCTAACGCACCTACTACTGTGGCAGTTGCGTGGCTTTTGGCACCACGGCACCAATCCACCTAAAATGCTTTCCCGGCTGGGAACTTGCGGTCGGCACTGGTGTTAACTTGGCCATGCCGACGATGCCCAGAGATCCGCACCTCGACAGCACGCTCGGACTTTTCCGGGAAGGTTACGAGTTCGTTTCGGGCCGCTGTCGGCGCCTCGGAACGGATGCGTTTTTGGGCCGCTTCCTGGCCTACCCGGTTATCTGCACGACGGGAGCGGAGGCGGCGCGCGAGTTTTACGATGCCGAGCGCTATGAGCGGGCCGGGGTCGTACCCGCCCGGATCCAGGCGACCCTGATCGGCGCGGGGGGTGTGCAGGGCCTGGATGGCACTGAGCACCTGAACCGCAAAGACGTGTTCATGAACCTCATGAACCGGGACAGCATCGAAGCGCTGGTGCAGAGCACCGCGCGCTTCTGGAACAAGGCGCTCGCTCAGTCCGCGCAGCAAGGCGAAATGAACGTCTTCGAATGCGCGCAAGTTGCCCTGTGTCGCGGGGTATGCGCGTGGGCGGGTGTTCCGTTGCCGAACTTCGAGGTCGCCCGGCGCACACACGATCTCGTTGCCATGGTGGACGGCTTCGGCGCGATCGGGCCCCGGCATTGGCGAGGGCGATGGGCCAGGTCGCGCTCGGAGTATTGGATCAGATCGCTCATCGAACGGGTACGTACGCGCACCTTCACCGCCCCGAAGGATTCGGTCCTCGATGCGTGGACTTGGCACCGCGACGAGACGGGAACTCTGTTGCCGTCGAAGGTGGCGGCCGTCGAGTTGCTCAACGTCCTTCGCCCGACGGTCGCGGTGGCATACTACGTCGCCTTCGCGGCGGCGGCGCTGGTGACGCGTCCGGAATACCGCCGGCGCATCGCCGCCGGCGAGCCAGGACTGGAAGAAGCGTTCGCGCACGAGGTCCGCCGCTTCTATCCCTTTGCGCCCTTCGTCGGTGCGCGCACCAGGCAGGCATTCGACAGCACCACCGGCTATCGCTTTCCCGAGGGCCACCTCGTGCTTCTCGACATTTACGGCACGAACCGCGACCCCCGGATTTGGCATGAGCCCGACCGTTTCAATCCGGAGCGGTTCCTGCGCCGGTCGGTCGGAGCGTTCGACTACATCCCCCAGGGCGGAGGCCATCCCGACAGCGGCCACAGGTGTGCAGGCGAACCGGTCACCACTGCGCTGTTGCAGCAGGCAGTCTCGGCCGTGTCCCGCTGCATGGACTTCACCGTGCCGCAGCAGGACCTGTCGTTCAGCCTGACCCGCATACCTACATATCCGCGTAGCGGCGTGCGCTTGGCGAAAGTCCGCCAGACAGCCGACGTCGCCGACGCCGTGCTAGAGCCTCTCGGCAAACAAGCTTGCCGAGCTCACCGCCGCTAGTTGCGAAGGAGAAGGCGATGGCAACCACCAAGAAGAAAACCACGCTGCCCGATCCGCTCGAACCGGGGAACATCCCCGGCCAAAAACCGGCAACGCCCGAGCGCATGCCTGGACACACGCGCGAGTTGGAGAAGAAAGCGCGTGATCGTGAGCAGCAGAAGCGGGACGCCGGCGAAGCCGAAGAAGCGCTCGATGATGCGCTTGAGCAGACGTTCCCTGCCAGCGATCCGATCGCGGCGGAGAGCACGCTGGTCACGGGCCGGCGCCGGTAGCCGCTTCGCCCTATTGCCGCCTTATGGCATGCACGCGCATTAGCGCGCGAGAGCGAAGTCCTGCGCCGCTTACGCCCCGCTAACAGCTGCTCTGAGCGAAACATTCAAAGTGCGCATAACCGTATGATTTTATTGTGCGTTGCGGGTAGCGGCTGGGCGATTTTTCCGCGATAGTTTGTGCGTTGCCGCGCGAGGGCAAGACGCGCGCCGACGACATCATCGGGGAGGGGTCCCTTGAACGAGAACTTCACTGCGGTGAAAACCGCAATGCTGCTGGCTGTGTCGTGCGTGGTGGGAATAGCAATGCTGTTTCCGCTCACGACAGAGGCGCCGGCGGCCAGCACGCGTACCGAAGCTACCTCGTCGTACTATGGCGGCTTTGGACCGGAAGGCAGTCGCATGCGCGAGCAGCTCTGGATACTGCCGAGCGGCGATCCTGAAATCGCTCAGCGCGCTACGCTTTTCCGACCGCAAGGTGGCAACCTCAGCCGATATCCGCTGGTCGTCATCAATCACGGGACCGCCGAAAACAGCCGGTTGTCGACCTCGATGCCCGTCTACTATTGGCTGTCGCGTTGGTTCGTCCAGCGCGGTTACGCGGTGCTGCTGCCGCAGCGTCGCGGGCACGGCGCAACCGGCGGTTCATTGGCCGAGGCAGTCGGCAATTGCGCCAATCCTGATCACTACCGCTCAGGTATGGTGGCGGCGCAGGACATCGGCGCAGCAATAGACTTCATGCGTGATCAGCCCTTCGTGGATCCCGCGCGGATTGTCGTTGCCGGGATCTCGACAGGAGGCTGGGCTTCCCTGGCGCTTGCCGCACAGCGGCCGGAGCTTGTCGCCGGTGTCATCAATTTCGCAGGTGGGCGCGGCGGTCACGCTTACGGTCAGGCGAACCGCGTGTGTGGTACCAAGGCGCTGGTCAACGCCGCGCACCGCTACGCATCGTCGGCGCGCGCGCCGACCCTCTGGCTGTATGCCGAAAACGACAGCTACTTCGGACCGCAGCTCGCTTCCCGCCTGGCATCCGCCTGGGCCTCGGGGGGCGGTCTCGTCGAATACGATCCGCTTCCCGCATACAGCGCCGAAGGGCACGGAATCGCTGACGACCGGGCTGGCTGGGATGTGTGGGGCAAGCGGCTCGACCGGTTTCTCGCCACCTACGTAAAGCCGACGAAGGAGCCCCAGGTCGCACAGGGGCCGTGAGGACGGCTCAAAGCTGTTTCTTGGCACGACCGGTCGCCGGGTCGCGTCCGCCCCGATACTCGTATCGGGTCTCCTGCGCCCAGTCCTCGGTGGCGGCGGGCTGGTCGTATTCGGCGTCGTCATAGGCGTCGTCGGCGCCGACGTAGGAGCGCTGGCTCGGGGGTGCGGCAGAATAATAAAGGTCGTCCGGGGCGCCCGCATACATCGGACCGGCGCAGCCACCTGCCGCCGCCGCGGCGCACACGACCAACACGATCGCCCCCTTACGGGCCACTTCAATCAGCTTTGCCATCTCTGGATCCGCCTTCGCGGCCCCTTCCTATCGTTTCATTTTGAAACGCACGGGAATATTCGGGGTTCCGAATGCGGGCCGCTGCAACTCAGGGCAGGCGGACCGCGGCGGTCAGATAATTGACGTCCGTGTCTGGGCCGAGGCGCCAAGTGTCCGACATGAGATCATAGATAATGCCCGATCGGTCGTCGGGACCGAAGCCGGCGTCGGCGAGGTAGCGGGCCAACTCATCCGGGGTGACGAAGCGGTTCCAGTCATGGGTGCCGCGCGGTAGCCAGCCGAGGATGTATTCGGCCCCGACAATGGCCAGCGCGTAGGATTTCCAGGTGCGGCTCAGGGTGGACATGACGATCATGCCGCCCGGACGCACCAGCTCACCCAAGTTGCGTACGAAGGCCGGCTGGTCGGGAATGTGCTCGACGACCTCCATGCAGACTACGGCATCGAAGACCTCGCCGCCGGCCTGCAGATCCTCGATTGTTGCGGTGCGATAATCGATCGCCAGTCGCTGCGCGCGCGCGTGCTCGCGGGCGACGTCGACCGCGTCCGCGGTAGGGTCTATTCCGGTAACGGTGGCCCCGAGCCTCGCCAGGGGCTCGGACACGAGGCCGCCGCCGCAGCCGACGTCGAGCACCTTGAGACCCGTCAAAGGTTTGAGGCCTCGCTCCGGCAGATCGAAATGCCTGACCAGACGGTCCCGGATGAAGCCGAGCCGTGCCGGGCCCTGGCGGTGCAGCGGGCGCAGCTTGCCATCCGCATCCCACCATTCCCTGGCAAGGCGCTGGAAACGATCGACCTCGCTCGGGTCGAGATTGATGCCGGCGGGAGCGGCATTTGCTGCGGGCTGTTGGCTCTGCATGTCACCGATACGCACGGGAGCGAAACAGAATGTCAAGGCACGGCATATTGCGAGAAACTGCCTATGCCGTTAAGAGAACGCCCCGTAAACGGGATTCCTGTTCGCCTCAGGCTGTTTGCGCCGATTGGACCGGCCGCGCTGTCGCGCGTCCAGCGTCCGCCGCGCAGCTCCAAGCGACAATTCGATGAGAGCCCACGTCGGGAAACGCGATGGCTGTTGTTGTGATGAAGTTCGGCGGCACCTCCGTCGCCAACGTCGAGCGCATACGCAACGTCGCGCAGCACGTGAAGCGCGAGGTCGATGCCGGCAACCAAGTGGCCGTGGTCGTTTCCGCCATGGCCGGCACCACCAATCAGCTCGTGGCCTGGGTCCGCGAGGCCTCTCTGCTGCACGACGCACGCGAATACGATGCCGTGGTGGCGACGGGTGAACAGGTCACCGCAGGCCTTCTTGCCATAGTCCTGCAGTCGATGGGGCTCCAGGCACGCTCGTGGCAGGGCTGGCAAATCCCGATCACCACCAGCGACGCCCATGGGGCCGCGCGCATCACGGGCATCGACGGCACGGAGCTGAAACGCCGCCTTGCCGCCGGCGAGGTGGCGGTAGTCACTGGCTTCCAGGGCATCGAGCCCGAGCGTCGCCGCGTCGCAACATTGGGGCGCGGAGGATCGGACACCAGCGCGGTCGCCCTAGCCGTCGCTCTCGATGCTGACGTATGCGACATCTATACTGACGTCGACGGCGTCTACACGACCGATCCGCGGATCGTCCCGAAGGCGCGGCGCCTGCCAAAGATCTCCTACGAAGAGATGCTGGAAATGGCCTCGCTCGGCTCGAAGGTCCTGCAGACCCGTTCGGTCGAGATGGCCATGGTGCACCGCATGCGCGTGCGGGTCGTATCGAGCTTCGTGGCGCCGGAGGCCATGCCGCCCGTGCGTCTCGACAGTCTGGAAGACATCGGCACCCTTGTTTGCGATGAGGATGAGATCGTGGAAAGCCAGGTCGTCAGCGGCATTGCCTACGTCAAGGACGAGGCGAAGGTGACCCTGATCAAGGTCGAGGACCGGCCAGGTGTCGCCGGCAGCATCTTCGGTCCGCTCGCCGAAGCGAACGTCAACGTCGACATGATCGTGCAGAGCGTCACGCCGGACGGCAAGCACACCGACATGACCTTTACGGTGCATGCCGCCGAGCTGCCGCGCACTCTGGAAACGCTCAAGGCGGCCAAGAAGGACATCGGCGACTTCGAGGTGCAGAGCTCAGCGGACGTGGCGAAAATCTCGGTCATCGGGATCGGCATGCGCAGCCACGCCGGCGTTGCCTCGCGGATGTTCCAGGCTCTCTCCAGCAAGGGCATCAATATTCTGGCGATAACCACCTCAGAGATCAAAATCAGCGTCCTAATCGATGCGGCCTATGCGGAGCTGGCTGTACGGACGCTTCATTCCATCTATGGTCTCGACGCGGACTAAGCGCGCGAATCTGCGCTACGGTCGAGCACTGGGCCACCGTAGCGGCGGCTCTATCCGGGCGGCACGACCATGCAAAGGCGAGGCGACGAGCCTAGAGTACTGACTTCCGAGCCGGCGCTGCGTGTCATCATGCGGCGTCTGCGGGAGATCATGTCCGAGCCCGGCGACGGGCAGTCGCGCCTCGACAAGATCGTCAAGCAGATCGCCGGCGTCATGGTCACGGAGGTGTGCTCCGTCTACCTGAAGCGGCAGGACGGCTCCCTGGAGCTGTTCGCCACCGAAGGTCTCAATCCCAAGTCGGTGCATTCCACGCAGATGAAACGCGGCGAGGGTCTCGTCGGCCGTTGTGCGGAGCTGAACGTCACGGTCAACGAGCCGGAGGCATCGAGCCACCCGGCGTTCTCGTACCGGCCGGAAACGGGCGAGGAGATCTATCATTCGCTGCTGGCCGTGCCGATCGCCCGCTCCGGGCAGGTGCTCGGCGTGCTGGTCGTGCAGAACCGGACGCAGAAGGAATACTCGGACGAGGACGTGGAAGTGCTGCAGGCGACGGCCATGGTCATCGCCGAGCATCTCGTTTCCGGCGCGGTGGCCGGGGCCGGCACGGCCATCGAGCTCGAGAAGTCGCTGACCGCCGTCATCCAGGGCGAGCCGATCTCTGAAGGCATCGCGCTGGGGCACATCGTGCTGCACGAGCCGCGCATCGTCGTCACGCATCTAATGGCCGAGGATCCGGTTCTGGAACTGGCGCGGCTGGAGAATGCGATCACCACGCTGCGGACTTCGATCGACGAGATGTTCGAGCACGAGCAGCTCTCGGGCGCCGGCGAGCACCGCGACGTGCTCGAGGCGTATCGCATGTTCGCCCACGACAAGGGATGGGAGCGGCGACTGCGCGAGGCAGTGGAGGGCGGGCTGACCGCTGAAGCCGCGGTCGAGCGCGTGCAGAATTCGACCCGGGCGCGGATGCTGCGCCAGAACGATGCCTATTGGCGCGAGCGGCAGCGCGATCTGGCGGATCTGTCGGATCGGCTGCTGCGCATTCTTGCCGGGCGCCTGACGAGCGCCGACGAGCCTTCGGCGCTGCCGCCGGATACCATTCTCGTGTCGCGCACGATGGGGCCGGCCGAACTGCTCGACTACGATCGCAAGCGGCTGCGCGGGCTCATCCTGGAGGACGGCAGCGGGCAAAGCCACGTCGCCATCGTTGCCAAGGCGCTGGGCATCGCGGCCATCGGTCAGGCGCGCGGCGTGGTGGAGCGGGTGACCGCGGGCGACGCGGCGATCGTCGATGCTCTCACCGGACAGGTGCATCTGCGTCCGTCCTCGGACGTGATCTCGGCGTATTCCGACAAGGTGCGCTTCCTCGCCCGCCGGCAGCGCCAGTATCGCGCGTTGCGTGACATTCCGGCAGTGACCAAGGACGGCGCGCGCGTGCAGGTGCATATCAACGCCGGCCTGCTGGTGGACATGCCGCATTTGAAGGATGCCGGCGCGGACGGTGTGGGCCTGTTCCGCACCGAGCTACTCTTTATGCTGTCGTCGACGCTGCCGAAGCTCGAGCGGCAGGTGGATTCCTACCGCGCCATCGTGGCGCGCGCCGAAGGCAAGCCGGTCGTATTCCGCACGCTGGATATCGGCGGCGACAAGGTCCTCCATTACTTGCGCCAGCCGAAGGAGGAGAACCCGGCGATGGGCTGGCGTGCGGTGCGCATGGGACTCGATCGCCCGGCACTGCTGCGCACGCAGGTGCGCGCGCTGCTTCGCGCCGCGGCCGATACCGAGCTGCGCCTGATGATCCCGATGGTGACGGTGCCGCAGGAGATGGACCGCGTGCGGGCGCTGGTGGCGAAGGAGCAGCAGATCCTCAAGACCAAGGGCTACGATCAGCCCTCGAAGATTCTAATCGGCGCGATGATCGAGGTGCCGGGCCTGCTGTTCGATCTCGACGCGCTGATGCAGCGGGTGGATTTCATCTCGGTCGGCAGCAACGACCTGTTGCAGTTCATGTTCGCCGCCGATCGCACCAATGCGCGCGTCGGCAGCCGCTACGACTCGCTGTCGGCAGCGCCGATGCGCGCTTTGAAGGCGCTGGTCGACGCCGCGAAGAAGCACAAGGTTCCGCTGACGCTGTGCGGAGAGATGGCCGGACGGCCGATCGAGGCGATGGTGCTGATCGCGCTGGGCTTCCGCTCGCTTTCGATGGCACCTGCGTCGATCGGACCGGTGAAGACGATGATCCTCTCACTCGATGCGAGCAAGGCATCGAAAGTTGTTGATGGCCTGTTGAAGAAAGGCAGCACCAACATCCGTGCAGAGCTCGATAGCTTTGCAAAATCGGAAGGTGTCGAGCTCTGACGCCTGCAGCAGAGGCTTTGACAAGCTCCGGCTTTTATCTAACGATGCGCGCTTGGGGGAACTCTCGTTCCAATTATTTGTGGCGTTGGTCATGCGTGAAGGCTACGAGCCGGCAAGACCCTATTATGTTGCGCGTCCGCGGGACGCGCAGCCGCATCCTGCGCCTGACCCCGCCGCAATCATGGGCGAAGAGGTCGCGCACTTCTTCCGCGATCTGCGCGGAGCGCTGCGCCTAACTCCTGAGCAGGCTGCCCACGCACTGGCCACGCGGGTCGACATCATCGCCGCTTTCGAGCAGGGCCACGTTGGCGCTCTCCCGCCGTGGCCGGAGACGTGCCGTATCGTGCGAACTTATGCCGGGTTTGCGCGGCTCGACCCGCGCCCAATCCTGCATCAGCTCGAACAGCTGACGATGATGGCCCCGCGCCAGCCGATGCCGCAGGCAGCAAAGCCGCGAGCGCGGCCCGCCGTGCCGCGTGAGGGCGGGCATACGGCGGCCGTGGGACGCATGGGCAATCGCGCGGCACAGGCCACCCGGGCCTTCCGCGACGCGCTGAACGACCGGGCCGGGCGACCCGGCATGGCCCTGTTCACGGTGACCATGGGCATCGCCTTGATCCTTCTGGTTACCCAGACGGCGGTTCTCGAAGCGGCCGTCGGCCAGCTTCCGCCGTCCATGAAGCGCTTCGTGCGCGGGGCGCAAGACTATGTAATCGTTCAATTTGCGCCGGTTCGCGACGGTCTCCGCTGGATCGACGTCGACGATCCGCGTACCCGGCGTGGCGATAAATTGCAGACCGCCGCGCAATCGGATTAGATGCGGCGCTTCACGGCGCCCTTACCCATATTCAGCCAACCTCTGACATGCGGCAGCGGCAGCCAGCCTCGCGGTCCTGCCTTCCTGGCTCCTCGGAAACATGAGCACGATACCCAAGGACAAGCTCGAGAAGATGATCGGCCGCTGGAACACGATCCAGGCCGAGCTCAATGCGGGCGTCAATCAGGCAGCCTACGCCAAGCTGACCAAGGAGTTCGCCTCACTCAATCCGATCGTCGAGACGATCGATGCGCTGCGGGCCATGGAGAGCGAGGAAAGGGACCTGCGTGCGCTGATCAAGGATTCGGCGTCGGACAAAGAAATGCTGGCCATGGCGCGCGCCGACCTCGAGGCGCTGGAACCGCGCCGTGAGGAGCTGGAGCAGCAGCTCCGTATCCAGCTACTCCCGAAAGACGCAGCCGACGAGCGCAGTGCCATCCTGGAGGTGCGCGCGGGAACCGGCGGCGACGAAGCCGCGCTGTTCGCTGCCGATCTGTTCCGCATGTACAGCCGCTACGCGGAGTTGCACGGCTGGAAAGTGGAGATCATCTCCATGTCCGAGAACGATCTGGGCGGCTACAAGGAGATTGTCGCTTCGATCACCGGCGAGGGCGTGTTCGCGCGCATGAAATTCGAATCCGGCGTGCATCGGGTGCAGCGCATTCCGGCAACCGAGGCGGGTGGACGTATTCATACATCGGCGGCCACCGTGGCGGTGCTGCCGGAGGCCGAGGAGGTCGACGTCGAAATCCGGCCGGAGGACATACGCATCGATACGATGCGCGCCGGAGGTGCCGGCGGCCAGCACGTCAACAAGACCGACTCGGCCGTGCGCATCACCCATCTGCCGACGGGGATAATCGTGGTTTCGGCGGAGAAGTCGCAGCATCAGAACCGACGCCTCGCCATGCAGGTGCTGCGCTCACGCGTCTATGAGATGGAGCGCGAGCGGGCAGACGCCGCGCGCGCGCAGGCGCGCAGGGGGCAGGTTGGCTCCGGCGACCGCTCGCAGCGCATCCGCACCTATAATTTCCCGCAGGGCCGCGTCACCGATCACCGCATCAACCTGACGCTGCACAAGCTGGATACGGTGCTCGACGGTACGGCGCTGGACGAACTGGTCGATGCGCTGATCACCGACCATCAGGCAACGCTGCTGACCGAGATGCAGAGCAATGTCGCCTAATACACAGGAACGCGCTCCCGCCGGCGAAGCGCTGGGGAGCGCCGTGGCGCGTGTGCAGAGAGCGCTGGCCGAAGCTGCCATCGACGATGCCGGCCGCGAGGCGCGCCTGCTGCTTTCGATCGGTGTCGGCGTCACTTCCGCCGACATGATTGCACGCCCGGAGCGGCCTCTGACCTCTGGTGAGACGGACCGGCTTGCAACCCTGCTCGCCCGGCGACTGGCGCGCGAGCCGATCTCGCGGATGCTGGGAGAGCGTGAATTCTACGGCCGGGTGTTCAAGCTTTCGCCCGAGACGCTCGATCCCCGGCCCGATTCCGAAACGCTGATCGACGCTGCCCTGCGTATGGCGGACCGCGAAGGCTGGCGCACGCGGCCGGTGCGCATCCTCGATATCGGAACCGGCACGGGCTGCCTGCTGCTCACCCTTCTTGCCGAATTGCCGCTGGCAACGGGATTGGGCACCGACGTGAGCACGGATGCTCTGCGTACGGCGGCTACCAATGCTGCCGCGCTGGGCCTGGCGGAGCGGGCTCATTTCGCGCGGCACGACGCCCTCGCGGGAATCGATGGACCGTTCGAAATCGTCGTGAGCAACCCGCCGTACATTCCCTCGGCGCATATCGCTGGTCTCGATCCTGAGGTGCGCCTATATGATCCGCATGCGGCGCTGGATGGCGGCGGCGATGGGTTGGACGTTTACCGACGCGTGATTTTCGATCTTCCCCGCGTACTCTCGGGTTGGGCTATATTCGAAGTCGGAGCCGGGCAGGCTGGAAGTGTTGCCAGACTGTTGCGGCAAGCGTTCGTTAAGACACGGGTGCCAGAACTCGCTGACTTCCGGGACCTTGGCGGCCACACACGGTGCGTTGCTATCCGGTCACAGATATGATTGGTCGCAAATAAAAGGTTTGATTTGCGCCGGTTCCGCGCTAGTCTGAGGACAGCCGATTGATCGTGCACCGCGCTCAGGCGCTGAAGTCTGCACGACTGGGATTGCGAGGCACGGGGACACGGGAGCGCGACCCGATTTCCCATTGCTCCCGCTGGAACGGCATTCGCTAGCTGTATGGCGGGCGACGCCTTTTTCCAATCGGAAGTAGCTAAGGCCGGTTGAGCGTCACGAGATTGAGAAGCACGCGCGCGTCGGCGCGGTCAGATACGGGCTTGAGAAAGCGCGTCAGCGTCTGCTCTAGGGAAACAGCAGGTTTGGGACCGCCGACAGCAGGTCGCCCACGTTTTTCGTTTCATCACGACCGAGAATGGAGCCAATGAGGCAAGGACAGCAGAACCGCCGAGGCCGCGGGCGTAATCGCAAGGGGCAGAGCCCCCTCACGCGCAGCTTCGAGAGCACGGGGCCGGACGTCAAGATCCGCGGGACCCCCTCACACATCGCTGAAAAGTACATGTCCCTCGCACGCGATGCGACATCCTCCGGCGATCCGGTCCTGGCCGAGAACTATCTGCAACACGCAGAGCATTACAACCGCATCATCATGGCATTCCGCGACCAGCAGATTAGCCAGGGCGGCGGCGACATGAACGGCGGCATGCCCCGCAACCGGCCGTTCGGCAACGACATGGAAGGCGACGACTACTCGGACGATGACGGTGATGACGGCGAAATGCAGCCGCCCGTCCGTCACCACGAGCAGCAGCCACGCTATGAAGGCCAGCGCGGCGGACACGAGCAGCAGGGTCGCTTCCGGGACCGCGACCGCAACGATCACCGCAACAACCGCAATCAGGACCGCGACCGCAATGACCGTGGCGGGCGCCACGAGCAGCCGCGCGTTCCCGCCGAAGCGGTCGAGGGCGGTGGCCAGCAGCCGTCCGTCGATGCTCCGTTCCAGCCGCGCCGCGAGCGTTTTTCCCAGCAGCCGCACGAGCAGCCGGAATTCCTGCGCCGTCCGGTTCGCCGGCCGCGCCGCGATACCAACGGCTCGAATGGCGCAGCGCCTGAGGCCAATGGCGCGGTCGCCGACGAGGGCGAGCGCGACTAAGCGCCGGCCTGAGAGCTGATCTCAGATCGTCAGACTATCACCGACGGCGATTGTGCCGTCGGTGGCGACCCGAACGTAAATCCCGAAATCGGAATGCCCGTAGGCCCGCTGCAGCGCAGCCGGGATCGCCATGTCGCGGGCGCCCGTTGCCGGATCGACATTGGTCGCCGCGCAGCGCTCCGTGCGCTTGATGGCTTCTACCTCCACACCGCCAAGGCGTCCGCTACGGCCGATCCATCCGAACTCCGCCCAGGGCTCGGCACCGTCGATGATGACGTTGGGCCGGAAGCGCAGAGGGTCGACGGTGCGCCCGACTACCCGTTCGAATTCCCGTAGCGAAGCCAGATTGATGACGTGCAGGCACTTCGCCGTCACGTCCGAGAAGCTGTGCCCCGGGGCCGAGACGATATGCGGGGCGCCGCGCAGCTCCTCAGCCATGTATGCGGCGAGGAACTGTTCGATCATCTTGCGGCCGATCTGGGTCGTGAGGTTGCCGCGCGCCACCTGCTTGCCAGCGCGAAGGATGGTCAGCGTCTCGCTGGCATCGTCGAAGTGGGTTTTGAGAGTGGCCAGGCGCTCATCGCGCATAAGCATCAGGAAGTTGATCTTCGGAAGATGCTGGGGATGCTCGGGGTCGAAGCGGCCCGGGCCGTTCTCGATGGCATAGGCGCGGTCGAACGGCGCGGTGCCGCCTGCCTTCAGCGCCATCTGCTGCAACGATTCGGGAGAAAGGCCTTTCACCGGATAGCGATAGAGGCCGCGGACCTCGGTGGCGCTCATTCCGCTCCTCGTTGATGCAACTCAATGCGTGTGCAAGGCACCCGGCTCAGCCTCTTTTGTGCGGTTTGGAGCACACTATATCACGCATTGGAAAGGTTTCCCGTCGATGCTGCGCACCCTGCAGGTCGGCGGAACCACGTCCTGACGTAGAAGGTGCCGGGCCGTGCCGAATGGGCGGGTCGGTACGCTGAGGAGGGAAGATATGAACTTCGAAATGTTTACGGACCGTGCGCGTGGATTTGTGCAGGCCGCTCAGAATCTCGCGCTGCGCGAAGGCCACCAGCAGTTTTCGCCCGATCACCTGCTGAAGGTTCTGCTCGACGACAACGAGGGCCTGGCTGCCGGGCTCATCCGCAAGGCGGGCGGCGATCCGAAAGCGGCGCTAAACGCCGTCGAGGCGCAGCTGGCGAAGCGGCCCAAGGTGTCAGGCGGCGGCTCGGGCCAGCTCTACATGGCTTCCGAACTGGCGCGCGTCTTCGATCAGGCCGAGAAGATCGCCGAGAAGGCGGGTGACAAGTACGTCACCGCCGAGCGGCTGCTGCTTGCCCTGGCGCTCGAGAAGGGCACCGACGCGGCCAAAGATTTGGCCGATGCCGGCGTCACGCCGCAGGGGCTCAACGAAGCCATCAACGATCTGCGCAAGGGCCGCACCGCCGACACCGCGTCGGCCGAGCAGGGCTACGATGCGCTGAAGCGCTATGCGCGCGATCTGACCGAAGCGGCAGCGGCGGGCAAGATCGATCCGGTCATCGGCCGCGACGAGGAAATCCGCCGCACCATTCAGGTGCTGTCGCGGCGCTCGAAGAACAACCCGGTGCTGATCGGCGAGCCGGGCGTCGGCAAGACGGCGATTGCCGAGGGCCTGGCGCAGCGCATCATCAAGGGCGACGTGCCCGACAGCCTCAAGGACAAGAAGCTCCTGGCGCTCGACATGGGCTCGCTCATTGCCGGCGCGAAGTACCGCGGCGAGTTCGAGGAACGGCTCAAGGCGGTGCTGAGCGAGGTCGAGGCCGAGCAGGGGCGCATCATCCTGGTCATCGACGAACTGCACACCATCGTCGGCGCCGGCAAGACCGAGGGCTCGATGGATGCCGGCAACCTTTTGAAGCCGGCGCTGGCGCGCGGCGAGCTGCACTGCGTCGGCGCCACGACGCTCGATGAGTATCGCAAGCACATCGAGAAGGATGCGGCGCTGGCCCGGCGCTTCCAGCCGGTGTTCGTCTCCGAGCCGACGGTGGAAGACACCATCTCGATTCTGCGCGGCATCAAGGAGAAGTACGAGCTGCATCACGGCGTGCGCATTACCGACAGCGCGCTGGTCGCGGCGGCGACGCTCTCCAACCGCTACATCACCGACCGTTTCCTGCCGGACAAGGCGATCGACCTCGTCGACGAGGCGGCTTCCCGTCTCAAGATGCAGATCGATTCCAAGCCGGAGGAGCTGGACCGTATCGATCGCGAGCTGATGCAGCTCAAGATCGAGCGCGAGGCGCTGAAAAAGGAAAGCGATGCGGCCTCGAAAGATCGTCTCGCCAACCTTGAGAAGGAGATCGCCGACCTCGAGGAGGAGAGCAAGATCCTGACGCAGAACTGGGAGGCCGAGCGCGAGAAGCTCGGTAGCGCCCAGAAGCTGAAGGAGGAGCTCGATCATGCACGCACCGAGCTGGAGAAGGCACAGCGCCGTGGCGACCTGCAGCGCGCGGGCGAGCTTGCCTACGGTAAGATCCCGGAGCTCGAGAAGAAGCTGCTGACGGTGGAAGGCGAGGAAGCCAAGGGCGGCATGGTCGAGGAGGCGGTGACGCCCGACCAGATCGCCTCGGTCGTGTCGCGCTGGACCGGTATCCCGGTCGACCGCATGCTCGAAGGCGAGCGCGAGAAGCTGCTGAAGATGGAGGACGCGCTGGCCAAGCGTGTCGTCGGTCAGCGCGAAGCCGTGGATGCTGTCTCGACGGCCGTCAGGCGCGCGCGTGCGGGCCTGCAGGACCCGAACCGGCCCATCGGCTCGTTCATGTTCCTCGGCCCCACCGGCGTCGGCAAGACGGAGCTGTCGAAGGCCCTTGCCGGCTTCCTGTTCGACGACGAGAACGCGATGCAGCGCATCGACATGTCGGAGTTCATGGAG
>JAESGM010000748.1_pt1 | contig 15953 bp, 7 predicted proteins | sample 9269721 | NCBI WGS metagenome assembly JAESGM01 (sample SAMN15720920, study PRJNA650825) | algae metagenome | isolation source: Komarekiella atlantica HA4396-MV6 and co-occurring heterotrophs from... | place: USA: Theobald House, Kauai, HI | collected 2009-07-29 | reverse complement strand
CGCGCCGCCCGGCATGGAGCTGCCGGCGCGGTTGACGCCGGAAGCTTTGGCGCGCCTGCCGGTGCTGCTGTTCGAGCCCGGCGGCATCACCCGGCGCATCGCCGATGAATGGTTCGCCCGCGCCGGCGTGACGCTGAAGCCGGTGATGTCGCTCGGCAGCGTCGAGGCGATCAAGCGGCTGGTCGGCGCCGGTCTCGGCTGCGCCGTGCTGCCCGGCATGGCGGTGCATGGCGAGAACGACGGGCTGATCGTCCGCTCCCTGTCGCCGCGCGTGCATCGCACGCTCGGCCTCGTCCTGCGCAAGGACAAACCGTTGCATCGCGGCCTGCGCGAGACGCTGAAGGCTTTGCGGGCGCTTGGGACGCTCGGCGAGAGGTCTGCCTCCTGACAGGTCCGGTCAGGCCCGCGGTTCATGTGATCCGCCGTTTGCGCAGTGCCCATGGCCTGAAAACGGCGCTAAGGTTTTCGCCTGCCGGCGGAACATTTCGCCTGCTTTCGCGCTTCGTGGACATGCCAAGACGTCAGGTGCCCTGATCGGGCACGGCAGCCAGCGGGGGACCGACATGATGAAAGCCGTTCTGCGAGGGGCAGCGCTGCTGCTCGGCCTCAGTCTCACCGCTCCCGGTTTTGCCTGTGAGCTCGACCGGCCGCTAAAAATGGCCGGGCTCGACTATGATTCCGCCGCTTTCCACACCGCCGTCGCCAGCGCCATCGCCGAGAAGGGTTTTGGCTGCAAGGTCGAGCGTGTGCCGGGCGTCATCGCACCGCTGGTCAACGGCCTCGGCCGCGGCGATGTCGACATCGTCATGGAGATCTGGTTGGCCAATCCGGTCGAGGCCTGGCTCAAGGAGTCGGCCGCCGGGAAGGTCGAGCCGCTTGGCACGACCTTCCCGGATGCGAATGAGGGCTGGTTCGTGCCGCGCTATCTCGTCGCCGGTCCCGACGCCAAGGCGCCGGAGCTGAAATCTGTGCAGGATCTCAAGCGCTATAAGGAGCTGTTCACCGACCCGGACGAGCCGGGTAAGGGTCGCTTCTATAATTGCGTCGCCGGCTGGGTCTGCGAGGGCATCAACAGCAAGAAGCTCGTCGCCTACGGGCTTTCCGGGGATTTCACCAATCTGCGCGGCGGCTCCGGCGAGGCGATCGTCGCCGCCATCGAATCGGCTCTGAAGCGCAAGCGGCCGGTCGTGTTCTACTATTGGGGCCCGAGCTGGCTGCTCGGCGCCTATGACCTCGTCAAGCTCGACGAGCCGGCCTTCGACCAGGCGATCTGGGACGAGCTCAAGACGAGCGATGCACCCAAGCGCGCCAGCGCCTATCCGGTGAGCCGCGTCGTCATCGGCGCCAATGTCGAGCTGGCCAAGAAGGCGCCGCAGCTTGCAGGCTTCTTCAGGAAATACACCACGACCAGCGAGCTGACCTCGAAAATGCTGGCCGAAGCGCGCGAGAAAGGTCAGTCGCCCGAGCAGCAGGCGCTCGTATTCCTGAAGACGCAAGGCGATGTCTGGAAGGCCTGGCTGCCGGCCGATATCGCCAGCAAGGTCGCGTCCGGCCTGTGACACCAGATGGACTGCCGGATCTCGGCAAGGCGCTGCAAAAGCTGGTCAACCAGGGCGTCGATGCCGTCGTCACCAGCTATGGCAACGATCTCGACGGCTTCAGCAGGCTGCTGACCGCGCCGGTACGCGGCGTCGAGAGTGTTCTGCTGCTCGTGCCAATGCCTGCCTTCGTCCTCGGCGTTGCTGCGGCGGCGTGGTTTGCGAGGCGCAGTCTCAGCTTCACGCTCGCCATGGCGATCCTGCCGCTGGTGCTCGCCGGTCTCGGCGTCTGGACCGAGGCGATGCAGACGCTTGCCCTCGTCATCGTCGCGGTGGTGCTGGTCGTGCTGCTCGGCCTGCCGCTCGGCGTCGCCGCGGCGCGCCTGCCGCGTCTCGGAAAAGCGCTCGCGCCGGTCTACGATCTGATGCAGACCATCCCGAACTTCGTCTACCTGATCCCGGTGGCGATGCTGCTCGGGCTCGGGCGGGCGCCGGCGTTGCTCGCGACCCTGATCTATGCACTGCCGCCCTTCGCGAGGCTGACCGAGCTCGGCCTGCGCGGCATCGATATCGGCATGATCCATGCCGCCCGCGCGCTCGGGCTCGGGCCGTGGCAGACGCTCCGACTCGTCGAATTGCCGCTGGCGCGGCCGGTGATCCTGCAAGGCCTCAACCAGGCGATCATGCTATCGCTCGCCATGGTCGTGGTCGCCTCGATGATCGGCGCCAAGGGGTTGGGCGAGGTCGTGCTGCTCGGCCTGCAGCGCGCCGATCCGGGCCTCGGCTTCGTCGGCGGCCTGGCGGTCGTGGCGCTGGCGATCCTGCTCGACCGCATGGCGCAGGCGATCCTGCGGCAGCAGCGGCCGCCAGTATGAACTGCTGACGGATTCGGTCAGGGCGAGCGGTTGCGCCGCGTCCGGTGCTTGGGCAGGGTGCCGCCCGAAACGGGAGAGGTACTGCCATGTATGGCTTGATCGGGAAAATGCGGGCCAAGCCCGGCGAGCGCGAGGCGCTGATCGGCTACATCCTCGAAAGCAGCGGCGAGATGCCGGGCTGCCTGAGCTACATCGTTGCCCGCGATCCCGATGATGCCGATGCGATCTGGGTGACCGAGGTCTGGGATCGCGAGGAGAGCCACAAGGCCTCGCTCGCTCTGCCGGTTGTGCAGGCGGCGATCGCCAAGGCCAGGCCGATCATCGCCGGCTTCGACAGCCATGTCGTCACGCAGCCGGTTGGCGGGTTCGGGCTGGCGAAGGGCTGAACTATTCCCGTCATGGTCGGGCTTGTCCCGACCATCCACGCCTTCCCAGATGCAATGTGGCGTTCAAGACGTGGATGCTCGCCACAAGGGCGAGCATGACGGTTTGAGCTAACAAGCCTGGCCTTCCGCTTCCCGCTGCCACGGTCTAAGACCTTCGCGACCGAGCCGCGAGCCTGCCATGACCCAATCCGCCTTGAGCAAACTCACCATCCTGCCGACGACGGCGGCGCTGACCGGCCGCGTGATGCCGCCCGGCTCGAAATCGATCACCAACCGGGCGCTGCTGGTCGCGGCGTTGGCGAAGGGCACCAGCCGGCTCAGTGGCGCGCTGAAGAGCGACGACACTCGCTATATGGCGCAGGCGCTGCGCGATATGGGCGTCGCGATCGACGAGCCCGACGCGACCAGCTTCATCGTCACCAGCGACGGCAAGCTGCGGGCGCCCGCCAAGCCGCTCTTCCTCGGCAATGCCGGTACGGCGACCCGTTTCCTGACGGCGGCGGCGGCGCTGGTCGACGGCACCGTCGTGGTCGACGGCGACGAGCACATGCGCAAGCGGCCGATCCTGCCGCTGGTCGAGGCACTCACTCGGCTTGGCGTCGCGATCACCGCGCCGAGCGGCTGCCCGCCGGTCACCATCCAGGGGCAGGGCGGTTTCGAGGGCGGTTTGGTCGAGGTCGATGGCGGCCTGTCGAGTCAGTACGTCTCGGCGTTGCTGATGGCCGGCGCCTGCGCCCGCAATCCGGTCGATGTCGTGCTCACTGGCCAGGAGATCGGCGCCCGCGGCTATGTCGACCTGACGCTGGCGACGATGCGCGCCTTCGGTGCGCAGGTTTCCGAACCGGCGAGCGGCGGCTGGCGGATCGCGCCGACCGGCTACACCGCGACCGATTACCTGATCGAGCCGGATGCCTCGGCCGCGACCTATCTCTGGGCGGCGGAGGTGCTGACCGGCGGCGCGATTGATCTCGGCGTGCCGGCGTCCGCCTTCACCCAACCCGACGCCAAGGCGCATGAACTGATCGCCGCCTTTCCGAACCTGCCGGCGCAGATCGACGGCTCGCAGATGCAGGATGCGGTGCCGACGCTCGCCGTGCTAGCCGCCTTCAACCGGACGCCGGTGCGCTTCACCGGAATCGCCAATCTGCGCGTCAAGGAATGCGACCGCGTCGCCGCGCTGGCGCAGGGCCTGTCGCGAATCCGCGAGGGACTCGGCGTGGAGGAGGGCGACGATCTCCTCGTGGCCGCCGATTCGGCGCTGGCCGGCCAGACGCTGCCCGCCGAGATCGATACTTTCGCCGACCACCGCATTGCCATGAGCTTCGCTCTGGCGGGGCTGAAGGTCGGCGGCGTCACCATCCTCGATCCCGCCTGCGTGGCGAAGACCTATCCCGATTACTGGCGCGCGCTCGGCTCGCTCGGCGTGCGCTTCGAGGGCGAGGTGCCGTAGGAGCTGCAGGGACAGAGGACGACACTTAGCTCGCTGTCATCTTTCTCTGAAGACTTTGTTTGCGTGGTCCATGACGGGTTTGACGAGGTATGAGAGTGCGGTTCTGTCATCGGTTGTGATCAGGACCTCGACGGGCATGCCCGGCACGAGGGTTTTGCCTTCGAGGGCCTTGTCGTCGCGGGCGATCTCGACCTCGGCGATGTAGAAGGTCGCGTCTGACTGGGCGTCCTTGGTGGTCGCGGGTGAGACGTGTCGGACCTGGCCGGGGATTTCGGGGGTGGTGTTGCGGGCGAAGGCGGCAAAGCGCAGGCGTGCCGGCTGGCCGGCGTGGACCTGGTCGATATCGGCCGGCGCGATGCGGATCTCGACGAGCAGCTTGGCGGTCTCAGGAACAATGGTCGCGAGCCGCGCCGCCGGGGTGATGACGCCGCCGACGGTGAAGACGCTGAGCTCGTTGACGATGCCGGCGACCGGCGCCTTGATCTCGCTGCGCGCCAGCCTGTCCTCGGCGGCGACGCGCCGGTCGGAGAGCTCGGCGATCCTGGCCTCGATCGGGGTGAGCTCGCGCTGGGCCTCGGTGCGCGCGGTCTCGTCGATGGTGATGATCTGCAGCCGGGCCTCGTTGATGCGCAGCTTGGCCCGCGCGATCGTCGCCTCGATCTCGCCGCGCTCGCCGAGCAGGCGGGCCCATTCGCGGTTGATGTTGAAGACCTTGACGCCGTCGATGAAGCCCTTCTGGAAGAGGTTGAGATATTTGTCGCGCTCGATCTCGACGAGCCGCAACTCCTCGCGCTTGGCGACCAGACGAGCGTCGAGCCCCTTCGTCTCCTCGCCCGACTGGACGATGGTGATCTCGAGCAGCTCCTTGCGGCTCTCGCGGTTCTGACGGTTCCCGCTGAACAGGCGCCGCTCGCCGGCCATGATCTTGACCGCGTCATCGCTGAGCGCACCCAGCCCCGGCGGATCGAGCATGGTGTCGAGCCCGTCGCGCTCGGCGGTGAGCCGGGCGCGGCGGCCGAGGACGTCGGCGAGCTGCGAGCGGATGATCGACAGCTCCGTCCTGATCTGGACGTCGTCGAGCCGGAACAGCACCTGTCCCTCGCTGACGCGCTCGCCCTGGCGGACGGCGATCGCCTGCACGGTGCCGCCATCGCGGTGCTGCACCTCCTTGAGGTTCTGGTCGACCTTGACCGCCCCTTGCGCGATCACCGCGCCGGCGAGCCGGGCCGTCGCGGCCCAGCCGCCGCAGCCGATCACGAGCGCGACGGCCAGCAGGAGCCCGAACAGCACATGTGCGCGCAGCGAGAACCTGTCCTCGCGCGTCTCCGGCAATGCGGTGGCGCCCGCAAGGAAGTCACGATCGGTGTTGTACGCATTCATGGCCGGGTCACTCCACGCCAGGATCAGCTGTAATAGTGGAACTGGTGGGCGCCGCTGATCTCGATGGAGAAGCCGTTGCTGCCCTCGTCCTCGATATCGACGTCGATGAAGGTGGTCTCCTGCTCGCCGATCTTCTCGATCCGGAACCGGAACGGCTGGCTGTCGCCGCTGTCCTCGCCATAGGTGCGGCCGAAGCCGTCCTCGTCGTCGCGATCATCGTCCTCGTCGCGGTCGTCGTCGCGGCGCAGCGTGTACTGGCTGATCAGGATGCGATCGCCGACCTCGAGGTCGAGGATCTTGTGGATCATCTCCTGCGCATCCTCGACGGCATCGCGCCCGTCGAGCTCGAACTTGAACGTGTCGTCGCCGTGACCGCCGGTGACGGTGGTCGGCGTCTGCGTTCCGATGACGAAGGTGTCGCCGCCGTCGCCGCCGATCACCACCTCGAAGCAGGCGATTGCGTCCTGGCCGGCTTCCGGGCTCGTGAGCTTGCCTTCGACCAGATCGACGAGGGCGCCACGCGTCAGGTTGCTCAGGTCGAGCGTGTCGATGCCGGCGCCGCCATCGTAGTCGTCCTCCTCGCAGTCGGCGTCGACGATGACGGTGTCGTCGCCGTCGCCGCCCTCGACCTTGTCCTCGCCCGCTCCGCCGGCGAGATGGTCGTTGCCGCTCGAGCCCTGGACTTCGTCGTCGCCGTCGCCGCCGAGGACGACATCATTGCCCGCGCCGCCGATCAGGCAGTCGTCGCCCGCTTCGCCGAGGATGACGTCGTCGCCGCCCTCGCCATGGACCCGGTCGTCGCCGGCCCCGGCCCGAGCCACGTCGTTGCCTTCGCCTGCCTCGACCTTGTCGTCGCCATCGCCGGCATCGAGCGTGTCGTTGCCACCGCCGCCGCGCAGATGATCCTGGCCGGCCCCGGCGAAGATGAGGTCGGCGCCGTCGCCGCCGTCGAGCATGTCGTTGCCGGCGCGGCTGATGAGCGTATCGTCGCCCTCCTCGCCGAAGAGGCTGTTGTCGCCGCCGCCCGCATCGACATAGTCGTTGCTGCCCCCGGCCCTGACGACGTCGTCGCCGTCGCCCAGACGCACGCTGTCGACCCCGGCTCCGGCGATCACGACATTGCCGCCATCGCCTGCGCTGACAATGTTGTCGCCGGAGCCGGTCAGGATGGTGTTGGCTCCCTCCCCACCATCGATCTGGTCGTTACCCTCGCCGCCATCGACCAGATCGTCGCCAGCACCAGCCATGATGATATCGTCGCCGTCGCCTCCGGCGATCACGTCGTCGCCGTCGCCGCCGTCGAGGATGTCGTTGCCGGCCTCGCCATAGAGGTGATCGTTGCCCGCCTCGCCGTAGAGCGTGTCGTTGCCAGCCCCGCCATAGAGGATGTCATTCCCGGCGCCGCCATGGACGACATCGTCGCCCGCGCCGGCATGGACGGTGTCGTTGCCGGCACCGGCGAGGATGATGTCGGAGGCGCCGCGGCCCTCGATCAGGTCGTCGCCGCCGAGGCCCTCGATGCGGTCGCGGCAGTCGGTGCCGACCAGGGTGTCGTCGGCTTCGGTGCCGGTGAGCTCCAGGAACTCGACCACATCGAACTGCGCTTGCTGGACCACGCCGGCCTTGCCGTCGCTGACGACATAGCTGACCGTGACCGGGCCGTAATAGCCCTTGGCCGGCGTGTAGAGCCAGCCGCCCTCGGCCAGCTGCAATGTACCATGCGAGACGGTGATCTGGCGGATGCTGAGCGGGTCGGCATCGGCGTCGCTCGCGCCCGCGAGCAGCAGCGCCATGGTGAGGAGCGTGGTCTGGCACGGGCCGATGTCGACCAGCCGGACCGGCCCGGTGAGGCGCGGGGCGCGGTTGCGCGGCGGCAGCTCGGGGCCGGGATCGACGGGGCCGGGCGGGCGGATATCGGGCCCGCCGCCGCCGCCAGGACCGCTGGTCGGCGAAGGAAAGGAGCCGGCCAGGCTCGGCAGGCCGGCCTCGAACAACCCGCCCGAGCCGGCCGGCATGCGCAAGGCGGACCAGTTGTCATTGCTGGCATCCTCGCCGAACGCGTCCGGAATCCGCGCCGGGCGCAATGGCGGCAGCGGCAGCTGGTCGAACTCGAACATCGGCGAATCGATGCCGAGGAAGTCGGGCAGGCCGGGCACGGTCGGCCCGGGCCCGCCGGTGCCGATCGCCTTCTCCTTGGCGTCGCCGAGCGCGCCGGTCTCGTCCTCGGGGGCATCGGCGGCATCGGGGGCCGGCGGTGCCGCAGCCTCGGCCGTCACGCCATCGGCTGCAGCGGTCCCGGGGCGTTGTTCCTCGTTTTGAGAGGTTGCCGCCTTGGCCGGATCGAGGATGCCCTGGACATAGGCGATCACGGCGGCCATCAGCGCGACCAGCATGGCCGGGACGCGCAGCGGCAGTGGCGCGTCGTCCTGGGCACGCTCGTAGATCTGGGCGGCGTTCTGCGGCGCGGTGTCCGTGCGCCGGGCGGCTTTGACGTCGATCATACCGACACCCGCTGGAGCTCGAATGGCATGGCTTTAGGCATGGGCGCGGCGGGCCGCGGCGGCGCTTCCGCCGCCTCCGCCCCGCCCGCAGGCTTGATGATCTGGTCCTTCGGCCCGAAGGCGGTCAGCTTGCCGGCCTGGATCACCCCGACAAAATCGACGGCGGCGAGCGCGCTCGGCCGGTGCGCGACGATGATGACGATGGCGCCGCGGGCCTTGAGCTGCTCGATCGCCTTGGTCAGCGCCGCCTCGCCCTCGCCGTCGAGATTGGAGTTCGGCTCGTCCATCACGACGAGGAAGGGATTGCCGTAGAGCGCGCGCGCCAGGCCGATGCGCTGGCGCTGGCCGGCCGAGATCGCCATGCCCTGCGGCCCCAGCGGCGTGCGGTAGCCGGCCGGCAGGCGCACGATCATGTCGTGGATGCCGGCTGCGTTGGCGGCCGCGACGATGCCGCTCGGGTCGTCATAGTCGGCCAGGCGCGAGATGTTCTCCTCGACGGTCGCATCGAGCAGGCTGACCTCCTGTGGCAGATAGCCCATCGCCCGGCCGAGATCCTCCTCCGGCCATTGCTCGAGCTCGGCGCCGTCGAGGCGCACGGCGCCGCGCAGGCACGGCCAGATGCCGGTCAGGGCGCGCACCAGCGTCGTCTTGCCGCCGCCGCTCGGCCCGATGATGCCGACCGCCTTGCCGGCGCCGACCTCGAAGCTGACCTCGCTGAGCAGGATCTGGCCGCTGCCCGGCGCAGCGACGGTGATCTTGTCGACCTTGAGATAGTTCTGTGGTGCCGGCAGCTTCATCGGCTCGACGGCCTTGCTCAGGGCGACGACGGTCTCGCGCAGGCGGGCGAAGCTCTGGCGGGCGGCGACGAAGGGCTTCCAGTTGGCGATCGCCTGGTCGACCGGCGCCAAAGCGCGCGCGGACGAGACCGAGGCTGCGATGATCGCGCCGGCCGAGAGCTCGCCCTTGATGGTGAGATAGGCGCCGAGCCCGAGCACCGCCGATTGCAGGATCACGCGCAGCACCTTCGAGAAGGCGCCGAAGGAGCCGACGATGTCGCTGGCGCGCGATTGCAGTTCGAGATGGGCTTCGTTCGCCACGGAAAAGCGCTGCGTCGCTCGCCCGGCGAAGCCCATCGCCTTCAGCACCTCGGCATTGCGGGCATTCGAGTCGGCGATCGCGCTGCGTCCCAGCGCCGTCTGCCGGGCTTCGCCCGCCACCCTGCGCGCCACGATCTCGGCCGCCAGCGTCAGCAGGGTCAGCACCACGGCGCCGCCGAGCGTCAAGGCGCCGAGCCAGGGATGCAGCAGGTAGATGAAGCCGAGATAGATCGGGAGCCAGGGCAGGTCGAACAGCGCGCCCGGTCCCTGGCTGGCCAGGAAGCTGCGCACGGTGTCGACGTCGCGGCCGCGTTCGAGCGCTTCGGTGGTGGAGAAGCCGAAGCGCGGCATGTCGATCGTCACCCGGTGCGCGACCGGCGCGATGTCGCGGTCGAACCGCGCCCCGATCCGCAACAGCACGCGCGATCGAATGGCGTCGAAACCGCCCTGGAACAGGAAGAGGACCAGCGCGATCACGGACAATGCGACCAGCGTCTGGACGCTGCCGCTGGTCAGCGCCCGGTCATAGACCTGCATCATGTAGAGCGAGCCGGTGAGCGCCAGCACGTTGATCACACATGAGATCGCGACGAGATAGACGACGATCCCGCGCAAGCCTTCAGTGAGCTTTGCGGCATCGCGCTTGCGGGCAAGGGACAGATTGGCGGGGGCCATTGGCCACTCCCTGAACGATGAAAGGTGCAGAGCCCGGCGCCACCCCGGTCAGGGACCGGGGTGGCGCGAGCGCCGCATCAAAGGGTGACGTTGCCCGAGTTCAGGGTGAGGGTGCCCTTCAGGTTGATCTGGAAATCGGCATCCGGATCACCGTCGGCGTTGCCCGACACCACCGTGTAGTCGCCATCGGCGCGGGTCTCGTAGGTCACCATGAGCTGCGCCGAGCCGGTGAACGAGGAGCCGTTCACGATCGTGAAGCTCTGGTTGCCCGCCGCGGCCTGGTCGGCGTCGATCTGCGACAGGTCGAGCTTGTCGCCCGGCTCGAAGTCGAGGATCGTGTCGCCATTGGCCGCCTGCTGGCTGGTGAAGCGGAAGACATCGTCGCCAGCGCCGCCTTCGATCACATTGACCGCATTGCTGGCGGTGATCGTGTCGTTGCCGGAGCCGGTCGCGACGTTCTCGATGCCCCACAGCGTGTCCTGGCCGGTCTGGACGCTGACCGCGCTGCCCCGCCCGGACAGGCCGGAGCCGAGGTCGACCGTGACGGAAGCGGTCGCCACCGACATGTCGAGCGTGTCGATGCCGTTGCCACCGCCGAGGTCGTCGCCGTGATAGCTGTCGTTGCCGTCGCCGGCCGCCGCGACGAAGAGGTCGTTGCCGGCGCCGCCCACGACGGTGTCGTCGCCCGCGCCGCCATCGAGCCGGTCATTGCCGCCGCCGCCGAAGATCCGGTCGGCGCCCGCCTCGCCGTAGAGCGCATCATTGCCCTCGCCGCCGAAGCCATGGTCGTCGCCGCCGCCGAGGAAGGCCGTATCCGTCCCGGCTCCGGCATCGACGAAGTCGGCGCCTTCGCCGGCAACGATGTTGTCGTCTCCGGCCTCGCCGGTCAGGACGTCGTCGCCACCGAGGCCGACGATCGAATCCGCCCCTGCCGTGCCGATCAGGACGTCGCTCTGGCCCGTCCCGGTCCGCACCGCTCCGCCCGAAGGACCAGGCGCCGGCGTGCCGGCATCGTCCTCGTCGTCGTCACAGCCGCAGTCGTCATCATCATCATCATCATCATCGTCATCATCATCGTCGTCGTCGTCATGGTCGCCGGAGCCGGTGTCGTCTTCGTCCTCGTCATCCTCGTCGTCGACGGCGAGCATGGGATCGAAATCGCCGAGGAAGCTGATCTGCTGCTCGCCATTCGACAGGATCGAGAAACCGGTTGCCTCGTCGAAGTTGCGGATGAAGCTGTCGGGATCACTGCCCGCCGGCAGTTCGATCACGTCCTGCTCGCGTAGCGCCCCGACGATGATGTCGTTGCCGCCCATGGAGCGGAAGACGACGCGGTGGGCCGACTGCAGCGCGGAGATATCGACGATGTCATCGCCCTCCGTTCCATCAAGCGTAATCGTGCTCGTCGCGAGGCTGGTCGGTGTGAAGTCACCGATCGGAATGAAGGTGTCGCCGCCGCCGAAGCCGCTGATCGCGATTTCCTCAACATTGTCGAGCTCGGCGACGATCGACGCATTGGTGGTGCCGTTGCGCGTGATGACGATTTCGGTGTTGCCGTTCAGGCCGGTGAGCCCGGCGGCGGTCGCCGCTGCCCGCGAGTAGATGCGGTAGGTCTCGGCGGTCGCGTCGCCGGCAATATGCACCGTGTCCGTGTTGGCGCCGCCGTCGATAAAATCGCGACCATCACCGACCCGCCAGAGCGCGAGGTCGTTGCCGGCGCCGCCGTTGACAGTGTCGTTGCCGGCGCCGCCCGCGAGGACATCGTTGCCGTTGACGCCGTTCAGAGTGTCGGTTCCGCCATGGCCGAGGATAAGGTCGGCGCCGGTCCCGCCAGTCTGCGTGGCGTTGCCATTGCTGCCGTTGACCAGGACATAGGTCGAACCGGCAAAGCGCAGCTGCTCGATCGTGGTCAGCGTGTCGGCACCCTCAGCGCCGGTCAGGTCGACGACCACGAGTTGGTTCGAGGCGTTCAGCTGGAAGCCGAAACTGCGAACCGAGCCGGAATAGACAGCGACGTCATTGCCGCCGGCGCCGCCGTCGAGCCGGTCGTCGCCCGCGCCCCCGTTCAGCGTGTCGGTGCCGCCAGCGCCGTTCAGGATGTCATTGCCGGCATTGCCGTTCAGGGTGTCATTGGCGCCGGCTCCGAACAGGCCGCTGGTCCCATCGGCGATATCGTCGCCGGCGGTGCCGTTGAACGTGTTGGCGAAGAAGGGGACGGCGTCCCAGTTGTCGCCGACCACGCCGGTCGGGGCCGAGGTCAAGCTCTCGGAATGGCCGCCACCGTCTGTGAAACTCACCGTCACGCGTAGCAGCCCGCCGACCTGGCTTCCGAAGCCGAAAATGCCGTCGTTGGGCGTGTAGTTCGCGGCAGTTGCACCTGGGATGCTGATCCAGTTCGTCCCGCCATCGGTCGAAAGCTGCCACTGATAGGTGAGGGCGCCGAGGCCGTTCTCATCCTGGATACCGGCAGTACTCACTGAGAGTTGCTGGCCCTCCGTCGGGGTCAGGTCGCTGATCACCGGAGCGCCTGTCGCCGGGCTGTTGACCAGCTGGCTGACCAGGAACTCGCCATCGGCGAAGCGCAGCTTCTCGATGTTCCAGAGCCGGTCGAAGCCGTCCGACTCGCGGTTCTTGCCGGTTGCCGGATCGGTGGCGCCGGCCGTCTGGTCGACATGCTCGACGGTGATGCTGCCGTCGGCATTGCGGGTGAAGGCATAGTTCGCCTTGACGTCCCAGTAGACGGCAACATCGCTGTCGTCCTGGCGTCGGCCATTGACCAGCTCGCGGACGATGTCGAGCGCGCCGGGGCTGACGACGCGGCTGAACATCAGCTGGTCGAGCGTCCGCCCGCTGAAAGCCGGGGCGGCGCCGGAGACTGGAGCGCCGTCGACATAGTCGGCCTGGCGCCAGACGAGTTGCGAGACGCCGTCGGTGGTGTAGGTGACGCCGTCATGGCTGAAGCCGATGCGGACATTGAGCCAGCGATCGCCGTCGATGATGTCGTTGCCGCCCTTGCCCTCAATGACGTCGGAGCCGCCGCCACCAAGCAGGATATCGGAGGCATCGGCAGGGTCGAACACGACCATCGCGTCCTGACCGGATGCGTCCTTCAGGACGTTGCCGGCGGCATCGCGCGCCAGCGTCGGGGTGAGATGCGAGACCAGTGCCGAGAGCCCGTCGATCAGCGCGACGTTCTTGGCCAGCAGCGCGTTCGAGTAAGAGTCGAACGGCGCGGTGGGATCGACCTGCGCGCCGTTGCCATTGACGTCGTAGCCACCGATGACGACGTCGCGGCCGGTCAGCTTGTCATCGTGCCTCCAACCCGAGAGACCTTCGACGAGGTCGAAGCGGTCACGCAGGATGTTGGCCTGCTGGTTGGTGAAGATGGATATGTTCATATCCGAATCCGCACCGGTGGCGTCGCCCTTGTGGATCGCCCAGTCGAAGCCGGCCATGCCGTTGTTGCGCTGGATGCCCGGGCCCTGGACCATGATGTCGTCGCCGGACTCGCCGTCATAGTCGTTGTCGTTGCCGCGCCCGTCGAGCACGTCGTGACCGATGATCGTCGAGTTGAAGAAGAGCTCGGAATTGTCGCCGGCGAGCGTGTCGAAGCTCTCGCCACCCTCGATCCAGTCGTGGCCCTCGTTGCCCATCAACATGTTGATGCCAGTGCCGCCGCGGATGAAGTCGTCGCCTTCACCGCCCTGGATGGTCTTTGCCTCGCTGCCGCCGTAGACGAAGTCCTTGCCGGAGCCGGCGAAGACGAGGTCGAGGCCGCTACCAGGGTTGATGACGTCATCGCCGGCGTCGCCATGGATCACGTCGGCCGCGCCGATATCGGTACCGCTGTCGGTGATGACGTCGTTGCCGTCGCCGCCATGGAGATGGTCGACGCCGTAACCGCCTTCGAGATCGTCATTACCGGCGCCACCCCAGAGCGTGTCGTCGCCTTCGCCGCCGATCAGGATGTCGCGCTCGTCGGTGCCGCCGAGAACGACATGCTCGGTGCCGGTGTAGCGCAGCAGGTCCAGATCGCCGTCGCCGTCGAGATCCTGGCGGATCACCATCGGGCTGATCGCCTGGAGGACGGGGTTGGCGTGGAGCGGATCGGCCTTGCCATTGGCACCGAGGCCGGTGACCTGCTTCGACGGGTCCATCTCGAGGATGTAGTCCGCGGTCTGGAAGGCGGCGCCATTGATATGGCCGCCATCGGTGCCGACCGCTGTGTTGCGCATGATCAGCTGCGCGAAGCTGTCCGATTCCAGCTGGTTCAGCAGGTTCAGCCCCTGGGTGCGGCTGAGATAGTAGAAGCGGTCGCCGGCCTGCAGCTTCTCCATCTGGTATTCGAAGACATAGGTGAAGCTCGAGCCCAGCATCGAGCCGAAGGCCATCTTCTTCTCGGCAAGGCCGCCGATCCAGAAGTCGACCTCGTTCAGGCCGCCGAGCTTGGCGTCGTTCGCCCAGACACCGGTGGCGTGCAGGAAGTCGAGCCGGTCGGCCGGCGCGTCCGGCCCTCCGAGCACCAGCACTGCGGCGGCGGCGCGCTTGGCCTCGAGCGTCGTTGCGGCCTGGATCGTGTCGTGGGTGCCGTAGGCGGCGACGAAATTGATCAGGGAGGCCGGAGTCTTCAGCGCCAGGGCGAAGTCGAACCAGCTCTCATAGGGTTTGACCCGCGTGTCCTGCGTATCCTCGAAGAACTGCTTGCGCGCCTCGTTCAGCGAGGGGACACCGGTCTCGCGGGCCCGGGCCAGGTTGAGCGCGCCGAGATCGAGCGGCAGGCCGACGAGATTGTTGCGCAGCGCATCGGTGAGATACTCGTCGATCTCGTTGCCGGCCTGGCGCGACATACCACGCAGGATCGCTCCGGCAGCCTGTTCGGCATCGGCGCCCTGGGCGTTGAAGGCGATCGGGTTGAGGAAGGCGTCGATCAGCCCCATCGAAGACTGGACCGGGCCGCCGGCGCCCATCTTCTGGATGTCGATCGTGTCGGTCAGCATCGAGTGCCCGAAGCGGTAGACCACATGGGCGAACTCGGCGACGATCGCACCGTCGACATCGGCGGTGTTCGAGAACAGGAACGGATCGACATCGGGAGCTGCCGCCCGGGCGAACTCCTCGAAGACGAGATGCTGATAGACCATCTCGGTCGAGAAGCGGCCAGCTTGGAACAGGCGCTCGCCGTCCCAGACCAGCGCGTCGATCGCAGCCTGAGATGACGGGATCGCCGCGACGTCGATGGCGAGCCACTCGTTGAGGAAGGCGAGATCTCCGCTGGAGAGGATGATCTCCTTCATCTCGTCGACCTGGCGATTATGCTCGCTGTGGAAGAGATGGTGGACCGAAGTCAGGCCGATATTCTCGTTGCCGCGGCCGTCGCCGACGATGACATGCGCGCCGAGCAGCTCGTCGTCATAGGTCGTCGCGATGCCGTACATGTTCAGAGCGATCGGATTGCCGGCAATCGCGTCGGCATCGGCCGTCACCGCGACCATCGGGGTCGCCGAGTTGCGGTCGTCGTCCACCCAGCCAGTCGGCACCGCGCTATGGGCGATGTCGTTGAGGAAGGCGCGGCCGGCCGGCAGAGCCTGTCCCGCTGGTACCGGGCTCGCCAGATCGCCGGAGACGAAGCCGTTCGTCGTGACCAGCTGCGGCAGTCCAGTGGCGCCACGCACGAATTCGCCATAGAGGTCGGTCAGCAGCGCGGGGACGCGATGGACATCCATGTCGCTGAGCTGAATGCCGAGCTTCTCGGCTGCCTGTTTCTTGACGTCGGCCCAGGTCGCCGGACCGCCGGTGGCGCTTTCGAGCATGTGCCCGGTCGCGACCGGCTTGCCATCGACCATCTTGTATTCGCGCAGGAAAACCTGGTGCGACGGGTTCGAGGTATAGACCTGGTTGAGGTCGATCCAGGGCGTCGTCTCGTTGTTGTGGTTGACGACGCCGTCGGCCCCGATCTCGGGCGTGGCGCGGGTCAGCACCATGAAATTGGTGCGGCCGCCCTGGACATAGAGCGGATCGTCGGGGGTCAGCGGGATATAGACATTGCCCGCC
>JAESGM010000747.1_pt1 | contig 16007 bp, 17 predicted proteins | sample 9269721 | NCBI WGS metagenome assembly JAESGM01 (sample SAMN15720920, study PRJNA650825) | algae metagenome | isolation source: Komarekiella atlantica HA4396-MV6 and co-occurring heterotrophs from... | place: USA: Theobald House, Kauai, HI | collected 2009-07-29 | reverse complement strand
AGAAAATCTCCTGGGCCGACCTGATGATCCTCGCCGGCAACGTTGCGCTGGAATCGATGGGCTTCAAGACATTCGGTTTCGCCGGCGGCCGCGCCGATGTGTGGGAGCCGGAAGAACTGTTCTGGGGCCCTGAAGGCACCTGGCTCGGCGACGAACGCTACTCGGGCGAACGCCAGCTCGCGGAGCCGCTTGGCGCCGTGCAGATGGGTCTGATCTACGTGAACCCGGAAGGTCCGAACGGCAATCCGGACCCGATCGCCGCAGCGAAAGATATCCGCGAAACCTTCTTCCGCATGGCGATGAATGACGAGGAGACCGTCGCGCTGATCGCGGGCGGCCACTCCTTCGGCAAGACTCACGGCGCGGGCGATCCCTCGCTGATCGGCCCCGACCCGGAAGGCGGAGCGATCGAGGATCAGGGCCTCGGCTGGAAGAGCAAGCACGGCACCGGCATCGGCGCCGACGCCATCACCGGCGGCCCGGAAGTCACCTGGACGCAGACGCCCACCAAGTGGAGCAATCTCTTCTTCAAGAACCTGTTCGAGAATGAATGGGAGCTGACCAAGAGCCCGGCCGGCGCCAAGCAATGGGTTGCGAAAGGCGCGGCCGCGGACGTGCCCGACGCCTTCGACAAGTCGAAGAAGCATCGGCCGACCATGCTGACCACGGACCTGTCGCTGCGCTTCGACCCGGCCTACGAGAAGATCTCGCGGCGCTTTTACGAGAATCCGGGCCAGTTCGCGGACGCGTTCGCGAGAGCCTGGTTCAAGCTGACGCACCGCGACATGGGTCCGCGCGTGCGCTATCTCGGCAAGCTGGTGCCGCAGGAAACGCTGATCTGGCAGGACCCGATCCCGGCTGGCGATGCATCGCTAAGCGACGCGGATGTCACAGCGCTGAAGGCGAAGATCCTCGCCTCCGGTCTCACCGTGCCGCAACTGGTGTCGGCCGCCTGGGCGTCGGCCTCGACCTTCCGCGGCTCCGACAAGCGCGGCGGCGCCAATGGCGCGCGCATTCGTCTGGCGCCGCAGAAGGACTGGGAGGTCAATCAGCCGGCCCAGCTCAAGACCGTGCTTGCCAAGCTCGAAGACATTCAGAAGGGCTTCGGCAAGAAGGTCTCGCTGGCCGATCTGATTGTGCTCGGCGGCTCTGCCGCGGTCGAGAAGGCGGCGAAGGATGCCGGTGTCGATGTGAAGGTGCCCTTCACGCCGGGCCGCGCGGACGCCTCGCAGGAGCAGACCGACGTCCAGTCCTTCGCGCCGCTCGAGCCGCGTCAGGACGGCTTTCGCAACTACACCAACGCCAAGAAGATCCAGTTCATGGCGCCCGAGGAGGCGCTGGTGGACCGGGCGCAGTTGTTGCGGCTGACAGGACCGGAGATGACGGTACTCGTCGGCGGCCTGCGTGTCCTTGGTGCGAATGCCGGCGATTCCAAGCACGGCGTCTTCACCCAGACTGTCGGCAAGCTGACCAACGACTTCTTCGTCAATCTTCTCGACATGCGCACGCAATGGCAGCCGGTCGCCGGCTCCGATGGCGTGTACGAGGGGAGCGATCGGAAGACCAACGAAGCCAAGTGGATCGGCACGCGCGTCGACCTGGTCTTCGGTTCGCACTCGCAGCTCCGCGCCTTCGCGGAAGTCTATGCCTGCGCGGACTCGAAGGAGCAGTTCGTGAAGGACTTTGTGGCGGCGTGGACCAAGGTGATGAACGCCGACCGCTTCGATTTGGTCGGGGCAGGCACACAGAAGGCGGCGTAACAGCACCAACAAACGCGAATGAAAAGGGCGGCCGTGCGGCCGCCCTTTTGCTATCTGTCAGGGAATTTCCGGCTGCGTCTCGGCGAGCGGCCACCAGCCGTCATCGCCGCGACGGAAAAGCGGACAGCCATACACGGCACGCACCGGCGGCGGCACGGACAAAGTCGCCATTTTCTCCTGCCAGCGATTGGTTTGCTTCATCGCCACCACGATGCTCGCAACCTGTGCGCCGATCCGCTGCAGCAGCTTCACGGCGGCGACGGCGGTCGCGCCGGTCGAAATCGCGTCATCCACCAGCACGATGCGGCGCCCCTCGAGCAACGGCAGCATGTTGGGATCGAGCCGCAGCCGCTTGCCGGCGTCCGGACTGGTGATCGACTGAACCGCTTCCGAGAGCGCGTCGTCGTACCAGAACTTGCGCGAATAGCCGAGCGGCACAAAGCGCGGATGAGCAAGCCGCTCTGCGACAAGATTCGCGAAAGCAAGACCAAGCGTGGGCAGACCGACAATCATGTCGGCGTCGAAGCCGCGCGCCTGTTCGGCCATCGCGTCGGCGAGGGCGGCAACCACGGCATGAGCGGCCTGGTTGGCGATCAGCGAGGCAACCGCTTTGTCGCCGGATGGCAATTGCCGAAGTGGGAGCACCAGGACACGGTCGTCCGGCAGCCGCACCGGATAGCCGTAGCGGTAGGGCGGCGCGGACGCAAAACGCGATGGAATATCGGCGGTGATGTCCTGCCAGTAGCCGGTGGTTGGCTCGGTAAAAAAGGCCTCTGGCATCGAAAAACAGAATCCAAAGAACCGGCGGCTGCGCGCAGGCCGCCGTTTACGGCTAATCCGGCGATTTCTCACCATCCGCACGCAGCGCGTCGGGCTGCGGCATGGCGATGACGTTGTAGCCGGAATCCACGAAGTGGATTTCCCCGGTCACGCCGCCGGACAAGCCTGACAAAAGATACAGCCCCGCGCCACCGAGCTCCTCCAGCGTCACGCCGCGCCCGAGCGGCGAGTGCTTCTGCTGGAACGCGAACATATAGCGCGCGTCGTTGATGCCGGCGCCGGCCAGCGTGCGGATCGGTCCGGCGGAGATGGCATTCACGCGGATATTCTGGTGGCCGTAATCAACCGCGAGATAGCGCACCGAGGATTCCAGCGCCGCCTTCGCAAGACCCATCACGTTGTAGTTCGGCATCGCGCGATCGCCGCCGTTATAGGTGAGCGTCAGCATCGCGCCGCCATTTGGCATCAGATCGGCCGCACGCTTCGCCGACTCGGTGAAGGAGAAGCAGGAGATCACCATCGAGCGCACGAAATTCTCGCGCGAGGTGTCCGCGTAGCGGCCCTTCAGCTCGCTCTTGTCGGAGAACCCGACAGCATGAACGTAGAAATCGAGCGCGCCCCATTTCTTTTTGATCTCGCCGAAAACGGCATCGACCGACCCGATATCCTCGACATCGCAGGGCATCAGGAAGGACGAACCCGCCGACTCCGCCAGCGGCTTCACGCGCTTCTGCAAGGCCTCGCCCTGATAGGTGAAGGCAAGCTCCGCGCCGTGTTCCGCCAGGGTCTTTGCAATGCCCCAGGCGATGGAATGGTCGTTGGCGACGCCCATGATGAGCCCGCGCTTGCCTTGCATCAGTTTGGTCATTTTTTGACTTCTGCCATTTGAAAATCGGCCGCTTCGGCCTCGATAACGCCGCCGAACAGCGACAGGATCAGTATTTCGGTCTCGTCGGTGAATTCCATGCGCATGAAATCGATATTGCCAGCCTTGGCATTCTTCGACAGTCTGGGAATGTCCCCGCTGAACAGAACCCGCTTCAGGCTCTTGCCGGTGCAGCAATAGCGCTTTCGCGTCCCGCTCTCGTCGTCGCCCGGATACAGATCGAGATAGAGGCGAATATCCTGATTCTTCGCAGGCAATCCGTTGACGTGAACGTCGACAAGATTGCCGTCATGCCAGTCGATGTCCTGATCGACAAGCTTCATCGCGCGTCAGGCATCGAGCTGCTTGAAGACCACCGAGGCATTGGTGCCGCCGAAACCAAACGAATTCGACAGGACGCAGCCCAGATTCACATTGTCCTTTCGCTCGCGCACGATCGGCATATCGGCGAAAGCCGGATCGAGCTCCCTGATATTCGCGCTCTCGCAGATGAATCCGTTCTTCATCATCAGCAGCGAATAGATCGCTTCCTGCACGCCGGCCGCGCCGAGCGAATGACCCGACAGAGACTTGGTCGCCGAAATGGGCGGACATTTCGCGCCGAAGACTTCGCGGATCGCCTCGATCTCCTTGGCGTCGCCGACCGGCGTCGCGGTCGCATGCGGATTGATGTAATCGACCGGCACCTTCGTCGTCTCGAGCGCCATCTTCATGCAGCGCATCGCGCCTTCGCCCGAAGGCGCCACCATATCGTGGCCGTCTGACGTCGCGCCGTAACCGGCAACCTCGGCATAGATCTTGGCGCCGCGCGCCTTCGCATGCTCAAGCTCTTCCAACACCAGCACGCCGGCTCCGCCGGCGATGACGAAGCCGTCGCGCGTGACGTCGTAGGCGCGTGAAGCGGTCTCCGGCGTATCGTTGTATTTCGTGGACATCGCGCCCATGGCGTCGAACAGATTGGACAAGGTCCAGTCCAGTTCCTCGCAGCCGCCGGCGAAGACCATGTCCTGCTTGCCCCACTGGATCATCTCGGCGGCGTTGCCGATGCAGTGGTTGGACGTCGCGCAGGCGGACGAGATCGAGTAGTTGACGCCCTTGATCTTGAACCAGGTTGCCAACGTCGCAGATGCGGTGGATGACATCGCCTTCGGCACGGCGAAGGGGCCGATGCGCTTCGGCGAATTGTTCTTGCGGGTGATGTCCGCGGCTTCGACGATCACGCGCGTGGACGGACCGCCCGAACCCATGATGATGCCGGTGCGCGGATTGGAAATATCGTTTTCTTCAACGCCGCTGTCGCGGATCGCCTGCTCCATCGCAACGTGATTCCACGCGGCGCCCTGACCGAGGAACCGCATCGCACGGCGATCGATCATGCCTTCCGGATCGAGTGTTGGCGCACCCGCCACCTGGCACCTGAAGCCGTGCTGCACGAACTGCTCCGAGCGCGTGATGCCGGACTTGGCCTCGCGCAAGCTCGCCAGAACTTCCTGCGTGTTGTTTCCGATGGACGAGACAATGCCCATCCCGGTCACGACAACCCGTCTCATGCTTGCCTCATCCGCCTTTGTCAGTGTCCGCGCCACACGCCGCAGAAAACCGGCGCCAACTCAGGAGGCCGGCGCCAGCGCCGCATCCTGCTTGAACAGGCCGACCTTCAGATCGCTGGCGCGATAGATAATGTTTCCGTCCGCCGACAGCCAGCCGTCGGCAACGCCCAGCACGAGTTTCGAGCGCATGATGCGCTTGATCTCGAGACCGTAGATGACCTTCTTCATGTCCGGCAGAACCTGACCGGAGAATTTCAGTTCGCCAAGACCAAGCGCGCGGCCATTGCCCGACGATCCGAGCCAGCCGAGGAAGAAGCCGACGAGCTGCCACAAAGCATCGAGGCCGAGACAGCCCGGCATGACCGGGTCGCCCTTGAAGTGACAGGGGAAAAACCAGAGGTCGGGGCGGATATCGAGTTCGGCGCGGATCAGGCCCTTGCCGTGCTCGCCGCCGGTTTCGGAAATGTCGGTGATCCGGTCGAACATCAGCATGGGCGGCAGCGGCAATTGCGGGCCGCCCGCGAACAATTCCCCGCGTCCGCAGGCCAGGAGATCCTCAAAATCGAATGTGTTGCGCCGGCTCTGCATTACCGTCCTTTTTCGGGAATCTGGCCCCCCACGGCCAAGTCGGGAATTCCCTAACATAGGCCTTCCCGGGGGCAAAGCTGCCCTTTGCCGGCCCGGCCAGATGCGAAAGAGTTGCAAATAACGCCCGGCCGCGTATATAATTTCAATTGCAACAAATCCCCGGCCTTGAACCGGGCAATTTGGGCAAGGAACCATGACACAGCAGCGTACCGTCGTTTTTTCCACTCCGATCGAGCCGTCCGCCGCCCTGCGTGCGGGCGACCACCGCAAGACCGACCTGAACGGTTGCCCCTGGCATGACGTCAAGTCGATGCTGCGCGATGTGGGCTTGCGTCCCACCCGTCAGCGCATGTCGCTGGGCTGGATTCTGTTCGCCAAAGGCGACCGGCATGTGACGGCGGAAATGCTGTACGAGGAAGCGACCAAGGCGAAAGTGCCGGTGTCGCTGGCGACCGTCTACAATACGCTGCACCAGTTCACCGAAGTGGGTCTGCTGCGTCAGGTCGCAGTCGACGGGTCGAAGACCTATTTCGACACCAACGTGTCGGATCACCACCACTTCTTCGTCGAAGGCGACAACGAACTGGTCGATATCGCCGGACCGGAAGTGGTTGTCGACAAGACACCGATCGCGCCGGAAGGCTACGAGATCGCGCGCATCGACGTGGTCGTGCGCCTGCGCAAGGCCGGATCGTCCCGCTAGGCATTTTGCAGTTTTCAGGATCAGCGACTGAGCCGTTTTCGGCTCAGTCCACTTTTTCGTTCGGATAAACGCCCCACAGGCGTTCCTGCTGGATCCAGCCGTCGAAGCCTTCCCCCGTCACCCGGCACCAGCTGCCGTTGCAGCGTTTGACCTGGGCGACCACGCCGGACTGCAGCTTGGCGGTCACCGAGCCTGTTGTCTCCGGCTCATCGTTCAACGGCACCAGATCGTCCTTGCTGCGCTGTGTCACGACCGCGGTGCGACGGCCCGACAGCAGCGAGTGATAGACCCAGCCTTCGGCGCCCTCGGAATCGCGGATCCGGCGCCAGTTCTCGAATTCGGCGGTGATTTCAACCGGCAAGCCTGACTTGGTAAAGACCCAGGCCACGTCATGGTCCTTGGTCGGGCCGGCGCGCACATTTACGCGGTCGGACTTCAGGCTGACATAACGCGGAACCGGCAGGCCGCTGACCGTGCCGCTTCCTGCCTCGCCGGCCGCATTGGCCGGCGGCAGCCCCGGCAGCAAGCCGCCCGCGGCCAGGACCGCGAGGATGAGAGCTTTCAGTCGGGGGTTTTGGGTTGCTATGACCATGTCGAACATGAAATATCGGCGCCGGAACCGAGCGCCGAACAAGAGGCGCAGTGTCGGCCAGCCGGGTTAAAGAGGACTGAACGGGCCTCTCCGGCGCCGGTGTCAGGATGAGGCGTGACTGGATGTCCAAAAGCAAAAAGCCCTTGGTCGTCGTGACGCGCAAACTTCCCGACAGCGTCGAGACGCGCATGCGCGAATTGTTCGAGGCGCGGCTCAATCTCGACGACAAGCCGATGAGCCAGGCCGAACTCGTCGCGGCGGTGAAAACCGCCGACGTGCTGGTGCCGACGGTGACCGACCGCATCGATGCGTCGGTGCTCAGCCAGTCGGGCGAGAACCTCAAGCTGATCGCGAATTTCGGCAACGGCGTCGACAATATCGACGTGACCACCGCGCTTCAGCGCGGCATCACGGTGACCAATACGCCGGGCGTGCTCACCGAAGACACCGCCGACATGACCATGGCGCTGATCCTCGCCGTGCCGCGCCGCCTCGCCGAGGGTGCGAAGGTGCTCACCGGCGAGAACGAATGGGGCGGCTGGTCACCGACCTGGATGCTTGGCCACCGCATCTGGGGCAAGCGGCTCGGCATTGTCGGCATGGGCCGCATCGGCCAGGCGGTGGCGCGACGCGCGCGTGCCTTCGGCCTGCAGATCCACTATCACAACCGCCGCCGCGTGGCGGCGAAGATCGAAGAGGAATTGAACGCCACCTACTGGGAGAGCCTCGACCAGATGCTGGCGCGTGTCGACATCGTGTCGGTGAATTGCCCGCATACGCCGGCGACCTATCATCTGCTCTCGGCGCGGCGGCTGCAGTTGATGCGGCCCGAGGCCTATATCGTCAACACCGCGCGCGGCGAGGTGATCGACGAGAACGCGCTGATCCGCCTGATCGAGACCGGAAAGATCGCAGGCGCCGGCCTCGACGTGTTCGAGCATGAGCCGGCGCTGAACCCGCGCCTCGCCAAGCTTGCGCGCGAGGGCAAGGTCGTGCTGCTGCCGCACATGGGCTCGGCGACGGTCGAAGGCCGCATCGACATGGGCGAGAAGGTCATCATCAACATCAAGACCTTCATGGACGGACACAAGCCGCCGGATCGGGTTTTGCCTTCCATGTTGTAAGTGCAGGCCGGCGGCTTGTTGTTGCATGAAGACGGCCCGCGCAAGCGCGGGCCTTTTGCCGCCGGATAGCGTTCTTCCGCCGGTGCTCTGACACGCGTTCAGGCGTATCCCGACAAATCCCGGATCGTCGGCGTCTCGCCCGACAGCGGATTGTCCTTGTCCCACGCATAACGCAGCGTCTCGAAGCGCAGCGTCAGCGCATCGACCATCAGCAGCCGCCCGACCAATCCTTCGCCGAAGCCGACGATTTCGCGGATCACTTCCAGCGCCATCATCGAACCGAGAATGCCGGGCAGCGCGCCGAGAATGCCGGCTTCGGCGCAGGCGGGAACGGTCCCCGCCGGCGGCGGCTCCGGAAACAAACAGCGATAGGTTGGATTAGGCGAGCCGTCGGCGGCGCGCTCATGCGCGCGGACGGTCGTCAGCGTGCCGTCGAACGTGCCGACGGCCGCGGTGACGAGCGGCTTCTTTGCCAAAAAGCAGGCGTCGGAAACGAGATAACGCGTTTCGAAATTGTCCGAGCCATCCGCGACGATGTCATAAGCCGACACAAGCCGTATTGCATTCGCGGCCGTCAGTCGCTCTGGATGAATCTCCACTTTCACATGCGGGTTGAGCCTGCCGATCGCGGCGGCGGCGCTCTGCGTCTTCGCAACGCCGACATCCGGCGTCGCATGGATGACTTGCCGCTGCAGGTTGGACAAAGCCACGGTATCGTCATCGACCACGCCAATGGTGCCGACGCCGGCGGCCGCGAGATAGAGCAGCAGCGGCGCGCCAAGCCCGCCGGCGCCGATCACCAGCACCCGCGCCGCCTTCAGCCTGGCCTGTCCGGGGCCGCCGACATCGCGCAGGACGATGTGGCGGGCGTAGCGTTCGAGTTCTTCGGCGGTGAGCATCGATCAGGTTCCGGCTGTCCGCACCATCACGCTTGCTTGATGGCGCAAGGTCAAGAGGGACAGTTGCAAAAGCGCGCTTGCGCAAGACCGCATTGCGCGGTCATCTATCGGAAGACGTTGCGTTGAGGCCGTGATGCGAGTTCTGCTCACCATTGCTGCGATCATAGCGGGAACGACACCCATCCTGGCGCAAACCGCCAAGCCGGCGCAAAAGCCCGCGGCCAAACCCGCCGCAGCCGCACCGGCGAAGCCCGCCGCCGCCAAGCCTGTAGCCACCAAGCCCATGCCGCCCAAACCGGCCGAAAGCGCCGAACTGAAGGAGACCTATGCGGCGATGCCGCTCGCCGAACGGCTGGCCATCCAGTCCGATCTCGTCTGGTCCGGCGATTATAACGGCATCGTCAATGGCGATTTCAGCGACCGCTCGATCGCCGCGGTGAAGGGATTCCAGAAAAAGAACAAGAGCAAGGAAACCGGGATTCTGACGCCGGACGAACGCGCGCTTCTTGCATCGAGCGTCAAGGCCCAGCGCGAACAGGTGGGATGGACCCTGGTCGAGGACGATGTGATTCCCGGCGCGCGGCTCGGCATTCCGGCGAAATTTGCGGTGAAGTCCGAACGCGGCGCATCCGGCACGCGCTGGTTCTCGGCGCGCGGCGAAATCCAGGTCGAGACCTTCCGTGAGAAGATGGGCGGCACGCAATTGTCGGCCCTCTACGACGAACTGAAGAAGACCCCGTCCAACCGCAAGGTCGAATACAACACGATCAATTCAGATTTCTTCGTGCTGTCGGGTCTGCAGGGCCTGAAGAAATTCTATGTGCGCGTGCAGCTCAGGGACAACGAGGCGCGCGGCATGACCATTCTCTACGACCAGGCCATGGACGGGATCATGGAGCCGGTCGTGGTCGCGATGTCGAGCGCCTTCGCGCCATTCGCCAGCGATGTTGCCGAGGCCGCGCGGCGCAAGGTGGAATATGCGAGCGGTATAGTCGTGAGCAATGCCGGGCATGTCGTCACCAAGCGGCAGGCAACGGACGGCTGCCATGTCATCGTCGTTGCCGGGCACGGCAATGCCGAACGCATCGCGGCCGACAAAAACTCCGACCTTGCTCTATTGCGCATCAACGGCGCCGCCAACATCCGCCCGCTGCCGCTCTCGGCCGAACCGCCGAAGGGCGCCGACCTTACGCTGCTCGGCATTCCCGAGCCGCAGACGCAGGGCGGCAGCAAGGCGGTTGCCGTGGCGAAGGCGAGGCTGCGTGGCGTCGACGGCACAAAGGTCCTGCTCGATGCTGCGCCGTCCGCGGGATTTGCCGGCGCCGCGGCTTTCGATGCGCAGAGCCAGTTTGTCGGCGTCGTCGACATCAATCCCGCGGCCATCATACCCGCGGCCAGCGTCAGGATGTTTCTTGAAGCCGCCAATGTCGCGCTGACCAATGGCCGCGCCGACATTGAAACCGCGAAGACAGCGATCACGCGCGTCATCTGCGTAAGGAAGTAATTTAGCCAACGCTCCGCCCCCCTGTTGTTTAACGGCGCGGGGGCGCCAGTGTCCCTTTTTCCTCTTCCCCAAAAAGGGAAATGGAGCGCCGGGAGGCGCCAGGGGTGCGGCGCTCAACAGCACCCCTTTGGCGGGGATTAACGCACCCCGCCGCGCGCCACTGTCGCGGGCGCGCGAGCCCTTTCGGGCCCTGCGCCTCCCGGCGCTCCACCGCTTCGCACATGAGAGGCCTCCATGCGCGAAAGGATGAATAGGATTATATTCATGTTCCGGGAATTGTCAACACCCGCGCATGCGGCCCGGATGTTCCATCCAGACCCGCGATGCCGCGCTCGCCACTCAGCCTTTCAGGAACGCCAGCCGCTCGTCGGTGCGGCCCGGCGTGACTTCGAGAATATCGGCCTGTACCACGCCCTCGGCCACGAATGGATCATTCTGAACACGCTCCTCCACCTCGCGCCGCGAGGCATTGTGGGCGAGGATGGCACCCCCGGCATTCGGCTGAAGGCCGCCGGTCAGCAGGAAAATTCCATCGTCGAAGCCGCGTCTGATCCAGGCATTGTGCCCGTCCATGAACTGCGGTGCTTTCGTCTTGTCTGCAAAGCGAAGCGTAATAACGAACATAAGGCACCATCACTTGGTTGATCGGGAATTGGATCGCAGGGATCGCGCGCCGGCCGGCCGCTGCGCTTGCAGCCAGGCCTCCATGTCGTCGACTTCGCGGCGAACAAAATTTTCGTCGCGGAAGGCGGCTGCCAGTGCCGCAACGCCCTGACTGCGCATCAGGATATGCAACGCCAGCGAGTCCGCGTCCGCCGCGCGGCCGAAGACTTTGAATTGGCGGACCAGCCAATCGCGAAACAGCGTGAACAGCCGCGCGGCGTCATCCTTGGCGGCGTGATCAAGTTTGGTCAGTTCATTGCATATTGTGCCGACCGGACAGCCATGCTTCATGATCTCTTTCCGGTTCATGATGAGGATATGGATGAAACGCCGAATGCGTTCCGCCGGCGTGTCTGCATCCTTTTCCCAGGCATCGAGGAAAAGGCGCGTGTTCTCCAAGCGCAGTTCGATCACTGCGCCGAGGATCTCGTCCTTCGCCTTGAAGTGATAATAAAAGTTGCCGCGCGAGAGCCCAACCGCCGCGGCGATGTCGGCGAAGGACGTCGCCTCAAAACCACGCTCGTAAAAGAGCCGGTCGGCAGCCTCCACGATCAGTCGGCGGGTATCGATCGCCCCCATGAGGCTTTCTCTCCACATTGGTCCTGCGCTGCGTGTCCGGAGATAATTCTAGGACGCTCGACCTAATTATTAGGTCAATCGTCCTAAAACGTCAACTCTCGGACCGATGCGCGCCGGCTGCAAAGATGGCCTGCGACGACGCCCCCTATTTGTGCGTGAACTTCGCCGGCCGCTTCTCGACGAACGCGGCCATGCCTTCCTTCTGGTCGGCGGTGGCGAACAGCGAATGGAAAGCCCGCCGCTCGAAACGCAGGCCATCGGCGAGCGAGGACTCGAACGCCTGATTGACCGCTTCCTTCGCCATCATCACCGAGGGCAGCGACATCGATGCGATCGTCTCTGCGACCTTCATTGTCTCGGTCATCAACTCGGCGATCGGAACGACGCGCGCGACGAGGCCGGAGCGTTCAGCTTCCGCTGCGTCCATCATGCGGCCGGTCAGGATCATGTCCATCGCCTTGGCCTTGCCGACGGCATGCGCGAGACGCTGCGTGCCGCCGATTCCCGGAATAACGCCGAGCTTGATCTCGGGCTGGCCGAATTTCGCGTTGTCGGCCGCGATGATGAAATCGCATTGCATGGCAAGCTCGCAGCCGCCGCCGAGCGCGAAGCCGGCGACCGCGGCGATCACCGGCTTGCGGGCGCGCGCGGCGCCGTCCCAACTCGCGGCGAAGTCGCCGAAGAAGACATCCATGTAGGACTTGCCGGCCATCTCCTTGATGTCGGCGCCGGCGGCAAAGGCCTTCTCCGAGCCGGTGATGACAATGCAGCCGATGCCGCTGTCCACTTCGAAGGCGCCAATCGCAGAGGCGACTTCACCCGCGAGTTTCGCGTTCAGCGCATTCAACGCCTGCGGGCGGTTGAGGCGGATGATGCCGACACGGCCATGTGTTTCGGCAAGGATGGTTTCGTAGGACATGCAGGCGCTCCTGAAATGATCTTCTTCAATTTTAGTGGAATTCCGCCACGGCCGCGATCAGGCGCTCGATGTCTTCAGGCCGCGACAGGCGATGATCGCCGTCCTTCACCAGGGTGAGAATGACATCGTCGCGGGCGAGGCGCGATACCAGTTCGGTGGCATGCTGCCAGGGAACATCCTCATCCTTCACGCCCTGCAGAATACGCACCGGACAGCCGGTCTCGATCAGGCCGCCGAGCAGCAAATGCTTGCGCCCGTCCTCGATCAGATTGCGGGTGATCAGATAAGGCTCGTCGGAATATTCGGACGGCCGCTGCCAGAAACCCTTTTCCTCGATTTCCTTTCTGATTTCCGGCGTGAAGCGTTGCCACATCAGGGCGTCGGTAAAATCCGCCGCCGGCGCGATCAGCACCATGCCCCTGATCTCGGCGCCGCGCTGTTCAGGATCGCGCTTGCGCAATTCGCGCGCCAGCAGCAGCGCCAGCCACCCGCCCATCGACGAGCCGATCACGATTTGCGGACCGCGGCAAAACTCGGTGAACACGGCCAGGCTCTCGTCGAGCCACCTGCCGATCGTGCCGTCGGAAAACTGCCCGCCTGATTCGCCGTGCCCGGAATAATCGTAACGTGTGCAGGCACGGCCCTGCTGGGCCGCCCATTGGTCGAGGGCCTCGGCCTTGGTGCCTTTCATGTCGGATTTGAAGCCGCCCATCCAGAAAAGGCCGGGGGAATCGCCGTCGCGCTGGCGCACGGCGATCATGCGCTGATCCGTGCCGGCGCCGACGGTCAGCGATTTCAGGATGACTGGATGTGTGGTCTTGCTCATGTTTCGTTCCGCAGCGCACGCATCATGCCGCCAATCATGTTTTCGCCGCAATCACCGGCCGGTTGGCGTTCACGACTCCTTGTGCGAACTTCCGCATGCAGGCCGATTGCATGGACTGCGGAAGGGTTCTATCACCATCTTCGCGTTTGACACCTCCCGGCCGGTCGCCGATTTTCATCCCGCCTTTGACTGCAAACCGAAAGGCTCCTCGTGACAGCCGCAGCCCGCCGGTCCGACACGCCAGAAACCCTGCCCGGCGCGGCGGCGTCTCGCCAGCAGGACAATTTCGCAGACAACCTTTCAATCCAGCGTCTTTCAAGAGCGCAGACTCCGCTGACCGTTCTCGTGATCGTGCCGACACTGCATTCGGGCGCCGCCGAAATGGGCGCGCTGGAGCTTGTGCGCAATCTCACATTCGCGGGGCACAAGGTCATCGTGCTCTCGAGCGGCGGGCGCCTGGAAGACGATATCGCGGCTGCGGGCGGTGAATTTGTCCGCGCCGATGTCGCCAGCAAGAACCCGATCGTCATGACGCGCAACGCCACGCTGATTGCGCGGCTGGTGCGGGAGCGGCGCTGCGACGCGATACACGTGCATGGCCGGGCGCCGGCCTGGAGCGCTTATGCCGCGGCGAAACTGACGCGCGTGCCGTTCGTGACCAGCTGGTACAAGGGCTTCCGCGAACAGAATGCCTTCAAGCGACTCTACAATGGTGTGATGGCGCGCGGCGACCGCATTGTCGCGGTCAGCGATCAGATCGCCGAACTGATCAGCGAACGCTACCGCGTGCCGTGGGAGAAGATTGCCGTCATTCCCGCCAGCATCGACCTGCAGCGTTTCGATCCGGCGGCGGTGTCCGCGCAGCGCATCGACGCCATCCGGCGCAGCTTCGGCGTGAAGCCCGAGGACAAAGTTATCCTGATTGCCGGCCGCATCCTGCGCCGCAAGGGGCACCACATCGTGGTGCGCGCGGCGCATCGCCTGAAGGAGATGGGCTGCAAGGATTTCGTCTGCGTGCTGGTCGGCGAGGACCATGAACACAGCCGCTATGCCGGCGAATTGTGGGACCAGGTGCTGGCGACCGACACCGCCGACGTCGTGCGACTGATCGGTCCGGTGGACGACATGCCGGCGGCCTATATGGCGTCGATGGCTGTGGTATCGGCGGCGATGCAGGAAGAGGGCCTGCAGCATACGATTCTGGAAGCGCAGGCCATGGAACGTCCGGTGATCGTCTCCGATCTCGGTGCCGGCCCCGACGTCGTGCTGGCCCCGCCCTCGGTTCCGGAAGACCGCATGACCGGGATGCGCTTCGCGGCCGGCGACGACGAGGCGCTGGCGACGACCCTGATCCGGCTGTTTTCCATGCCGGAGGCCTGGCGCAGGGGCATCGGGCAGCGTGGCCGGGAATGGGTGGCCGGGCATTTCAACGCCCCGGCGGTGGCCGAAATGACGCTGAAACTCTATTCCGGCATCGGACCAGCACGGAAATCCCAGTGAAACCGAGCCTTTCGGCACCGAAATCGTTAAACAGCGATGCAAGTTCGGTCCGCCGCCGTTGACTTATGGCCGGTTTATCCCAATTGTCCCCGAACCGGTTGCGCTCCGATAGCGGCCGGTCTTTTCACAACAGCCACAGGAGAAGATTGCCATTCGTCGCCCGATGAGAGCCGCGCCCACCGTTCAGAAGGACGGCCCGCGCACCAATGACGAGATCCGCTCACGCGAAGTGCAGCTGATCGATCAGGACGGCACCAACCATGGTGTCGTGGAATTCAACACCGCCTTCAAAATGGCGCAGGACGCCGGTCTCGACCTGGTCGAGATTTCACCCAATACGACGCCGCCGGTCTGCAAAATCCTCGACGTCGGCAAGTACAAGTATCAGGCCCAGAAAAAGGCTGCCGAAGCACGCAAGAAGCAGAAAGTGGTCGAGGTCAAGGAACTCAAGTTCCGGCCGATGATCGACGATCACGACTATGACGTGAAGCTGCGCGCCATGCAGCGCTTCCTCGAGGAAGGCGACAAGGTGAAGGTGACCTTGCGTTTCCGCGGCCGAGAGCTGGCGCACCAGGAACTTGGCAGCAAGTTGCTGAGCCGGGTCAAGGAAGACACCGCCACCATCGCCAAGGTCGAATCGGACGCGAGATTCGAGGGCCGTCAGATGATCATGATCCTGGCGCCAAGGTGAGATGCGACCGCTCGGAACGCGCACGCTTGCGCGCCGAGCGGCCGAAACTTCCCAGCACGTTCGTGCCCGGCGTCCACGGCTTGTTGGCGCCGCTCACGACACTGACCAGCTTCTGGATCGGACAGCGATCGATCTCGCTGCGCGGCCGCGAGAGATAGAAGTCGGCGTGATATAATCCTTCGGTTTCGTGTCCGCGGGTGTCGATGCCGCGGCCCTCGATGGCGTGAACCGCGGCTTCCATTTCCTGCCGGTCGGCGAAGCGGCGCTGCACGAAGGTGGCGCCTTCGAATTTCTCGGTCTCAAGGCCCTGTTGCGCTAGGCTCGCCGCGATGTCGTCGTATGGGAACATGCGCAGCACGAAGGACGCCGTCCATGCGGGCCTCCCGCGGCGGCTGAGCGCGGCGAGTTTCCTGAAGGTCTTGCTGGTCACATAGCCCACGCAG
>JAESGM010000746.1_pt1 | contig 16053 bp, 15 predicted proteins | sample 9269721 | NCBI WGS metagenome assembly JAESGM01 (sample SAMN15720920, study PRJNA650825) | algae metagenome | isolation source: Komarekiella atlantica HA4396-MV6 and co-occurring heterotrophs from... | place: USA: Theobald House, Kauai, HI | collected 2009-07-29 | reverse complement strand
ATACCCCGCACCACCAACAATTGTCACCCAAAAAGACCGCAGCCAACGGGATAATTTACCTTTTAGCTTCGACTGGGGCAATTATTCAGCTCGTTGGTTGGCACGGTTCAACTTGGGTTTGCATCACATTCTTAAGCGTTTAATTGCCGGTGATGAAATTACTGCCAGTGATAGTAACTTACTAAATATGAGAGCGATCGCCAATGATTGCGCTGCTCACATTAAAGCAATTCTTGGTTTCACTATCCCCAGCGATTGTGAACCAGTTTGGTTGCTGGCCACCCTTGTTGAACAGCTGGGGCTAAAGTTGACTTGTCGCAAGCAGGGGCCACGCGGTCAGCAGGTGAAAATTTATTCACTGGCACAGGAGGAATTGGAATTTGCGACACAAGTAATGGCTCATCGCCAAAATAAACGGGAAGAGAAGGCTCAAACACAGTTACAGCATGAGTTTAACCCTAATCAAGCCCCCGTATCCACCCCCCCCCATAATGCTATAGGGAACCCCCTATCGGGGGGGGTGGATACTACGCAGCTAGAACCATCTAATGGCGTTCGCCCTACCCTTCTGCATTGCGTTGAAACACTTCGCTCTGGTATTGCCAAGGGAGTTGACGCGATTAAATCCATCCTCAAAAGGTGGACATCTAATTTGCGCTGGCAGACTGTGCTGGAGTTGGAGGCGATCGCGGCTAATGAACTGCGCTCTTTGGAGCAAGCTGTACCTCAATTTTATCAATGGCTCTCGGAGGAGGAGTTGCCGATGGAAGGCTGACGACCTACTTGAACTGATTTGACCGGCCCGCACTATAACTTTTTAATGTTATGCTTCAGGAAATTTTGGTTTTACCAGAGATTGCAGAGCAACTGGCTGAACTGGCTGAATTGACCGACTCTGAACAGAGCGATCGCCTGTATCTAGAACGACGGGTAGAAAGGGCTTTTTATGAGGCTGGCAAAGCATTAATGGAACTGCGTGATCGCAGACTGTATCGCTCTACCCACAAAACCTTTGAGGAGTATTGCCGCGATCGCTTTGGCTACACACGCATGGCAGCTAGTTATAAAATTGCAGCTGCAACAGTTATAGACAATTTGACAACCAATGGTTTACAAAATGAGGAAATGTCAACCATTGGTTTACAAATTCTGCCCACCAGTGAGCGCCAAGTCCGCCCCCTTTCTAAACTTGAACCATCACAACAGCAACAGGTGTGGCAAGCCGCAGTTCAAGAAGCTGGCGGAAAAGCCCCAAGCGGTAGGGTTGTAACTGATGTGGTGCAAAGAATCATGGAGCGTACGAAAGTCCCAAACACCTATCAGTTGAGCGAAGTCTGTCAAATTACTGTTAAAGACAACCCCGATCTGCGAGGTAAGGGCGGGTGCTGGGGCATTGTTACCCATGTTGGCGATTACAGTTGCACAGTTATGACTTGGGACGGAGAATATACCGTGAGGACAGACCATTTGAAGTCAATGAACTACACAGATTCGGAATGCCAGGATATGCAATCAATTAGCACCCGCATCAACACAATTCGTAACAGTGACAACCTAGAGGAAGCTGCTGATGCTGTTCTCAAACACTTGGGGAAACTGAAGCGCCCTTATCTGACTGGGCTGGAAGAAAAAATGTTGAATTTGATTGAGATTGAATGCAGTACACCTTCTTAGCGTTAGCTTTATTGCTGGCTATCGGTGTTTGGCTGCTACTATCGTCCAAGTGATTGCCCGTCGCGGTGCTGATCATGAAAATAAGCGATCGCGCTGTACCTAATGATGGGAAAATTACTTATCAGAATCTTGCTTATAAGAAACCATGTTCCGATAAGTAAATGCATGAAACCCTTGAAAACAGCACCTCCTCTCTTTTAGTTCTAGCCCAACCCATTCCACTGGTCGAACATCCTGCTGCGGTCTACTTGGCGACGCTTTCTCCTGGTTCCCGTCCCGCTATGCGCCAAGCTTTGAATGCAATCGCGCAATTGCTCACAGATAATAGCTGTGATGCGATGACTCTTAACTGGGCAGCACTGCGCTACAAACATACCGCAGCAGTCCGCGCTGTGTTAAGCCAAAAGTATTCACCAGCTTATGTCAACAAAGTATTGTGTGCTTTGCGGCGAGTTTTAAAAGAAGCCCTGCGCTTAGAGATTATGAATGCTGTTGATTTTGCCCATGCTATCGATATTCCCAACGTTAAAGTCACCAAGCAATTACGAGGACGTGTCCTCGCAGCAGAAGAAATCGCCCAATTAATGCAAACCTGCTTTGATGACCCCACTCCCGCAGGTTACAGAGATGCTGCCTTGTTTGCCATACTGCGCGGGTCAGGAGTGCGGCGCTCGGAATTGGTGAATTTAGACTTAAGCGATCTTGACCTGAATACTGGGGCTATATTCGTGCGCGGCGGTAAAGGAGGCAAAGACCGAATTGTGTACTTACCCGATAGTGGTATAACTATTCTTCGTGATTGGCTGTTGCTGCGAGGGTCTTGTGATGGGGCGCTACTGTGTCATGTTAACAAAGCTTCAAGGGTAGTGCGACGACGACTCACCTCCCAAGCGGTGCTGTTCATCTTGCAAAAACGTGGCGAAGAAGCTCTTGTAGCTAACTTCTCGGCTCATGATTTCCGTAGGACTTTTATCTCCGATCTGCTTGATGCTGGCGAAGATATTTCTACAGTACAGAGACTAGCTGGACACGCAAACTCTGACCAAACTGCCAGATATGACCGTCGCGGTGAACAAACTAAACGCCTCGCTGTTCAAAAGTTGAGTATTCCTGGTTCAAGGAAAAAACCTCAACGGTTAATGTAGTTTCCCAGTGTTTTCTACACGTATTTCTATTAAGTATAATTTAAATAATTTAAGTATTAGAGTTAGTAGGACGTAATAAGCCGCTTTTCCCAGCATTACTGATAGGAGACAGCATTGCTAAGGAAGACACTGCTCCTACTAATTGCGCTGGGCGAACCTCCAAGTATCCCTGAAGTTCCTCTAAGCTGCGGTGTCCCGATAGCTCCGCAATAACTCGCAAGGGAATTTGGTTATCACTCATAGAAGTAAGTGCCGTGCGGCGAAAGCTGTGGGTACTTGCTCCCTCTATGCCCACTTGAGCACAAGCTTTCTTGAAGACTCTGCCTGCCGAATCCGAAGTTATATGCTTATAACCATATCTTCCAGGAAACAAATATATCTTTCCTGCTTGGGGCTGATACTCGATCAACAAACTTTGCAAATCTTCAATGATCGGAATGCTACGGGTTGCCAACTTCCCCTTAGTATTAGACTTGCGAATCGTGAGGTGCGATCGCACTCCCCCTTTACCATCATATATATCATCACTGAGCAGGGTCACGACTTCATTAATTCTCGCGGCAGTGAACAGGGCGGTAGCAAATATGGTGCGGTCGCGGGTCGTTTTCAGTCCGTCGGTAAATAGCAACTGTATTTCCTCGTGAGAGAGAATTTTCGCTTTCCCGTGGCGGTCGCGCTTCATCTTAGAGTACCACTCGCTCAAAGTAGTATTTTTTAGTTTACGCGGGACGGAGTAAAATCACCATGACTAAGCTTTATTTTTCTGACTGGTAAATCTGTACTGATTAGATCTAGTTTCTGTACTGGTTTATATACCATTTCTATACATTTGGCGATTTGGCGGTATAGACGATTTCTATACCCTTGTCTTTTTTGCCAATGGTCAAACCTGCCTTGATTGTAAAATTCTAATAATACAAAGCTACTATTAATTTGATGCGGTAACAAAATTATGGAATCTGGCAGCACTTACAACCATAACGGTAAATCCACAACAGCGAGCAAAGAATCGCGGGAACTGGCAGAAAGATTTGCAACTGCGTTCGTCGAAGACGTTGCCTAAGGCATCGGTGAGTTTAACTGGCAGACAGACTACTTAAAGTTTTGCGAACTTTTGGAGTTAGAACCTGGAGATTATGCCGATCAGCAATACAGTTATTTTCAGCAACTAACGGAATCGCTAACGAGATTTAATGCTGAATCGCTTGCCAAAATGATTGATGCGGGGTTAGGCAGGGAGTAACGCACTAATCATGGTACTGTCTAGGTAACTATCTTCCAGTCCTGGCGCTCACTCGGCCGCGTCCAGCCTCGGTTTACCTAGACAAAACCCAGATATGAGCCAAACAGGAAAAAACAAGAAACTGGCATCTTTCAACTGTGACCAAAAGATGTGGGAGCAGTTTATTGCCCGTTGCAACTCGAAAGACACGACAGCAACAGCCACGCTCACCCAATTTATCAAACGCTACCTGGATGGTACAAATGACTTTGATGCAATTGGTGGGAATGATTTAGAGAAACGCCTGGACTCTAAGATTAAGGCAAGGGTTGAGGAGTACTTGGTTACTAGTAATAATAACAACGCCGAACAGAAGAATGAAGCGATATTAGCTATTTGCGAAAGACTAGATAAGCTAGAGTCACAGTCCTTAAGTGAATCTAATAGCAATCAAACCACAACAATCCCCAATCTTGCCGATTTAGAACAAAAAATTTCGGAGATGGCATCTCGAATCAAACAATTGACTGAAGCGATTCTTAAGATTCAAGATTATCTAAATAATCAACTCAAGCAAACCAAGAAATCGTACAGCAATTCATATTATCAACGGACTACTCAAAGAATTCAACCGCTAACCGAAGAAGGCTTGGCTACAAGACTTGGTGTTAGTGTAGAAGCTATACGCGAACAGCGAAATAAGCTGCACCCACCGCTTTTTGTAGCTTGGTGTAAGGGGAAGGATAGAGCGGGGATGGGGTGGGAATTTCATGAAAATACGGGGTTATATTATCCTGTAAGTTAGTATTACAAAAAAGTAGTTCTAGTTTTTCCTACACCTCACACGACTACATCCATTCCTAGCCTTGAGATAAAAGATATGCACCTCTATTCTTGGGTCTAATTAAAGGCTAGACGCCTTCCTTCATGCTCCGGCTACTTTTTGGGCAGGATTTACCCAAGGCTGCATCTGCACTTCTTAATTTTTTTGATATTTAGTATAAAAAATAACTTAAAATTCCGATAAACTCTTTCGATTTCCTCCTTTAGATATAGAAAGAAACCAGTAGGCATAGTGGTACTGTTTTTAACAGCATGAGTTGAAACTGTAAACACATCTGGTATCTTTTAAAGCGGTTTATCCTTATTGTTATTCGATCTCAAGCAATTCAATTTAAATTCATTAGTCCAGGGAAACAAGGGTGTCATTTGGCTATCCTTTTAAAGGATGAAGTAATTTATGTCTACTAATTATCAGTTTTATTGTATAGATTTCTGGCTACCTATTGATTATGAATCAAATAAAGACGGTGAAAGTTTCATATTCGCTGACGATGCTGTAAATTTAAGTGTTGCAGCTTTTTCTGTGATGAACTATTGCTTGGAGTCGCAAGCAAATTCCAAAGTGAGTAAACATGAAAGCCGGATAAAAAATCTGGCTTTTCCATTAGAATTGTATGGAGAAAAGTTTGATTTTTTATCCAAGAAGAATGCGATAGCGATATTAAATCAGATAGACAATAAGTATTCTTGGGAGCTTACTGGCTGGTTGCAAAATTACATTTATCCTGAGTGGGAGCGCCAAAGATTAAGAGATATACCTTATATTACCGATTCCTCTATTTTATTTAAACCAAGTTCCGAAGTCCTATCTTTTGATTTTTTAAGTACTAAGGTTTTAGTTTAAAAAAACAAATATCCTTAAATTGAACAACTTCCCAGAAAAGAGAAACAATTGTTCGTGTCAATATACAGCAGTTGTTGTTGACCCTTCTGGTTTCTGTGCCGCAATAGTCGAGTATGTCCAACAGAATTTTCAAAACTCATGTTCCTGGTCTGGGAACGTGCGAAGTTTGCAGTCTGGTTTTCAATCAAGTTCCAGTCACAATAATATTGCCCAGAGGAACGAGAGTTGAGCAAAAAGAGTTTTTGAATATTTGGATTCAAGAGTACACGCAAAATTTGGTATCTAAGGGAGCTTGGGATACTCCAGCGACAGAAGAGGAAGTAAATCAAATTCTCAACGAGGTGTTTGGGAAGCTGAAGGGTTTTGACAAAGCTTGATAGTCAAGGAACAGAGATGGTCGTAATAAAGCTGGAGAAGCTGTGGGAGCAAACCCCATAGATGAATCTAGGAGCTTCAAACAAGAATATTTTGACTTTAACTATGCTCTACTTCATCGAGTGATTCCAATTCCGAAGCAAACATCTGAGCTTGCCTCAAAACTAGCCCAAACAAAAATAAATCTACACGCCATTGGGCCATGATTAATCCACCCCAGCATTTACTTAAAGTAACTTCAATTGCATCGGAACAAAAATTATCATCTTTAACCCATCTGAAGCCTAGACGATAATTTTTATATCCTGGGAGGAGGTAAAGTATGCGTTCTAATTCACCTGTGAAATTTCCCTTTGTAAACCCAAATTGGTCAAGAATTTCAACTAATTTGGCAGAGTTGATATCAGACATTTTAAATAATCCTTTATTTGAATAGCTGGCTTTTGATGTAGGTGATGTTTTCAAATTAATTTAAAAAGCTCAACTATTAAACTAAAGATTTAGACATAAATGATTTGTGATGTTTGCTTCACCGGGAGTGATAGCTGGAACTGATTGGAGTTATCTAAGTTACAAAATTAGTAAGATTTCAGGAGTTAGAATAGTTAAAGAATTAGACGAAGATTAAATAAATGAATATCTCCTCATACTAGACTTCTTATAAATTCTGTTAGCGTAGCGGGGCGCAGCCCATTCTGACTCCTGGGTGCTGAATTCTTCCCAAAATTACTAAAAGTTTGTGAACTTTTTTACCTATTTTAATGATTAAACTGGAGAAAGTAATCAGATGAGATGAAAATATTAGACGTAATTGTTGAGCTTATGTCTGTTTTTATCTTTGCTCTCAGGAGATCCATAGTCCCATGTTCACTAGGAGTAGTTGTCAAATAGTGAAGAACTACTCTTGCGAGAACGAAATAGCAGTTTTGCAATTTCCGTAATTAATTGTGTAGGACTTGAAGGTTTTGTAATATGAGTTTGAAACCCAGAAGCGAGAGCCTGTTGATGAATTTGCTTATGAGCATTACTACTCAAAGCAATGGCAGGAATATCTCTAGTTTGTAGAGGCGTAAGGGTACGAATTTTCTGTATTAAAGAGTAGCCAGATTCACCTGGTAGATCAATGCCGCTAATTAAAAGATCTATACTCTCATGCTTGATGAGATCAAATGCTTGGGAAGCATTTGATGTAGCAATTACCTGAATTCCATAGCTTTCAAGAACATAGGTAATTAAGCAAAGGTCAGTCTGTGTATCATCTACTACAAGAATTGTTAGACCTCTAAAAATATCTATGTCAAAATCAGGACATGTATCACAACAAAGATCTGACACGATGATATGGCCTCCTTAGTTGCCAACTCAATTATGGAGGAAGTCCTACAGGTGGCTAGGTGGAAACTAGCTGCTCTGTAGGCATTTTCAGAATGTTACTAACTTGATTAAATCAAGCTTTTACAATTTTAGTCTTACGACTTGAGACACAGAAAATTGAAATTTTTGTCGAAAATGGTGTGTATTTTTACATTCAGCGGCATTATCGGCTCGACTTGAGTCGCACGTAAAGCAAGTATCAAGCTAATATAATGACGTTACTGATTTAGTGTTTTCAGTACTATACCGAATGGGACTCTTGTTAAGCGCAAATCCTTAAGATGGATGGCTTTTGGGTATAAGGGTGTAGGGGTTGCACGGTCAATAATTCAGAACCAAATAAAATAATACTTACAAATCTACCCTCCGACCTGTAACCCCACACCCCTATACCCCTACACCCATCTGTGACAAGGCTTTCACATGAGTCTTCGTGACATTCAGTACTATACCCAGGAAATTTGATCAGAGTGTAACTAATTGTAAATATTACGACAGTAGTGATGCCGATTGAAGTTCTGTTAATAGAAAACAATCCTGACAATGCTCAACTTATAGACATCGCCTTAAAGCTTATGATCTAGCTGCCAACAGCTACATAATTAAGCCAGTTGACTTCGAGCAGTGGATGGAAATCATGCAGTTGATAAAAAATTTTTGGTTTTTGACTGTCGAACTACCGTCGAAGTTATGACGCTATTTCATCCGCCGATGTCTTTGCCACTCTTATAAGTCATCGCTCTTGGTTTCCTTTTCTTGAGAGGAACTGCCGATTTCTTAGGTGCTTGAGGACGACGGCATTGTTCACAGTAGAGCGGTCGCGGGCCAAAAGTCTCACGTTGGGTTGGCTGTTGGCACTGCTGACAGACGAAGTTGAATATGCGAGTGTGAATCGTTCGCTGATGCGCTCGAACAACGTACTCTTTGACATCGATAATCTTGCTGCTTGGCATCGTATTAATCTATAAGTCTCACTCTATGAATATAGTTTCTTGTTTATCACATAGTGGTGCAATAGATGTGCATCAAAACTAAAGGCGCTCGTCTAGAAACAAGGATAACTGCCCTGGTGAAACATTGCCCCGTCCAAATCGGTGGTAATCAAGATGGCAGCTACTACAAAGGCAAATCAAGTTTTCGAGCCTGTTATCAGACGGATCGAAGTTGTGGTGATGTACCTGTAGGTTATATACCCGACGTTGGGATTTAGACCAGCCTTCAGGCTTTTCACCTGGACGCAGGCAGATGCGCGAGCATTTAGTACAGCGCCAGTTAGAGGCATTCTTTATAGCAGTGGCAATTTCTTTCCAATCTTTAGGGTAGCGAGTTCGACTCATACAAATATTTGAGAGCAGCAACACAATTGCACTAATTAACAAGATACTCTTTGATATTATCTTGATGGCGACGAAGAATTTTCATTGCTTGCTGTTCAATTTTACCAACTCGTTCTCGACTGAGTTTAAGGCGTTTTGCAATTTGGTTCACGCTCATTGGGCGCTCATCCCCTAATCCAAAGCGTAGAGTAATTACTTCTCGTTGCTTGTCTTTGAGCAATGCCAGTAACTTGCTTAAGTCCTGATACAAATGTTCTTGATTGATTTGCTCTAAGGGAGAATTGTTAGGCACAGATAAGAGATTGATTAATTCGGTTTCTCGTTCATCTCCGACTTTCATCTCCAAAGAAACAGGATTTTTTGAGACATTCAGAGATTCCCGAATTAAAGAAGGCTTGAGTTTTAAGGACTCCGCAATCTCCGTCACAGTGGGTCGTCGTCCCAGTGATTGAAACAGTTCTCGCTCTCGCTTCTTGATTTGATTGAGTCTTTCATTGAGATGAATGGGCAAACGAATGACGCGGGACTTTTCCGCTATGGCTCGTGTGATAGCTTGAGTAATCCACCAATATGCGTAAGTCGATAACTTATAGCCGCGATTGGGATCAAACTTTTCAATACTCCGTTGCAAACCAAGTGAGCCTTCTTGGATCAAGTCGGGAAACTCTAGATTACGGTTCTGATACTTCTTGGCGATCGCCACTACCAGTCGTAAATTAGCTATTACCATTTTTTGCTTAGCCCGTTGCCCAAGATTCAGGATTTGACTGATTTCAGCTTCGGTTTTACCCAGAGTTGCAGCTAATTGGGAGTCGGTTGGTTGTCGGTTTAGCTGTTGTGTTTGTTGCTCTCTTGCTTGCTCAATTGCCATCATCTGTTGTACCTGCCTTGCGTATGCAATCTCTTGAGAGGGAGACAGTAGAGGGTAGCGGCCGATTTCCTGGAGGTAGGAATGAACTAGATCAGGAGTTGCACTAGCCGTACTTTAATTAATCGTGATAACTTTTAAGCTTTTGGCTATCAAACATTGGTTTGTACCAATATTTGATAAATTAGTTAAACACCAATAATTCAACTATTAGAATATTTTATATTGGTGTTGCCCACTATATACATATTACTTGAAACTGCTAATTAAGTAAATGTAAAAAGCTTTGCTATGTTGAGATTGAAGTCTGAAACCAGATAAGTATTCTCTTTTCTATTCAAAGCAAATTATCTCAATAACCAACTCAAACAAACCAAAAAATCGTACAACAATTCAAGAAGAGGCTCTTGAGCAGAGAGAAAAACTATAGTGCATTAATGAAGTCAGAAGTTCTTGTCTTCTCTGACGAATGGCGAACGATAGGGAGCAAGGGTCTAAATACCCCCCCCCATCAAATAAGTCCTTCTGACTCCTGACTTCCTGATTTAACACTCAAATATAATATCAAATTAGAAAATTTCTCAACTCCTGCTATGACAAAACAACTTCTGGTAGTCGAATCCCCCCGTAAAATTTATCTGAGCTACAGAATTGATAGAAGTTGTCTAAAATCTTTGCAAACATTAAGCAAAGCTCTTGAGCAAGTGTTCAAGAGCTTTTAATCAATATTATCTCATTTCCCTCAAAGAGAAGCTCGACAATTAACAATAGTAGACATAGCCTGCTTGTGATGGTCAGGAATTGTAGATAGTGCAGAACTGACTAATTCACGAATTATTTGCGACTGGCTTTTACCAAGAGTTCGTGAATAAAGCTCCAGCTGTTTTAACTGTTTTGGTTCGATGCGAAAAGTAAAATTGACAAGATTAGATTTATCCAATTCTCCTTCGGGTGTAGGCATGGTAATTTCTCCCTAGTCCAGAAAATATTTTAATATTTGCACTCGGCGATTGCAGCATTACTTTCATACTGCAATGATATCATACTGCCTTGCATTTAAGTTAAATAACTTAGGAGTTTACCTGGCGATTAAGGAGTAGGATTCTTCCAGCTATTTCAAGTTAAATATGAAAAACAAGACCGACAAGAAATCTTCATTACCTATTTATTTAGATGAATTTGAACGTCAAAAACTAGAGCAAATAGCTGAGTATTGGGGTATTAGCCTCTCGTCAGCAGTCAAGAGATTAATTAGAGAGAACCAATTATCTAGTTAATTTAATAGTCATGCCTTGCACGATTGCATAATTGCCCGATTGCAATATTACTTACTTGCTGCAATCGGGCAATTATAAAGATATGTTTTGCAGACTTTTTTTTTGAGAATTAATTGTTGATTTAATCGGGAGGTGATGTTACTATGCACTCAACAATTATCAATTAATTGTTTGTAAGAACTGTCGAGAATTCATCATTAAGTCGGTTCTAAAAAATCGTGGTACATAGGGATCGTGAAAATCAATCCTTCTCAAGGACAATAAGGACATTCATCTGCTAAAAATGACCTCTCAGAAACCGAAATCCCTATGATCATGTGTACGATTGGCTCTGGAAAGTCAGTACGACTCGCAGAGCTAATCAACGACTGCTTATTAGCTAAAAGAATGTCAATCATGACTGACCTAACAACCGACGATAGTAATGGTACTTTTGGGGATTACACACCCTAAGATCTTGGAGTTTTGAGTTCAAAAGCTCAAAAAATAGTCCTCTTGAAGGCTGGTTGTCTCAGATATCAGTGCTTCAAGAGATTCGGACACTAGCTACAGAACATACTCTAGCTGATACAGAGAGTAAATTTCAGCAAATAACGTTGACGGAAAGTTGATATTTAAACTTTTTGAGGTACAACATGCAAGATGAAAAGATTTTTCTAATGCCCCAAGTAGGGGTCGATTCTGGCAAACACTCAAAGACTCAATCTCAAATAGTAGCTGGAATTCTAGCTAAATTGATACGCAAGAATAGACACTCCCTATTAGCTGTTGGCGGTGCTTATGCTGTTTTAACTCCAGGGCAAAAAGCTTATGCAGGGCTATTTGACCCAGCAGAACAAGCTATGCGGTGTATGTTCAATACTTCCAATGGGAATGCATTACTTCAAGCGCTACCGACTGTAATTTTTGCAGCGCTTAACCTGACACTGTTTATTGGTCTTTTAGCTGCTGCTTATCAAGTGTTTGATGGTGTTCAACAAGGGAAAGAACTGACTCAGGTAGCGCAAATGCCTCTTGTTGGTTTTGTGGTTCTGTTAATTCTGTTCATATTCCAAAGCATCTTGTTTACAGGCAATGCTTGTGCTTAAGCATTACTCTCAGTAGGCATACTAAGGGGTTAAGCAAAAATAAATTGAACAAACATGAATTGGGGTATCTGTCTTGGCAACACTATTAATCGTGAGGTATCGAAGGTTTGTTCAATTTATGGAGAGCGGGGATGCTAAGGAATGAAACCTTTATTGCAGAAGAGAGCAGGGAGACAGAAAACAATGACACGCCTAATATCTGTCATGTAGTTGTTCTGTAAATATCTATAGAAGCCAATTCCTCCAGCTTTTATAAATCTCCCAGCCCTTCTTTTTGGTCAAAACTCAATCTGATTATTTTGCTGGTCAAGGATTGTGAACAATTCAGCATCCAAAGTTAAGCAAGTCAATCAATCTTTAGGAGAGGTTGCCCGATTAGGAGCCTTTAGTGCTACTCAGTTTGCTGTGTTTGCGACTGTATTTTGTTCAGTGTTTTTCCTTGTGATTACTCTAGGGTTAAATATTCTTTGGTCAGTAATATCAGCTTTTTGGGTGAGTACAACTGTTTTAATCTTGTCGGGGAATCGTCCTTACTTATTTTGGTCGAAGATTTATCCAACTGCACCTTATTGGGTTCGCGGTTACGCGAGGTACACCTCACCTCAAATGAAGCAAAAACTTGGAAGCAAAAAAGTCAAAGTTAGTCGTCAATCGGTGAAGAAATTAAGCCCATTTGAAGATTGGCTAGACCTGACAACCTTAGTGCGATTGAAGAAAGGCTCCTATAAAGCAGGTGCTTACTTACTAAGTAAAAAGCAGATTGGCAGTCCCAACAACACACTACAATTAGTTTTTGGGTACAATTGCACGGGCATCCATCCGATATTTAATTCGGATGAACAGGTAGAAGCGATCGCACGGGCTTTTGAAAATGGGTGTAAAGATATCCCCCAAGCAGAAAAGTTCACGTTTCGCTGGAGTTCATTTTGTGATGACACTGATGCTACAGAGTACTTCAGCAAGCGTGTAAAAAATCCAGTAACTCCAGAAAGTAAGTTTTTGGATTATGGACAATTGGCAAGGATTCAAGAACTAACACGTGAACATTCTCGCAAAAACGTTACCCTGAATATCTATACAACCTATACAGTAACAACGTCTGACGGGACAAATGGTGATTTTCTAGATAACCTGATTACTAAGATTGGGCTATTTATTCAAAAAAGATTTACTTCCGAAGGCGCGAGTGAGATTACTAAAAAGCAATTAACTCAAATCCTTAATAACGCTATAGAAGCATCAACTAGACACCAGCAAATATTAGATGAAATGGGTTTTGAGCCTCAGCCAAAGACTGAGATGCAGTTATGGAAAGAGCTTTGCAGCAAAGTGGGAACAAAGCCCGTTAAAGTTCCTCACACTCTAGTCTTAGATGAGCTTGGGCTTCGAGAAGAGTTCAACGAAAATTCCGACTTCAAGAACCTATCTCAAGCAATCGACGAAGCTCATGCAACCTCAGTTCTTCTAAATAATGGTGTTCCTTTTGCAGATCGGCGGTGGGTATGCTTACCAACTCAAGCTCACGGCAAAAAATACGTGGGAGTAATGACTCTTTCACGCAAACCAGAAGCGTTCTCGTCAACTGCTGGGCAAGCTAGATTCTTGTGGGACATCTTTTCAAGGAATACAATTTTTGATGTTGAGGTGATCACCGAGATTAATCCAGCAGATCGGAGGCTAGCTCGATTGGCACAGCAAACAATTACTAAGCGCTCTCGTGCAGCAGAATTAAATACTGAAAAGTTTAGGACAATTGATGTTGCCTCTCAGATTAATGTCAAACGCTCAGTTGAAGCCCAAGAAAAGCTTTACACAGGTGACGCACCGCTAAACTTAGCATTAGTAATACTGGTTTACCGTGACACTCCAGAACGCGTAGATGACGCCTGTCGGCTGATTCAAGGATACATAAACCAACCTGCTGAGTTAGCCCGCGAAACGGAGTATGCTTGGTTTATCTGGCTACAAACTTTACTTGTCAGGCAGGAGCAAATACTGCTACGTCCTTATGACAGACGCGTTACTTTTTTCGCTAGCGAGCTGTTAGGACTTACAAACGCCATCCAAATTGCACCTGCTGACACCGAAGGGTTTGAATTAATCTCGGACGAAGGACATTCATCAATCAAAATTGATGTCTCCCTGTTCAAAAACTTTTTAGTTTTAGGTACTACGGGTTCGGGAAAATCTGTCCTCACTGCCGCGATTTTGACTGAATGCTTGGCTCAAGGGATGTCAGGGTTAATCATTGACTTCCCAAATCCCGATGGGACTGGTACATTTGGCGATTACACTCCCTACTACAATGGTTTTTATTTCGATATCTCCAAAGAATCCAACAATCTGATGCAACCTTTGGATTTGTCAGAAATACCTGAAGACGATATCGACGGTAGAAACTATCGGATTCAAAACCACAGGCATGATATCAATACTATAGTTGAGCAGCTTGTCTTGGGAACACAGTCTTTTGATGGACTAATTGCCTCAACCATCGAGTCACTAATTCCTCTGGGAGTTGAAGCATTTTACCAAGATCCTGATATTCAACAACGCTTTGCATTAGCTCAAAAACAAGGAATTGGTTCTAGTGCTTGGGCAGATACTCCAACCTTGGTCGATTTAGAGCCTTTTTTCTGTAAAGAGCGGCTAAATTTAGTATATGAAGAAGAGAATGCTATTGAGGCTCTTGACTTTATTCGTTTGCGACTGCGCTATTGGCAAGCAAGTTCTATCGGAAATGCAATTTGCAAGCCCTCGACTTTTAAAACCGATTCTAAGTTAATTACTTTCGCCTTAACCAACTTACAATCGGGCAAAGCTGCCGAAGTTTTAGGCTTATCTGCATACATGGCAGCATCAAGACAATCACTTTCCTGTCCTCAAAGTGTATTTTTCATGGACGAGGCAAGTGTTCTGTTAGGTTATCCAGCTTTGTCTCGTTTAGTTGGACAAAAATGTGCAACCGCCCGCAAGTCTGGTTCTCGTGTAATTCTAGCAGGACAAGACGTTTCATCCATTGCTAATTCTTTAGCTGGCGAGAAAATACTTGAAAATATGCCATGCCGATTCATCGGCAAAATAGTTCCTGGTGCTGCGAAGAATTTCACACGAATCCTGGGAATACCAGAACAGATTATCGCTCTTAACCAATCATTTTCTCCCAAACAAAAGCAAATGTACACGTTGTGGCTGCTGGATTACAAAGATAAGTACGTCCGTTGCCGCTACTATCCCTCAACCCCAATGATTGCCCTGGTCGCCAACAGTAGAGAAGAACAAGCCGCCCGCGATCGCTTTAAACAAATTTACAGCAGTAAGTTCAAATGGGTGTCAGAATTCTCTAAGTATTATGTTGAGCGCATTCGGCAGGGAGAAAAATTATGAGTAGCATTGTCAATGGCTTAGTTCAAAATAAGATTCTGTTGGCAATTTTGGCAGCAATCACTTCAATAGGTAGTTTTCAAGTTTGGAAGTATAACCAAGAGAAGCATGAAAAGTTTATCGCAGAGCAAACAGTTAATTGTCAGAAGCAACTAGATCTTGCCAATACTTATATAGATAGCAGCAAAACTCTTTATGTTTTTTATAACCACCCTTCTTCGCCTTTAAATGAAGTTGAGAGGATAGAAAAACCAGGTGTTAATAAACCTTTTAAAATTGGTGAAACTTATGTTCTCATATACAAAGTTCCAGGAAGATTGCTTCCAGACAATCCCCGATATGACGGGAAATTTTTTGAAGATCTTTCTAAACAAACTACTGAAGGAGTTATTTCTCCTCTAGCAGTAACAGCACGAGCCATACAAGGCAAGCAAGCTACTGTTAGTACTTTCTGCTCTCCACAACCTTTTACTGTATCTGTCGAAGACCTCTATGACCCCAGGGCGAACGCATCTTATTTACTAATAGAAATTAAGAAAGATTTCAAAATGACATAGATAATTGTAAAAATTGATGTAAAGATAAGCAGAATAAATCAAATACTATCTGAATTTATCAAATA
>JAESGM010000745.1_pt1 | contig 16082 bp, 25 predicted proteins | sample 9269721 | NCBI WGS metagenome assembly JAESGM01 (sample SAMN15720920, study PRJNA650825) | algae metagenome | isolation source: Komarekiella atlantica HA4396-MV6 and co-occurring heterotrophs from... | place: USA: Theobald House, Kauai, HI | collected 2009-07-29 | reverse complement strand
GCAGCCTCGGCGACAATGCGGCCGGTGATGTGATGCGCGTCGCGGAAGGGAATCTTCAATTCGCGTACCAGCCAGTCGGCAAGGTCCGTAGCGGTCGCGTAACCTTCTCCCGCCGCCTTCTTCATGCGCGGCACGTCCGGCACGATGTCGCGCACCATCCCGGTCATCGCGGCGATGCAGAGGGAGAGCGCGGAGAAGGCCTCCATCGCGCTTTCCTTATCCTCCTGCATGTCCTTCTGATAGGCGAGCGGCAGGCCCTTCATCACGATGATGAGCGTGTTCAGCGCGCCGGCGATGCGGCCGACTTTCGCACGCACGAGTTCGGCGGCGTCCGGATTGCGCTTCTGCGGCATGATCGAGGAGCCGGTGGTGAACTTGTCCGACAGCGACATCAGGCCGGTCAGCGGCGAGGTCCAGATCACGATCTCTTCGGCGAGCCGCGACAGATGCACGGCGCAGATGGTCGATGCCGCCAGCGTCTCCAGCACGAAGTCGCGGTCGGAAACGGCGTCGAGCGAATTCGCGGTCGGCCGGTCGAAACCGAGCGCCTTCGCGGTCATGTCGCGGTCGAGCGGAAAGGACGTGCCGGCAAGCGCGGCGGAGCCGAGCGGGGATTCGTTCAGCCGCTTGCGCGCGTCGGCGAAGCGGCCACGGTCGCGCGCCGTCATCTCGACATAGGCGAGCAGATGATGACCGAAGGTCACCGGCTGCGCGGTCTGCAGATGCGTCAGGCCCGGCATCACGGTGTCGGCATGTTCCAGCGCCTTGTCGGCCAGCGCCTTCTGGAAATCGGCGAGCGCCTGGTCGAGCGTGTCGATGGTGTCGCGCACCCAGAGCTTGAAGTCAGTCGCCACCTGGTCGTTGCGCGAGCGCGCGGTATGCAGGCGCCCGGCGGCAGGGCCGACCAGCGCCGCGAGGCGGCTTTCGACATTCATGTGAATGTCCTCCAGCGCCCGCTCGAAGGTGAATTTTCCGGCCTCGATCTCGGACAGGATCGTGTCCAGCCCCTGCGCGATTTTGGCGCCGTCCTCCGCCGTAATAATGCCTTGCTGCACCAGCATGGCCGCATGGGCCTTGCTCGCGGCAATGTCCTGGCGGTAGAGGTGCCGGTCGACGTCGATCGAGGCGTTGATCGCCTCCATGATCGCATCGGGGCCTGACGCGAAGCGCCCGCCCCACATCTTGTTGCTCATCTCTCCACCGAAGGTTGCCCGGCCATGACCCCCACCTCCTCCGAAACAGCGCGCAGCCTTGCGAAAAAGCGGCTGGCTGTGATGGCGGTCGGGACGCTGGCCGGCGTCGCGTTTGGGCTCGTCGCGGTATACGGGATCGGCACCCTGACGCGCAATGCGGGCGGCGATGCCGCCTGCAAACCGGCCGCCGAGATGGCTAACAGGCTGAAACCGCTGATCAGGGGCGAGATCGCCGCCCTCGCCCCGGCCGCGACCCCGGTGCGGGTCGCCGACCTGACGTTCAAGGACGCCGACGGCAAGGAGCGCAAGCTCTCCGAATGGGGCGACCGGCTGGTGCTGCTGAACCTGTGGGCCACCTGGTGCGTACCCTGCCGCAAGGAAATGCCGGCTTTGGACGAACTGCAGAAGAAGCTCGGCGGCCCTGCCTTCGAGGTGGTGGCTGTCAATATCGATACCCGCGACCCAGAGAAACCCAGGGCCTGGCTGAAAGACGTCGGCATCAGCAATCTGACCTATTACGCCGACCCGACCGCGAAGATTTTCCAGGACCTGAAGGGGCTCGGCAAAGCCTTCGGCATGCCGACGACGCTGCTGGTGGACGGCAAGGGCTGCGAAGTGGCGACGCTGGCCGGTCCCGCCGAATGGGCGAGCGAGGATGCGGTGAGGTTCATTGAGGCGGCGCTGAAGAAGTAGCGGGTTCAGCTAGGCCGACACATCCAGACTTCCGCCCACGCCCTGCGGCAAGGCCGCCTTCGTCGCGGCCAGCGTCTCTTCCAGGACCTGCACGATCGACGCCGCAGCTTCGGCATTCATCTTGAGCATCTCGGCGCCGAGCGCGATCTGCGTCTGCGTGGCGCTGGACGATGCGAAGGAAGCTGCGATTGCCGAGTTCATGCTGCCTGAATTCCTGGACGATGCCTTAGATCATCTCATCCCACTTGGCCTCGGCCTGCTGCTTTTCCAGTGCCGCCGCCTTGGCTTTCGCTGCAGCCGAATTCCGGTCGATCGCGGCCTGCACCGCCAGCGCGCCGGACTGCTGAATGAAATTCTGCGCCGCGGTGCTGAAGCCGGCGTTCGAGGCCTCCATTTCCGCCAAGCGCGCTTTCATTTTCGCCTGTTTCTCTTTCCATTGCATGGTTTGCTCCCATGCCGTCGGCATGCGGATCCAGCCCATGCGTTTGATCGAACTTGCCGCCATCGGAATCGCTCCGCGAACGAAGATAGCCGCTCCCGCGTTAGCAAGAACTTACCGCGCGCTTAACCGGTTAACAGCGCGTTACCTGCGCACCGGCGCGTGACAAATCACACGGTAAAACCGGCCAATTCCCGCCTTTAAAAAAAGTCCGGCCACACAACTTTTCCGGGTTGACCGGACAGCCCAAACCCCTATACTTAACCATATGGTTTACTATTCAGAACAGCCGCTCGACCGCACCTTCAGCGCCCTGTCCGACCCGACACGGCGCGCGATCCTGGCGCGCCTGAGCGAACAAGAAGCGATGTCGGTCAGCCAGCTAGCCGAGCCATTCACGATGTCGCTGCCGGCGATCATGAAGCACCTCGATGTGCTGTCCGACGCCGGCCTGATTACCCGCACGAAGACCGGCCGCACCGTCGCGTGCCAGCTCAGCGCGGGCCCCATGGAGGAAGCCATGCACTGGCTCGCGCATTACCAGCGCTTCTGGTCGTCGGCTCTCGATCGTCTCGCCGCGTTTGTGGAGGAAGCATCATGCTCGCCAAGCCCAGCGTCACCCTCGCCCGCCGCATCAAGGCGTCGCCCGCGAAAGTCTTCGCCGCATGGACGGACGCGGAAAAGCTGATCCAGTGGTTCGGCCCGCATCAGACGATCGACGGCTCGGTCGACGCCTCGCTCGATGTGCGTGAAGGCGGCCGCTACCAGATCAGCTTCAAGACCGACGACGGCGAATATCACCAGGTCGGCGGCGTCTATCAGGAAGTCGTGCCCGACCAGCGGCTGAAATTCACCTGGGCCTGGCATTCGACGCGCGAGCGCGAGTCGCTTGTCACGATAACGGTAAAACCGGACGGCGACGGAACGCTGCTGACGTTGCTGCACGAACAATTCTTCGATCAGGCCGCCGCCGACGGACACAAGCGCGGCTGGACCGGAACACTCGACAAGCTCGAACAGTTCTTTGCGTAACAACTGCCCGGAAGGAGATCGCCATGAAGCTCTATTATTTCGAGACGCTGAATCCGCGAAAGGCCTGCGCGGTTGCACGCTATCTCGGCTCGCCGGTCGAATTCGTCCATGTCGATCTCGGCAAGGGCGAGAACAGGACGCCGGACTACTTGGCGATCAATCCCAACGGCAAGGTGCCGGCGCTGGTGGATGGCGATCTCAAGCTGTGGGAGGCCAACGCGATCATGTGTCATCTCGCCGCGTTCGACGGCTCCGATCTGTGGCCGCAAAAAGCACCGCAGCAGGTCGAGGTCATGCGCTGGCTGAGCTGGAATGCGGATCATTTCACCCGTCATGCCGGTGCGCTGTATTTCCAGCACATCATCAAGCCACGCTTCGGCCTGGGCGATGTCGATCCTGCGGCGGTGGAAGAAGCGTCGGGATGGGTCCGCAAGTTCGGTGCGGTGCTGGACGACCATCTGAACGGGCGCAAATATCTGGTCGCCGATACACTGTCGGTCGCCGATTTTGCCGTCGCAATCACACTGCCCTACGCGCAGCAGACGCACCTGCCGCTCGATGGCTTCACCCATATCGAACGCTGGCACGACCGGCTGAACGAATTGCCGGCCTGGCGCGAGCCTTTTCCGAAGATGCAAGCGGCGGCGGCCTGATCGCCGCGTGCCGAGGCCCATCACAAATCAGGAGACGACCATGCAGACGCACAAGATCGTATCCCGCCAGGACTGGATCGCCGCCCGCACCGCCCTGCTGGCGAAGGAAAAGGAAATGACGCAGTTGCGCGACCGCCTCGCCGAGGAGCGCCGCGCGCTGCCCTGGGTGAAGGTCGAGAAAAATTATGTCTTCGACACGCCGCGCGGCAAACGCACCCTCGCCGACCTGTTCGAGGGCCGCAGCCAGCTCATCGTCAAGCATTTCATGCTGGCGCCGGGCCAGCGCGACGGCTGCGTCGGCTGTTCGTTCGAAATGGATCACGTGGAAGCGGCGCTCCAGCACATCGAGCACCACGATGTGAAGGTGGTGTCCGTTGCGCGCGCGCCGCTGAACGAGATCGAGGCGTTCAGGACCCGCATGGGCTGGCAGTTCGACTGGGTGTCGTCGTTCGGCAGCGACTTCAACTACGATTTCGATGTTTCGTTCACGCCTGAGCAGATCGAAAAGGGCGAGGCCTTCTACAATTACAAGAAGGGCCCGCTGCCGCTGGAAGACCTGTCCGGCTTCAGCGTGTTCTGCAAGAACGACAAGGGCGAGATCTTCCATACCTATTCGGCCTTCGGGCGCGGCGCCGAGGAAGTGCTCGGCACCTACATGCTGCTCGACCTGACGCCGAAGGGCCGCAACGAGACCGGTCCAGGCGGCAACCTCACCGACTGGGTGCGCCACCACGACCGCTACGGCGCCGAGGGACATGTGAGCGAAATCGGACGCTGGGTGGCGGCGCCGCCGGCCGCCTGCTGCGGCTGACCGCGCAGCAAAGCACACAGCAAGAGCAAGGAGGACGACATGACGATTGCCGCGAGCAAGATTGCGCCCTGCCTCTGGTTCGACAATCAGGCCGAGGACGCCGCGAAGTTCTACACGTCGGTATTCAAGAACGGGAAGATCAAGCGCACCGTGCGTTACAGCAAGGCGGGCAAGGAAATCCACGGCGGCAAGGCCGGCTCGGTGATGACGGTCGAATTCGAACTCGACGGGCTGACTTTCACCGCCATCAACGGTGGCCCGATCTTCAAGTTCACCGAAGCCGTCTCGTTCCAGATCCCCTGCGAGACGCAGGAGGAGATCGACTATTACTGGAGCAGGCTGACCGCCGATGGCGGACAGGAAGGCCCCTGCGGCTGGCTGAAGGACAAGTACGGCCTGTCCTGGCAGGTCGTGGCGGCGCCCCTCATCGAGATGCTGACGGACCACACGTCCGAGAAGACCGAACGCGTCACCGACGCGTTCATGCAGATGAAGAAATTCGACATCGCAAAGCTGAAGCGCGCCTATGAGGGGCAATCCGAGCCGGCCAATTGATATCGCGCGCAGTGTAAACGCAGGAGGACCATCCCATGCCTGTTCAACCCTATCTGTTCTTCGACGGCCGCTGCGAGGAGGCGCTCGACTTCTACAAGCGCGCCCTCGGCGCCGAAGTGAGCATGCTGATGCGTTTCAAGGACAGCCCGGAACCGCCGTCGGCCGACTGCGTGCAGCCGGGGAACCTGGACAAGGTCATGCATGCGAGCTTCAGGATCGGCGATTCCGAAATCATGGCCTCGGACGGCAATTGCCAAGGCAAGCCGTCCTTCCAGGGGTTTGGCCTGTCGCTGCCGGCCAAGGATGAGGCGCAGGCGGACAAATTTTTCACGGCCCTCGCCGACGGCGGGCAGGTGCAGCAGCCGCTGACCAAGACATTCTTTTCGCCAAGCTTCGGCATGGTCGCCGACCGCTTCGGCATCACCTGGATGGTGATGGTCCCGCAGCCGATGTGACGGCCAGAGTAACAGGAGAGTTCACATGCCCTATATCGATGGATTTGTCGTTCCCGTTCCGAAGAAGAATCTTGCCGCCTATCGCAGCATGGCGAAACGGGCGGGCAAGATCTGGCGCGAGCACGGCGCGCTCGAATTCCACGAATGCGTCGCCGACGACGTCAAGAAAGGCAAATGGACGTCGTTTCCGCGCAGCGTGAAGCTGAAACCGAACGAGACTGTGATCTTCTCCTACATCGTCTACAAGTCGCGCAAGTCGCGCGACAAAGTGCTGGCGAAGGTGATGAAGGACCCACGTCTCGCGAAAGACATGCAGCCCGGCGCCATGCCGTTCGACGGCAAGCGCATGATCTATGGCGGGTTCAAGAGCATCGTCGAGCTCTGACGCGCCGAAAGGCGAACCAACACGGCAAGGGACGTGGGCGGCTCGCTGCCCGCGGATGAGGCCTGCAAGGCCCAGAAAACGCGGAGAACACTCATGCTCAAAATCATCCTTGGCATTGTTGCAGCCCTGCTGATCGCCGTCGCCGGAATCCTCGGCTACGCCGCGATGCAGCCGGACGATTTCAGGATCGCGCGCTCGACCATCATCAAGGCGCCGCCGGAAAAGATCTACCCGCTGATGAGCGACTTCCGCCGCGGCGCGGAGTGGTCGCCCTACGAGAAGAAAGACCCGAACATGAAGCGCAGCTTCAGCGGGCCTGCGAGCGGCAAGGGCGCGATCTACACTTTCGACGGCAACTCCGATGTCGGCGCCGGCCGCCTCGAAATCACCGACGCGACGCCGCCGTCGAAGGTCGTGCTGCGGCTCGACATGGTGAAGCCGTTCGAGGGCAGCAACATCATCGAATACGCCATCCTGCCGAAAGGCGACGGCTCGGAAGTCACGTGGTCGATGCACGGCCAGCAGCCCTTGGTCGCCAGGGCGATCTGCCTCTTCTTCAACATGGACAAGATGGTCGGCGCGGATTTCGAGCAGGGTCTCGCCAGTCTGAAAGCCGTCGCCGAAAAATAAGCCGACGAAATTCATTGCCATCACGCAACCAACAGGAGTCAATCATGCTGACGACTATCCTTCTCGCTCTTGCCGCGATCATCGCGGTCGTCCTGATCCTGGCGGCGACCAAGCCGGCCACATTCCGCATCAGCCGTTCCGCGACCATCGACGCACGGCCGGAAGCCATCTTCCCGCTGGTCAACGAATTGCGTTCGCATCGCCGCTGGTCGCCCTTCGACCAGGACGCAGCCATGAAGCGGACCTATACAGGTCCGGAGGCCGGCAAGGGCGCGCTGATGGAATTCGACGGCGGCTACAAGACCGGCGCGGGGCACCTGGCCATCACCGATACGGCCGCGCCGTCGAAAATCCTGATGAACCTCGTCATGACCAAGCCGCTGAGCTGCGACAACACCGTCGAGTTCACCTTCGTGCCGCAGGGCAATGCCACGCAGGTGACTTGGGCGATGTATGGCCCGCAGACCTTCGCCGGCAAGCTGATGAGCGTGTTCATCAATTGCAACAAGATGTGCGAGCAGCAATTCGACACGGGCCTCGCAAGCCTGAAAGACATCGCCGAAGGCAAACGCCTGAAGCCGGCCGCCTGACTGGAAAATCACAGCGAGGAATCGTCATGCAAGCAAAACCCGAGAAGGAACACGCGTGGCTGCAGAAGCTGGTCGGCAACTGGACGTCCGAAATGGAGTGCGTGATGGGACCGGACCAGCCGCCGATGAAATCGAAGGGCGCGGAAAGCGTGCGCTCGATCGGCGGGCTGTGGACCCTGGGCGAAGGCACCGGCGAGATGCCGGACGGCGGCAAGATGACCAGCATGATGACGCTGGGCTACGACCCTGCGAGGCAGCGTTTCGTCGGCACCTTCATCGCGTCGATGATGACCCACATGTGGAAATACGAGGGCACGCTCGACGCCTCCGGCAAGGTGCTCACCCTCGACACCGAGGGACCTGGCATGTCGGGCGACGGCAAGATGATGAAGTACAAGGACATCATCACCTTCGTCGACAACGACCGCCGCACCCTGACCTCGCGCATCCAGGGCGAGGACGGCGAGTGGACCGAATTCATGACCGTGCATTACCGGCGCAGCAAATGATCGCGCCGTAACCTGCCCCTTTAGGCGGCCGATCATTGGCCGTGGCGACGATCGTCGTCACGGCCTTTTTCATTCCGGTCTTGCGATAGCGCGCGGAATCCGGGACAGTTTCGCGCAGATTTGCCGCGAGTCCGCGATGCCCAAAAGCCCGCACGTCGAAATCACCTATTGCCGGCTCTGCCACTGGGGCCTGCGCGCCGGCTGGATGGCGCAGGAGCTGACGCAGACCTTCGCCGAAGAACTCGGCTCGGTGACGATGACGCCGGACACCACCGGCGGCGTGTTCGAGGTGCGGCTCGACGGCGATATGCTCTGGTCGCGCAAGGAGCATGGCCGCTTTCCGGAGATGAAGGAACTGAAGCAGCTTGTGCGCGACCGCGTCGCGCCGGAGCGCAATCTGGGACATTCGGACAGGCATTGAGTCTGTAGGGCGGGTTAGCCGAAGGCGTAACCCACCGGCTGAGTCTTGCGCGAGTCGTCGCATGGTGGGTTACGGCGCTTCGCGCCTAACCCACCCTACCAATCACCCATTCCTCCTCTGCCCGCGCAGCGTCGGCAAACCAATCCCCGTTCCTTCAAACCCGCCGTCGACCGACAGCATCTGCCCGGTGATGTAGCTGGCGCGATCGCTGCACAGAAAGAAGATCGCTTCTGCAAGCTCTTCTTCCAGCCCGTAGCGATTGAGCGGGATGGTGTCGTGATAGTCGGCGCGGATCTCCGGCGTGTGCACCGCCTTGGCCATCGCGGTGTCGACCGGGCCGGGCGCCACCGCGTTGACGCGAATGCCAAGCGCAGCCAGTTCCACCGCCTGCTGCTTGGCCAGGTGCGCCAGCGCCGCCTTGCTGGTGCCGTAGGCGACACGCAGCGTCGAGGCGCGCAGCGACGAGATCGAGGTGATGTTGACGATGGCGCCGCCGGTCTCGCGCATCAGCGGCACCGCCGCCTGCGTGCAGATGAACGCACCGGTGAGATTGACCGCCAGCGTGCGCGACCAGTCCTCCAGCGTCGTCTCCATGAGCGGCTTGAAGATCGCGATGCCGGCATTGTTGACCAGCGCATCGAGACGGCCGAAGCGCTCACCGAGGCGCGCGAGCGACTTTGCAACACCATCGGCGTCCGACACGTCGCAATGCAGCGCCAGCGTTGTTTCCGCCGGCAGCGCCGCGCAGGTCTTCGACAAAGTGTCGTTGTCGATGTCGAGCAGCGCCACGCGCCAGCCCTCGGCGAGAAATTTCTGCGCGGTCGCGCGCCCGATGCCGCGCGCAGCGCCGGTCACCAGCGCCACCTTGCCATTGTCCCTGGTCATTCGTCCCTGCCGGTTGTTGTTCTTCGCGGCACCAGAATGCGGTCACTTGCGCCGCGCAACAACCTCTTCATACGCCTTGCGCAGCCGCTCGAACACCGATGGCCCGCGCGGCCGCGGCTTGCGCCGCGCCTGCGGACCGAGATGGGTTTCGCGCAATTCGTCCATGAAGTCGGCCCAGAGCTTCGGCCCGCCCTCCTCCAGCAGTTGCGCACGGATGCTCAGTTCCTCGGTGACCGGAAGATGATGGCGGCCCCAGGCCGCCATCTGCGCCAGAACGGGCAACAGCTCGATGCCCTTTTCTGTGAGGCTGTAGATCGCCTTCTGCTTGTGGGTCGGATCGTCGGCTTTGCTGAGAATGCCTTGGCCAACCAGCGTCTTCAGTCTGTCCGACAGGATGTTGGAGGCAATCCCCTCTTCCGAGCGCGTCAGCAATTCACGGAAATGCCGCCGGTTGCCGAAGATGATGTCGCGGATGATGAGCAGACTCCAGCGGTCGCCGAGCACCTCAAGCGTGAGGTTGATCGGGCAGCCGGAGCGGTGGAGGTCGTTCATTCAAGGCCCTTGGAAAACCGCTTGCAGTCTGCCATCAGTAGTCCTAATCTACAACTGGTTGCATATTGATATCAGTCAAGGAGTGCCCTCATGCCCAGGCTGCGCGTTCACGGCTTCGCCATTTCCGCAGACGGCTATGGCGCCGGCCCCGACCAGAGCCTGGAAACCCCGCTCGGCGTCGGCGGCATGGGCCTGCACGAATGGGCCTTCGCCACCCGCACCTTCCGCCAGATGTTTGGACAGGAAGGCGGCTCAACCGGCGTCGATGACAACTTCGCTGTGCGCGGCTTCGAGAACATCGGCGCCTGGATCATGGGCCGCAACATGTTCGCGCCGTCGCGCGGAGACTGGCCGGACGACGGCTGGAAGGGATGGTGGGGCGACAATCCCGTCTATCATTGTCCGGTCTTCGTGCTGACGCACCATGCGCGGCCCCCGATCGCCATGGAGGGCGGCACGACGTTCCACTTCGTCGCCGACGGCATCCACGCCGCGCTCGATCGCGCCCGCGATGCCGCAAATGGCAAGGACATCCGCGTCGGCGGCGGCGCAGCCACGATCCGGCAATACCTGCAAGCCGGACTGATCGACGAGATGCATTTGGTCGTCTCCCCGGTGCTGCTCGGTTCAGGCGAGCCTCTTCTCGCCGGACTCGATCTGCCGAAGCTCGGCTACAAGCGCAGCGAGCATGTCACGACGCCGAATGCGATGCATATCGTGTTGACGAAATCCTAGCCGCCTCTGCAGATTCAGATGCCCGGGAGTTCCGCATGTCACTGACGCTGTATTTTCATCCGCTATCGTCATTCTGCATGAAGACGCTGATCGCGCTCTATGAGAACGACACGCCGTTCACACCGCATCTCGTCGATCTGGCCAGCGAGAAAGCCGCCGCAGACCTCAAGGCGCTCTGGCCGATCGGAAAGTTTCCGGTGCTGCGCGACGACGCGAAAGGCCGGACGATTCCGGAAACCAGCATCATCATCGAATATCTAGACCGGTATTATTCCGGACGGACGCGTTTCATCCCCGATGATGCCGAACGTGCGCTCCAAGTTCGGCTGCAGGACCGCTTCTACGATCTCTACGTGCAGATGCCGATGCAGGAGATCGTCGGCGACCGGCTGCGGCCGGCGGACAAGAAGGACCCCTTCGGCGTCGCGCAGGCGAAGGACCGCCTCGCCGGCGTCTATGAGATGATCGAGCGCGACATGGCGAGCCACACCTGGGCGGTCGGCGACGCATTCAGCATGGCCGATTGCGCGGCGGCGCCGGCGCTGTTCTACGCGAACAAGGTCCTGCCGCTCGGCGATTACAGGAACACCGCCGCCTATCTCGAGCGGCTGACGCAGCGCCCGTCCTATGCGCGGGCGCTGAAGGAAGCGGAGCCGTATTTCGGGTTTTTTCCGAAGGAAGGCTGAGCATCACCGTTCGTCCCCGCGCAAGCGGGGACCCAGCTCTGGATTCCCGATCACAAGTCGGTTTTAGCCGACTTGTGAAATGATAAATCCGATATCGGGTGAACCCGATATCGGGCGCGGGAATGAACGGAGGAGAGGCCTACGAAGGAAGGTTACCGCGTCGGAACCGGCTTCTCGCCGCGATAGTCGTAGAAGCCGCGCTGCGTCTTGCGGCCGAGCCAGCCGGCCTCGACGTATTTCACCAGCAGCGGGCACGGGCGATATTTCGAGTCCGCCAGTCCCTCGTGCAGCACCTGCATGACCGACAGACAGGTGTCGAGACCGATGAAATCGGCGAGTTCGAGCGGTCCCATCGGATGATGCGCGCCGAGTTTCATCGCCGTGTCGATCGCTTCCACCGTGCCGACGCCTTCATACAGCGTGTAGATCGCCTCGTTGATCATCGGCAGCAGGATGCGGTTGACGATGAAGGCCGGGAAATCCTCCGACACCGCGATGGTCTTGTTCAGGCCGAGGACGAATTGCTTGCTGGCCTCGAAGGTCTGGTCGGCAGTGGCGATGCCGCGAATGAGTTCGACCAGCTCCATGCGCGGCACCGGATTCATGAAGTGAATGCCGATGAAACGCTCCGGGCGGTCTGTCGTGGCTGCCAGCCGCGTGATCGAGATCGAGGAGGTGTTGCTGGCGAGGATGGCGTCCGGCTTCAGCGACGGGCAGAGGTCGCCGAAAATCTTGCGCTTGACCTCTTCCTTCTCGGTGGCCGACTCGATCACCAGATCGCAGTCGCCAAGGTCGTCGAACTTCTCAGCCGGCACGATACGCTTGAGCGCCGCCTGCCGCTGGTCCTCGGTGAGCGCCTGCTTCGACACCTGGCGGGCCAGATTGCCGTTCACGGTGGCAAGTGCCTGCTTGATGCGATCGGGCGAGACGTCGTTCAGCTTCACGTCGAGATTGGCCAGCGCGCAGACCTGGGCGATTCCGCTGCCCATCTGCCCTGCCCCGATCACGCCGATCTTACGAATGGATTGCGCCATGTTGCTCCGTCCAGAGGCTGCCGGCCGTCCTGCCCCAAATCACCAGCCGCCGTTTTTACGCCGATCCGCAGGGACTTGCCACTGCGAGCCTGTCACCTGTTTCTTAAGAACAGCCTTTTGCCGGTCAGCCCTTGATCTTGGCCAGTTCGGCGTCGAGGTCGGGCAGCGCCTGGTAAAGATCGGCCACGAGGCCGTAATCGGCCACCTGGAAGATCGGCGCTTCCTCGTCCTTGTTGATCGCCACGATGACCTTGGAATCCTTCATGCCGGCCAGATGCTGAATGGCACCTGAAATGCCCACCGCGATGTAGAGTTCGGGGGCGACCACCTTGCCGGTCTGCCCCACCTGCCAGTCGTTCGGCGCATAGCCGGCATCGACCGCGGCCCGCGAGGCGCCCATGGCGGCCCCCAGCTTGTCGGCCACCGGCTCGATATACTTGGTGAAGTTTTCGCGGTTCTGCATCGCCCGGCCGCCGGAGATGATGATGCGGGCCGAGGTCAGTTCCGGGCGGTCGGATTTCGACAATTCCTCGCCGACGAAGGTGGAAAGGCCGGGATCGGCGGGAGGCGACACGGCTTCGATGGTGGCCGAGCCACCTGTGCCCGCCGCCTGGAAGGTCGAAGTGCGCACGGTGATGACCTTCTTCTTGTCGGTCGACTTCACGGTTTGGAGCGCGTTGCCGGCATAGATCGGCCGCTCGAAGGTATCCGGCGCGATCACTTTCGTGATGTCGGAGATCTGCATCACGTCGAGCAAGGCCGCGACGCGCGGCATCACGTTCTTTCCGGTCGTGGTCGCGGGCGCGACCAGCGCGTCATATTTGTCGGCGAGCGAGACGATCAGCGCCGCCGTCGGCTCGGCGAGCCGGTGTTCGAGGGCATCGCTCTCAACCAGAAGCACCTTGGTGACGCCGTCGAGCTTCGCAGCCTGTTCGGCGACGCCGCGACAGCCCTTGCCGGCGACCAGCACATGCACCTCACCGCCAAGCGCCTTGGCTGCCGTGAGCGCCTTGTTGGTCGAATCCTTCAGCGACGTGTTGTCGTGCTTGGCGAGCAGCAATGTCGTCATTACAGGACCCCAGCCTCGTTCTTCAGCTTCTCGACCAGTTCGGCGACCGAGCCGACCTTCACGCCCGCCTTGCGGCCGCCCGGCTCGACTGTCTTCAGGATTTCCAGCCGCGGCTTGATGTCGACGCCATAAGTCTCCGGCGTTTTCTCGTCGATCGGCTTCTTCTTCGCCTTCATGATGTTCGGCAAGCTCGCATAGCGCGGCTCGTTCAGGCGCAGATCGGTCGTGACGATGGCGGGGCCTTTCAGCTTCACTGTCTGCAATCCGCCGTCCACTTCGCGCGTCACCAGAATGTCGGAGCCTTCGATCACGAGCTTCGACGCAAAGGTGCCCTGCGGCCAGTTCAGCAGCGCCGCCAGCATCTGCCCGGTCTGGTTGCTGTCGTCGTCGATCGCCTGCTTGCCCATGATGACAAGGCCGGGCTTCTCCTCATCGACGATGGCCTTGAGAATTTTCGCGACGGCGAGCGGTTCCACGGTCGCGTCGGTCTTCACCAGAATGCCGCGATCGGCGCCCATTGCGAGACCGGTGCGGATGGTCTCGGCGGCCTGTGCCGGGCCGATCGACACGCACACAATTTCAGTGGCCTTGCCGGCTTCCTTCAGCCGGATGGCCTCCTCGACGGCGATCTCGTCGAAGGGATTCATCGACATTTTGACGTTGGCCAGCTCGACGCCGGAACCGTCGGATTTGACGCGGACTTTGACGTTGAAGTCGATCACCCGTTTGACGGGCACAAGGATTTTCATATCCCACCCTTCGCAGATGCGAAATCGGCGGCTACCTAAAGGCGGGATGGCGCGGGTGTCAACGCTCTGGCTGACAAGACAAGCCGGCTGGTTCTGGACTTACCGGTTCTGCCCCGGCGCCCAAAGCACGTCCCTGACCCCCTTGTCGTTGGCATGGCGGCCAGCCACGAACAGGAAATCGGAGAGCCGGTTCACATATTGCAGGGCTTGCGGCGTGACGCTTTCCCCCGGCTGGTCGCGCAATTCCACCATCAGCCGCTCGGCCCGGCGGCAAACCGTGCGCGCCAGATGCATGTAGGCCGCCGCCGGGGTGCCGCCCGGCAGGATGAAGGAGCGCAGCGGCGCCAGCGCCTCATTCAGGGTATCGATCTGCTGCTCCAGCCATGTCACCTGTGCATCGGTGACATTCAGCTTGGCTCCGCCAGGACCCTTGCCCTCATCTCCGACCACGCACAGGTCGGCCTCCACGTCGAACAGGTCGTTCTGGATGCGCGAGAGCATGGCATCGATGACCGCGTCGTCCTGCGTATGCAACCGCACCAGCCCGACCACGGCATTGACCTCGTCGAGCGTGCCATAGGCCGCGACCCGCAGATCGTATTTCTTGCGCCGCTCGCCGGTGCCGAGCGACGTCGTGCCGTCATCGCCGGTGCGGGTGTAAATGCGGTTGAGGACGACCATCTATTTCCCCATCAGCCAGATCGTGATCATGATGATGACGAGCGCGACGAATTGCAGCAAGACACGCATACGCATCAATCGCTGCGAGACATGCGGCGAGCCGCCGCGCATCATGTTCATGAGCCCGAACAGCAGAACAATGGCAACCGCCCCGATAGCGACGGGGACCATGTAATAGAAGAAACCTGTCATAAGCGACGTCTTATCAGGCCGAATGAGGCGGCGCCATCCGCTCAGTTCAGCAGGACGATCGCGGCGTTCAGCACGGTCGCAAAGCCGACCCAGGCCAGACAGGGCACGAGAAGCAAGCCGGCGAGACGGTCGATACGGAAGAAGACGAGCGTCGTCAGCGCCAGCGCGGACAGCAATGCGAGAATAACGAAAAGCGCAAGACGCGGGCTTTCCAGTCCGAAGAAGGCAGGCGACCAGATGGCATTCAATCCGAGTTGGCCCGCGAAGGCCAGAACCGCACGCCGTCTGCTCTCATGGTCCGCGGAACCGATCGCAACCCGCCAGACCGCCACGGCCATCATCACATAGAGCAGGGTCCAGACCGGCGCGAAAATCCAGTTAGGCGGATTGAAGGGCGGCTTCGTCAGTCCCGCATACCAGGTCGGGATTTTTGGCGCGGTCACCAGCGAACCAAGGAATCCGATCCCCAGACATACGACAAGCCAGAAAGCCAGCCATAGCCAGCGGCGCATTGGCGCTCCGCTGGCTTCAGGGTTACTTCGAGAATGAAGGCTCAAGCAGCTTTTCCGACGAGATGCTTTTCAATCTCGTGCACCGGCATGCGCACATAATCCTTGTCGATCTCGGCCTTCAGCGCCGCCTTGAAATTCTTGGAGGATATCTCGCGGATGACGCCAAGCGCGCGCGGCGGCGCGACCAGGATCAGCGCCTTCTGGGCGCCTCCATTCACAGCACTCTCGAGGTCACCGACAAGGCGGCGCAGAAAACGCACCTCTTCCTGCGCGTGCCAGTCGGTCTGCTCCATGGCGCTGCGGCCGTGGCCCACCGAATTGATGGAGCGTCCAGGCGCGTCGGTCCCCAGTTCGTGCGTGGGAGGAATCTTCTCGTCGTAAACCTTCTTCGTTTTCAGGTTTGGAAATTTTTCGTCGCCGGCATTCTCGAGAATGAGCGCTTTCTGGCCGTCGCAGACAACAACCCAATCACCCTGCGCAATCTTCAGCTTGTTCATGAAAACCTCCTCACAGGCACGTAACTGAGGAGAAATGATCGATCCGCGCCTTGCGCCATATCAACGCACGAGGACGTGATCGGTTGCTGGCATTCAACTTTCAGGCGATGGCCAATTGATTCCG
>JAESGM010000744.1_pt1 | contig 16086 bp, 15 predicted proteins | sample 9269721 | NCBI WGS metagenome assembly JAESGM01 (sample SAMN15720920, study PRJNA650825) | algae metagenome | isolation source: Komarekiella atlantica HA4396-MV6 and co-occurring heterotrophs from... | place: USA: Theobald House, Kauai, HI | collected 2009-07-29 | reverse complement strand
GGACGAACGCGAGGGAATGACGTTGACCACGCCCGCCGGCACGCCCGCCTCTTCCAGGATCGGCATCAGCGCCAGCATGGTGAGCGGCGTGTCGGAGGCTGGCTTCAGCACGACGGTGCAGCCGGCGGCGAGCGCCGGACCGATCTTGCGGGTCGCCATCGCGGCCGGGAAATTCCACGGCGTGACCAGCACGGCGACGCCCGCCGGCTTGTGCTGCACCAGAATGCGCGCCCCGGAAGACGGCGCGGTCGACACCTGACCGATATTGCGCACGGCTTCTTCCGCAAACCAGCGGAAGAATTCGGCCGAATAGGCCACCTCGCCGCGAGAATCCGGCAGCGCCTTGCCGTTTTCCAGCGTAATCAGCTTCGCCAGCCGTTCAGCATCGCGCATGATCAGTTCATAGGCCTTGCGCAGGATTTCGGCGCGCTCGCGCGGCTTTTTCGCGGCCCAGGCCGAGCCCGCGGCCGCGGCCGCATCGACGGCGGCCTTGGCATCGTCGACCGTCGCGCTGGCGACAGAGGCGATCCTGTTCTCGGTCGCAGGGTCGATGACGTCGAAACGCTCGCCGTTCGAGGACTTGCGCCACTTTCCGCCGATCCACAGATCGGTCGGCACGTTTGCGAGAAGATTGTCGTACATGGCGTCTTCCTCTTATTCCCCGTCCTCCTCGGCCAAACAAGCGGTCTTCGGAGAATTGTTCCGTCTCTTCCGGAAAACTCAGCTTCCGAGCGACCGTTTCACCGTCTCGGCGATGCGATCGACCGTCGGCAGCACCATGTCTTCCAGAATGTCGGCGGCCGGGAGCGGAATGTGCGGCGTGGTGATGCGGACCGGAGGACCGTCGAGATCGTAGAAGGCCTCATCGGCAACGATCGACACAACCTCGGCACCCCAGCCGCAGAGCCGCGGGTTTTCCTCGACCGTGAACAGCCGGTGGGTACGGCCGACCGAATTCAGGATGGTCTGCGTATCCAGCGGCACCAGTGAACGCACATCGATCACTTCCACATCGATGCCGTGCTCGGCCTGAAGTTTCTCGGCGGCGGCGAGCGCGCGCGGCACCATCAGAGCCAGCGCGATGATGGTCGCGTCCTTGCCGGGACGGACGATCTTCGCCGTGCCGAGCGTGTCGACGATCTCGCCGTCCGGCACTTCGCCCTTCACCGCATAAAGCGACTTGTGCTCGAAGAAGATGACCGGGTCGGGATCGCGCACGGCGGCGGCGAGCAGGCCGATCACGTCGCGCGGCGTGGACGGCGCGACCACCTTCAATCCCGGGATCATCATGCACCAGTTCTCGACCGACTGGCTGTGCTGCGCACCAAAACGCGAACCGGCACCATTGCCGGTACGTACCACCAGCGGGCATTTGGTCTGCCCGTTCGACATATAGCGGCTCTTCGGGAATTCGTTGGCGATGTAGTCGAAACACACCGCCAGAAAGTCCGAGAACATAATCTCGGCAATCGGCTTCAGGCCGGTCATCGCCGCACCCATCGCCGCACCGAGAATGGCCTGCTCGGAGATCGGGGTGTCGCGCACCCGCAGCGGGCCGAACTGCTCGTAGAGCCCGACCGTCGCCTTGAACACGCCGCCGGCCTTGGCGACGTCCTCGCCGAGGAACACGACATCCGGATCGCGCGTCATTTCCTGGGCGATGCCGCGCGCCACGGCATCGCGGTAGGTCAGTTCCGCCATGCCCAGCCTCCATCGGCATAAACGTCGGTATGCAGGATATCGTGCGGCGGCATCGGCGCCGCCTTGCAGGTCTCGGTCGCCTCGTCGACTTCCCGGCGGACGTCGGCCTCGATCCTGGCGATCGTATCCTCGCTGACGCCGAACTGCTTGAGGCGCTCACGATAGATGACGACCGGATCGCGCTCTTTCCATTTTTCCAGCTCGCCTTCGGGACGATACTTGGCCGGATCGGCGCGCGAATGGCCGCTGTGGCGATAGGTCATGCATTCGATCAGCGACGGCCCCTCGCTCGCCCGTGCCTTGGCAAAGGCCTTCTGCGCTTCGCGATAGACGGCGTCGGCATCATTGCCGTCGATGACGATGCGCTCAAGACCATAAGCAGCAGCGCGGTCGGCGGCCGGATGCGGAACCGCCGTCACGTCGCCGATCGGCGTGTATTCCATGTAGAGATTGTTTTCGCAGACGAAGACCACCGGCAGCTTCCAGACCGCCGCGAAATTCAGCGCTTCATGGAAGGCGCCGATATTGGTGGTGCCGTCGCCGAAGAAGCAGACCGATACGTCTTTCTGCCCCTTGTATTGCGCGCGCCAGGCGGCGCCGCACGCAATGGGAAGATGCGCGCCGATGATCGCGTAGGAGCCCATCACGCCGTGCTCTTCCGAGGTCAGGTGCATGGAGCCGCCCTTGCCGCGCATCAGACCGTTGTCGCGCTGCATGAGTTCGCCAAGAACCTTCTCGACCGGCACACCGCGCGCCAGCGTGTGCGCGTGGCCGCGATAGGTGCAGAAGGACAAATCCCCCGGCTGCATCGCTTCCGCAAAACCGGCGGCAATCGCCTCCTGCCCGAGCGAGAGATGGCTTGTCCCCTTCACGAGATTCTGGAGGAAAAGATCAAACGCCCGCTGTTCGGCATCGCGCAGGCGGACCTGCGAGCGATACAGGTCGAGGCGCTTGGCCTCGCCGATATCGTCGTTCAGGCCACCGGCGCTAGCTTTCTTGTCTGGCTTCATGGTCGGCACTCGCGCGACAATTGGGGTTGATCGATCAGCTTTCGAGGCCGGTCGGAACGTTCTTGTTTTCGCTCACCAGCTTCATGCCCGACAATTCAGCCATGGTCTCAGCCATCTTGGCAAAGTCCTGGGCGAGGATTTCCTCCGAATTCGGCTGCGACAGCGCCTTGCCGATATGCTGCTGCAGCACCTCGCGGGTGGCGGCTGTTACCGGCATGGGCACGTCCCATTCGCGGCCCAGTTCAAGACCGAGATCGAGATCCTTGCGCAGCAATTCCGGGGTGAAAGTCGTGGTCCAGTCGAGGTTGACCAAAGCCGGCGACTTGTAGGCCGTGAACATGGAGCCCATGACACCGTTGTTCATGAACGACAGGAAGGCATGGCGCGGCACGCCCATCTTGTTGGCAAGCAACGTGATCTCGATCAGGTTCTCGATCACCACGCCGAGCATAACATTGTGCGCGATCTTGCAGATGCGCGCGAGTTCGCCGTCGCCGACATAGGACACGCCCTTGGGCGCGAAAACCTGAACGAGCGGCATCACCGCCTTGGCGGAAGCTTCCGGACCCGACACCACCGATGATAGTTTGCCGGCCTTGATGACCTGGCCATTGCCGGAGACAGGCGCGGCAACGAAATCGATGCCCTTCTCCTTCAGGCGCTCGCGGATGCGAACCGAATCCTCGACCGAAATGGTCGAGCAGTCCACGAAGGTCTTCGGCAGCTTGCCCTTGGCATTGGTGACAATGCCGTTCTTGCCGAAATACACTTCCTCGAGGTCGGGACCGGCAGAGACGATAGTGAACAGGATATCCACGCTCGCGAGATCGACCGGATTGTCGACGATCTTTCCGCCGAGCTTCGCCAGCGGCTCGGCCTTTGCCTTGGTGCGGTTCCAGATCGAGACGTCGTGGCCGGCCTTCAGCAGGCGTTCGGCCATCTGAAAGCCCATGCGGCCGACACCGATCCAGCCGAGTTTCTGATTGGTCGTGGACATCGATTACTCCATATGAAGAGACAGGACGGCGCAGCTGCGCGCCGGACATTTTCGGTTCAGCGGCTCAGTAGCGGCTCGAGATCGGCAGCTCTTCCGCCGGGAACAGCGAGATCACCTTGCAGCCCTTGTCGGTGACCACGACCTCTTCCTCGATGCGGGCGCCGGAATAGCCGTCGGTCGCCGGGCAATAGGTTTCGATCGCGAACACCATGCCTTCCTTGATCTCGGTCGGGTGATCCATCGACACCACGCGCGAGATGATGGGACGCTCATGCAGCGCGAGGCCGAGGCCGTGCGCGAACTGCAGGCCGAAGGCCGACATTTCGTCCGGAAAACCAAACTCGCCGGCTTTCGGAAACGCCTCGCAGATATGCGCCGTCGACGCGCCCGGCTTGATGCGCATCATGGCGTTGTCCAGCCATTCGCGCGCCTTCTTGTAGGCGTCGCGCTGGCTGTCGGTCGCACGCACAACGTTGAAGGTGCGGTAATAGCAGGTGCGATAGCCCATGAACGACTGCAGGATATCGAAGAAGGCCTGGTCGCCCGGGCGGATCATGCGGTCGGTGAAATTGTGCGGATGCGGATTGCAGCGTTCGCCGGAAATCGCGTTCACCGCCTCCACGTCGTCGGAGCCGTGCGTGTAGAGGAACTTGTTGACCTCGGCGACGATGTCGTTCTCGCGCACGCCGGGACGCAGCTTCTCGTTGATCAGGTCGTAGGCGCCGTCGACCATCGCGGCGGCACGATTGAGCAGATGGATTTCATCCGCCGACTTGATCTCGCGCGCTTCGAGCATGACCTGCTGGCCGTCCGCGATCTTGAGTCCGGCCTTCTCGAGCTGGAACATCATCGGCGGCTCGATGATGTCGACGCCCAGCGGCATGTCGGCGACGCCGGCTTCCTTCAGCAGCGCGGCGATCTCCTTGGCGTGACGCTCCATGAGGCCGAAATCGGGGTGCACGGTGCCGCGCAGACCGACAAGACCGGCGCGGCAATTGTCCGGCTTCAGCCACGGCGAATAGAGCTTGTGATGGACGGCGGCGGAGCCGAAATCCCAGATGATCGGATCCGGGCTCGAACGGGTCAGCAGCGCCCAGCGCGAGAGCTTGTCGCGCTCCCACTCGCCGATCTTGGTCGAGGTGAGGTAGCGGATGTTGTTGACGTCGAAGACCAGCAGCGCGCCGAGGTCGGATTTCTCCAGCGCCTGGCGGGCGCGCGCGAGCCGGTAGTTATGCAGCCGACGGTAATCGACGCGCTCCTCGAAATCCACGCCCATGATGCCGAGCGACGGCAGGGCGCGGCCCCAGTTATGGCGCGGATTGATATCCTCGGCGCTGATCTTGCGAAGTGCCTGATCCATGACGGCCTCCCTGTGGCTCGATGGCAAATTTTGGCAATCGTTTGCATTTCCGGGACGGAGAGTCAATCGCGCCAGCCTGGCCCGGAAAAATCCATTCTACATCAATTGGTCCGCTGCGCATCGCGCTTGCGGGCAGTTCCTCTTTCCGACCCGGACGATTGCGGCAGCGCCCTGGTCGAGGCCCGCACCACAAGCTCGATTGGCAGCACCAGATGATCCGCTTTTCTCGCTTTTTCCGGCGTCTTCAGCGCCTCGACCGCCAGCAAGGCGGATTCATATCCCATCTTGTGATGCTGCACCCGCACAGTTGTCAGCGGCGGCTGCAGGCGGTCGACCAGCGGAATATCGTTGAAACCAGTGACCGACACGTCGTCCGGGCATGACAGCCCCCGGCGCTGGAAAGCCGCGATGGCGCCGATGGCAAGCTGATCGTTGGCGCAAACAACGGCGGTAAAGCGACGACCGGCAGCCATCAGTTCCTCGGCGCAGCGCTCCCCCTCCTCGCCGCTGAAGGTGCGCGCGAAGACGACGAGGCCGTTCGCCTGGCTGATATCCAGCAACTTGCGGTAACGCTCGAAGGCGCTGTAGCGCATGAAGCCGGTTGAGACATCCTGCGGACCGGCGATATGGGCGATCTCGCGGTGTCCGAGCGACACGAGATGCGTCAGAAGCCGCCTGATGCCTTCGTCCTCATCGTGCACGACCGACGAGAAACGCGCATCGTCGACCTGGCGAATGATGGTCACCACCGGCTTGCCCTCGGTGAGACGCGAGATCAACGCATCGCGCCGCTTGGTGGTGGCAAGAATGAAGGCATCGACGCCGCGCGAATTCAGCGTTTCCAGCACGCGCTCCTCACGCCGCGCATCGTTGTCGGTATTGGCGACGATCGAGACATAATCGTGCAATCCGAGGCCGTCCTCGATGCCGCGGATGATGGGCGGGAAAACCGGATCGGAGAGATCGGGAACGACGACTCCGATGGTGCGCGTGCGGTTGGTCTTCAGCGTGTAGGCGGCGGCGTTGGGCTTGTAGCCGAGCTTGCGGCTCATCTCGCGGATCTGCTCGGCGAGTTCCGCCGACACGTTATGCGTTGCGGCCGGGTCGAGCGCGCGCGAAACCGTCGACACGTTCACGCCGACGGCCTTGGCCACGTGTTTCAAAGTGACGCGCTTGTTCCTGCCCTGCATTCACCGATCCTCGTACCGCGGCCATCGCCGGGCTGTCACCTATCATTGCGACTTTACCAATTAATTGCAATCGTTTGCATTGATTGCCAGTATTCACCATCAAGATCGGTAAAAGCCGGCAAAAACAATGCAATCGGGGGAGGTTCAGCATGATGATTTTCAGGACGTTGATGGCAGGCGTGACAGCATGCGCAATCGTAATCCCGTCGGCGGGGTCCGCCGTGGCAGACGATTGGCCCAGCCGTCCGGTGCGCATGCTGGTCGGTTTCGGCCCGGGCGGCGGCACCGACCTCGTGGCGCGCGCCGTCGCGGAAGGCCTGTCGGAGGTGCTCGGCCAGCGTGTGTTTGTGGAGAACCGGCCCGGCGCCGGCGGCAGCATCGCGGCGGACTCCGTCGCCAAGGGGCCAAAGGACGGCTACACGGCATTGATGGTCAGCGGGGGACATACCGTCACCGCCGTCATGATCAAGTCGCTTGGACACGATCCGGTCAAGGATTTCGAACCTGTCGGCATGATCGCCAACTCGGCCTTCGTGATCGTGGCCCCGAAGCAATTCGAGGCCAACGACGTCCCCACCCTGATCGCGCTCGCCAAAAAAGCACCGAAGACGCTCAACGTGGGAACGGTCGGCGTCGGCTCAACACCGCATTTCGCGTCTGCCGTATTCAGCCAGATGGCCGGCATCGACGTGAGCCATATTCCGTACAAGATCACTTCGGAAACCATAACCGCCCTGCGCCGCAACGAACTGAGTTACGCTTTCGAGCTGGCACACGCCGTCGCCGGCCAGGTGCAGGCTGGTGAACTCAAGGTTCTCGCCACCGCCGGCGCAAAACGCTGGCCGTCCCTGCCCGACGTTCCCACCATCGCCGAATCCGGATTGCCCGGTTATGATGTGGTCGCGTGGTATGGACTGCTGTTCGCCGCCGGAACCCCCAAGGCAATTGTCGACAAGACCCAGGCCGCTCTGAAGAAAGTTCTGGAGCGCGACGATGTGCGCAAGCAGCTTCAGAATATCGGCGCGGTCATCAACCTGACGTCGCCCGCTGAATTCAGGAAGCACATGGAAGAGGAAGTGGCGCGCTGGCGCGACGTCGCCCAGAAAGCAAATCTCGAACCAAGATAAAACGGAACGCCGGCAGCTCGAGAGCTGCCGGCGTTCAACGCAAACAAACGACCTTTCCGGAGTTGACGAATGTTGAAAATCTGGGGCCGCAAGACGTCATCTAACGTCCAGAAGGTCTTGTGGGCCTGCGGAGAATTGAGCCTGCCCTTCGAGCGCATCGATGTGACCGGCGAATACGGCGCGACAAAAGATCCGGCCTATCTCGCGATGAATCCGAACGGCCTCGTTCCGACCGTCGAGGACAAGGGCGAGACGATCTGGGAATCCAACACCGTCACGCGCTATCTCGCGCGCGAGTATGGTCAGGGCAAACTGGAGCCCACCGATCCGATCGAACGCGCCCGCGCGAGCCAATGGATGGACTGGCATCTGTCGATCCTGGGTCCTACCATTACGCCGGTCTTCTGGGCGACGTATCGCATGAAGCCGGAACAGCGCGACCAGAAGGCGATCGAGGCTGCCAAGGCAAAAACAATTGCGGCCATGACGATCCTGGACAATCAGCTGAAAAAAACCACGTTCGTCGCCGGCAACACATTTTCCTACGGCGACATCCCGGTCGGCATCATGACCTATCGCTATCGGCAGATCGTTCCAGAGCGCCCGCAACACGACGGGCTGGAGCGCTGGTACGCCCTGATCGAAAAGCGCCCCGCCTTCCACGAACATATCGGCAGCCTGCCGCTGGCCTGACATCAGACGGAATTCAGACATGGGAATGTTGGTAGACGGACAGTGGCAACGCGATGCGGAGCCCGCCACCCTGACTGGCGCGAACGGCGAATTTCAGCGCGTGGTCAGCGGCTTCCGCGATCGCGTGACGGCGGACGGTTCCTCCGGCTTCAAGGCGGAGGCCGGCCGCTATCATCTCTATGCCGCCTATAATTGTCCCTGGGCGCACCGCGCGCTGATCTATCGCGCGGTCAAGGGTCTCGAGGACGCAATCACCGTCGCCTATGGCCTGCCCGCGGATCGCGACAACGGCTGGACATTCGATACCCGGCCCGGCTTTGAGGATTGCACACCCGACACGGTGAACGGCTTCAAGTATCTGCATGAGGCCTATACCGCGACGGAACCGAACTTCACCGGCAAGGTGACAGTGCCGACACTCTGGGACAACAAGACAAAGCGGATCGTCAACAACGAGTCGTCCGACATCATTCGCATGATGGATCTCGGATTCGGCGACATCGCGCGCGTGCAAACGACCTTCTACCCTGACGCCTTACGCGCCGAAATCGACCGGATGAACGATTTCGTCTACGCCAACATCAACAACGGCGTCTATCGCGCCGGCTTCGCGCAATCCCAGGCCGCCTACGAAAAGGCATTTGACGCCTTGTTCGCTGCGCTCGACGAACTGGAAGCCCGCCTCGGCAAACAACGCTATCTCATTGGCAATCAGATCACCGAAGCGGACTGGCGCCTGCTGCCCACCTTGCTGCGCTTCGACGTCGCCTACAACTCGCTGTTCAAGTGCAACAAGAAGCGGCTCGTCGACTATCCCAACCTGCAAAACTACATGCTCGACCTCTATGGCCAGCCCGGCATCGCGCAGACTGTGAAACCCCATTATTACATGCTCGGCTACTGGTCGCAGAAGCGCATCAACCCGACTGGGATCATTCCCAAAGGCCTGCCACTTGACCTGGCCGCTCCGCACGATCGCGCGCTTTGTGGCCTAGCATGACCGCCATTCCCGACTTTCTGCCGAAGCTTCTGATCGCCGCCTATTTTCTCGTTGCGGGCCTGTTCAACATCAGATCGTGGACCCATCTGCGCGGAGAGGTCGCCGGCAAGGGCGTTCCCCTGCCCGCCATCTCGTTGGGGATTGCAATTCTGGCGCAGTTTGCCGGGAGCCTGCTGTTGTTCATCCCCGGCCTGACCGCCTATGGCGCGCTGGCACTGATCGTCTTCACGGTGACGGGCACGTTTCTGTTCCACGCCTTCTGGCGCTACCCTGCTGGCCACGAACGATTCATTCACCGCAACTTCTTCCTCGGCAATTTCGCGGTCGTCGGCGGCCTGCTTCTGCTGATGCGCTAGTCATTCTGCGGGACCATGAGCGGGCCCGGCGAATGGCCGCTCATTCAGCCGCCGAGGTAGGCGCGGCGCACATGCGGGTCGCCCAGCATCTGCTGTCCGGTGCCGAACTGCACGACCCGCCCGGTTTCCAGCAGATAGGAGCGATCGCACATGTCGAGCGCGGCGAGCGCGTTCTGCTCGACCATGAGGACGGTCGTGCCCTCGCGCCGGATATCCTCGATGATCTCAAAGATGATCTCGGTGATGTTCGGCGCGAGGCCCAGCGAAGGCTCGTCGAACAGGATCATGCGCGGGCGCGACATCAGCGAGCGCGCAATCGCCAGCATCTGCTGCTCACCGCCGGACAGAGTTCCGGCGACCTGATTGATGCGCTCGCGCAGGCGCTGCAGCTTGACGAAGATGCGATCGAGATCGCCCCTGATCGCCTGATGGTCGCGTCGCAGAAAGGCACCCATTTCCAGATTTTCACGCACCGTGAGATGCGGGAAGACACGGCGGCCCTCCGGACAATGCGCAATGCCAAGCGCCAGAATCTGCCGCGGCGTCGCGCCGCCGATGGCGCGACCGTCGAAAGCGATCCTGCCGCCGGCGAGCGGCAGCATGCCGCTGATCGCCTTCAGCGTCGTCGTCTTGCCGGCGCCGTTGGCGCCGATCAGGGTGACGAGTTCGCCCTCCTCCACTTCGAGCGAAACCTCGCGCAAGGCGGTGACGGCGCCATAGCAGACGGTGACATTCTCAAGCCTCAGCACGCTTCTTCAATCCTGTTCCGAGATAGGCCTTGATGACTTCGGGGTCGTTCTGGACCATCGCCGGAGTTCCCGACGCGATGATACGGCCCTGGTTGAGCACGAACACGGTGTCGGAAATGCTCATCACCATGTGCATGTCGTGTTCGACGAGCAGGACCGTCACGCCGTCGTCGCGAATGCGGCGCACCAGCTCCTTGAATCGCTCGGTCTCCGACGGGTTGAGACCGGCGGCCGGCTCGTCGAGAAGGAGAAGCTTCGGCCGCGCGGCCAGCGCAATCGCAAGGCCAAGCAGGCGCTGTTCGCCATAAGCGAGACTGCCCGCATTCTCCTGCGCGCGGCCCTGCAAACCGACGAACCGCAGAATTTCATCCACCTGCTGGTTCAACTGTCTCTCTTCTCGCAGCATGCGCGGCAGGCGGAAGATCGCATCGAGGAAACCGGCGCGGCCGCGCAGATGCATCGCGGTCAGGATATTCTCGGCGACGCTGCAGCCGGCAAAGATGCTGGTGCGCTGGAAGGTGCGGACGAGGCCCAGCGCGGCCACGTCATCTGGTGTCATCTCTGCGAGGTCACGGCCCTCGAACAGCACCTGTCCTGCCGTCGGCTTCATGTAGCCGGTGATGATGTTGAAGGCTGTGGTCTTGCCGGCGCCGTTCGGCCCGATGAGGCTGACGATCTTGCCGGCCGGAACCGACAGGCTCATCTTCTCGAGAATGACAAGGCCGCCGATATGCACGGCGAGTTCCCTGATCTCAAGCGAGGCAGGTGCCGTCTGCGGCTCGGGTTGCGTACCGGCGTCGGGAATGGTCATCGCGATAGTCATGACAGGCGCGGCCGCCGGCGTTCGGGAACCAGACGAGCCCCGGCGCGCAGGGCCTTCTGCCAAAGGCTGGCCACCGCAGGCACGATGCCCTGCGGGAGAAAGAAGACGATAAGCACGATAGCTATGCCGTAGATGATCCACTGCACTTCCGGTCGCGCGTAGTCTCGTAGTACTTCCGGCATCAGACCGAAGATCAAGCCGCCCACAACCGGCCCGACCAGCGTACCCTTGCCGCCCGTCACCACCATGATGATCATGGTAACGGTAAAGATGAACGCGAACACGTCGGGATCGACGATGCGGACATAGTGCGTATAGAGGCCCCCGGCGGCGCCGGCAATCGCAGCCGCCGTCACAGTCGACAGCACGAGGTAGTGAGTCACTGGAATGCCGACCGAGCGCGCCAGTCCCTCGTTTTCACGCAGGGCGACCAGAGCGCGGCCGACGCGCGAATTCACGATGTGAGCGACGAGGATGAAGGACAGCACCGCGACCGCAAGGATGAGCCAGTAATTCTGCGCCTTGCTGGTCAGCGTGGTTACGCCAAGCCCGGGCAGCCAGAGCGTGAAGGACGGGATGTTGTTGATCGCCATCGGCCCTTCGGTCAGGTCGATCCAGTTCAGAGCGATCAGGCGCATCACCTGCGCGAAACTCACCGTGAGAATGACGAAATAGGCGCCGCGCACGCGGAACGCGAGCTTGCCGACGAGCCATCCAAACAAGGCCGCCAGCAATATGCCGGCAATGAACGACAACCACACAGGCTTGGCTGCGACGTCGAACATCAGGCCGAAGCCCAGATCGACGTCGAAACCCTTCGAGAGAAGCGCGCTTGTATAGGCGCCGATGCCGAAAAACGCGACATGGCCAAGACTGAGCTGGCCGGTATAGCCGAGCAGCAGATTGAGGCTAATGGCCGCGATGATGAAAATGCCGGTGAGGATGAGAAGACCGATGATGTAGGGATCGCTCATCCAGAACGGCAGCGTCGCAAAGCCGAGGACAACAACCAGCCCGAAGATCCAGCGTGTCATCCGACCCGCTCCTTCAGGGCGAACATTCCCTGCGGCTTGAAGATGAGAACGGCGACGATCACGAGGAAGCTGAAGGCGTCGCGATAGTCGGCGGAAACATAGCCCGCACCGAACTCCTCCACGAGCGCGAGCGCGAATCCACCGATCGTGGCGCCGACGGTGCTGCCAAGCCCGCCGAGAATAACGATGGCGAAGGCCTTGAGGCTGGCGAGATCGCCCATTGTCGGGTTCACCAGAAAGATCGGCCCCAGCAGCGCGCCTGCGGCGGCGGCAAGCCCCGACCCGAGCGCAAAGGTCGCCGTGTAGATCGTGCCGACATTCACCCCCATGAGGGCTGCGACATCGCGATCCTGGAAAGTCGAGCGCATCGCGAGACCGAGCCGCGTGTGGTTGATGAGAAAATGGAATCCGATCAGCAGGAACACGGCGGTGATCAGCACAAAGATTTTCAAGGGCGAAACCGAAACCGGCCCGAACACCAGCGGCTGCTGCGAAAACGGCGACGGAATGAGCTTGGCCACCCCGCCCCAGATCAGCTGCTCGGTGTTCTGCATCGCGATCCACAAGCCGATCATCACGATCATGACGGAATCGATGTCGCTCGTCTTCAGTCGCCGCAGAAGCAGGAACTCCATCGCGGCTCCAAACAGAATTCCGATCAGCGTCGCGAGCAGGATCGCCACGAAGAAATTGACCGCAAGCTGGGTGACGAACAGATACGCCATATAGGCGCCGAGCGCATAGAACTCGCCATGCGTGAAATTGACGATGCGCATGATGCCGAAGATCAGGGTCAGCCCGATGCCGAGCAGCGCATAGGTGCTGCCGAGCATGACGCCGTTCATCACATGCTGGAGAAACTGGTCCACGCTTCCGTCCCTGTTGACGTATTGCGGAGCGCGAAGCTCCGTTGAAGGCGGCCCGGCGTCGTAACGCCGGGCCGGACTGGATGGAATGCCGGACCGATCACGGCAGCGGCATGGTGACCTTGCCCTGGTTGAGCAGGACGACATAGATGTTCGGCGCGTTCTGACCGCTTTCCTGGCCCGCCGGGCCTTCCTTGCCGAAAGCGATGTCGCCATTGACCGCCGGCAGCTTGGTCTTCCACAGCGCGTCGCGCAGCGCCTCCGGCTCGGCCTTGCCTGCGACCTTGATCGCTTCGACCGCCGTCAGCACGGCGTCATAGCCGCGGAAGCCTTCGGTCAGGCCCGGGAAGTCGAGCTTGCGCTTCTGCCACTCGCTCACATAGACCTTGGCGATATCCGGATACTTCGCCTTCTCGGGGAACCAGGGCGAGAAGAACAGCAGATGATAGCTCGACATCTCTTTCGGTCCGGGATGTTCGATCAGCTGATCCGGGAACGAACCGCCGGTCGTGATGATACGATGCGGCAGCTTCAGCTCGGCGGCCTGCTTCAGAGCGAGCGTCATCTGCTCCACGCCGGTCGTGATGAACAGCGTGTCGCCGCCGGACTGCTTGATGGCGGTCAGCTGGGCTGACAGGTCGGTCGCATCCGGCGTCATATACTGGACGGAGCCGACCGCGACGCCTTTCGTCTTCAGATACTTGCCGAACTCGTCCGCGGAACCGCGACCCCAGTCATTGTTGACCGACAGGAAGTCGATCTTCTTGATGCCGGGCTGGAAGGAATCGTACTTCGCGAGAAACGCCTTGGCTTCCATTTCCGACGTCGGGCTGATGCGGAACACCCAGGGATTGCCGGAGGTCGTGATCTTGCCGGAGGACGAGGTCTCCACGATCAGCGGCACCTTGTATTCGATCAGCTTGGGCATGATCGCGAGCGTATAGGTCGACGACCAGGCGCCGATCAGCAGCGGAACCTTGTCACGCAGGATCAGCTTCTCGACAGCGTTGACGGCTTCCTTCGGATTGGACTTGTTGTCTTCAAGGATGAGTTCGAGCTTCTTGCCGAGAACGCCGCCCTTGGCGTTAATCACATCGACTGCGATCTTGGCGCCGTTGGCGACATAATTGCCCGACGCAGCCACCGCACCGGTGAGCGGCTGGGTCATGCCGATCTTGATCGTCTCCTGCGCCTGCGCTGCGCCGGTCACGGTCAACGCCGTGAACAACGCCATTGTTGCCCATCTCGTCTTCTGCATGAGTTACTCCTGTGCTCATATCAGGCTGATTTCAGCCGGGTCTGCTGGTACTTGAGGTCGCGATATTCACCGGACAGCACGGGCGGATATTTCGCCTTGCCGGGCGGCGCGATGCACTCGATGAGCGCGTCGTAGTTGGGATGATGGAAGAAGGCGATCGACAGGCGCTTGCTGCGCGCTGCGACGCTGTCCGGCGGATTGATCACGCGGTGGACGTTGGAAACCCAGCGGTCGTTGGTCCAGCGCATCAGCAGATCGCCGATATTGACGACGAACGTATCCTGATCGGTCTCGACATCGATCCAGTCGCCGGCGCGGGTCTGCACCTGCAAGCCGCCGGGAACATTTTCGCCGTTGAGGATGGTCAGCAGGCCGTAATCGGTGTGATCGCCGGCGCGCAACTGGCCAGGCTTCGGCGGCGTCGTCTGTTCGGGATAATAGTTCAGGCGGATCGCGGTGATGTGCTTGTCGATCTTGTCCTGGAAGAACGTCTCCGGCAGTCCGAGCGCAAGCGCGGTCAACTCCATCATGCTCTCGGAGAGCTTTTCCAGAGCGTTGTAGTAGGCCTCGGCGGCGGCACCGAAGCCCGCCGGCGCGTCCGGCCACAGATTGGGAATGAAGTATCGCGGCCCCTCGCCTTGCGTGAAATAGGGATCGTCGGTCCAGCGCTCGCGTCCGAGGTGGTAATATTCCTTGAGATCGGCCGGTGTTTCGATGGCGTTGCCGGCCGACAGCGCCTCGATGCCGAGCGCGCGATAGCCACGCGGCTTGCCGTCCGGATGTTCCGCTTTCAGTTTCTCGCTCAACGGCAAGGCAAAGAACGTGTTCGCCTTCTCGCGCAGTTCGTTGATCAGCGACAGCGGAACGCCGTGTCCCTTGATGGTGAAGAACCCGATCTCAGTGCAGGTGCGGTCGATCTCGGCCGCGACAGCGCGCTTGTCCGTCGCGGAGCCTTTAAGCGCGGGCTCCAGATCGATGACAGGAATGGTGATCGGCATTCGCGCCTCCTGGTTCAATGGAAATAGGCGCCGCCATCCACAACCAGCGTCTGGCCGGTGATGAAGGCGGCGTCTGCACTTGCGAAAAAGGCTACGGCGCCAACCAGATCGGCCGGCGTCATCGAGCGTCCCAGCACACGATTGCGCAAGGATGGCTCCTTCACGCCGGCAACAAGCGTCGGATTGCGTTCAACGCCATCGCTCAGCGTGAATCCGGGAGCAACACTGTTGACCAGAATTCCGCGCGGGCCGAGTTCGGTCGCGAGCGCCCGCGTCAATGAAACCACCGCCCCCTTGCTGGCGACGTAATGCGCCATCAGCGGATTGCCCTTGAAGGCGACGCCGGAGGAAATGTTGATGATGCGCCCGGATTTCTGCCGCTCGAAGACAGGTACCACCGCCTTGCAGCAGAGGAACACGCCCATCACGTTGACATCCATGATGCGGCGGAATTCCGCGACGTCGATCTCTTCAAACGGTTTGGGCTGCAGCGTGGAATAGATGCCGGCATTGTTCACCAGAATATCGACGCGGCCGAAATCGCGTTCGGCGACCGACACCATCGCCTCGATATCCGCTTCCGACGTGACATCCGTTGCAATGCCGATCGCGCGATGCCCCTCGCCGATCAGCCGTTGCGCGGATGCTTCGGCATTGTTCTGGTCGGCGATGACGACAGCGGCGCCGCGGCCGGCGAGATCCGCCGCAACGGCAAAGCCAATGCCCATCGCGCCACCGGTGACGATGGCAACCGTCCCGTCCAGACTGGTCATCCGGTCGTCCCGCCGCACGTAATCGCCGCGCGCCACCAAACCGGCAACTGCAGATGCGTCTGCGCTGTCTTTGTGCACATGCCCATGGCCAGGAGATTTGCAACTCCCATGCCAGTTTGGAACGTCAATAAGTCCCGTTTTATGGGCGTTT
>JAESGM010000742.1_pt1 | contig 16145 bp, 12 predicted proteins | sample 9269721 | NCBI WGS metagenome assembly JAESGM01 (sample SAMN15720920, study PRJNA650825) | algae metagenome | isolation source: Komarekiella atlantica HA4396-MV6 and co-occurring heterotrophs from... | place: USA: Theobald House, Kauai, HI | collected 2009-07-29 | reverse complement strand
GTTGAGCGTCACGGTCTCGAGCTTGATGCCGAGGTCTTCCGAGATCATCTGGCCGGCGGTCAGGATCGAGATGTCCTCGAGCATGGCCTTGCGGCGATCGCCGAAGCCCGGAGCCTTGACGGCCGCGACCTTCAGGCCGCCACGGAGCTTGTTGACGACGAGCGTGGCCAGAGCCTCGCCCTCGACGTCCTCGGCGATGATCAGCAGCGGCTTGCCGGTCTGCACGACGGCCTCGAGGATCGGCAGCATCGCCTGGAGCGACGACAGCTTCTTCTCGAAGACGAGGATGTAGGGGTCCTCGAGCTCGGCGACCATCTTCTCGGCATTGGTGATGAAGTAGGGCGAGAGATAGCCGCGGTCGAACTGCATGCCCTCGACGACGTCGAGCTCGGTCTCGGCGGTCTTGGCCTCCTCGACGGTGATGACACCCTCGTTGCCGACCTTCTGCATCGCGGTCGAGATCATCTTGCCGACCGACTCGTCGCCATTGGCCGAGATCGTGCCGACCTGCGCGACTTCCGCGTTCGAGGTGACCTTCTTCGAGTTCTTCTTCAGGTCGCCGACGATGGCCTCGACAGCGAGGTCGATGCCGCGCTTCAGGTCCATCGGGTTCATGCCGGCGGCAACCGACTTCAGGCCTTCGCGCATGATGGCGGCGGCGAGAACCGTCGCGGTCGTGGTGCCGTCACCGGCGGCGTCGTTCTGCTTCGAGGCCACTTCGCGCACCATCTGGGCGCCCATGTTCTCGAACTTGTCGGCGAGCTCGATCTCCTTGGCGACGGTGACGCCGTCCTTGGTGATGCGCGGGGCGCCGAACGACTTGTCGATCACGACGTTGCGGCCTTTCGGGCCGAGCGTCACCTTGACGGCGTTGTTGAGGATTTCCACGCCGCGCAGCATCCGGTCGCGCGCGTCGGTGGAGAACTTGACGTCTTTAGCAGCCATGCGAGCCACTCCTTATGAGAAAACGGGAAAGACGGGTCGCTGGCTTCAGCCGACGATGCCCATGATGTCGGATTCCTTCATGATCAGGAGATCCTTGCCATCGATCTTGACCTCGGTGCCCGACCACTTGCCGAACAGGACGCGGTCGCCCTTCTTGACGTCCAGCGGGGTCAGCTTGCCGGCCTCGTCGCGGCCGCCCGGGCCAACGGCGACGACCTCGCCCTCCTGGGGCTTTTCCTTGGCGGTGTCGGGGATGATGATGCCACCCTTGGTCTTCTCTTCGCCGTCAAGGCGACGGACCACGACGCGGTCATGCAGCGGACGGAACTTCATGGTTCTGTCTTCCTCTAAGATGTAAACCGAACGGACGGGCGGCGTGGCTAGCCGCGACCGGTATCTGTTAGCAGTCTCGATCATCGAGTGCTAACGGATGCGGCGGAGATAGGCCCGCCCCGCCAGTGAGTCAAGGAAGCATCGCGCCGCAAAGTGAACCGGCCGGCATCTTACGAGACATCCTGAAAGACGATTGCGGCGGGAGCGCGGGCGACGCACTATCTTCGGGCCATGACGATCCCCGCACATGACCCCCGCCTCGACGACATCGCCCGCTCCTGCGTGGCGCTGCATGTCCGGATGACGGCCCGCGCCGTGACCCGCGCCTATGACGAGGCGATGCGGCCGAGCGGGCTGAAAATCACCCAGTTCGTCCTGCTTTCGGCGCTCAGCACGGGCGCCTTTCGCTCGGTCACGGAACTGGCGGACCGCTTCGCCCTCGAGCGCACCTCGCTGACCCGCAACCTGCAATTGCTCGCCGCCGAGGCCCTGATCGAGCCGGTCGAGTGCAAGGGCAGGGCGCTGGTCTATGCCGTCACCGACAAGGGGCGCGCGGCGATCGAGGCGGCGATCCCGTTCTGGCAGGCGGCGCAGGAGCGGATCGAGGGCGGGCTCGGCCACGAGCGCTGGAGCCAGACCCGCGACGGCTTGCGGGCGCTGCGCCGCGTCGCCCGCGGCGCGGCCTGAGCGGCAAGTCGTTTCCTCCATCGTCATGGTCGCCCTTGTGGCGACCATCCACGTCTTCGCTTGTCGAGCGCGGTGTTCAAGACGTGGATGCTCGGCACAAGGCCGAGCATGACGGACAAGCAGTGGGGCGCACTCGCAACGGGGCAAACTCGTATGGAATGCTTGACCGCTGAAACGCGTACCACGTAGTGTGTATCTACACAGTACAGGGAAGCACGGAATGTCGCGCAAGATCGGTGTCGTTTCACGCGACGTCCTGCTGGCCGAGGACGGCCTCTCCTTCCTGCGCGGCATGATGGAGGGTCGTCATCCTGGCGCGCCTTTCGCCGATGCCATGGATTTCGGCCTGGTCGAGGTCGAGGAGGGGCGCGTGGTCTTCGTCGGCAAGCCGGCGGCCCGCTATTTCAATCCGCTCGGAACGATCCATGGCGGCTGGACCGCGACCATCCTCGATTCAGCCATGGCCTGCGCGGCGCATGCGACGCTCAAGGCCGGCGAGGGCTACACGACGCTGGAGATGAAGATCAATTATGTGCGCCCGGTCATGCCGGAAAGCGGCACGGTCCGGTGCGAGGGCAAGCTCATCCACCGCGGCGGCACGGTCGCGACCACCGAGGGCCGGCTCGTCGACGAGCGCGGCAAATTGCTGGCGCATGGCACCGAGACCTGCCTGATCTTCCCGGCAAAGGCGGCGGCGACGCTTGATCGCCCGGCGGCGGCGGGCGGAATTTAGCCGGGGCCCAAGTCCCGCTCAGCGCCGGCTGACGGCGATCGCCCCGGCGACGATCAGCAGCGCTCCGGCATAGGTCGTCCAGAGCGGGACCTCGTCGAAGAAGGCGAAGCCGAGCAGGCTCGCCCAGATGAGGGCCGTGTACTCGATCGGCGCCAGGCGCGAGGCGGCCGCGCGCGCGAAGGCGGAGGTCAGCGTCAGGTGGCCGGCGACACCGAGCATGCCGGCGCAGACATAGACGAGGAGGTCGCGGGCGGTCATCGGCACGAAGGCGAACCAGGCGGGGATCGCCAGGCACAGCGCCGGGCCGCAGGTCTGGAAGGCGACGATGACCGCCGGGTGCTCCTTCACCGCGATCCGCCGCAGCAGGATCAGGTTGAAGGCGTAGGAGACGGCCGAGAACAGCGCGGCGGCGACGCCGAGTTCGGCGCCGGTGACGCCGCCCTGCAGGCGCGGCCAGACCATCACCAGCATCCCGGCCAGTCCGAAGCCGAGCGCCTGGACGATGCGGCCGTCGAGCTTCTCCTTCAACAGCAGGCCGCCGAGCAGCGCGACGAAGACCGGCGCCAGGAACGAGAGCGTCAGGGCCTCGGCCAGCGGCAGCTGCGAGATCGAGTAGAAGAAGCTGCCGGCGGTGAGCACCACGAGCGGAATGCGCAGGGTGTTGCCGATCAGGCTGTCGCGGGTCGGGAACGCCGGGCGCGCCAGCGCGAGCACGAGGAGCGCGCAGAGGCCGCCGGCGGCGAAGCGCATGAACAGCGCGAGGATGAAGGGATGCTGCTGCATCTGCGCCTTGATCACCGCGTCCATGACGGTGAGCAGCGCGATGCCGATGACGGCGCGCAGGGCTGTGCCCGCGGTCATGCCGGTGGGCCGGTCAGGCGTTTCCGGAAATGGTATTCCCAGGTCGCCGAGACGTCGGCGAGATAGCGCTGCCCCGGCCAGCGCACGAAGCCGAGCTTCTCGTAGAAGCGGTGGCCGCGGGCGAAGCGGCTGTCCGACCAAAGCATCATCTCGGCATGGCCGCCCTTTTCGGCAAAGCTCAGCGCTTCCGCGAAGAGCGCCTGCGCCAGGCCTGCGCCGCGCCAGGCGGGATCGACATAGACCTTGGTCAGCTCCGCCGCGTTCTGCTCCGGCACCGGCGCGACGCCGATCGAGCCCGCGATCCGCCCGTCTGGCGCGTCCGCGATCCAGAGCCGGCCGCCCTTGGCCGCGAAATGGCTCGCCGGCCGGCGCAGCTCCGGAAATTCCGACCACTCGAAATGGCAGTTCGGATATTCCGCGAAGCTCGCGGCGATCAGCGCGGCGAGCGGCTCGGAATCATCGTCGCGCGCGGCGCGCAGGGGCGGAAGGGTCGAGGTCATTACAGCAGCGATGCAGAGCAATCCGCGCCGGCGCAAGGGGGAGCGGCCGTCGCTGCACGCATGGCTTCAGCGCAGCAATGCAAGCGATGCATCCCCGACCAGTTTGAGCGCCGCGATCCCCAGCAGCACATAGCACCAGAAGAACAGCGTCCTCTGCTCCAGCCGCTCATGCACGATCCGGCCGAGCCAGACGCCGACGGGCGCAGCCGGCGCCAGCGCCAGCGCCGCCCAGAGCGCCTCGGGCCGGTCGAGGCCGAGCGCGAGATAAGGCGGCAGCTTGAGCCAGTTGCCAAGCGTGAAGAAGGCGACGGTGGTTCCGACCAGCAGCGTCTTCGAGAGCCCCCTCGCCAGGAGATAGATCGCGACGGGCGGCCCGCCCGCATGGGCGACGAAGGTGGTGAAGCCCGAGGCCGTGCCGGCGATCAGCGCAAGGCCGGGGCGGACGGGGCTTGCGCTCGGCGCCGCGCGCCGGCCCCTGGCGAACCAATGCGCGGTGAAGCCGAGCGTCGTCAGGCCGATGATCAAGGTCACGATCCGCGGGTCGACCAGGCGGAAGACGAGATAGCCGATGCCGATACCGGCCAGCAGGCCCGGCAGGAGCCAGAGCAGGTCGGGCTTCGACCATGTCGCGCGCCCAAAACTCTGCAGCGCGAAAAGGTCCATCAGCGCCACCAGCACCGCGACGATGATCGCGGCCGAGAGCGGGTCCGTCACCAGGGCGAGCAGCGGAATGCCGAGGATCGCGAGGCCGCCGCCAAAGGCGCCCTTGCCGATCGCGATCAGCAGCGTCGTCGCCCAGCCGACCAGGTAGAACAGCGGGTCGGCCGGCATCAGCAGCCCGTTCCGCCGAGAGGGCGGCAAGCTTCCGCTTGGAAAACCACCGGCGGGCGGCTAGGCCAGTCATGTCTCGAGGTTTCGATCGCCGCGTGAGTCGCGCGGCGTGTCCATGGCGCCATGACCGAGTTCATATGACCGTTCTCGTGCCCTTCGTCATCAATGCCGGGCTGAACTTCGTTCTCGGTCTGCTCATCGCCTATTTTCTTGGCCCGGCCGCCTTCGGTCTCTACGCCATAGGCGCGGCGATCGTCGTCCTGGTCAACACGGCGCTGCTCGACTGGCTCAAGCTCTCCGCCATCCGCTTCTATTCGCTGACGGCGCGCGAGAGCCAGCCCGAGATCCGCGCGACGCTCGATCTGCTGGCCGCCGGCATCACCATCGCGCTGTCGGGCCTGCTGGTCGCGGCGATCGCGGTCGGGATCGACTTCAAGCTGCCGGCGATGCTGCTCGCGGCCTCGGTCCTCGGCGGCATCGGCGCCGGGCTCTTCGACTATCACGGCGCGATCGCCCGGGCCCGCTTCCTCGATGCGGTCTATGCCAGGTTGATCATCGTCAAGAACCTGCTGGCGCTGGCTCTGATGGTCGGCGGCGCCTGGCTGACGCAGGACCCGGCGGTCGTCCTGCTGGGAGGGCTGCTCAGCGTCGCGGTCGCGCTGCTGGCGGTGCGCCGGGCGCTGGCCGACGCGCCGCTGTCGCTGGGCGGCGCGCGCAAGGAGCTCGCCTGGACCTTCCTGCGCTACTCCCTGCCGCTGGTCGCGGGGAACGCGGTCTATTCGCTGATCCCGCTGATCAATCGCTCCCTGCTCGCCAACGCGCATGGCTTTGCCGAGGCCGGCTATTTTTCGCTCGCCTCCGATACGGGGCTGCGGCTGTTCGGGACATTGGGCGCGACGCTGGAGATCGTGCTTCTCCGCGAGGTCATCCGGCTCGATGAAATGCGCGGCCGCCTGGCCGCCCAGACACGCATAGCCGGGAACATGGTCGTGGTTCTGATGATCGCCCTGCCGGCGGCGGTCGGGCTCTGGCTCGTGCTACCGGCCTTCGAGCGTATGCTTGTGCCCGCGAGCTTCCAGGGCCGGTTCTCCGCCTATATGACGATCCTGATCCCCGGCTTCGTCGCGATCACCCTGTTCCAGGCGGCCTTCTACCCGGTCTTCCTGATCGGCAAGCGCACCGGCATCGCCACGCTGGCGGCGGCGCTCGGCCTTGCCGTCAATCTGGCGCTGGTCTTCGGCCCGGGCCTCGTCGACGGGCCGGAACGCTTCGCCTTCGCGCAGATGGCGGGCTTCCTGGTCGCGCTCACCGTGACCGGCTTTGCCGCGCTGCGTGTCTTGCCGGTTCGGCCGTCGCTGCGAGACGTGGGCTGCGTGCTGTTGGCCGTCCTGCTGATGGCCGTCGCGATCTGGCCGCTGTCCGGCCGGCTCGCGGCGGCGTTCGAACTCGCCGCCCAGATCGCCCTTGGCGCGCTCGTCTACGGCGCGGCGATTCTGGCCTGCGACGTCATGGGTTGCCGGACCAGGCTCAGGCTCTGGTGGCAGGCGCGTCGAATCGGCCGGGCCTGATCGGCGCTGGAGCTCGTCGCGGCCCGATCGCGGTATGTGACGTTGGGTAATTTCCTGGTCGGATGTCGAATTTGACGCCGCGTCGGAAGCGTCGAGTTTTAGTCAAATAATATCTTAATTCAATAGAATAATTATCAGAAAACTATAGTAAAATACTTTGACGACGTATTTACCAGCCGATCAACAATATAACGCGCCGCGCCGATATTGTCGTTGGATGAGCGAGATTAAGACAATAACCTTCCGGCATCTTTGGCATGACAAGTGTGGTCTGGACCTGCAGTCAAATCTCCGCAACACTATGCAACTATCGGTTGGCGGCTGGCGCTGTTTGCGCTGTTTTTGGGGCGACCTGCTCGATCCACCGAACTCTTGTCTGGTGCGCTCCGCCCGGGGCGCAAGCGCGGTAAGCCGCGATATGACTGCGACGTTGATAGGGAAGGGGGCTCTCTATGACTCGGCCACGTTTTAACGCCTTGCTGTCGACGACCTCGGCGCTCGTCCTGGTCATGGCGGCCGACACGGCCTGGGCCGGGTGCGGCGCGACGAGCGCCGGCGACGATATCGTCACCTGCAATGTCGGGACGCCTCCCGATCCGACCGTCGCTCCGGTCAATCTTCAGGCCGGCAACGACACCCTCACCGTCGACAGCGGCACCTATAGCGGCGGGATCACCGGCGGCGCCGGGACCAAGACCGTCACCCTCGTCGGCGGCACCGTGGCGAACTACACCAACACGGTCGGTACCTCGAACATCACCTTCAACCCGGGCAGCACGACCCTGATCACGGGCGGCATCACCACCGGCGCCGGCGCCGACCGTTTGGTGATCAACGCCGGAACGGTCAACGGGGCCGTGCAGCAGGGCTCCGGCATCGACGACTTCGTCATGAATGGCGGCACCATCGGCTCGCTGGCGCAGGGCGACGGCCTCGACACCTTCCTCATGACCGGCGGCACGATCGTCGGCGCCTTCGAGGACGGCGACGTCGCGCAGATGACGGGCGGCACTATCGGCCGCGTCGACATGAAGCTCGACAACAACATCTTCGACATGTCGGGCGGCCGGATCATCGGCAACCTCGTCACCGGCTTCGGCAACGATACGATCACGATCTCGAACGGGACGATCGGCGGCAATATCAGCGTCAGCGGCGGCACCGACATCGTCACCGTGACCGGCGGCGCGATCGCCGGCGAGATCCGGATGAGCACCGGCAACGACACCTTCACCTGGGCGGGCGGCGGCACCATCGGCGGCCTGATCGACATGGGAACCGGCGACGACACCGCGACGCTGCGCGATCTCAGCCTGCCGGCGACGCAGCGCATCACCGGCGGCGATGGCTTCGACACCATCACGCTCGGCGGCGCCGGCACCTCCTCCACGCTCAACGCCAGCCTCGTCACCGGCTTCGAGACCCTGACCAAGACGGATGCAGGGACCTGGACCCTGAGCGGCTCCCTCACCGACATCCAGGCCACGACGGTCCAGAACGGGACGCTGCGGCTGACCGGCGACAATGCCGGTTATGCCGGCACGATGACCGTGGATACGGCCGGCACGCTGGAAGGTAGCGCCCAGAGCATGGTCCCGACGGTGGCCAATAACGGCCTGGTGCGCTTCGCCCAGCCCGATGCCGGGATCTATGCCGGCGCGATCTCGGGAACGGGCAAGCTCGAGAAGACCGAAGCCGGCACCCTCGCCCTGACCAGCGCGCTGACCTATACCGGCGGCACGACCATTACGGCCGGGACGCTGCAGCTCGGTAATGGCGGCACCACCGGCAGCATTCTCGGCGACGTCCTCAACAACGGCACGCTCGCCTTCAACCGCACCGATATCGTGACCTTCGCGGGCACCGTCTCCGGCACCGGTTCGCTCACCCAGGTTGGCTCCGGCACGACCGTCCTTACCGCCAACAACACGTTCACGGGCGGCGCCACGGTCTCGTCCGGCACGCTCGCCATCGGCGATGCCGCCAATCCCACGGCTGCCCTGTCCGGCGGCGGCCCCGTCACCGTGGCGGCCGGCGCGACGCTCGGCGGCTATGGCAGCGTCACCGGCGCCGTGACCAATAGCGGCACGATCGCCGTCGCCGATGCGGTCGCGGCCTTTGCCGGCGGACCTGCCGGGAATTTCACGATCGCCGGCACCCTGACCAATGCCGGGCTGGCGCAGGTCGGAGGAGCCGCCGTCGGCAACAGCCTGACGGTGACGAACTATGTCGGCCAGAATGGCCAGGTGGCGCTGAACACCTTCCTCGGCACCGACGGCTCGCCCTCGGACAAGCTCGTCGTCAATGGCGGAACCGCGAGCGGGACCTCGGCCCTCGCGATCACCAATATCGGCGGCCCCGGCGCCGCCACGACCTCGAACGGCATCCTCGTCGTCGACGCCATCAATGGCGGCACCACGGCGGCCAGCGCCTTCTCGCTCGCCGGGCCGGTGGCCGCGGGCGCCTATGAATATGTGCTGTTCCGTGGCGGCACGACGCCCGGCACGGTCGACAACTGGTATCTGCGCAATTCAGTCGTGCCGCTGTCGCCGCCACCACCCCCGCCGCCACCGACGCCGGAGAATCCCAACCCGGTCGTGCCGGAGCCGCCGCCACCGCCGACCCCGGCGCCGTTCTCGCCGCCGCTGCCGCCGGCTCCGCCTCCGGGTTCGGCCGCGATCCCGCTCTACCGGCCGGAGGTGCCGGTCTACGCGGCGATGCCGGCCATCGCCCGGCGGCTCGGCCTGACGACGCTCGGCACCTTCCACCAGCGCCAGGGCGATCAGGCCATCCTGACGGGCCAGGGCGCGGTCTCGGCCGGCTGGGGTCGCGTCTTCGGCGAGCGCATGGAGCAGCGCTGGTCCGGCGTGGTCAAACCCGAGTTCGACGGCCGGATCTGGGGCCTGCAGACCGGCCTCGATCTCTACGCCATCGATCGCGCCAACGGCCATCGCGACCGCTTCGGACTGTTCTTCGGCTATGCACGCGCCGATGGTGACGTGCGCGGCTTCGCTGTCGGCCAGTTGCGCAATCCGGTCGGCAAGCTCGACCTCGATTCCCACAGCCTCGGCGCCTACTGGACGCATATCGGCCCGTCGGGCTGGTATCTCGACGCCGTGCTGATGCATAGCTGGCTCGACGGCGACGGACGCTCCGATCGCGGGGTCGTCGGCAAGGTCGACGGCACTGCCGTGACGGGCTCTCTGGAAGGCGGCTACCCGATCGCGCTCTCCGCCAACTGGACGCTGGAGCCGCAGGCGCAACTGATCTGGCAACACCTGTCGCTGGGCCGCTCGCAGGACCGGTTCTCGGCTTTGTCCTTCGGCAACAGCGACACGCTGACCGGCCGTGTCGGCGCGCGCCTGCAGGGCAGCTTCCTAGTCGGTGCCACGCAGCTCCAGCCCTACCTGAACCTCAACCTCTGGCACAATTTCGACCGGACCGACAAAGTCACCTTCGACGCGGTCGATGTCATCTCGACCAAGTTCGGCGGCACTTCGGTCGAGGTCGGCGGCGGCATCGTGGCCAAGCTGTCCTCGGCGGTCAGCCTCTATGCCTCCGGCGCCTATACCAAGGCGATCGGCGGCAAGGACGGTCACGCCGTGCAGGGCAATCTCGGCTTGCGCGTGACCTGGTGATCTTCCGACGGCCGGGCTCTGGATCATTGGACCGAATATCGTATTCGGTCCAATGATCCAGGCTTTTGTCTTTGCATCGGCTTTTCCGAAAACCGCATTCAACTTTTCGGGCCGATGCTCTAGCCCGGCCGCCCGGAAACCGTTGATTCACCGTATCTTTAGCGGGATTGCTAAGGTTAATTCGTCGAATTCGCACGGCCGCGGGCCGAAACGCGGCGGCGGAGTCCGCCATTCACCATTCCTTTGAACGCGATTCCTCAGGCTCTCGGCAGTTGCTGGAGAGAGTTGCGTCATGCGTCCCGTCCTGTTCGTCCCGCTCGTGATCCTGTCCGGATTGGTCGCATCCAACGGGATCGCATCAGCCCAGAGCTATGAGCGCCCGCTCTCGGACCCTCGCTTCACCGGGTCCACCGGGCACGGAAACTATGGCGGCGGCTTCATCGAGATGCTGATGACCGGCCGCGACCCGACGCCCTATGGACGCGGCGGCGCGGTCTATAACCGGCCGGGCGGCTATGCGGCCTATGGCCAGCGGGTCCGGCCGGCGCCGGGTTACGAGGCCGATCCGTACGAGGCAGATGTCGCACCGCGCAGCCAGGGCAGGCGCACCGCAGCGCTGGGCGAGCCGATGGAGACCGCGCGCCCGATCGAACGGGTGCTCGATCCGCGTTTCCAGAAACAGGAAGTCGCCTATGACGGGCCGCACAAGCCCGGCACCATCGTCATCGACACACCGAAGAAGTTCCTGTTCCTGGTGCAGCCCGGCGGCAGGGCGCTGCGCTACGGCATCGGCGTCGGCCGCCCGGGCTTCGAATGGGCAGGCATGAAGACCGTGACCCGCAAGGCGGAATGGCCGAGCTGGACCCCGCCGGCCGAGATGCTGAAGCGCCGGCCCGACCTGCCGCGCTTCATGGCCGGCGGCCCCGAGAACCCGATGGGCGCGCGCGCGCTCTATCTCGGCTCCTCGCTTTATCGCATCCACGGCACCAACGAGCCGCACACGATCGGCCAGGCCGTCTCCTCCGGCTGCATCCGCATGACCAATGACGACGTGATCGACCTCTACGGCCGCGTCCGGACGGGCGCGAAGGTCCTCGTGATCTGACCTGGGCGCGGCAAGCGCTCCATAAGAAAACCCGCCCGTTTCCGGGCGGGTCGGTCTCGTTCGAGCCGGGCGCGATCGCTCAGGCCCAGTCGCCGTCGTCGTCGACGGGACCGTCGTCATAGCCGGGATCGTAAGGCTCCTCGGCATTGGCCTGGTCGTAGCTCGCCTGATCATAGGCCGCCTGCTGCGTGTCCGCCGCGTTGGTATCGTCCTTCGCGGGCGTGTCCGCGGCCTTCTCGGGCTCAGTCGCCTTGGCTTCCCCGCTCTTGCCGCCGCCAAAGGCGTTGGTCAGGACATTGCCGAGCATCATGCCGCCGGCGACGCCGGCCGCGGTCGTCAGCGCCGAGGCCATGAAGCCGCCGCCGCGACCGGGCGCCTGCTGGTTCGCCCATGGTCCGGGCTGGGGCTGTTCCTGCTGGCCGCTTCCCTGTCCGGGACCGGGCGGGCGTGCCTGGCCGGTCCAGGCGCCGGAGGGAGTCTGCGCCTGGCGCTGCGGGAAGGGCGGGACCGAGCCGGCCCGGGCCGGCGCGTCGGCCGGCCTGTCGCCGCCGCCGAAGATGCCCGACAGGAAGCCGCCGGACTGCGGCGCGGGCTCGGCCGGGCGGTTCTGCAGGGACTGGACCTGCGCCTGCAGCTCCTCGGTCTGGGCCTGCAGGTTGAGCAGCGCCTGTTCCTGGACATAGACCGCCTGCGCCATGGCATAGGGCGCATAGGGCTGCTCGCGCAGCCGCTCGGCGATGAAGGCTTCAGCCTCGGGGTCGCGGGGCTGGTTGGCCGCCTGCTTGAGACGGTCGAAAATCCCGGCGATCACGTCGCGTTCCTGCGGCGTCATCGTCATCTCCTCTCGTTCTGGTCGGCGCGGTCGCGCCGACGCTCAAGAGGTGGGGGCCGCCTGTGACGGTATCAAGGCGATCGCCGGCCGGCCTTCAGGCATTGCCGACATTGCTGTAGCGGAAGCCGCGGCGGCGCATGTCCTCCGAGCGGTAGATATTGCGCAGATCCACGACGACCGGCTCGCGCAGGCTCTTCTTGACACGCGCCAGGTCGAGCGCGCGGAACGCGTCCCATTCGGTCACGATCACCAGCGCGTCGGCGCCTTCGAGGCAGGAATAGGCGTCGCCGGCATAGGAGATCTCCGGCATCAGCGCCCTGGCGGCGTCCATGCTCTCCGGGTCGTAGGCGACGATCTGCGCGCCGGCGTCGACGAGCGCGGTGATGATGGCGATCGACGGCGCCTCGCGCATGTCGTCGGTATTGGGCTTGAAGGCGAGGCCGAGCATCGCGATGCGCTTGCCCCGCACCGCGCCGCCGCAGGCCGCGACGACCTTGCGCGCCATCGCGCGCTTGCGCTGGTCGTTGACGGCGACGACCGTCTCGACGATGCGCAGCGGCGCCGCGAGGTCCTGCGCCGTCTTCATCAGCGCCAGCGTGTCCTTCGGAAAGCAGGAGCCGCCATAGCCGGGCCCGGCATGGAGGAACTTGCCGCCGATGCGGTTGTCGAGCCCGATGCCGCGCGCCACCTCCTGGACATTGGCGCCGACCGCCTCGCAGAGATCGGCGATCTCGTTGATGAAGGTGATCTTGGTCGCGAGATAGGCGTTCGCGGCGTATTTGATCAGCTCGGAGGTCCGCCGCGAGGTGAAGAGCAGCGGGGCGGCGTTGAGATAGAGCGGCCGGTAGAGGTCTTCCATGACGGCGCGGCCGCGCGTGTCCTCGGTGCCGATCACGATTCGGTCCGGCCGCTTGAAATCGCTGATCGCGGCGCCCTCGCGCAGGAATTCCGGGTTCGAGACCACCGCGAAATCGGCGTCGGGCCGGCTCTCGCGCATGATCCGCTCGACCTCGTCGCCGGTGCCGACCGGGACGGTCGACTTGGTCACGACGACGGTGAAGCCGTCGAGCGCGGCAACGACGTCGCGCGCCGCCTGATAGACATAGCTGAGGTCGGCATGGCCGTCGCCGCGCCGGGTCGGCGTCCCGACCGCGATGAAGACGGCATCGGCCTGTGCGACGGCGTCCTTGAGCTCGGTGGTGAAGGCGAGCCGCCCTTCGCGCACGTTCTTGGCGACGAGATCGTCGAGGCCGGGTTCGAAGATCGGGATCTCGCCGCGATCGAGCGCCGCGATCTTGCCCGCATCGGTGTCGACGCAGGTCACGACATGCCCGAAATCCGCGAAGCAGGCGCCGGAGACCAGGCCGACATAGCCCGAACCGATCATCGTCACGCGCATGAGGCTTCTCTCCGCCGAGGCCCGGAACCAGGACGTTCCGCCGTAGCCTCGCTATATCAAAACGCGGCTGCGGCAAATCGCCGGACACCCACCACCTCGCAATTGCAGCGAGGGGAGGGTGACGTGATGATGACGGAGGTACTCCGGACGGGCTCAGCCCTCGACGAAGTCAGGTTCGCCGACGCCCTCCGACACGAACTCGTCGAAGGTCTCGCCCGGAGCCGGCTTCAGCAGCGGGGCGCGGTTGAGGACGACGACCGGGGTGCCGGTCGGCACGCGGGCGTGCAGATCGATGATGTCCTGGTTGAACAGGCGGATGCAGCCGCTCGAGACCGCCTTGCCGATCGACCAGGGCTCCGAGGTGCCGTGGATGCGGTAGAGCGTGTCGCGGTTGCCCTGGTAGAGATAGAGCGCGCGGGCGCCGAGCGGGTTTTCGAGCCCGGCCGGCATGCCGCCCGCCCAGGGGCCGTTCTTCTCGGGATCGCGCGCGACCATCGCGGCGGTGGGGGTCCAGCGCGGCCAGGCGGCCTTGCGGGCGACGGTGGCGCGTCCGCGCCACGACATGCCCTGCTTGCCGACGCCGATGCCGTAACGGAGCGCCCGCCCGTTCTCGCGGACCAGATAGAGAAAGCGCTTGTTGGTATCGACCACGATCGTGCCCGGCTGCTCGCGGGTCGGGTAGGAGACCTCCTGGCGCAGGAACTGCGGATCGACCTCCGAGATGTCGGTCGCCGGCAGCGGGAACTGCTCGTCCGGCATCTCGTCATACATGGCGATCGCCGCCGCGCTCGGACCCCGCACGGGGGACGCGACCTCGAAAGGCTGCTGGCGCTGGCTGACACAGGCCGTCACCGACAGCGAGAGCGGCAGGAGCAGGAGCGTGCGGCGCTTCATCATGAAGCTGAGGGCGGCGTCGGCAGGCGGAGTGGTCGGATCGGAGGGCATGAAGCTGGGACTCGCCGGGTAATTGGTCTTGCGGGGCTATCAACGAACGGGCGCCGGCGCGGTTCCCGCGTCTTCGCCCCCTGCGTTCAAGGCCGGCGGCGTGGCCGCGGGGTGAATACCTTGTGGCGAAAATGTGTCCGGAACACACTGTGCTGAATTGGCAACAGCCGCGCAACCGCAGGTAATTCGTCAGGTTGCGGTCAATCTATGGGCGCGCATTTCCCTGCTTCCGCTATGGAAACACCACGAAAATCTATGCCGCCACGATGATTTGGGCGGAATTTAAGCAAAATTTTATTCGGCTACGGAAGGATTTGCGAAGCATCGAAGTCAGAGGGCTCGGCCATCGTCATTCTTACCGCGCTTCCCGGCATGTCGGCTCTGCATGACCTGTCGGCAAAAGCGCACCCGCGATTTCCTGCGCGGATCGGAGGCACGCTCCGGTGCCCGACCATGCCTATGCCTTCCCGCCGTAACACGTCTCTCCGCCTGGTCCGGCGCGTCTCATCCGCGCCTGGCCAGCCGGTCAATGAGCCCGAGGGGCCGGTTTCATGACATCCATCCGCTTCAAGATCCTCGCCATGCTGGTCATCATCGCGGCCGGCGCGATCGCTTCTGGGGCGCTCAGCCTCTACGCGCTCTCCAGGGCCGCCGACCTCAACGCCCGCTCCAGCACCCAGGGCGACATCGCGCTGATCACCGAGCGGATCAATGCGATCGTCATCGGCGTCGTGATGGATTCGCGCGGCATCTACATGTCGAAGACGGGCAAGGATGCGGAGCAGTTCGCCAAGGGCAATGAGGGGCGCTTCCCGCAGCTGCGCCGCCTGATCGCGGACCTCAACCGCCTCGTGCCCGAGAGCGAGCGCACCCGCGCCAGGCAGATCGAGAAGGCGATTTCCGATTTCATCACGTTCCGGAGCGAGACGATCCGCCTTGCCCGCGAGGTCTCGACCGAGGCCGCCAACGCCCAGGGCAACAACGAGCTCAACCGCGCCAACCGCAAGGCGCTGAACGACCTGCTCGTCGCCTTCAGCAAGCGCAACGAGGAGGTCGGCAACCAGCTCGGCGAGGAGGCCGCGGCCTTCACCCGGCAGGTCCAGTGGATCCTGCCGGTCGTGCTGCTGGCGGCGCTTCTGGCCTCGCTCGCCGCGGCCATGCTCTTCGCGCGGCGCTCGATCACCAGGCCTCTTCTCGATCTCGGCTCGGTCATGGAGCGCCTCACCGCCGGCGATACCGCGCTCGACGTTCCCCATGTCGCCCGCAAGGACGAGATCGGCGCCATGGCCCGCGCCGTCTCGGTCCTGCGCCAGAGCACCGAGCAGGTCGCGGCGCTGCAGGCCGAGGAGCGCGAGAGCGCCGAGCGTCGCCTGCGACAGGCGGAATCGATGGCATCGGTGGTCACCGATGTCGGGCAGGTCGTCGCCGCGGCAGCCTCGGGCGATTTCAGCGCGCGGCTCCGCATCGACGATGCCGACGAGCAGATGCAGCAGCTCATCGCCGGCATCAACGAGATCAACGCCGTGGTCGATTCGGCGACGACCGAATTCGCCGAAGCGTTGCAGGCCGTGGCGTCGGGCGATCTGACGCAGCGGATCGAGACCGGCTATCGCGGCCGCTTCGCCGACCTGAAGGAGGCGATCAACGAAACCGTCTCGCGTCTGTCGTCGACGGTTCGGACGATCCAGGTGACGGCGGGCGATGTCGGGTTGGCCTCGCGCGAGATCAACACGGGCGCCGACGATCTCTCGAAGCGCACCGAGGACCA
>JAESGM010000741.1_pt1 | contig 16223 bp, 10 predicted proteins | sample 9269721 | NCBI WGS metagenome assembly JAESGM01 (sample SAMN15720920, study PRJNA650825) | algae metagenome | isolation source: Komarekiella atlantica HA4396-MV6 and co-occurring heterotrophs from... | place: USA: Theobald House, Kauai, HI | collected 2009-07-29 | reverse complement strand
TCGATGAGCAATCCCAGGGCTATGCAAGGCAATTGGAAGCCCTTCGGCCCGGAATCACCTCACAGATCTATCCCCTGAGCATCCTCAATGAAGCGGCCCTGTTTTTTGCCTATGGCTTTCTATGGATCGTTCCCTATGTGGGCTGGATGTCCATCGATCTGCGACCGGCATTCCCTCTCGGCTTCGGATCGATCTGGCATCTGGCCGGCGCGCTGGGCTACCTGGCCCTGCTGGCCTGCTCCATCTGGGCCTTGCTCAAGCGCCCCGGTGTCATTGGCTTGGTCGCGCTCTGCCTCCTGTTTCCCCTGCTCTGGTATGCGACCGAATTCGCCACGGTCTGGCTGCAGGACCCCTTCGTTCTGTATCGCAGCTATCTGTGGGCTGTGGCCATCCCGGGATTGGCGGCCATTGCGCTGACGGGGGTCAAACCACGCACCCTCTACATCGTCGGCATCGTCATCGGCATTGTGTTTGGGGCTCTGTCTTTTGAGCGGGTGCTGTCCCTCCAGGACGCCGGTACTTCCTGGGCGGATGCCGCCGAAAAGATCGACAAGAAAGCCCCGGCCAATGCCGTGGGCCGTGGCCGCGCCTTTCTCAACCTGGGTACCGCACGCGCAGACAAAGGCCTGCTGGACCAGGCAGTACAGGATTTCGCCACGGCCAATGTCCTGGGGGACCTGGGTGGCAATGCACTATTCAACATGGGGGCCATTCTTTCCCAGCAAAGGAAGTTCACGGAAGCCTTGAATGCCTTTGATGCAGCGCAGTCCAAGGGCTTCAAGGGACAGGCTTTGCATTATCAGAAGGCCGAGGCCATGATGGCCATGGGCCAGTTGCGCCCCGCATTCGAAGCCTACTCGCTCGCGCTGAATGAGCCTTCCGAGGACAGCGACAACGCCAAGCAGATGGAGCAGGCCATGCGCCTCAAGCGCGCGGAGGCCGCCATAGGCCTTCAGCAATACGCCATCGCCGCCGATGACTTCCGCCGTCTGCTGCAGGCATCGCCGAACGCTCCCCGCCCGACCGTGGGAATGGGGCTGGCCCTTGTTGGCCAGGGCGACAGCGCGCAAGCCAAACAGTTGCTGGACGCCCTGATCTCCCACAGCCCCAGCGCGCCGGCCTACTATGGCCGGGCCATGGCCCACCGCGGTCTCGGCCATCTGCCCGAGGCGCTCAAGGATCTGGATCAGGCCATTCGCCTGGAGCCACAGAATCCGCAGTACCGACAGATCCGCAATCAACTGACCCCGGCGCCCGCAGCGAAGTAGGCAGCCCGCACGATGGCGCTCCGCATCCTCCACGTTGGCAAATTCTTTCCCCCCTACAGGGGCGGAATGGAAGTCTTTCTCGCCGACCTGGTCCATGAGCAGCGACGACAGGGCATAGATGCCCATGCTCTGGTCCATGGCGATCCACTGCCGGATGATCCCTCCTGGCTGGAACGTGTCCCCGTCCAGTTCAATCTGGTGTATGCGCCGATGGCCATCGGCTTTCGGCGCGCGCTGGGCCGCGCCATCGAACGCGTCCAACCCGACGTGCTGCACCTGCACCTGCCTAACAATTCAGCGTTGTGGGCACTCACGCTGCCGATAGCCAGGCGTGTGCCCTGGGTGATCCACTGGCACTCGGATGTGGTGGTGTCCAACATCAAATGGTCGGTGGCCCTGGCCTACATGCTGTACCGCCCTTTCGAGCAGGCCCTGCTGGAGCGGGCCCAACAGGTATTCGCCACTTCGCCACCCTATCTCAAGGCCAGCAACGCCTTGCGCGCCTGGCGCGGCAAATGTGAGATCGTCCCGCTGGGCCTGGACCTTCGAAATATTCCTCCTCCTGCGGCGCTGTCACCCAGCCAGGGCTGGCGCTCAGACACGAGACTGCGCCTGCTCTCCGTAGGCCGGCTCACTTACTACAAAGGTTTTGAAACACTGATCCGTGCCGTGTCAACCATGCCTGGCGTGGAGTTGTTGATCGCGGGAGAAGGCGAGCTGCGCACATCGCTGGAGGCACTGATCCGCCAATGCACGCCTGAAGGCAGACCCACATCCGTGCGACTGACGGGTGCCGTCTCCGACGGGGAAAAGCATGCGCTGTTCGCCAGCTGCGATATCTTTTGCCTTGCTTCACGCGAACGCACGGAAGCTTTCGGCATCGTCTTGCTGGAGGCCATGCTGCATGGCAAGCCCTGTATCGTGACCGACCTCCCAGGCTCGGGCATGCCCTGGGTGGTTGCGCACGCACACGCCGGCCTGCATGTTCCCTTCGAGGACCAGGATGCGTGGCGCAGCAGCATCGCGCGCCTGCAGCACAATACCGCTCTGCGACAGCGGCTGGGCCAGTCGGGGCACAAGGCCTTGCACCGTTTCTTCAGCATCGGCCCCTGCGAGCAAAGCGTGGCACGCCACTACCGCAGCCTGGCACCGGATACCCGCCCTACCAAGCCACGCCAGGATCTGCTGGTCGTCATCTCCACACGCAACAACGAGACCGAGATCGGGCATCTGATACGCCGTGTACATGCGCTGGTGAAGGCCTCGGTTCTAGTCGTGGACAACCGCAGCACCGATGCGACCTGCCATGAAGCAGAAGAATGCGGGGCCCGGGTGCTGCGCCCATTGCTGGCCATGACCAATTGGGGCAGTTTGCAGACCGGACTGCGCTATGCACTGACCCATGGCTTCCAGACTGTCGTCACCATCGACGCCGAAGGCAGATATGAAGTCGAGGAGCTGCCCGCCCTGTTGGCGCAACGTGAACAGGCAGACATGGTCGTTGCCTATTTTTCCGAGCGCAACAGCCTGGTACGACGCATCGCGTGGCAGTGGCTTCGCTGGCTGACCGGCTTTGGCCTGCGGGACTTCGTTTCCGGCTTCCGCCTATACAACCGACAGGCCCTGGAGACGGCAACCTCCACGCAAGCCACGATGCTGGACTACCAGGACATAGGAACCTTGCTGCTCATGCGCCGGCAAGGCCTGCGGATAGGAGAAGTGGCCCTGCCACTACATACGGCAAGAGTGAATCGTTCCAAGATCTTCAGATCATGGGGCAATGCCGTCCGCTATGCCGCAGTCTCTTCCCTGTTGAGCATTGCCCATGGCAGAGCTAGGCTAAGACCGCTTCGCCCGCCGCGCTAGCCGTCACACCAGTTGCGCGACCTGGGCATAGATGCCTACCGTACGCTCTGCGCACTTCTCCCAGGAAAACTGCGTGGATCGCGCCAGCCCCAGCGCCCTGGCCTGCTCCTGCCATCTTTCATCAGCAAGACATACCTCCAGGCCATGCGAGATCTCCTCCAGATCGAGAGGATCTACCAACCAAGCCGCGCCACCCGCGACTTCCGGCATGCAGGACACCCTGGATGTCAGCACCGGCGTGCCACTGGCCAAAGCTTCGACAATGGGCAGGCCAAAGCCCTCATAGAGCGATGGATAGGCCATCAATCGTGCCCCAGCATACAAGGCAGGGAGCCAGGATTGGTCAACGTAGGAAATATAGCGTGCCCACCCTTGCGCCTGTGCCTTCTCAATGCATGCATGAATAGAATCTGAATTCCATCCCCTGGCCCCGGCAATCACCAATGGCCAATCGCTTCTCATTCTCTTCGGCAGCATTCCATAAGCCTGAACGAGGCGCTCCACATTTTTTCTAGGCTCCACGGTCCCCACAAAAAGGCTATATTCCCCGGCCCTCAGGCCCAAGGCCGTCATGGCCGGCTCCAGCATTTTTGAGGAGTGAGGAAGAAAATCACTCCCTGCGGCCAAATGAATGGCCGTGACTTGCTCCGGCAGCATCAAACCGTGTGCCAGGACTTCCTGCCGGACTGTTTCGGATACGGTGATGACATGATTGGCCCGTCCCAGACTGTCGCCCAGGGCCATATTCATATATTCCACCCGAGCCCGTGGATGGAACTGTGGGCATATGATGTGGGAAAGATCATGAACGGTACTCACCGTCCTTCCCTTGAAGGGAGGAACGATATAGTTGGGAGAGTGATAAACAGATTTCTCGTTACCACGCAGTCGCCATTCAAAAATGGCAGGTGCCAATCTCTCATAGATACGCACGGCTATCCGGCTTCCTGCAAGCCTGTCGCGCAAAGCCGCCTTCTTCCTGTTGAGAGCGATGGACACATGGTCCGATGTCTCCATCGCCCCCAAGGGATCACTGACCCAACGCCCAGAGGAAAAATAGCGCAACCTCTCGATATCCTCATGGTGTCTCACCCGCCTTGCCAGCTCGTAGGTATACCGGCCGATACCAGTCAACGGAGGGCGGAGGGCATCAGCCGCAAATATAACGTCGAGCTTCATGCACATATCCCATTGAGCAAAGCCTCTGCCCCTGGGAGATAAAAAGTGGCATCATCGGGCTCCATTTCCATGGCATTCAGCATCTTTCTACAAAATTTTCTGCAACAGTCTTTTGCATTCAACAGCCCGACGACTCCAGGAATGGTCCTGAATGAGAGACTCCTTTCTACACTCCATCAGCTTTCCGGGGTCATTCATCCATTGCAGGCACATATGGCGCAGCACCCTTTCTATTTCCTGGTGGCTGTTCTTCACAACAACCCCCGCACCCGTGCTCTCGATCAATTCCGCACCGGGATCGGAACATTCTCCCGTCTGGATATGCAATATTGGCTTTTTTGAACCAAGATACTCATAGACCTTACCTGGGATCTGATAACTTTGCACATTACCAATATTCACAAGAACATCTGCCTGTTGCTGCAATTCAAGGCATTCAAAATGACTTCTTTGTCCCAGGAATTTCACACCGTCCACATCATGAAACAGGTCTTCAAATGCAGAATTATTGCCAGCAATAATAAAAGATATATCCAGATCTTTCATTAGTGAAAGCGCCTTTGCCAGCTCGACCGGGTTTCTAAAATCTCTGTAAAAATTACCCGTGAACACAAGAAGGAACCGGCGACCACTTGGGCGATCAATGAAATCCGTCTGCTCGGACGGAAAACCCTGCGGTAGCACGGACATTTTTTCTCCAATGCCTTCACCATGTCTCTGCTTCAGCAGATTCGAAACGCTGTCGCCTGTCACCCAAATGGAAGTGGCGCAAGAGATCACTTTTCTCTCGACTATCGAGTCCACTGCACGCCTCCAGCGCGGCGAATATGGAGTCAGCAGGGGATCACCCAAGTCCACGACCCAAGGAATATTAAAGCGACGGGCATGACATCCGACAAATATATCAACCGCCGGTTCATGGGAGCTTATCACCACATCAAAATCTTCCGTCCTCAGCAACTTCCTCATTTTTCGAAGGGCGAACGGATACCATTCAGATCTGACATCAGGGTACAAGACGGCATCCAGAACCGATCGCACCAACCGATAGGCACGAAAAGCCCATGAAGCATGAGATGACTTTATCCCAGTGACATCTTCAGGCCTTCCATGCCTTTTACTCGCAAGCCTTTGACTCAACCCAATGAATGGCCCAGGCCAAACGCGATGAATGGCTATTCGCCCATCAAGATCCATTGGAAATGCATGCTCAGCAGATATGTCCGGGCATATGACATGAACATTCACCCCTAACTTGGCCAGCTCATTGGATAGATAAAACCATCTCAGAGCCTGGGCAGCCAATATTGGCGGAAACTCATATGCAACAAGCAGAATCTTCACAAAATCTGCTCTCTTAAAACAGAAACTATTCTTGCAGCGGCCTTCCCATCACCATACGGAGAAACACCTCTCGCCATCTCCTTATAGGCCATTCCATCCTGCAGCAGTCGTTGCGTCTGTTGCACGATGTATTCAGTATCTGCCCCCACCAACTTCACGACACCTTCAGAAATTGCCTCAGGACGCTCTGTTTCCTCACGCAGCACGAGCACCGGCTTTCCCAATGCAGGCGCCTCTTCCTGGACGCCCCCGGAATCGGTCAGAATCAGATAGGATCTCTTCATTGCCGCGACAAAAGGCGCATAATCCAATGGCTCACAAAGCATGAAATTTGACTCATCCTTCAGGAACTCATGGGCTGCACCCTTAACATTGGGGTTTGGATGCACCGGGTAAAGAAACTGGACTTCTGGATTCTGGCGTGCAAGGGTTTTCAATGCCTGGCAGATGCGACGCAATGGCTCCCCAAAATTCTCCCTGCGATGTGAGGTAACCAAGACCAGACGCTTTTCCGGATCCATGGGCACGCCAATGTCCAGATCCTTTGCAGCGGCCATCAGCAAAGCATCGATGACGGTGTTGCCTGTCACAGTGATGCTGCTGTCTGCTATTCCATCCCTCAGGAGATTCTGGCGTGAACCTTGCGTAGGCGCAAAATGCCAGCGCGCAAGCTTTCCCGCAATCACACGATTTGCCTCTTCCGGAAATGGATTCTGTACATCCCATGTCCGCAGCCCTGCCTCGACGTGGCCTATTGATATTCTGCGATAGAAACAGGCAAGTGAAACTGCCATCACAGTCGTAGTATCTCCTTGCACCAGTACGACATCGGGATCTACAGACTCCAGCACCTCATCCATCTGAACGAGCAGACGTCCGGTCAATTCCGCCAATGTCTGATTTGGTCTCATGATATTCATATCGATATCTGGCTTGATATCGAAAAAATCAAGAACCTGATCCAGCATCTGGCGATGCTGGGCGGTTGCTAGCACTCGCACCTCGGCCCAAGGCTCATTTCTTAGTGCGCGGATCACCGGAGCCATCTTGATTGCCTCTGGACGAGTACCAACGACGCAGCATATTTTTTTTCGACTCGAGCGCATGCAGCAATCCCCTTTTTGGAGTAATAGTGTCTCGCGACAATGAATAAAAATCCTTGACGGAATCCCAACTGGTGTACTCTCGACCCGCGCGGAGAACGACAACAAACTCACCAAACTGGTGGCTCATCCTGGCCTCCAGAACATCGAAATCAATCAATCCCATCGCACACAGCGGGGCAAATACCTTGGCTATCACATCTTCGAACTGGAAAACATGGGAATGAACACCTGGATGCCATCCATCAAGTGCTTTCCTCAAAGAATCAATACTCAATCTCTCTTCAACAACATTTTCCGCATTGATATAACCCTTGTCGTACAACATCGCCGATTCCAAGGCATGAAATGCCTTCGCAGGAAATTCCGGCTGCAAGTGCTGAAAAATCAGATAAGCCAGACTTGTGTCACTACGGAATTTGTCGAAACTATAGCGCTTGTCCGGCAGAACAATCATGCAGTGACCACCGTGCTTTAGGAGTTTTCGCAATGTCTGGAAATAACCGATAAAACCAACTACATGTTCAGCCACATGGGCTGCGATGATCATGTCGAACTCGTCAGTGATCACATTGCAATAATTCTCATCCTTGCAGACATAGTCCACATGTATCACTGAATCCGGATTTTCTCCAATGCGGATTGCATGCTGTCTCAGCTCGTCGGTATCGTAGCAATCCAGTGTTTTCAAATCAGCCTCTGCTTTTCCGAGCGTTGGCCTGACAAATGGCCCTATTTCCAGAACGGAGATGGGATTATTCAGATAAGGGATAATAACCTCTCGCCTGAACTCCTCAAGGCTCCCATACCCCCCATCCATCCTTCCGGTGCCTTGCATGTGCATTCCATTTCCTCCTGCCAGATAAAAGTATTCAGCCTGATCTAGGCAGCCAATCGGGAGCGAAGATCGGAAGCACCGGCCAGAAACATCTCCCTCATTGCCCGCACCACTTGCTTGTTCTTTTTTTGCATCATTTCCCTGGAGACTCTATCTGGAAAAAATCCCGACTCGAACTCATTCTCTGTCACATACGCATACCCCAATTCGAGAAAATCCCCCAGCATGGGAGAGCGAACGATGGGGATCAAGCCAACCTCCATATACTCGTAGAGTTTGGTTGGGCAGGCCACCCTATTCACAGCGGAGTCATCACGGAGCACCAGACCAAAGTCATGATTCATATACTCCTGCACCAAATTTTCCTTTGGGCAAAATCTGAATTTCGGGTTCTTTGGCAGCGGCTTCTTTTTTGCGTCTTTCTCGATAGTCTTCCAATCCTGTGAAAGAAATTGAAAATCAGCCAAGCCATGAGCCACAGCAGCAAGCTCCAGCATGGCATCTACATTCTGCCAAACCTGTATACCTCCTGCATATACAACCCGGACGGGTAGTTCACTTTCGCCCTTGGGATCACCCACGTTGGCTGGAAAATGCATTTCCTCAACAATCGGCAAGACAATCACCTTTGGATTGATCAGCGGATACTTCTCCCGATAGTGCTTTTGCATTGCCCGTGTCACCATCACGCAGGCTTTTGCCTTTCGGAGAACATCCTGCTCAATGGCTTCGTATTTTTCTACCAGTTCAGGACGCCCAAGCATCGCCTCCTCTTCCGGAACGATTCCATGAAAATCAACAATGCACTTCCCGGAGTCCAACCATGGCACAATGAACTCGGCAAGGTGAATGGTATGTATATATACAGTATTCACCGACTCATAAATACTGTCCAAGACCCCCGTGTAGTCGGGACTGCCTGGTGAAATGCAGATCTCCCACGCGTTCTCTTCCACCTTGGAAAAACTGGCTTCCGGGGAATTGTTGTGCGATATATGTATATAGAGTCGTGCACGCTGCTTGATAATTTCGTCCACAGCGCCAATCCGGCTCATCCAGCCCTCTTTCACCCTCTTTCTCGATGGAAATGGAGCGACTATTGCGATCTCTATATCTTCAAACATATTCACGAGATTTTCTCATCGATTGCAGCAGGCTAATGTACTTCCCAACTGTGCTGTCGATCGAGTATTCGGCAAATTGTTCGGCAGCATTCAGGGCCTTCCCCAGATACTCAGGGTATTCATCCAATACCTTCAATGTGGCTTCAGTAAGCGAATCGACCACAGAGTCGGGCATCGCTGTCAGGAATACGTCCACATTCCTGACATCAAGCTCCTTCTGGGAAAGCGCACAGGCCTGTGCGATATGAACGTGCCCATAAGCCTCCTGCAACTCCTGCGCGGCACCTGTCGCGGACAGAATTGCGGGAAGGCCAAAGAAGGACAATTCAAGCGTGGCGATGCTAAAGCCTTCCAAGACGGAAGGAAGAATGCCAACATGGGTCGATGCCATCAGCTTGGACAGATCACGCCTGGACAATGCGCCAGCAAGCGTCACAGACCCGGAAACCCCCAATCGCTCGATGTCTTCATTCAATTTTGAGAAAATATCCGGATAACCATCCATGGATCCCGCCATCACAAGTCGTGCATCTGGATATTTTTGCTTTATCCGGGCAAACGATTTCACAATCAGCCTATGGTTCTTCTGCGGGTGAAGATTTGCAATATGCAACAACACAGGAGCACTTCTTGTCTCCAGCCTGTTTTTTCGCAGCAAATCCAAAGGCGGCCGAATCAAATCCAGATTATTCAGTCCATTGTTTATGAGCGATAACCTTGCAGCATCGATGCCCAACTCCTCCGTGGAGAATTTTGCAACAAATCCGGATACTGCAATGAAATGACAAATATCATTTCTCCGCATATCCGCAATAGACCTGTTGCCTCTTTGCCAATAATATGCATTGTGAATCACTTCAAGCACGGGAATGCCAGCTTCTCGGAATGAATCCAGAGAAAAGTAGCAATGATGGGTAATAGCTACCGCATTGACGGACTTGGCAAGGGCTGATCTCAGAGCTTCTGTGTTCTGGTGCAGTTCCATGACGTCGATGCCGTGCGATCTCGCTTCTGCAGCACTTCGCCCGCCATCCTTTGCCACCAGAATCTTGCATTGAATTCCGGCCTGACGAAAATTCAGACACAGGTCAATCACGACTCGCTCGACACCACCATCATGAAATGCATCGACAAGCATTATCACCTGCGGCGTCGAGCCGGCTGGACACGCCTTGACCGAATCAAGATTCACGAATCCAATCGATGCCTCAGACGGAGCCTTCCCCTCCGGAGGCTTGACATGTGGCTCGGGCCTACTTGCGAGGGAAATAGACAGCTTATCCCGCAAAAACCCAAATGTATGCCGAATGGCGCCCCCCAAACCCAGCTCAGACCTGACTTCAGCAAACTGGCTATAGCGCCATAGTGTATTTTTAACGACCCGCTCCAACCCTCCTTCCTTGCCCCCTTCCGCCGTTCGCAGGTTGAATACACCGGCCATCCTCTCGACCTCGAACTTCTTGCGGTCACTCAAAAGTCGATTGGAATATTCATAGTATTCATTACCCCAATTCTTGTAATGATCTGTCGCTCAAAAAAACCAGTTGATTCCCTGAAGAGCAAGTGTGGCGACAGATCTGCCTTGTCCAGCGCAGACAGGAGATATGCAGCTCGGGCTGCCTTGTCAAAAAGTTGAGACATCTCTGCCAGACCGAATGGCAAAGGCCCCAACTGTTCGCCTGTGATGTTTACCCATGATCCGGATGAGAGGCGCTGGCACTCGTCGATCGAGCGCAACAGATACTGTTTTGCAGCAGGCAGATCACGTTTTTGGAGAGCAAATCTTGCCAGACAGAACAATGCATCCAATGTCTTGTTTCCAAGTATCGGGCTGTAGGGCAATACATCTATCTTGGCGCATTCCGAATAAAAGAAAGATGCATCGCCAGTTCGACCCTGCTTTCGGGCTAACTCCCCTGCGGCGAACAACAAAGATACTTGCCAACGAATATGATGGGCCGTCGGCAGCGAAATTGAGGCATATCTGCGCACATCCTCCTCAAGAGCCTTGACCGCGGTTTCTGGCGTCTCTGGCTGCTCGATATGAAAATAGATTCGACCACACAACGCCGCACCATAATCCACCGACTCAGGATCGTAAGAGGCCAGGACACGTTCTTGCATGTCTGCAAGTCGCTCCTTGGAGCCCATGCGCATGCCGATCGTTACCATCCCCTTCAACAGCCAGGGATTCTGATAGTCACGAGCAAAGGCTGCTACATTGAAACCTGGATCTTCTGGTAATCTCCATGCTGTTTCTTCGTATGGAATGCCTTTACCCTCAAGAGGATCAGCCATCCCCAGCAAAAGCACCCACTCAGACTCTTGCTCAGGTGTTACATCGGCCGGAACATTGACCCACTTGCGGCTTCCATTTGGACATTTAAGCGCACCTCCTGCTGTTTGCAGGAACCCTTGCTCCAGCAGAAAGAGCTGCCCTACCTCAGCAACCAGGCGATCCCAGGTATAGACATGAAAATGATGCGGATTGGGGTCCTTGCCGGTTTCATCAACCCAGTTGTTTGGAGCACAGACCATGACCCTTCCTGAAGGTTTGAGCACGCGCTTCAATTCCCGAAGGTATGCCATCGGTTCTGGAACATGCTCGATCGTCTCGAAAGCAGCAATAAAGTCAATGCTATTGTCAGGAATGGAGCTCAGCGCCTGGGCATCGCCGCACCTGAACTCCACCCTCCCCTGCTGCCCATAGTTGGCTTGCGCATAGGCAATTCCGAAATCACTGAGGTCCACGCCAATGACTGATCTGGCTTTGGATACGTTATAGAGAATATGGCTCCCATAACCCAAACCACATGCCACATCAAGGACCTGGTCTCCAGGGCGGATGAAATCGCATGCCTTGTAATAGCGAATGCAGTGGGCATCGGATCTTCTTCCAGTCACCCGCAGCATGTCATTGTGAAGCATTTTTTCTTCTTCAAGCACGGAAAGATCGAACTCCACTAGTGCCTTGGCCGGTATTTTTTCCAGAATGACGAATACCTGCCACCCATCCTTATTAAGCGCTTCGTAATCGTTGACGTAATAATAAAGAGGATGCTTGCGGAATCCCGCCTCGAAACACCGATCCTCCCACCAGGCGCGCCCCTCGATTGTCAGATGCCAATGGCCATCACGGTCTGGTGTGGTTGCTATCTGCAGGAAAACATATCGCGAAGAAACACGATACATCTCACGCAGCGCTGCCGGAACATCTTCCGGAGCCAGGTGTTCAAGACAATCTGTCGAAACAACAGCATTGAAATGTTCATCAGGAAATGGAATCGACAGGACCGAACCTTCGAAGAATCGATTCTTCCATCGTGCATTTGCACGCTCCACCACCACAGATGAAATATCCATGCCTACCACATCGATATCCAGCGAAAGAAGCTCTTCAATCAGATATCCCTCTCCACAACCGATATCAATGGCAGATCCATATCCACAGGTTTCTGCAATCAATCGAGCTGTTTTTTTCAGATCACTGCTGCGCTCGCCGACTCGATCAGAACGCTGCCAATAGCCATCATAGAGAGTCTTGTAGTCAAGTTCATTCTTGTTCTGCATCATCCCACCTCGCCTTCATGCACAAATCTGTCAGTCCACCAAAAAAATACTCATTCTTACGCATCAACACCTGAAAGAAAGCAGCCTCGTCCTTCCAATGGAGAATCCGCTGCGCCCCATAGTCCGGACTCTCTTCATGAGATATCGCTGCCTGGATTTCATAAAGATTCGTCCCTAATCGGCAATCAAATTCCAGCCATACGATAAACTTTTCATCAGCGTTGAATCTTCTACTCCAAAATATCAGCTCATCCGAGCCGCTTGCCATGATCCGCATATCTTGATTCAAGGTCCCCCAAGAATATATCTTTATCCCCTCACGATTGCGAACCCTTACGGCAACATTCAGATTCGTTGCTTCAATTCTGGAAAGGCACTCCATCCGAATACGAATAAGATCTCCCGGATAGAACACGCTCCCCGGATTTCCATCGCTATCAAACAGTGTCGTTGTCAATATCTCGACGCCACCATCTCCAAACGACAGATCATCTGTTGGCCCAGACGGGGATCCATGCTCAACTCCACTTTCCGAAAGAAACGCACCAGATGATGAATCAATGGAATCCGCCCCCACCCTGGAAGTCTTCAGCTGAATATCTTTCATGGCCTGGATGAAGTAGGCAGACTCTTCCTCATGCATCAGCCTTCTGTAATCCAGCAGCACCTGGGATGAAGCGCCAGAAGAGACACATGTACCTCTTTTTAGCAGGATTGCCCGTTCCGTCAGCGTTCGCACTGCCTCCTGATCATGTGAAACAAAGAGCAAGGTAACGCCATCTGCGCGCAGTTTCTCGATACGACGAAAGCAGCGCTTTTGGAAAAGTGCGTCCCCTACAGCAAGCGCCTCATCGACAATCAGAATATCTGGCTCAAGCTGCACTTGAACGGCGAAAGCCAGGCGCACCAGCATCCCGCTGGAGTAGGTTTTGACCGGCTGATCAAGAAATCCGCCTATATCCGCAAATGCCGCAATACTATCGAACCGTACATTGACCTCGTCACGGCTCATTCCCAGCATCAGGGCATTCAAATACACATTTTCTCGGCCCGTGAACTCTGGGTTGAACCCTGATCCAAGCTCAAGCAGTGCTGCAACCCGTCCGAATGTTTCAACATTGCCCTGCGTCGGATCAAGCGTTCCTGTAATAATTTGAAGCAGCGTGCTTTTTCCACCGCCATTGCGCCCAACAATACCGAACGCCTCGCCCTTCCTGACTTCAAAATCAATGTCCCTGAGAGCCCAGAATTCGCGATAGTAATTCCTCTGCGGCATTCCTGCAATTTTCTGCAGCCTGGGGAGGACTATTTGCTTCAACCTGTCACGAGGCTGGTCATAGATTTGATAGCACTTGCTCAGCCCATCAACCTTGATCGCAATATCAGATGACATCGGCAAAACCTTTCCGCATCTTCTGAAACCAGGCAAATCCGGCCCAGGCAATCGCGGCTGCGACACACATTTGCAATGACCAATTCAACCAATCAACCCCACGACCCCAGATCATTGCACCCCGAGCCTGCTCCAAAATATCTGCAAGCGGATTCAAACGGACGATGGCCTGATATTTTTCAGGCAGCGTGGAAACCGGGTAGAAAACAGGGGACAGGAACATTATCACCGTGGTGATCACCCCCACGACATGCACGATATCACGCAGATAGACACTCAACGATGCCAGTATCCACGAAAAACCCATAATCAGAAGAATCAAAGGAAGAAGAATGATTGGCAGATACAGCATGCTCAGCGGAGGAGTTCCGAAAAATATGAGATAAAAAGCCATCCAGACAGATGCACTGATAATAAAATGAAAAAGTGCAGTACCCAGTGCAACGAGAGGCAGCACTTCAAGCGGAAAAATTATTTTCTTGACATAATTGACGTTGTTGACGACCAGCAATGGCGCACGCCCTATGCATTCGGAAAATATATTGAAAACCATCAAGCCAGAAAACAGAATCATTGCAAATTCCGTTTTCGAGTCAGTCCCCCCAGACCAGCGCGCCTTGAAAACCACGCTGAACACGAACGTATAGACGATCAACATCAGCAGCGGGTTGAAGAAAGACCACAACAAGCCCAGCGTTGCACCTCGATAGCGGCCAAATATATCCCTCTCTATCAAGCTGAATATCAAGCTGCGATTGACGGCAATAGATTTAAGTAGCTCCAGCGGCGACACCGATCGAGCAGCATGAGGATTCATCCGATATCCTTTGTATTATTCTTCATCAATCTCCGGCCATCCATTTCGATGGTCGTCAGCCCCGGCCATAGACATCATCGAAACGCACGATGTCATCCTCGCCCAGATAATCACCGGACTGCACTTCAATGATTTCCAATGGCTCCAGACCTGGATTTCTCAATCGATGGAGATGCCGTACGGGGATGTAGGTGGATTCGTTTTCACGCAGTTGAAAGCTGCGCTCGCCATGCGTGACCTCGGCCACGCCCTTGACCACGACCCAGTGCTCTGCCCGATGCTGGTGCATCTGCAGACTCAGGCTGGCGCCGGGGTTGACGACGATGCGCTTCACCTGGAATCGCTCACCACCATCGATGCGGTCGTACCAGCCCCAAGGGCGGTGCACCTTGCGATGCGATGAAGCCATCTGGCGGTTTTGCGCCTTCAATTCGGCAACGACTTTCTTGACATCCTGTGCTCGGCGTTTGTCCGCCACCAAGACGGCATCGGCCGTTTCAACCACGATGATGTTGTCCAGGCCCACCGTGGCGACAAGGCAGGTCTCCGAGAACAACAAGCTGTTTTGGGTATCAATCGCCAGGGTCTGACCGGCATGGGCATTGCCTCGGGCATCGTGAGGCAGCACCTCCCACAAGGCGTCCCAGGCGCCGAGGTCGGACCAGTCTGCATCCAGGGGCACCACATGGGCTGGGATTCCCAAGTCCAGGCGGCCCGGCAGATGCTCCATGACTGCATAGTCGATCGAGTCGGAAGGGCAATCGCTAAAAGCCTCGCTTTGAGGTCGGATGAAGTCCAGATCGCGGCTGCTGTGCTCGACGGCAGTCTGGCATGCCCGCAGCATCTGCGGCTGCAACGCGGCCATGGCCTTGAGCCATTGTCCTGCCCTGACCATGAACAACCCGCTGTTCCACAGGTAATTTCCACTTTCCAGATATGCCCGGGCCACATCCAGACCGGGCTTCTCTTCGAAGCGCCGGATGGCAAAAGCGTCGAAACCTTCCACTGCCAGGGACTTCTGGATATAGCCATACCCTGTCTCCGGTCGATCCGCCACGACACCGAAAGTCACCATAGACCCCTGCCGAGCCAGTTGCCAGGCAGTGTTCAGGGCGTGGTGCAGCCGCTCCAGGTCACGGATGACATGGTCGGCCGGCATGGCAAGCAGAACATCGTCGGCATCGGCTACCAGGGCGGCGAGTGTCAGTGCGGGCGCCGTATTGCGCCCCACGGGCTCCAGCACGACCCTGGCCCCATGGAACCCAGCCTCCTGCAATTGCTGGGCCGCCAAGAATCGATGCTCGCTATTGCACACCACGATCGGCGAGGCCCTTGGAATGTGGGGTGCCAGACCGTCGAGCCGCCTGACGGTGTCCTGCAACAGAGAAATGCCCGTCCCTTTCACTGCAAGAAACTGCTTGGGATAGGCTTCGCGCGAAAGAGGCCACAGGCGGGTACCGGAGCCGCCGCACAAGATGACGGGAAGCAGGGCGGATATCATGGGGTCGGGGGTTCGGACGGGGCCCGGAGGAGGTCCGCAGCATCCGCCTCGAGCATCGCGAGCCGCTGATTGAGCCGCCGTACATCACGCTCGATGCGGGTGTTGACCATGTCGGCATGCAAGGCCTTGATGAGCAGGACGATGCTGGCCAGCAGCAGCAGCATGGCCGGTGGATAGCTGATGCCCAGCACCGCTGCCAGGCGGTTGATCATCCCGGGCC
>JAESGM010000740.1_pt1 | contig 16236 bp, 15 predicted proteins | sample 9269721 | NCBI WGS metagenome assembly JAESGM01 (sample SAMN15720920, study PRJNA650825) | algae metagenome | isolation source: Komarekiella atlantica HA4396-MV6 and co-occurring heterotrophs from... | place: USA: Theobald House, Kauai, HI | collected 2009-07-29 | reverse complement strand
GAGATCGTCGGCCGCTGCGAGCATTGCCGGGATTCAGCCGTGACCGCGAGGATGGCATGAACGAGCGCGTCGCCCTCGATTGCCTGCCCGGGCGGGCCGGGCCGCAACCGCGCCGGATGACCGTGCCGGTCATGGTCGGCAGCGTCGCGGTCGGCGGCGGCGCGCCGATCGTCGTGCAATCGATGACCAACACCGACACCGCCGACATCGCCGGCACGGTTTCGCAGGTGGCGGCGCTGGCAAGGCAGGGCTCGGAACTGGTCCGCATCACGGTCGACCGCGACGAGGCCGCCGCCGCCGTGCCCCATATCCGCGAGCGGCTCGACCGGATCGGCTGCGACGTGCCGCTCGTCGGCGACTTCCACTATATCGGCCACAAGCTTCTGGCCGAGCATCCCGCCTGCGCGCAGGCGCTGGCGAAATACCGCATCAACCCCGGCAATGTCGGCTTCAAGGACAAGAAGGACCGTCAGTTCGGCCAGATCGTCGAACTCGCGGCGAAACACGGCAAGGCGGTGCGCATCGGCGCGAACTGGGGCTCGCTCGACCAGGAACTGCTGACGGCGCTGATGGACGAGAACGCCCGCGCGCCGCAGCCGATCGAGGCGCGCGCCGTGATGCGCGAGGCGATGGTGCGCTCGGCCTTGCTCTCGGCCCAGCGGGCCGAGGAGATCGGGCTCGGGCGAGACCGCATCATCCTCTCGGCAAAAGTCTCGGGCGTGCAGGATCTGATCGCGGTCTACCGGACATTGGCCTCGCGCGCCGACTACGCCATCCATCTCGGCCTCACCGAGGCCGGCATGGGCTCCAAGGGCATCGTCGCCTCCTCGGCGGCGCTCGGCATCCTGCTGCAGGAGGGCATCGGCGACACGATCCGCTTCTCGCTGACGCCGGAGCCCGGCGGAGACCGCACGCTCGAGGTCAAGGCGGCGCAGGAGTTGCTCCAGACCATGGGTTTTCGCGCCTTCGTGCCGCAGGTCGCCGCCTGCCCCGGCTGCGGGCGCACCACCTCGACGGTGTTTCAGGAGCTGGCGCGCGACATCCAGGACTGGATCTCCACGTCCATGCCGGAGTGGAAGACGCGTTATCCCGGCGTCGAGGCGCTGAACGTCGCGGTGATGGGCTGCATCGTCAACGGGCCGGGCGAGTCAAAGCACGCCGATATCGGCATCTCGCTGCCGGGCACGGGCGAGGAGCCCACGGCTCCCGTCTTCGTCGACGGCCGCAAGGTCGCCACCCTGCGCGGGGCCGCCATCGCCGCCGAGTTCAAGACCATGGTCGATGGTTATGTGGCGCGGCGCTATGGCGGGCGGGCCGATGCGGCGCAATAGGCTGGCAGGACAGGCGCTGGACAGCGCAGCGCGCCTTTGCGCTTCCTGTGCATCGTGCTAGAGCGCGCGGCCTTTGCTGCACCGCAGCGCGCGGAGATCCCTGATGGGGAATGACAAACCGAATCCGCCGACCGTCCGGCCGGAGGATTCCCGGTTCGGGCTCGACGACGGCCATGGCGAAGCCGGCAAGCAGCCGCATTCGACCGGCAGCTTCGCCGTGCTGGCGCTCGGCGCGCTCGGCGTCGTCTATGGCGACATCGGCACGAGCCCGCTCTACGCGCTGCGCGAGACGGTGCTCGCCGCGACCGGGGCGGCGTCGGGCGGACATGGCGGCGCGGCTGCGGTGGCTCTCGCCGCGCCGGTCCCGCGCGAGGTCATCATCGGCGTGCTCTCGCTGATCCTGTGGTCGCTCGTCATCGTCGTGACCCTGAAATACATCGTGCTGCTGCTCTCGGCCGACAACAACGGCGAGGGCGGCACGCTGACGCTGGTGGCGCTGGCGCAGCGCGCGCTCGGGCGCATGCGCGGCGGCGTCGTGCTGTTCCTCGGCATGGCGGGCGCGGCGCTGTTCTACGGCGATGCGGTGATAACGCCGGCGATCTCGGTGCTCTCGGCCGTCGAGGGCATCAAGCTGGTGACGCCGGCGCTGAACGATTACGTCGTGATGATCGCGTCGGGCATCCTGATCGCGCTGTTCCTGGTCCAGAGCCGCGGCACCGAGAAGGTCGCCAACTTCTTCGGGCCGATCATGATGATCTGGTTCCTGACGCTGGCGGGGCTCGGCGTCTATCACATCGCCGACGATCTCGGCGTCTTCGCCTCGATCAACCCGTATTGGGGCGTGCATTTCTTCGTCAACAACCCTGGCGTCTCGCTGGCCGTGCTCGGCTCGGTCTGTCTGGCCGTCACCGGAGCCGAGGCGCTCTACGCCGATATGGGCCATTTCGGCCGGGGCCCGATGCGCGGGGCCTGGATCTTCATGGTCTTCCCGGCGCTGTGGCTGAACTATCTCGGGCAGGGCGCGCTGATCCTCTCGGACCCGACCGCGATCGACAATCCGTTCTACAAGCTCGCGCCCGAGGGCTTCATCCTGCCGCTGGTGATCATGGCGACGATCGCCACGATCATCGCCAGCCAGGCGGTGATCACCGGCGCCTACTCGCTGACGCGGCAGGCGATCCAACTCGGCCTGCTGCCGCGTCTCGAAATCCGTCACACCTCCGAGCAGACCTCGGGACAGATCTACATCCCGCGCATCAACATCATGCTGCTGATCGTGGTGCTGATGCTGGTCTGGACCTTCCGGACCTCGTCGAACCTGTCGCATGCCTATGGCATCTCGGTGTTCGGGGCGATGATGGTCGATTCGCTTCTGGCCTTCATCGTGATCTGGAAGGGCTGGCGCTGGTCGCTGGCGGCCACCATCGCGGTGGTGCTGCCCTTCCTCGTCGTCGACGTCGCCTTCTTCTCGGCCAACATGCTGAAGCTGTTCAGCGGCGGCTATGTGCCGGTGCTGCTGGCCATCGTGCTGGTCGTGCTGATGTGGACCTGGGTGCGCGGCACCAAGATCCTGTTCGACAAGACGCGCAAGACCGACGTGCCGCTGCTCGAACTCGTCGGCATGCTGAGCAAGAGCCCGCCCTACCGCGTCAAGGGAATGGCGGTGTTCCTGACCAGCGACCCCGAGACCGCGCCGGCCTCGATGCTGCACAACCTCAAGCACAACAAGGTGCTGCACGAGCGCAACGTCATCCTGACCGTCCGCTCGGCCGACACGCCGCGCGTCGGCGAGGAGGAGCGCGTGCGCCTCTCCCGCATCACCGACGATTTCTGGCGGGTCGAGATGACCTATGGCTACATGGAGAGCCCCAACGTGCCCAAGGGGCTGGCCGTGCTGCGCAAGCAGGGCTTCAAGTTCGACATCATGTCGACCTCGTTCTTCCTGTCTCGCCGCTCGATCAAGGCCTCGCCGCAATCGGGCATGCCGGTCTGGCAGGACAAGCTCTACATCTCGCTGACCAAGAGCGCGACCGACGCGACGAGCTTCTTCCAGATCCCGACCGGGCGCGTGGTCGAGGTGGGGACGCAGGTGACGGTTTGATCTCGGACCCACGCAAGCCCTCATCCTGAGGAGCGGCCGCAGGCCGCGTCTCGAAGGATGCTCCAGATGCCTCCAGGGACTGCTGGAGCATCCTTCGAGACGGCCGCTTCGCGACCTCCTCAGGATGAGGGCTGAGGGAGACGTTGCGGCCTCAATCCAGCCGGGCCGAGCCTTCGGGCTTGGCCCGCACCCGTTCGCGGTAAAGCAGATAGAGCCCCGAGGCGATGACGATGGCGGCGCCGACGAAAGTCCAGCGGTCGGGGAACTGGCCGAAGACGAACCAGCCGAGCGCGATCATCCAGACGATCTGCGAATAGATGAAGGGCGCGAGCACGGTCGCCGGCGCGAGCCGATGCGCCAGGATCAGCAGCCAGTGGCCGAACCCGCCGAAGACGCCGGTCGCCAGCATCAAGGCCCAGGGCATGAAGCCGGACGGCGTCGTCCAGATCCAGGGCAGCAGCGGCAGCATGGCGAGCGTCCCGGCGACGCCGGAATAGACCATCGTCGTCTCGGGCGGATCGAAGGCCGACAGCACCCGGGTCGCGATCGAGTAGAAGCCGTAGCACAGGCAGCCGAAGACGATCAGGATCGCGGCGGGATGCATGCCGCCGATGCCGGGCCGCGTGATCACCAGCACGCCGATGAAGCCGACCCCGATCGCGATCAGCCGGCGCGGGCCGGGCCATTCGCCCAGCAGCGGGCCGGAGACGAGCGCGACCAGAAGCGGAGTCGCGAACATGATCGAGACCGTCTCGGCCAGCTGGAGATATTTCAGCGCCACGAAATTGAGCGCGGTCGAGCCCAGCAGCAGCAGCGAGCGCACGGCCTGCAGCCCGGGGCGCTGCGTCCTGAAGATGCCCGGCCTGCTCCACGGATTGAGCAGCACCAGCACGAGCGCCATGCTGCCGGCATAGCGCGCGAACACGACCTGCAGCGGGTCGACGACATTGGAGAGCCATTTCGCGCTGGCGTCGAGCAGGGCGAAGCACAGCACCGCGCCGCACATCAGGCCGATGGCGATCAGGCGCGAGCGGCCGGTCTCGGGGACATGCTGGTAAACGGCGGGCAAACTTCGTCCCGTCATGCGCGATGGGAATGACGAACGCAGGATTAACCGATTCAGGCGTGCAAGCCAGCGAAACGGCGCATGGCCCGCATGCTTAAATCAGGCGTCGCTATCGGCCTCGTCGGCATCCGTCTCGGCTTCGTCGAGTTCGACGCCGGCCTTGGACAGCCCTTTCGCCGCCTTGCGAAGCAGCTTGCGAAGCTGCTTCTTCTCCTTGGCGTCGAGTCGCTCCAGCAGTTCGTCCTCGACCTGGTTCCAGACCGCGTCGAGCGTCGATGCGGTCTTCTGGCCGGCATCCGTCAGCGCGACCTGCACCAGCCGCCCGTCGCGGCCGCCGCCCTCGCGCGTCACCAGCCCCTGCACCGAGAGCCGCCCGATCGTCTTGGAAACGGTCGGCGGCTTGACCCGCAGCAGCGTCGCGAGCTCGCCCATCGTCATCGGCGCCGCCTGCAACGCCTTCAGCGCCTGCTCCTGACCCGGAAACAGCCCGAGCGCATTCAGCCGCTCGCCCATGCGCGCCCGGTGCAGCCGCGCGGTGACGAGCAGCGCGCGCCCGACGCTTTTCTCGAGAGACTTGGTCATGAGCCAGTCCTTGATGCCGGCGAGCTAAAAATTTCGCCGGCTGCCCAATCGCCTGCGTTCATGACAGCCTTATGACGCATCGCCGACATCGCGTCACAGACGCCGCATTTTCTGCGCGACATCCGCCAAGAAGCCGGCCCGGCTCGCGGGCGTCGCGCGATTCATGTCGTAATGGGCGAGATAGAGCGGCCGCGCCGTGGGATGGCAGACCGCCCGCAGCACGCGGCAGACGGCCTTGCGCGGCGGGTCGCCCATCAGCCGGGCGCGCCAGCGCGTGCCGCCATAGCTGGTGACGGCGACGAGCCGGCGAATGTTCCAGAGATTGGGACGCACCTTGCCATCGACCAGCCTGAACGACACTCCGGGCAGGAAGACCCGGTCGAAAAAGCCCTTCAGGATCGCGGGATAGCCGAAATTCCAGACCGGGAAACACAGCACCAGCGCTTCCGCCGCACGCAAACGGTCCACATAGCCGGCAACGGGTTGTGTATTGCTGGAAAGATCATGATAGCCGGCTCTCTCCTCGCGGCTCAGAACGGCGTCGAAACCCTCGGCATAGAGATCGCAGGCATCCACCTCGTGCCCGGCCTCGCTCAAGGTGTCCACCACCGTCTGGAACAGCGCCGCATTGAAGCTCTCGGGCACGGGATGGGCGTGGAGGACGAGGACGCGCATGCTCAGCCGGCTTCCCTGCCATGCGACAGGCTGCGGAACAGGAAGGTCTTGCCCGAGGCGTAGTCGTAATCGGGGTCTTCCCAGGCGATCATCTTGCCGGGATTGAGCAGCCCCTGCGGATCGGCCTGGCGCTTGAAGGCGAGCTGGGCATCGTCGGTCTGCTTCATGCCGCCCTCCTCCAGCGTGTAGCGATGCGGGTTGAAGATCGGGGCGCCCATCGCCTCGTGGATCGCCATGATCTCCTCCAGCCGCTCCTCGGTGGTGAAGCGCACCAGCGGCAGGCCGAAGCAGGTGACCTTGCCGTCGAAGCGGACGAATTCGAGGTGGCACAGCACCTCGTCGCCAAAGCGCTCGTGGATGCGCGTCACCAGATCGACCTGGTTGGGGAAGGGGTAGAGCACCTGCAGATAGGTGATCGACGGATCGACCCGCAGCGCCCGCAGCGTGGTGTGGTTCCAGCCGAGCTCGTAGCCCGGCGGCAGGCCCCTGGCTTCCTCGGGGGAGAGCCTGTCCGAGCGCATCAGCAGCGCGCAGCCGCTCACCCGGCGCGCATAGGCGAGCAGCGACTCGACCGCGAAATCCGCCGCCATCACGATGACCAGATGGCTCTCGCGCGGCAGGAATTTGCGGTGGCGCAGGAAGTAGTCGTGGCCGATCGGGGCGGCGACGACGGCGAGGTTCTTCAGCGCCAGCCCGTCCTGCTCGCCCAGCGCATTGGCGAATTCGGTCGCGGCGCGCAAGCTCCCGAAGCCGAGGATGACGTCGATCCAATTGTACGCCGGCGCCAGCGGCATCTCGACCTGCGTGATGACGCCGTTGGTGCCATAGGCGTGGGCGACCTTGTGCAGATCCTCGCCCGCCAGTTCGAGGATGCGGGGCTCGGCCTCCATCGTCGCGACCCTGAGCGAGATGATGTTGCCCCAGTCGCGCAATCCGCCCCATCTGATCGAGCCGACGCCGCCGGAGCCGCCGGCGATGAAGCCCCCGATCGAGGCGGTCTGGTAGGTCGAGGGGTGGAGCCTGAGCTCCTGCCGGGAGTCCGCCCGCGTGCGCTCGTCGATCCGGGCCATGATCGCACCGGGCTCTGCGACATAGCGGCCGGGCTGGATGTCGAGCACCTGATCGAAGCCCGACAGATCGAGCAGCACGCCGCCCGAGAGCGGCATGGCCTGGCCGTAATTGCCGGTGCCCGCCCCGCGCGGCGTCACGGGGATGCCGAGGCCATGGCAGGCGGCCAGCGTCTCCAGCACCTGCGCCTCGCTCGTCGGCGAGACGACGAGGTCCGCCGTCACATGGTCGAGCTGGCGCTTCAGCGTCGGCGAATACCAGAAGAAGTCGCGGCTCTTCTGCTTCACGAGCGCCGGATTGTCCTCGGTGCGGATGCCGGCGAGGCGGCGCTTGAGGGAGGCGATGTCGTAGCGGGGAGTCATGGCTGCGCCTTCTCCGTCATGCTCGCCCTTGCGGCGAGCATCCACGTCTTGGGCGTAGCGCTCGACGGAGGAAGACGTGGATGGTCGGCACAAGGCCGACCATGACGAGGAGGGCGGCTCGAAAGGCTCAACGGGACGCTCCCATCAGGTGATCCAGTTCGCGATGGTCCGGCAGCGTGGTGTCGATCGCCCTGCCCGCGACCAGCACCGTCCGGTCGGATTGCGGCCTAGCGAAGAACTCGGTCCAGTCGCGGGCCCGCGTCAGGATCAGATCGGCCGGGCCGCCGGGCGAGAACCGGCCGGCCTCGGGAAGCCGCATCACATCGGCCGGCCTGCGCGCCACGGCGTTGGCCCAGTCGGCGCCGGAATGGTCGAGCTGGAGGATGCGCGTGCCCTCGCGCAAAACCTCGATCAGGTCGAGATCGCCGTAGGCGTAGAACGGGTCGCGCGTGTTGTCGGACGCGATCATCGCGGGCACGCCGGCGGCCTTCAGCTCGTGCAGCGCGGTGACGCCGCGCCAGCGCGGCGTGCGCCCGGCCTGCCGATCCTGCAGATACATGTTGCACATCGGCAGGGAGACAACCGCGATGCCCGCCTCCCTGACTTTGGCTATGATGCGCGCCTCGGCTTGCGGCTCCTGCAGCGCCAGCGAGCAGCAATGCCCGCACAGGATTTTCCCCGTGAACTTGTGCCGGAGCGCCGCATCGGCGATGTGCTCCAGCGCGCGGGCTTCCGGATCGTTGGTCTCGTCGACATGGAAGTCGAGATCGAAACCGTGCTCGATCGCATTGCGGAAGACGATGTCGAGCGCCGCGTCGATCTCGGGGATCATGTAGGTGACGCAGCCGAAGAGCACGTCGCCATGCGCCAGCACCGCTTTCGTCACCGCCTGCATATGGGCGGCGTCGACCGCGAACTGGATGCCGAACAGCGGCGAGGCCTGCAGCGCGATGCGCCCGGCCCATTCCGCGCGCAGCTCCGCCAGCACCGGCCAGGAGATGCCGATCTGCTTGCCGAGCGAATCGATATGCGTCCGCACCGCCGCCGTGCCATGCGCGAAGGCGCAGCGCAGGCCGAAATCCATCCGGGCGCGGACGTCGCCGGCCGTCCAGTTCGCCTCGCGGTCGGCCAGCACGTTCTCCAGCGCGGCCTTGAAGCTGCCGTCGGGATTGCGCCGGCGCGGCCAGATATGGCCCTTGTCGAGATGGACATGGGCGTCGACGAGACGCGGCAGCGCGATGCCGCCGTCGAGATCGACGATTGCGCCTTCGGCGTCGACGATGCCGGCGCCCGCAGGCAGGATCGAGGCGATCCGGCCGTCCGCGATCGCGACATCGGCGAGCGCGAGCCCGTCGCGGTCGGCGGCCAGCGCAGCGCCATCGACGAGGCAGAGCGGGATGCGGGTGCTGATCAGGCGACAGGGGCCGGCGGCGGGGATGGAGGCAAATCCGGTGGTCACGCTGCTCGCCTCTCCGCTGGCCTCCCAGATCGATAGCCGCGCCAGCGCATGCTCGCAAGGCATGACGCGGCGCGGCATCGTTGCGTCGGATTCGGGCTTGTCCCGCCTTGGCCGATCGCGCATGAGGGCGGCTTGCGAACGGGACGGAGACAAGGCTCATGGCCGGGCAGGCGCGCATCATCGACGGCAAGGCGGCGGCCGCCGCCCTGCGGGCCGAGATCGGAAGCGAGATCGCCGCGATCAAAGCGCAAAGCGGCCTCGTGCCCGGCCTCGACGTGGTGCTGGTCGGCGACGATCCGGCAAGCCGGGTCTATGTCGCCTCCAAGGAAAAGCTCGCGGCCGAGATCGGGATGAATTCCAGGGCGCACCGCCTGCCGGCTGAGACGAGCGAGGCGGAGCTGCTGGCCAAGCTCGCCGAACTCAATGCCGATGACGCCGTCGACGGCATCCTCGTGCAACTGCCGCTGCCGAAGCATATCGACACAGGCCGGATCATCGACGCGATCGATCCCGCCAAGGATGTCGACGGGCTGCACCCGGTCAATGCCGGCAGGCTGGCCGGCGGCAAGGCAAGCGGCGAAAACCTGCTCGTGCCCTGCACGCCGCTCGGCTGCATGCTGCTTCTGAAGCAGACGCTGCCGACGCTGGCTGGGCTGGAAGCCGTGGTGATCGGCCGCTCGGAACTCGTCGGCCGGCCGGTGGCGCAGCTCCTGCTGCAGGCCGACTGCACGGTGACGATCGCGCATTCGCGCACGCGCGATCTGGCGAGCGTGGTCAGGCGCGCCGACATCGTCGTGGCGGCGGTCGGCCGCCCCGCTTTCGTCAAGGGCGACTGGATCAAGCCCGGCGCAACCGTGATCGACGTCGGCATCAACCGCCTGCCCGACGGCAAGCTCGTGGGCGATGTCGATTTCGCGGAGGCCGTGCAGGTCGCGGGCGCGATCACGCCGGTGCCCGGCGGGGTGGGCCCGATGACGATCGCGTGCCTGCTGCGGAACACGCTGACGGCGTTTCGGGTGAGGCGGGGGTGAGCGGAGCGATAGCAGCGCCGTCAGGCAGACCTCGGCAGAAAGCCTTCGATGGCATTCCTCAGTGCTGGCAGATCGTCGCTGACGACAGTCCAGACGATATCGGGGTCGATGCGCCAATATTCGTGACGCATCAGATTCCCGATGGCGCGAATGCCGGGCCAGGCAATATCCGGCCGCGACGCGAGGATATCATGCGGCAGATGCCGCACCGCCTCCGAGATGATCTCCAGCAGACGCTCGATTCCAAGCTGCAGAAAGCGGTCGGCGCTGAGGCTGGCGAGATCGTGCCCGGCAGCGGCTTTTTCAATGAGGGGCGATGGCGTCGAGAATGTCCTGCAGGACGACGGCGACATCCCGTTTCATCAGAAAATCCGGACCGCTTCGCTCTCGATCCGCTCGCGCAGCTTCGGATGGAGGCCTTTGCGCGTCGTCAGATCGATATCGGTTCCGAGTTCCTCGACGAGGAATGCGTGCATGCCCGCGAGATCGATCAGCGAGAACTTCCGGCCCGGCATGACATCGATGAAGACATCGAGATCGCTATCGTCTCGCGCCTCGCCTCGCGCCGTAGAGCCGAACAGGAACACAGCCTCAGCGCCACGCGCGCGCAATGCATCGGCGCGGCGCGCGAGTTCGAGTGTGGCCTGATCTCTCGTCATGCCCCATTCTCCCACGAACACGGCCTGCAACCAAGCAACATCCTCGACCTGCCCCCACATATGGATTTGCCGCTTCTCCACCGCCATCGCCGCTTCCTTGACCGCGTCCGAGAACGTCGGATGGGCGTTGCGGGGGAACACCGTTAAGGCAGGGTTGCAACGCCGGATAGAATTGCGGCTGGCGCACACGCGTGATGTTCATCGGTGATCCTTAGTTTCGCCGCAACTGAAACACGGTGGAACAGCATGCGCGTCAATACGGACCTCGGCGCCATCGCAGGCGGCGCAGCGATCGCTGCGATCATAGCGCTCGTCAGCGCGAGCAACGGCTTTCTGACGACAAACCCAGGCGCTTTGAGCACCGATAGAATACTGCTTCTGGCGATATCGACGGGTGTGGCGTTTACGTCAGTGTTCGTCGTCGGCCATTTGGCATTCCGCCAGAGCGCCGTTTCGCACCGCTTGTGCTACGCGGCACTGGGCGCGCTGGCCATGATCGTCGCGATGATGGTCTTTGCCGACACGCAAGCCCGCAATGCGGCGATCGTATCGGGAGCCTTCATCCCGTCTCTGGCCTTGCCAGCGGCGGCCGGATGGCTGATCGGCAGCTTCTATCACTGGTTCGCCAAGTACGACGTCGAGGGCGACGATATCGATGCTTTAGACGCGTTGGTGCGGGAGCGAGGTCAACCCGGCGATGCTGAGGAAACGGCGGGCCTTCCCTCGATGGATTCGGCTTCCAACCCGGTTCACGTCAGCACCGCGACGGCCGAGTATTTCGACGGGCCGACACAGGTCAGAAGCTCGCTCAACGCTGCCGTCGCCGCTGCCGTCACGGGCGTGATGGTGTCGCACATCGTGATGTGGTTTTTCCTGCTCGCGGGCGCCTATGGCAGCATGCCCTCTTCCCAGAAAGGCTCGTCCTCGGCCCTGTTTCCCATCAAGCCATCGCCGATCGGCGTCCGGCTGCCTGATTTTGCCGTCTTGGGCGACGCGTTCGTCAGTGTGCTCGCGTCGGGATTGCTGATGAGCCTCATGCTGTTCATACCCCGTAGCGTTGATCATTCTCGCGGGTCATCTCGGCCTGCGTGCCTTCGGACGGTCGGGCTATGCCGATTATGGGCTGGCTGGCCTCGCAATGCCGCCGGTCATAGGGCTCGTGCTGATCTTCATGTTGCCGCTCGGGCTGCAATTGGCGATCCCGTTCGCGATGGCCATGCTCCTTTATCGCAAGCTGGCCGGGCTCGAACCGCTGGCGGTGCGAGAGGACATCGAGGTCACGGACAGGCGCTCCTTGGTCGCAGCGGATCACGCAAGGCGGCGTTTCGCCCGCGTGATCAGCAGAGGATGACCGTAAGGCGTGCGCACCCTCACATATGGATCTGCCGCTTCTCGACCGCCATCGCGGCTTCCTTGACCGCTTCCGACAGCGTCGGATGGGCGTGGCAGGTGCGGGCGAGGTCTTCCGACGAGCCGCCGAACTCCATCAGCACCGCTACTTCCGCGATCAGGTCGCCGGCGTGCGGGCCGATGATGTGGCAGCCGAGCACGCGGTCGGTCGTCGCATCCGCGAGCACCTTCACGAAGCCGTCGGTGTGGCGGATCGCGCGGGCCCGGCCGTTGGCCGTGAACGGGAACTTCCCGACCTTGTAGGCGACGCCCGCAGCCTTCAGCTCTTCCTCGGTCCTGCCGATCGCAGCGACTTCGGGGGCGGTGTAGATGATGCCGGGAATGACGTCGTAGTTCACATGGCCGTGCTTGCCCGCGATGATCTCGGCCACCGCGACGCCCTCGTCCTCGGCCTTGTGGGCGAGCATCGGGCCGCGCACCACATCGCCGATGGCGTAGATGCCGGCGACATTGGTCGCGAAATGATCGTCGATGACGACGCGGCCGCGCTCGGTCGCGACGCCGGCCGCTTCAAGCCCGAGCCCCTCGGTGTTGGGACGGCGGCCGATCGCGACCAGCACGATGTCGGCAGTGAGGGTCTTTGCCTCGCCGCCTGCGGCAGGCTCGACGGTGACGGTCGCGCCGCCCTTCTTAGCCGTCTCGACCTTGGTCACCTTCGAGGCGAGATGGAACTCGAAACCCTGCTTGCCCAGGATGCGCTGGAATTGCTTGGCGATCTCGTCGTCCATGCCGGGCAGGATGCGGTCGAGATATTCGACGACCGTGACCTTGGCGCCGAGTCGGCCCCAGACCGAGCCGATCTCCAGCCCGATCACGCCGGCGCCAACGACCAGCAGCTCCTTGGGAACGGCGGTCAGTTCTAGCGCGCCGGTCGAGGTGACCACCGTCTTCTCGTCGACCGTGACGCCGGGGAGCGCGGTCGATTCCGAGCCCGTCGCGATAACGATGCTCTTGGTCTCCAGCTCCTGCGTCTTGCCATCATCTGACGTGACGACGACCTTGCCGGCGGCCGGGATGCTTGCCGTCCCGTGGAACGGCTCGATCTTGTTCTTCTTCAGCAGGAAGGCGACGCCGTTGACGTTGGCGTCGACCGTCTCCTGCTTGTGGACCATCATCTGCTTGAGATCGAGCTTGGGTTTGCCGACCGAGATGCCGAGGCTCGGGAAGGTGTGGCCGGCCTCCTCGAACATTTCGGAGGCGTGCAGCAGCGCCTTGGACGGGATGCAGCCGACATTCAGGCAGGTGCCGCCATGGCTCTTGCGCTTTTCGACGACGGCGACCTTGAGGCCGAGCTGGGCGGCGCGGATGGCGCAGACATAGCCGCCGGGGCCGGTTCCGATGACGACGAGATCGTAGGACATGATGTTATCTCGATGAGGCTGAGGTCGGACGAGCGGCGATGGCAGCGGGCAGTAAAGCCAGAAGCCCGACGATGTCTGCGATGATGACCCGAGTAATCGCAGCGCCGTAACCGCCGACAATCAAGGCGATGATGATGAAACTCCCCATGCTTCCCGCCGCGGTCAGCAAAGCAGGTATGCGGAACGCAGGCACGACGATGGCTGCGAGGAGCAGCAGCCCGACCAGCCCGAAAAGGACCGCGCGATGCCTCAGAAGAATTTCGAGGTCGGCTCCGGCAACGGGAAATCCGTACAGCGAAGCCAGCCACGCCGGCCCCAGCACGCCCGGAGTCGGCAACAGGTTAATCACCGCCGCCAGCAGCAGCCCCGCATTCACGAGCAATTTTGGCATGGGCGGAGCCTCTGCTTCACAGATCCAGCACCAGCCGCGCCGGGTCCTCCAGCGCCTCCTTGATCCGCACCAGGAAGGTCACGGCCTCCTTGCCGTCGATGATGCGGTGGTCGTAGCTGACCGCCAGATACATCATCGGGCGAACCACGATCTGGCCACCGACCACCATCGGGCGCTCCTGGATCTTGTGCATGCCGAGGATCGCCGATTGCGGCGCGTTCAGGATCGGCGTCGACATCAGCGAGCCGTAGACGCCGCCATTCGAGATGGTGAAGGTGCCGCCCTGCATGTCCTCGATCTTGAGGGCGCCGTCGCGCGCCTTCTTGCCGAGTTCGCCGATCTTCTTCTCGATTCCGGCGATGGAGAGCTGGTCGGCGTCGCGCACCACCGGCACGACGAGGCCCTTGTCGGTGCCGACGGCGACGGCGACGTGATAGTAGTTCTTGTAGACGATGTCGGTGCCGTCGATCTCGGCATTGACCGAAGGGATCTCCTTCAGCGCCTGCACGCAGGCCTTCACGAAGAAGCCCATGAAGCCGAGCTTCACGCCATGCTTCTTCTCGAACACGTCCTTGTACTGGTTGCGCAGCGCCATGACGTTGGTCATGTCGACCTCGTTGAAGGTCGTCAGCATCGCGGCGGTCGCCTGCGCCTCCTTGAGCCGGCGCGCGATGGTCTGGCGCAGCTTGGTCATCTTGACGCGCTCTTCGCGCGAGGCGTCGTCCGGGGCCGAGGGTGCGCGGACCTGAGCGGGCGCTGGCGCGGCGGCGGACGCAGGCTGGCCACCGGTCGCGATCGCCGCCAGCATGTCGCCCTTGGTGACGCGGCCATCCTTGCCCGACGCCGGGACCTTGGCGGGATCGACGCCGCTCTCAGCGGCGAGACGGCCGACGGCCGGGCCTGAATCGCCAGCCTTGGTCGCGGGCTTGATCGGGGTGTCGCCGGCGACCTCGCCGGACTTCTTCTCGGCTTCCTTGACGGTGTCGGCGCCGGCCTTGCCCGCGGCCTGGGCGACGGCGGCGTCGCCCTTCTTCTCATCCGCCTTGGCGGCAGGCGCCGCGGCCTTGCCATCGCCCGCCGAGATCATGCCGAGGAGCGCACTGACGCCGACGGTCTCGCCCTCCTTGGCGACGATCTCGCCGAGCACGCCGGCCGCCGGCGCATTGACCTCCAGCGTCACCTTGTCGGTCTCGAGCTCGACCAGGGGCTCGTCGGCCTTCACGGCGTCGCCGGCCTTCTTGAACCACTTGCCGATGGTCGCCTCGGAGACGGATTCGCCGAGGGTGGGAACGCGGATTTCGGTCGCCATGTCAGGCCTCTTCTTCGTGTCTTTGTCTGGCGTTTCGCAGATCAGGCCGCGAAGGCCTCGTCGAGGAACGCATTGAGCTGGGCGAGGTGCTTCGACATCAGGCCGGTCGCGGTCGCGGCCGAGGCCGGGCGGCCGACATAGCGCGGCCGCTTCGACTTCGAGCCGGCATGGCCCAGCACCCATTCGAGATAGGGCTCGACGAAGGTCCAGGAACCCATGTTCTTGGGCTCCTCCTGGCACCAGACGACGTCGGCGCCCTTGAAGCGCGCCAGCTCCTGCGCCAGCGACTTCAGCGGGAAGGGATAGAGCTGCTCGACCCGCATCAGGTAGACATCGTCCAGCCCGCGCTTCTCGCGCTCCTCCAGAAGATCGAAATAGACCTTGCCCGAGCACAGCACGACGCGGCGGATCTTGGAGTCCTTGACCAGCTTCGTCGTCGAATTGCCGCGCTCGGCGTCGTCATGCAGCACGCGGTGGAAGGTCGAGCCTTCCGCCAGTTCGTCCAGCGTCGAGACGCAGCGCTTGTGGCGCAGCAGCGACTTTGGCGTCATCAGGATCAGCGGCTTGCGGAAGTCGCGCTTGAGCTGCCGGCGCAGGATGTGGAAATAGCTCGCCGGCGTCGAGCAGTTGGCGACCTGCATGTTGTCCTCGGCGCACATCTGCAGGAAGCGCTCGAGACGGGCCGAGGAGTGCTCCGGCCCCTGGCCCTCATAGCCATGCGGCAGCAGGCAGACGAGGCCCGACATGCGCAGCCATTTGCGCTCGCCCGACGAGATGAACTGGTCGAACAGCACCTGCGCGCCATTGGCGAAATCGCCAAACTGCGCCTCCCAGCAGGTCAGGGCGTTGGGCTCCGACAGGGTGTAGCCGTACTCGAAGCCGAGCACCGCCTCTTCCGAGAGCATCGAGTTGATGACCTCGTAGCGCGACTGGCCCTCGCGGATATGGTTCAGCGAGGTGTGGCGCGCCTCGGTTTCCTGGTCGATCAGCACCGAATGGCGTTGGCTGAAGGTGCCGCGCTCGCAATCCTGGCCCGAGAGCCGGACCGGGTGGCCATCGAGCAGCAGCGAGCCGAAGGCGAGCGATTCGGCGGTCGCCCAATCGATGCCCTGGCCGGATTCGACCGCCTTCTTGCGGTTGTCGAGGAAGCGCTGGATCGTCTTGTGCAGGTTGAAGCCGGCGGGAACCGCCGTGATCTTCTCGGTGATCTCCTTCAGCACGGCGGCGGGAACGCCGGTCGCGCCGCGGCGCGGATCGTCCTCGTCGGCGCGGATCGCCTTCATCCCGGCCCAGCGGCCGTCGAGCCAGTCGGCCTTGTTAGGCTTGAAGGCCTGGCCGGCGTCGAACTCGATTTCGAGTTTCGCCTTCCAGGCGGCCTTCATCTCGTCGATCTCGCCTGGCGCGATCACGCCCTCGGCTTCGAGCTTTGCG
>JAESGM010000739.1_pt1 | contig 16237 bp, 18 predicted proteins | sample 9269721 | NCBI WGS metagenome assembly JAESGM01 (sample SAMN15720920, study PRJNA650825) | algae metagenome | isolation source: Komarekiella atlantica HA4396-MV6 and co-occurring heterotrophs from... | place: USA: Theobald House, Kauai, HI | collected 2009-07-29 | reverse complement strand
TTTCATAGTTGGTGAAGAACACGAAACCACGCTGCGGGTGATCGGCGGCGTCGACTGCCTTCAGCAACACCATGCGAACGTTCGGACGGCCCGAGCCATCGACGGTTGCCAGCGCCATCGCGTTGGGATCGTCGGGCTCGTGTCGGGCTGCATCGGCGAGCCAGGTTTCGAACAAGGCGAACGGCTCGTTGGCTTCGGCAAAGTCGCCGGGCTCCATCGCGTCGGGTTGCAGTGTGCTCACATTTGCTTCCGTGGCTTGACAGAAAGAGACAGCGATTCAGCTGCTTTTAACCAACGCCGCCCATACTCCACTCAGGTCTCGCATATGTAGCGGACGTTGCGTCAACAGCATCGAGTGAAGCGTCATGAGTTCGCATTCCTCTGTAGTTACGCTTATCGTGATTGTCATCACCGGGTTGTTGCTCGCGGCCCAGGTTACGATTGGCTCCACGTCGGCGACCGGCGGCACGATCAGCCAGTGGGAGACGGTGGTCGAACCCGCGCCCGGCACTTTCGAGCCGGCACCGGTGAACTCCCCAACCATACCGCAACCTTACTTTTCACAGGTGCCGGGGACGGCCGTGGACATCGCCCTCCCTACGTACCAGCTCGACGAGAAGGATCAGATCGCGGCGCTGGAGCGTATCCAGTACGCCTTGTCGGAGGTCGGCGACGGCAAGACTTACGTCTGGCGCCGCTGGCACGGCCGCCTGTCCGGTCTGGTTCAACCCACCAGTTCATTCAAGGACATGAACGGTAAAGTCTGCCGTCACCTCATTGTTCTCATGACGACTGGTAAGCGGACCAAGAAGCAAGAGGGCGTCGCCTGCCGACTGCCCAGCGGCCGGTGGCAACTCGAGGGATAGTCGTTCCCCCCAGCGTCTCGCCCTCGCCACTCCGCCGAGGCCGGCCCTTGCGCCGGCCTCTTGCTTTTGGATACGGGCAAAGTGCGCATCTGGACCGAGAGGGCCTTTTGTGTAGGATGCGCGCCGAACTGAAGACCCAATAACCAAGGAAAGCACACCCATGACGGAGCCAATGCCGAGCGCAGGGGTTGCCAAGGGCGACCTGTTGGCTGGCAAACGCGGCCTTATCATGGGGTTAGCCAACAACCGTTCGATCGCCTGGGGTATCGCAAGGGCGGCCGCGGCCCAAGGGGCCGAGTTGGCTTTCACCTACCAGGGGGACGCGCTGAAAAAGCGAGTGGCTCCCCTCGCCGCCGAGCTCGGATCACAGCTGGTCCTCCCCTGCGACGTTACGGACGCGGGGTCGATGGACGCTGTTTTTTCTGAACTGCAGCGCTCCTGGGGGCAATTGGATTTCCTGGTTCACTGTATCGCTTTCTCCGACAAGACCGAGCTGGACGGCCGTTATGTCGATACGAGCGAGAAGAACTTCACCCAGACCATGCTGGTCTCCTGCTACTCGCTCACGGCCTTGGCTTCGCGCGCCGAAAAGATGATGCCGCCGGGCGGATCGATCTTGACCCTCACCTACTACGGCGCCGAGAAGGTCATGCCCCACTATAACGTCATGGGCGTCGCCAAGGCCGCGCTGGAGGCCAGCGTGCGCTATCTGGCGGCGGACCTCGGCAAGAAGGGCATCCGCGTCAACGCCATCTCGGCCGGACCGATCAAAACGCTTGCCGCTTCGGGCATTGCCGACTTCCGCTACATTCTGCGCTGGAACGAGTACAACTCGCCGCTGCGCCGGACGGTGACCATCGAGGAAGTCGGCGGCGCCGGTCTTTACCTGCTTTCGGACCTGTCGCGCGGCGTTACGGGCGAAGTGCACCACGTCGATGCCGGCTATCACGTGCAGGGCATGAAGAACGAGGAAGCCCCCGACATCACCGTCGCCAAGAGCGACGAGGCATAACCATTGCGCGGGAGATGTCGCTCCGATGCGCGGCGACGTCACCATCTACTTCATCCGCCACGGCGAGACCGACTGGAACGCACAATCGCGCTACCAGGGGCAGGCGGACATCCCGATGAACGCCCGTGGGCTGCTGCAAGCAGAGCGTAACGGCGAAGCCTTGCGCGCCTTGCTCCCCGGCATCGCCGGCTGCCGCTTCGTGGCGAGCCCCTTGGGCCGCGCCCGACGCACCATGGAGATTGTGCGCAGCGCCCTGGCCCTAGATCCCTTAGCCTACGAGACCGACGAGCGGTTGAAGGAGCTGCACTATGGCCACTGGCAGGGGCAGCTTGCCGAGGACCTTCCGGACCTCGATGCGCCCGGTGTTGCCGCACGCGCCGTGGACGCCTTTCGCTGGCGCCCCCCAGGCGGCGAAAGCTACGAGGATTTGCTGGTCCGTTCAGCTCGGTGGCTCGACAGTGTCGACTGCAATACCGTCGTCGCCGCGCACGGCGGTGTCAGCCGAGTGATGCGCGGGCACCTCTACGGCATCGATCCCGTTCTGATCCCCGACCTTCCCGTGCCGCAAGACAGGGTGCTCGTGCTCCGCCGCGACGGGATGGAGTGGATCTGAGCGGCGCTCATGGCGGGCAGCCGCAGGGCGGCACATAAAGAGAAGAGCCAGAGCAGCGGCTGCTCCAGCTCTTCCCATTCAGGTCAGATTGCCCCTCGATGCCGGTTGCTCAGGCCGACAAGGAACGGCGATGTGTATCCCGGACGTCCTCACCGTCCGGCACGCGACGCATTTGCGCTACGCGACCGGCGGATTGCGCCAGTTAAGCTCTGAAACTGTTCGGCACCTGTGTGGTCCTCAGGCTCTGCCTGATGGCGACCGGCGGTCCCGTCGCCCCTACGGGCGGCATTGCAGCCAAAGACGCGGTACCTGAGGCACCGGCTCCGGCGTGCTGTCTCATGCAGCTTGTCGCGTATCGCGACGCAGAACTGAGTCCACTTAAGCTGCGTCGTACGGGCTTGTCACGGCAATTGCGGCCGGGCGCCCCTTGCCGCCATACGCTTGCACTCCTAAGACTGGCAGAACTGCCACGGATAGGGTTGCGCGCGCACTCTGTCCGGGCGCCCTTCCTCACCCCCGCGGGAGCCCATGTCGCACAACACTTTCGGCCACCTGTTTCGCGTGACGACGTGGGGCGAAAGCCATGGCCCGGCGCTCGGCGCCGTCGTGGATGGCTGCCCGCCCGGGATCCCGCTCGAAGCCGGTGAGATCCAGAGATATCTAGATAAGCGCAAACCAGGGCAGTCGCGGTTCACGACGCAGCGCAAAGAACCGGACGAGGTGGAAATCCTTTCAGGCGTCTTCTCCGACGGGGAAGGCAGGCAGGTGACTACCGGAACGCCGATTTCGCTGCTGATCAAGAATGTCGACCATAGATCGAAGGACTACGGCGACATCTCGCAGAAGTTTCGGCCCGGCCATGCCGACTACACCTACTGGAAGAAGTACGGCATCCGCGACTATCGCGGTGGCGGGCGCTCATCGGCGCGCGAGACGGCAGCGCGCGTCGCCGCCGGAGCGGTGGCACGCAAGATTCTCCAGGGCGTAACCATCCGCGGCGCGCTGGTGCAGGTCGGATCGATCAAGGTCGATCGCTCGACGTGGGACTGGGACGCTGTCGACGCCAACCCCTTCTTCTGTCCCGACGCCGCAACCGCGGTTGCCTGGGCGGATTATCTCGACGGCATCCGTAAGTCCGGCTCATCGATCGGAGCCGTTGTGGAGGTGATCGCGGAGGGCGTGCCCGCCGGCTGGGGCGCACCGATCTACGGCAAGCTGGACCAGGATCTCGCCTCCGCGATGATGAGCATCAACGCTGTGAAGGCGGTCGAGATCGGCGCCGGCATGACGGCGGCCGAACTGACCGGCGAGGAGAATGCCGACGAGATGCGCATCGGCCACGACGGCAAGCCGTGCTTTCTCACCAACCACGCGGGCGGTGTGCTCGGCGGCATCTCGACCGGCCAGCCGGTCGTCTGCCGCTTTGCCGTCAAGCCGACGTCTTCGATACTGACCCCGCGCAAGACGATCGACCGCGACGGCGAAGAGACGGACATCATCACCAAGGGCCGCCACGATCCCTGTGTCGGCATCCGCGCCGTGCCAATCGGCGAAGCGATGATGGCCATCGTGCTCGCCGACCATTTCTTGCGCCACCGCGCGCAAGTCGGCTGACGCACTCCGACGCGACGACGCCTGCATTGCAGCACTGAAAAAATTCGGTGTGACCGACTTATTTCATTGCGCTCGCAGCTAGGCAAAGTGTCACAGCTCGTCTATAGTCGGGACACTAAAGCTCAAGAGAAATCCTGCCGTTACGTTGCGGCCACGCAGAGGCGCCAAGCACGCTTTCCTCGCGCATGAGGACGTGTGTCCGGTGCCCCGCGTTCGCCCCGACGAGCGATGACACTTGCCTAAATTCCGGAGCCGCATGGCCCGGGCTTGCGCGTGGGGAGGGATGAACCGCCGTGCTGAGAGTTGAAGATCGTACGAGCCGAGCGCCGCTATTCAGCAAGAACTTAAAGCCGGTCGACAAGGCCACCACTCCTGAAATCCGCTACGACGTCGCGCCATCCGTGCAGCTCATCGCGCGCGACAGCTTCGTCGCGGAAACGTCGAACAAGATCGAGCAGCTGCAGGCATCGATCCGGCTGATGTCGCGGGACCTCAGTCATCTGGCGAATAGCGTGACGGATTTGCAGCAGAACGCGGCGCAGGAGCATCGCTGGCAGAACTTCGACGCAGCCGAGAAACGCAATCGGCAGGACAAACTCGAAGAGGCGCTGCGCAACTGCCGCGAATTGAAGGCGCGCATCGACAGGATCGAGGCCCGCGGCAACGGCAACTATCACGCCTACACGAGCTTCGAAGCCGTCAGCCGCAAGCTGACAGAGCTGGAAGACTACAAGGAAGAAGCACACCGCGTGGAGCGCAGCCTGACGCTGCGCGCCTGGCTGCTCTGCGGCTCCATGGGGCTGGCGGCCATGGTGCTGGTGCTGGCCAACGCGATCATGACGTAAGGGTCGACGCTCAGTCGACCCGCTGAGCCCACAGATCGTAGTCGTCAGCGTGTTCGACGCGCACGCTGACAATATCGCCCGGCTTGAGCTCGGTGTCGCCGTTGAGGAAGACGCTGCCGTCAATCTCCGGGGCGTCCCACTTCGAGCGCGCAAGCGCCCCCTCCTCGTCGACCTCATCGATGATGACGTCGATCTGTCTTCCCACCATGCGCGCGAGCCGCTTGGCGCTGACCTCCTTGGCCACCTCCATGAAACGATGCCAGCGCTCTTCCTTGACCTCGTCGGGAACCGCTGCCGCGATGTCGTTGGCAGGTGCGCCAGCGACCGGCTCATAGCGGAAGCAGCCGACGCGTGCGAGTTCGGCATCGCGAAGCCAGTCGAGGAGGAACCGGAAGTCTTCTTCTGTCTCCCCCGGGAACCCGACGATGAAGGTCGAGCGGATGGCGAGGTCCGGGCAGACCTCGCGCCAGCGGCGGATGCGCTCCAGCGTTTTCTCCTGCGAGGCCGGGCGGCGCATGGTCTTCAGTACGGCCGGCGAGGCGTGCTGGAACGGGATGTCCAGGTACGGAAGAATCTTGCCCTCAGCCATCATCGGAATGACGCTGTCGACGTGCGGATAGGGGTAGACGTAGTGCAGGCGCACCCAGGCACCGAGTTCGCCGAGAGCCTCGCACAGCGGATGGAAGCGCGCAGCGAGCGGCTGTCCCTTCCAGGGGCTCTCCGCATACTTCAAGTCGAGCCCGTAAGCGCTGGTGTCCTGGCTGATGACCAGAAGTTCCTTGACGCCGGCTTTCACCAGCCGCTCGGCCTCAGTCATCACGTGGTTCGACGGACGGCTTTTCAGGTCACCGCGTAGCTGCGGAATGATGCAGAACGAGCAGCGGTTGTTGCAGCCCTCGGAAATCTTCAGGTAGGCGTAGTGGCGCGGCGTGAGACGCAGCCCCTCGGCCGGCACGAGGTCGACGAACGGATCGTGCAGCGGCGGCACGGCGGCGTGCACGGCCTCGACGACCTGCTCGTACTGGTGCGGCCCGGTTACGGCGAGGACGCCCGGATGGCTGTCGCGAATGCGGCCTTCCTCCACGCCGAAGCAGCCGGTGACGATCACCCGCCCGTTCTCGGCCATGGCCTCGCCGATGGCGTCGAGACTTTCCTGCTTGGCGCTATCGAGAAAGCCGCACGTGTTGACCACCACGACGTCGGCGCCGTCGTAGTTCGGGGCGACGCGGTAGCCTTCGGCCCGCAGCTTGGTGAGAATGCGCTCTGAATCGACCAGGGCCTTCGGGCAGCCGAGGGAAACGAAGCCGACAGTCGGCACGTGGACGCGCTTGCCGGGGGCAGGGGCGCCGGTTTTTTCATAGGTCGATGTCATGGCGCGCTCCTAGCACGGGCGTTGCCGTGGCGCGAGCCCGGCGACACGTCCGTGCAGACACCAGCGGATGGGCGCAACGCCGCAGCCCCGTCGTCCGGTTGATCCGGAACGCCATTCCACGCTTTCAACCGCCAGGGAAAATCGCGCACCGGCCCGCGATTGGCTATGCAGCTGCAGGAATAAGCAAAGCAAAAGTTCGTCGTTCGCGGTCCCAGTGCGGGCGGCTAGGTTCGCGCCGGTAACCTTCTGGAGACACGACATGCCCGCCGATCGCCTGCTTTCCTGGGCCGGGCTCGTCTTCTCGATGTGTTTCGTGGCGTCGGTCGTTTTTGCCTTCGTGTAGAGCCTGTCGGCTCGCCTCAGGCACCGCCCGCTCCGAGACCTGAGGACGAGACCTTCTGCACATGAGCATTGCCACACCGATAATGACCGCGCATGGGCGGGCCTCCCGTTTCGAGGCGAGCCCGGCGACGCGGGAGCCTGCCTGGGTCAAGTGGACCGTCATTACGCTCGCGCTGACCTTTTTCGTCGTCTTCCTGATGCTTCCGTTGCTGACCGTCTTCAGCGAGGCCTTACGCAAGGGATGGGAAGCATACTTCGAGGCCATCTCGACGCCGGACACCCTGTCGGCCGTCTACCTGACGGTGCTGGCGGCGGCGATCGCCGTGCCGCTCAACGTACTGTTCGGCATTGCCGCCGCCTGGGCCATCGCCAAGCACGACTTTCGCGGCAAGCAGGTGCTGACCACGCTGGTCGACCTGCCGTTCTCGGTATCACCGGTTATCGCCGGCCTGATCTATGTGCTGGTATTCGGAGCTCAGGGTTGGTTCGGGCCCTGGCTGTTCGAGCACGACATCAAGATCATCTTCGCCGTTCCCGGCATCGTGCTGGCGACCGTGTTCGTCACCTTTCCGTTCGTCGCGCGCGAACTGATACCGCTGATGCAGGCGCAGGGCCGCGACGAGGAAGAGGCCGCGCTAGTGCTCGGCGCCACCGGCTGGCAGACGTTCCGCCGCGTGACACTGCCCAACATCAAGTGGGGCCTGCTCTACGGCGTCATCCTCTGTAACGCCCGTGCCATGGGCGAATTCGGCGCCGTGTCGGTCGTGTCGGGTCATATCCGCGGGCAGACGAGCACCATGCCACTGCACGTAGAAATTCTCTATAACGAGTACCAGTTCATGGCTGCCTTTGCCGTTGCCTCGCTGCTGGCGCTGCTGGCGTTGGTCACCCTCGCCATCAAGACCTTCATCGAGTGGCGTGCCGCGCTTCTCGTTAAGACAATCGAAGCAGAGTGAACGCAGCAGGCTCGTCGTCTAGGCTTTGAGGTCGCGCCTCGGGTGCACCCTACAGCCTTCGGCAGCCCGCCAGATCTTCGGAGCAAGTCCGTGAACTTCCAGCAACTGCGCATCATCCGGGAAACCGTCCGGCGCAACTTCAACCTGACCGAGGTGGCCAACGCCCTGTTCACCTCCCAGTCCGGGGTCAGCAAGCACATCAAGGACCTGGAGGACGAACTCGGGGTCGAGCTGTTCGTGCGCCGCGGCAAGCGGCTGCTCGGAATGACGGAGCCCGGACAGGAACTCGTCGCCATCGTCGAGCGGATGCTGCTCGACGCCAAGAACATCAAGCGTCTCGCCGAGCAGTTCGCCAAGAGCGACCAGGGGGCGCTGATCGTCGCCACCACGCACACGCAGGCGCGCTATGCGCTGCCGCCCGTCGTCGCCAAGTTCAAGAAGGCATTCCCTAGGGTGCATCTGGTGCTGCACCAGTCGAGCCCGAAGGAAATTGCCACCATGCTGCTCGAGGGGCAGGCCGACATAGGTGTCGCCACCGAGGCGCTGATCGATACGCCGGACATTGTCGCCTTCCCGTACTACTCCTGGCACCATGCGGTGGTGGTGCCATCGGGCCACCCGCTGACGCAGGAGCCACTCACGCTGGAGCGGCTCGCTGACTATCCCATCATCACGTACAACGAAGGCTTCACGGGGCGCGGCAAGATCGACGCCGCTTTTGCCGCCGCAGGACTGACGCCCGACATCGTTATGTCGGCGCTCGATGCGGACGTGATCAAATCCTACGTCGAGCTGGGACTCGGCATCGGCATCATCGCATCCATGGCGTTCGAGCCGCGCCGCGATACCGGGCTGGAGATGCTCGACGCCACGGAGCTGTTCGCGCGAAACACCTCGCGCATCGCCGTGCGCCAGGGGCGCTATCTGCGCGGGTATGCCTATCGCTTCATCGAGCTGTGCTCACCTGAGCTGACCGAGGCGATAGTGCGCTCGAGCGTCGATGCCAAGCCTGAGCACGAACTGAGCGCTAGCTGAAGCTCCGGCCGGCAGCGTCAGCCGGCCGGCGCGGCCACGTTCTCCGCTACGGTTTCGAGCCCGGCCTCCATGGCGTCCTCAACGTGCTCAAGCCAGATGAACTCCAGCTGCTTGCGCGTCTCCTCGGAGACGTCCTCGATATCCTTCTTGTTACGGGCCGGCAACATCACGCGGGTGAGGCCGGCGCGCGCCGCCGCGGCGACTTTCTCCTTGATACCGCCGACCGGGAGAACGAGCCCGCGCAGGCTGATCTCACCGGTCATCGCGGTGTCGCTGCGCACCGGCCGTTCGCTCATCAGCGACGTCAAGGCCATGAACATCGCAACGCCGGCCGAGGGCCCGTCCTTGGGGATGGCTCCGGCCGGAACGTGGACGTGGATGTCGCTTTTCTCGAACAGTTTAGGATCTATGCCGAGCTGCGCCGACCGGTTCTTGACGATCGACAGCGCCGCCTGGGCGCTTTCACGCATCACCTCGCCGAGTTGCCCGGTGAGAATGAGTTTGCCACCACCCGGCGTGCGCGTCGCCTCAATGAACAGAATGTCGCCGCCGACGGGTGTCCAGGCGAGCCCCGTCGCCACACCAGGAATGCTGGTGCGCATGGCCACTTCGCTCTCGTAAGCCGGCGCGCCGAGGATGTCCTTCAGAGCGTCCTTTGTAATCGTGATCGGGCCAGCCTCGCCTTCCGCGATGCGCACGGCGGCGTGGCGCAACACCTTGCCGATCTCACGCTCCAGATTGCGGACGCCGGCTTCGCGCGTGTAGAGGGCAATGATGTCCTGCAAGGCGTCGTCGTCGATGCTGACCTGCTCGGCGGTGAGCCCGTTCGCCTCGAGCTGGCGCGCCACCAGGTAGCGCCGCGCAATGTTGAATTTCTCCTCCTGCGAGTAACCGGACAGCTGGATAACCTCCATGCGGTCGCGCAGCGGTCCTGGAATCTGGTCGAGCACATTGGCGGTGGTGATGAACACAACGCGGCTGAGGTCGAACGGAACCGCAAGGTAATTGTCGCGGAACGTTGCGTTCTGCTCGGGATCGAGCACCTCGAGCATGGCAGCACGCGGATCGCCCTGGACGCCGCTCCCCAGCTTGTCGATCTCGTCGAGCATCATTACGCAGTTACGCGCACCGGCTTTGCGGATGCCCTGGATGATGTTGCCAGGCAGAGCGCCGATGTAGGTGCGCCGGTGTCCACGGATTTCGGCCTCGTCGTGCACGCCGCCGAGACTGACGCGCACGAACTTGCGGTTCATGGCGCGCGCAATCGATTGGCCGAGCGAAGTCTTGCCGACGCCCGGGGGCCCGACGAAGCAGAGGATGGGTGCCTTCCCCGCTGGCGCCAGCTTGCGCACAGCGAGATATTCGACGATGCGCCGCTTGATCTTGTCGAGACCGTAATGGTCTTCATCGAGGATGCGCCGCGCTTCCTTGATGTCGATCGGCTTTTCCTCGGGCAGCGCCCACGGCAGCTCGATCAGCCAGTCGAGATAAGTACGCGTCATGCCGAACTCGGGCGAGGCTTCCGGCATGCGCTCGAGGCGCCGCAGCTCCTTGCGCGCGTGGTCTTCGACCTCCTTGGGCATGCCGGCCTTGCCGATCGCCTCGGACAGCTCGGCAATGTCCTGCGCCTTGCCCTGCTCGCCTTCGCCGAGCTGGCGCTGGATGGCAGCCATCTGCTCGCGCAGCAGCACCTCGCGCTGGCGCTCGTCGAGCGACGCCTTGGTCTGGCGGCCGATCTCCTGCGACAGGCGCAACACCTCGATGCGGTGCGCCAGCAGGGTCGACACCTTGTCCATGCGTGCAGTGATATCGATGGTCTCGAGGATCTCCTGCTTTTCCTGCGGCGTCAGATCCATGTAGGCCGCCGCCAGGTCAGCCAGGGCACCGGGTGCGCGCACGCCTTGCACCGCCATCGACATCTCAGCCGGCGCCTGCGGCAGCAGTTCCAAGGCCTCGAGCGCCTGACGCTGCAGGTTGAGGAAGCGCGCCTCGATATCGGGTGTGCGCGTCTCGTCCTCGGTTACGCGCTGTACGCGCGCGACCATGAACGGCCAGCCGTTGAGGAACTCGAGAACCTGAAAGCGCTCATCACCCTGCACGACGAGGTGGTGCGATCCGTCCGGCGCGGTCACGTAGCGCACGACGTTGGCAACGGTGCCGACGCGATGCAGATCGATCGGTAGCGGCTCGTTCTGCTCGCGGTCGCGCTGCATGAGGATGCCGACCTGGCGCTGTTCGCGCACCGCCGTCTGGGCAGCAGCAATCGAGCGGGGACGCCCGATGGTGACGGGCAACACCACGCCGGGGAACAGCGTCATCTCACGCACGGGGATGATGGGAATGGCATCAACTGGCAAAGGCGGGCTGGCTACCGCCGCCTGATTGCCGGATTCCGCACCGGGCGCACCTTCAAGTTTCATCTCGGAAGTATCAGCCACGAGCAGGCTCCGCTTTATCGAGCAGCACCAGAAGACAACCGTCCGCGAACGAGCGACGCACATTGGCATAGCGCCCGGCCGGGAGGGACAACCGGCGCTCAAAGCGCCCCTGCGGCAGCTCGAGCCGGTGAATCACGGCGGCTCCAAGCTCGGCCGGCAGCGTCCGCGTGCCCGCGACGACCAGAATGCCCCCATCAATGACCGCCTCGACCTGCTCCGGCTTCACGCCCGGCAGTGCGATGACCACCAGAACCTGATGTGGGGTCTCGAGGACATCGGCGGGAGGCTCCCAAGCCGGGAGCCGCGAGGTCGAGCGGACGGGCTGAAAGAACTGCCGGTGCATTCGCTCGGCGCGCATGAGCATCTCGCACGCTTCGGACCACATCCAGCGATTGGGATCATCTTTCATGCAATGCCTCTGGGATGGGCCAAGCGGCCCGAAACAGTGAGTTTCGAGGCATGAAACATAGGGTGGGATTAATGGATGTCTACCGCGGGCCGGCCTCAGGCGCCGTTCGTATGATCGAAACGATCGATCCGCCTGGGAAGGGCCCGGACGGCATCACGCACCGTCTCGGTCACCTCCTCTTCTACCCCCGTGACCGCAGGATCGCGCACGACTTGTATATCGTTGCCAGTCGTCGTTTGCGCGTGAAGCTCGACGCGGAAAGCGTCGCTCGCGTGATGACGGCGGCTAGATCCGGAAATCGTGACTACGAGCTTCCTGAGCTTTGACGTCAGGCCCAGCGCGCGTGTCTCGTCGATTACAAGTGCTTCTAACTCAGTCAGCTGATCGCACGAGGACAAAGCGATAGTTGCCGTGACGGCAACGGGTGGCCGCGCATACATCTGGCACTCCCCATCCGAACCCACCTAGTTAAGAAGGGTTCGGCTCACGGGGAGAATTGTTACGCTACTTCGACCACTGTGGAGCAAATCCTCGAACTTAATCCGCGAGCGCTTCGAGGCTATCCAGGTCACGCAGGCGGAGGTTGCAATCCGGTGTGAGCTCCACCAGACCACGATGGCGCAAGTCGACCAGTTGCGCGGCAAGGGTCGCAACGTCTACTCCGAGAAGATCTGCAACAAAACCGCTGTTCAGCGCATCCGGGATCACATTCGGATCGCGGCCTTCATAGCTATTGTTGCGCGAAATGGAGACGAGCAGCGCAGCTACCCGCGCTAACGGCTGGCTGGCACCGGCAATCGCCATGGCTTCGCGGCGGGCGGTCATCTCATCGTGAACGGCGTCCACCCTAGAGGGAAGCGGCGGGGGCGTTCGGACCGGGCGATGGGAGCCAAGGTCAGGGGCGGTGAACGACATGGCGGGAAACTCCTGCATCCGTGCAACGATTAACGAGATAACAACGGACGGTGCGCAGGGTTTCGGAGGGATCGCGTAAAAATGTGGAAATTTGTCAGCGGGCGCCACAAAGCCGCACATCGGGCCGCGCCGCGCGGCGTCTTGCCTTCAATTGCGGCTTGAAAACTGGGCCTGAAGACCCGATATAGAGGCCAAATCCGCCAGCTTGGCCGGGTCTACAGTGACCCATATCCAGAAAATCTCAATACTTTTGCTGGAAATGGCGTGGTCAAGCTGAGCCGACCCGAGGGGCCGGCGCGACCAAACATCTGTCGAGGCTAAGTTGAGCATCCTGAAGGAACATACCGGGGCATTCACCGACTGCTACGACACGTGCAGCGAGGGCTGCGTCGATGCGTGCGAGCACGAGCGGGAGACCCGCCGCGCAATGCAGCAGAAGACCCGCAAGTGCCTGCTCTGCCGGGAGCCGTTCCCCAGCGCGTGGGCGGGAGAGCGGGTGTGCCGCAAGTGCAAGTCGACCTCGACCTGGCGCAGCAGCGGCATGGAATAACCTCAGCCTCGCGGCTCTGAATTGCAAAGAAAATGGGGCGGTGCGGACCGCCCCATTTTTTGTTTCCGATTTGAATTGCCTGCTGTTTACGGCGCTGCGGGCGGAGCGGTCTCCGGCGACGGCGGGGCCGTATCTGGAGCAGGCGCTGTATCCTGGGCCGGCGGAGGTGCCTCTGGCGCCGGAGCGGTGGCCTCGGGAGCCGCAGGCGCAGGCGTCGTGTCCTCGGTGGCCGCGGGCGGCTGGGGCGTGCTGACGGACGTGTCGCCCGCGTAAAACACCGCGTACAGCACGATAGCAACGACCAAAGCCATCAGCAGCGATACGGTAAGTACGCGAAAATTCGTACGTTTTGGCGATGCCTGTCGCGCTTCGGTGGTCGTGAGCACTTCCTGTGGTTCTGGCATTCTTCGTCCTCCCAAAACGGATTAATGCACAGACCCGTGCAAAGGTTCCGCGGTCATGTCCATAAAGCTGGCGGCCCAGGTTTCCCTGGGCCGCCAAACGATGTCAGCCAATTAGGAGCGGTCAGCCGGCTTCTTGTATTCCGGAGCCGCCTCGAGGCTTTCCTTCGTAGCCGCCGACGTCACGACAAGATTGTTGTCGTTGTCGCGCGCAAAGGTCAGCTGGTCGAAGGGCAGAGCGACGTCCTTTTCGCCGAGGCCGAGGAATCCGCCGACGCCGACGATGACGGCGGTGACCTTACCCTGGTTGTCGATCAGCACGTCATTCACGTCACCGATGGACTCGTTGGCAGCGTTGCGCACGCTGGTGCGGATAAGATCGCGCGTAGAGATTTGACCTGAGTCAAGGTTGGCCGTCGGAGCCGGCGCCATCGTCTCTGCTGGCGGAGCATTCTGGGCGGGCGGCGGCGTCGCATCCTGTGCCAGTGCGGGAACGGTGATCAGGGCAGCAAGCGATGCCGCTGTCAGAAACTTCTTCATGATCAGAGCTTCCTCTCGTTTTGTAGCTTTTTCGCGCGCCGCAAGGCGCTCGCCTTGGCGCGGCTGCCGCGTTCGGCAACTGAGTAACCAACGAGTTGAAAAGCCCGTAGTTCCGAGCCGAACGGCGCGGAACTCCGTCCGTCTTATTTGCCAATTTCTGAGATAATCTGCCCAAAGAGCGCCGGTTGTGTAACAAAGGGAACAGCCTTTCGCGAAGCACGTTGTAGAGCTAGCTAAATCGCGTAGGGGCTTGAGACGGCAGAGATTTTGACTTGATTGTGGCAAGGCCGCTTCCCATCTCGTCGTGCTCGTTCATTAGAGTAGCGTGTAATGCTTGAAGTCGTCTCCGGCGTTGGGTGCGAAAAGCGCTCCAATTCACCTAAGAAAATTGGCGTGAAAGTGCGCAGGCTGGCGCGTGGCGAGACGCTGTTTCAAGCCGGCGACCACCGCACCCGGCTCTACCGGGTCGAGCGCGGCGCGCTTTGCCATTACGTACGGTGGGACGACGGGCGCCACGAAGTGATCGAATTCGCGTTCGCCGGCGACCTCATCGGTTTCGGACATCTCGACACGCATACGTCCACGGCGCAGGCGGCGGCGCGGACGATCGTCAGCGAAGTCGATCCCCAAGAGTTCGACGAGTTGCTCGACAGCGACGGCCAGCTGGCAGCCCGGTATGCGGCAGCGGCCGACCGCGAATTCGACTTCATGCGTATGCGCGCCAGCGCGCTTAACAGAAACGAACCAGCGCGTCGCGTGGCATCGCTGCTGCTCGCGCTCTCGCGCATGGGCGAGAGCGAGGGCCGGCAGGCCCATGTCGTGACGGATGAGGTTTCCTCGAGTGCGGTTGCCGACCAGCTTGATCTCAGCATCGACACGCTCCGCGACGTGCTACGCGAACTCGGCGAGCGCGGTCTCGTTAGTGAGTCAGCGCAGGGCTTGCGGATCGTCGACATGCAGGCGCTGGAGAAGTTTTCCGATACCGGCGGGGATGTCCCCCTAGCTATTTCGGCTTAATCCGCATCGTAGTTTCGAGGATCGCATCCTTGCGCGACCACGAATGCTCGCCTCCGCAGGCGGGGCAGCGAACCGGCATTGCCGAGACATCGGGAAGACTGCGAAAAGAATCACGGTCGGTGTCGATGCCGACCGGTATCAGCTCGTCCGTCTGCGGACATCTGATCATGATGGCGCCCATAGCTCACCCCCTCAGCGCATGTTGCGCACACCACGCGTCGTGCATGGCGTCTTCCCCGCTCCACAGGCTATCGACAATCCCGGCCAAATAATGTTCGCAGTGAGTTTTGCGTGTTCGAGGAACCAGAGAAAAAGGCTGGCGTTTGACGGGCATAACAACCCTCAGGGAGTGCCCCAAATGAAAGTCGAAAATCTGTCCGACCTGTTTCTGCATACGGTGAAAGACATCTACTTCGCCGAGAAGCAGATTGTGAAAGCGCTGCCGAAGATGGTCAAGGCCGCCGATTCAGCCGAGCTAGCGAAGGCTTTCGAGTCGCATCTCGAGGAGACCAAGGAGCAGGTCAAGCGGCTCGAGGAGGTGTTCAAGCTGCTCGGCAAGAAGCCCGAGGGTGAGGAGTGCCCGGCCATCGAGGGTATTCTGGAAGAAGCAGAAGAACTCATGAAGGAGATCAAGGACCCCGATACGCGTGACGCCGCGATGATCGCCGCCGCGCAGGCCGTCGAGCATTACGAGATCACCCGTTATGGGACGCTTGCTTCCTGGGCCGAGCTCCTGGGCGAGAAGGACGCGGCGAAGCTCCTCTCGGCCACGCTCAAGGAAGAGCATTCTGCAGATTCGAAGCTCAGCAAGCTGGCGGAAAGCAAGCTCAACAAGCAAGCCGCGTAAGCCATCGGCTGTGCTGCCGTGGCATCGAATAGCCGGGGGAATTCCCCGGCTATTTTCGTATGCACGCGCGAGACTTGTGACGGATACATCAAAAGACATCGCGCGCCGTTTCCAGAGCCGATAAAGCTCGAAACATATCGTCTGGAGGGCGCTGTTCCGTGATCAGTCTTGTGCCGGTATGGGCAAGTATTTACCTGTCTCCCTTGCGGAGCGAACTAGCCTGCACGGGCGATTCAGAACCGCCTTCCTTCGAAGACGGCGATTATCCCAAAAAGCTGTCGGATACGGCGAGCGGTCTACACGCCATGCTCGTCGAGGATCAGACGATCATAGCGCTCGATACCGAGAACATGCTGAGCGACATGGGCGTCGCCAGGGTGGACGCATTCACGTCCGCGGAAGGCGCGCTGGACTGGCTGGACGCGAACACGCCTGACTTTGCAGTCCTGGATGTGAACCTGGGAG
>JAESGM010000738.1_pt1 | contig 16246 bp, 14 predicted proteins | sample 9269721 | NCBI WGS metagenome assembly JAESGM01 (sample SAMN15720920, study PRJNA650825) | algae metagenome | isolation source: Komarekiella atlantica HA4396-MV6 and co-occurring heterotrophs from... | place: USA: Theobald House, Kauai, HI | collected 2009-07-29 | reverse complement strand
CTCCTGACCATAGCGTTGCCACCCTGGTAACGGCGGTCAGCATTGCTGACGAATTCGGGCTCTCGGCGATCTCAACCCGGGACGGGCCCAAAGGTTCGAGAGTTGCGGCCACGTTGCGGGAAAGACTGAAGAAAACAAGGTTCGCGCACTGCTCAGCCACCCCTTCTTCGCCGGCCAAGCGCACGAAGATTCTCCCCGTTCGCGGCGACATCAAGATGACGGCGTCGAGATCCCCAGCCGCGAGGCGCTTACGCGCGGCGGCGGGAAAACCGGCGGCCTCGACCGCTCGGTAGGCAATAATGCTGCGGAGCGGCACACCTTCCCCGGCGCAGGCGGCGGCAAGGTCGAAGGCGATCTCGTCGCCGCGCACGAATAAGAAGGGATGCGGATTATTTCTGGCGTGCTCCAGCAGCACCGGAAGCAGGGCCTCTCCAGTCCCCGAAGCCGCGGTTATGTCCCCGAACCCAATTTGCCTGGCCAACTCGGCGGTGCCCGGGCCGACCGCCAGCAGCGGGAGCTTGCGAGCGGCGTCTATCGCCTGGCTCGCCTCCAGGGCGCGCAGCCCGTTGCGGCTGGTCACGACGATTCCGCCGGCGCCCTGCAAGGTGCCGGTGCCTATCGGCCCCAGTTCAATGTTGAGCAGCGGAGCGGTCGTGACCTCGTGGCCGAGCGCTTCGAGCTGCGCCCGGCAGGCCGATGCGTCGGGTTCCGGTCGGGTGAGCAGGATGCGCATCACACAGGGTTCGAGAAGAAGTCCGGGCCCGCCTGATCGAGCAGCTCCGCTGCGAGCTTTGCCCCGAGATTGCGGGCGACTTCGGGATCGCCGGTGAGATCGGAGGCAAAGGCTCGCGCGCCGTCGGTCGTTAGGATCTCGCCGCGGATGGCGAGCTTGCTTCCTCGCAATTCGGCGTATCCGGCGATGGGCGTGCGGCAAGACCCTTCGAGTTGGCCCAGATATGCGCGCTCGGCGGCGACACACAGTGCGGTGGGCGCATCGTTCAGCGGGGCGGCGAGGCGGGTGGTGTCGAGATCGTCCGAGCGGATCTCGATGCCAACGGCACCCTGCGCTACGGCCGGCAACATGACTTCCGTACCTATGCGCTCGGTGATGTGCTGCGACAGGCCCAGCCGGTTCAATCCGGCGCAGGCGAGAAACGTGGCATCGGCAACGCCCTCGTCGAGCTTGCGCAGCCGTGTTTCGACGTTTCCGCGAAAGCCGACGACCTGCAGGTCGGGACGGGCGCGCAGTGCTTGTGCCTGCCTGCGCGGAGAAGATGTTCCGATCACCGCTCCGGCGGGCATCTCGGCGAGGGACTTGTATTTGAGGCTGACGAAGGCGTCGCGCGGGTCCTCGCGCTCGAGAATGGCTGCAATCTCCAGCCCGTCCGGGAGCAGCGCCGGCATGTCCTTCATCGAGTGCACGGCGAGGTGGATGTCGCCGGCGAACAGCGCCTCCTCCAGCTCCTTGGTGAACAGGCCCTTGCCGCCGGCCTCGATCAGCGGGCGATCCGTGATGCGATCCCCGGTGGTCTTGATGATGACGAGCTCGCACTGCTCCGGGGCCAAGCCGTGCGTGCTGGCGAGGAGCGCAGCCACCTGGCGCGCCTGAGCCAGCGCCAGCGGCGAGCCGCGGGTGCCTATGCGGATTTTGGCAACTTGCAAGCCATTCTCTCCGGGTGCTACGCGACGGGCCTACGGCAATGGGCTGGCCGTCGCGGCGCCATTAATGCCCGCGCTGGCCCTTGAAAGCAAATGCGGTTCCCGGCTCTGGGTGCATGACCAACACGCAGCATACGAACGGCAAGGCCAGCCTGGTTCTCGGCCTCGAAACGAGTTGCGACGAAACCGCCGCCGCAGTGGTGTTGCGCGAGCCGGATGGGTCGGGGCGCATCCTCGGCAACGTCGTGCGCACCCAGTGGGAGGAGCATCGCCCGTTCGGCGGGGTCGTGCCGGAGGTCGCGGCGCGTGCGCATGTCGAAGCGCTCGACGTGCTGGTGCGCGAGGCGATGCGCCAGGCCGGTGTCGGCTTTGAGCACATCGACGCCGTGGCCGCGACGACCGGCCCCGGTTTGATCGGCGGGCTCATCGTGGGCGCAATCACCGGCAAGGCCATCGCCATGGCACGCCGCCTGCCGTTCATCGCCGTGCATCATTTGGAAGCGCACGCTCTGACGGTGGGCCTGACGGAGGGCCTGAAGCCGCCGTACCTGCTGCTGCTCGTCTCCGGCGGACACACGCAATTGCTGATCGTGCATGACGTCGGCGCCTACGAGCGGCTCGGCACGACCATCGACGATGCTCTCGGCGAAGCGTTCGACAAGACGGCGAAGCTGCTCGGCGTCGGCTATCCCGGCGGTCCCGCGGTCGAGAAGGTTGCGCGGGGTGGCAACCCGCTACGGTTCGATCTGCCGCGTCCTATGGTGGGGCGCGCGGAACTGCATTTTTCCTTTGCCGGGCTGAAGACCGCCGTGCGGCGCGCAGCCGAGAAGGCCAGTCCGCTGAGCGACCAGGACGTCGCCGACATAGCGGCATCGTTCGAAGCGGCGGTCGCGGCGTCCGTCACCGATCGATGCGCGCGCGCCATGGATTTTGCCGTCGAACGGCTCGGCGAGAATGCGCAGCGCAGCTTCGTCGTAGCCGGCGGCGTGGCGGCCAATCTGAAACTGCGCGCGGCGCTGGGCTTGCTTGCCGAGAGCCGCGGCTTCAAGTTTCACGCACCGCCGATCAGCCTGTGCGGCGACAACGCAGCCATGATCGCATGGGCGGGTGCCGAACGCCTTCACCGCGGCATGACGGACGCGCTCGACGCGCCCGTGCGGCCGCGCTGGCCTCTGGATATGCAGGCGGCGCCGGCCATCGGCGCTGGCGTGAAGGCATGATCGCCGTCATGTTGAGCGCGATCGCGAACTCCGAGGGCTCGTGCAGTGAATATCGATAGCGTCGGCATCATCGGCGGTGGCGCCTGGGGCACGGCCCTGGCGCAGGTAATGCATGCCGCCGGGCGGCGCGTGATGCTGTGGGCGCGCGAGCCGGAAGTCGTCGAAAGCATCAATGCACGGCATGTGAACGAGATGTTCCTTTCCGGCGTGACGCTGGCCAACGAAATCAAAGCCACCGGCGAACTTGCCGATGTCGCCGCGTGCGACGTGCTGCTCATGGTGACGCCGGCCCAGCATGTCCGCGCCACCGCCCGCGCGCTGCACTCCTTGCTGCGCAAGGCGCACCCGCTGATCATGTGCGCGAAGGGCATTGAGCAGGCGACCGGCCTGATGATGGGCGACGTCGTCGCGGCGGAGTTGCCGGACGCTGCGCATGGCGTCTTGTCGGGACCGAGCTTCGCCGCCGACGTGGCGCGCGGACGACCGGCGGCGCTGACCATCGCGTGCGCCGACGAAGAACTCGGACAGCTTCTCGCCGAAAAACTGTCGTCCCCACGTTTCCGCCTCTACTGGTCGAGCGATGTCGTCGGGGTGGAGCTCGGCGGCGCACTTAAGAATGTCATGGCCATCGCCGCCGGTATCGTCGCCGGCCGCGAATTGGGTGCCAGCGCTCACGCCGCGCTGGTGACCCGCGGTTTTGCCGAGATGCGCCGGCTGGGTGCCGCCATGGGGGCGCAGCCGGAGACGCTGGACGGACTGTCCGGTCTCGGCGATCTCATCCTGACCTGCGGCAGTCCGCAGTCGCGCAACATGTCGCTCGGACAGGCGCTCGGTCGCGGCGCGACGCTGGCGCAGGCGCTGCAGGGCAAGCTGGCCGTGACAGAGGGCATATACACTGCCATCGCCGTCGGGCGACTGGCTGCCGAGAAAGGCGTAGATATGCCGATCAGCGCCGCGGTATGTGATGTCGTCGAAGGGCGTCTCAGCGTGCAGGACGCCATCGAGGGCCTGATTCAACGCCCGCTGAAAGCGGAAGACTGATCGCGCCGCTTCCGACCATCCCCAGGTGATGATATGCCCGCCTACTGGCTAATGAAGTCCGAGCCTGACGCCTTCTCGTGGGACGACCTCGTCAAAAAGGGCGCCAAGGGCGAGCCGTGGTCCGGCGTGCGCAACTTCACGGCGCGCAACAACATGAAGGAGATGAAGGTCGGCGATCTCTGCTTCTTCTATCACTCGAACATCGGCAAGGAGGTGGTCGGCATCTGCGAGGTGATCGCGCTGGCGCACCCCGACCCGACGGACGACACAGGCAAGTGGGAGTGCGTCGACGTCAAGGCCACCGAAGCTTTGCCCAAGCCGGTCACGCTGCAAGATGTGAAGGCCAACCCGAAGCTGGCGGAGATGGCGCTGGTGAAGTCGTTCAGGCTTTCCGTGCAGCCGGTGACGAAAGCCGAATGGGACGAAGTGTGCCGCATGGGCGGCCTCAAGAAAGCCGCGGGCAAAAAGCCGAAGAAGAGATGACGGTGGCGCAGATCAAGCTCGATCCTGGCGACCGGGCTGCAGCGGCGGCCTTCATCGCCGCCAACACGCGCGCGCTGGCCCCGCCGCTCGTGCCGGAAATTCGCCTGTACCTCGCCGAGGAATCTCTGCCGATCTGGCAGAAGACCGAGGAGGAACTGGGCGAGTTGAACGTGCCGCCGCCCTACTGGGCGTTTGCCTGGGCCGGCGGGCAAGCCTTGGCGCGCTATATCCTCGACAATCCGGATCTGCTCGCCGGCGCATTCGTCGTCGACCTCGGAACGGGATCGGGGCTCACCGCCATTGCCGCGGCAAAAGCGGGCGCGGCCCGCGTGCTCGCGGCTGACATAGATCGTATTTCGCTCGCCGCCGTCGATCTCAACGCGGCGCTGAACGGCGTGGCGGTCGAGACCACGGCGGAAGACCTGTTGCTCGCTGCGCCGCAAAAAGCCGACGTCGTCCTGGTGGGCGACTTGTTTTATGAACGCGACCTGGCCGAGCGTGTAACCCGCTATATCGAAGCGGCGGCGGCGCAGGGCGGCCTCGTTCTCATCGGCGATCCGCAGCGTAATTATTTCCCGAAAGGCAAATTTTCCGCGGCAGCCGAGTATCGCGTGCCGGTGACGCGCGAGCTGGAGGACGCCGAGATCAAGCGCACCGCCGTGTGGCGGCTCGGCTCGGACAGCCGGCAGAAATGATGCCCCAATAAATCAGGCCATTCGCCCAAGGGCCAATTTGCCGTCACCCTTGGCGGACAGCATAATGGGGCCAACAAACGCATAATCGTGGGAGAGACGCCGATGTCGGGGAAAACCTATCCGGTGCCGGGCGAATGGCAGACACGCGCATGGCTGGACGAGAAGGCCTATCGCTCACTGTATGAGCGCTCCGTTTCTGATCCTGAAGGCTTCTGGGGCGAGATCGGCCGCCGCATCGATTGGATGCGCCCGTACTCGAAGGTCAAGAATACATCGTTCGATCCGGAGAACGTTTCGATCAAGTGGTTCGAGGACGGCACGCTCAACGTCTCCGCCAATTGCATCGATCGTCATCTGGCGACGCGCGGCGATCAGGTCGCCATCATCTGGGAGGGCGACGACCCGAGCCAGGACGAACAGATAACTTATCGCCAGCTCCACGAGCGCGTCTGCAAGATGGCGAATGTGCTGAAGGCACACGGCGTCAGCAAGGGCGACCGCGTCACGATCTATCTGCCGATGATCCCCGAGGCTGCATGCGCGATGCTGGCATGTGCGCGCATCGGCGCCATCCACTCCATCGTTTTCGGCGGCTTCTCACCGGAGAGCCTTGCCGGGCGCATCGAAGACGCGGACTCGAAGTTCATCATCACCGCCGATGAAGGCGTGCGCGGCGGCCGGTATATCCCGCTGAAGAAGAACACCGACGATGCGCTGGCGAGGAGCGGCAAGGGCGACGAGAAGGTGCTCGTCGTGCGTCGCACCGGCCGCCCGGTCGCCTGGACCGCGGGACGCGATCTGTGGCTGCATGAGGAAGCCGAGAAGGTTTCCGCCGAATGCCCGCCGGCCGAGATGGCCGCGGAGGATCCGCTGTTCATCCTCTACACCTCGGGTTCGACCGGAAAGCCCAAGGGCGTGCTGCACACGACGGGCGGATACCTCGTCTATGCGTCGCTCACACATCAGTACGTGTTCGACTATCACGACGGCGACATCTACTGGTGCACCGCGGACGTCGGCTGGGTCACCGGCCACAGCTACATCGTCTATGGGCCGCTCGCCAACGGTGCCACGACGCTGATGTTCGAGGGCGTGCCGAACTATCCGAGCATGTCGCGTTTCTGGGACGTTGTCGACAAGTGGAAGGTCAACACCTTCTACACGGCGCCGACTGCCATTCGCGCGCTCATGGGCGCAGGCGATGATTTCGTCACCTCATCCGACCGGTCATCGCTGCGGCTGCTGGGCAGCGTCGGCGAGCCAATCAACCCCGAAGCGTGGGAGTGGTATCATCACGTCGTGGGCGAGGATCGCTGCCCCATCGTCGACACCTGGTGGCAGACGGAGACGGGCGGCATCCTCATCACGCCGCTGCCCGGCGCGATTGCGACGAAGCCGGGATCGGCGACGCTGCCGTTCTTCGGCGTGCAGCCGGCGCTGGTCGACGACAAGGGCGCGACGTTGGAGGGCGCCGCCACGGGCAACCTGGTGATCCTCGATAGCTGGCCTGGTCAGTCGCGCACCGTCTATGGCGATCACGAGCGCTTCGTGCAGACCTACTTCTCGGCCTATCCGGGCACCTACTTCACGGGCGACGGCTGCCGCCGCGACGAGGACGGCTACTACTGGATCACCGGTCGCGTCGATGACGTGATCAACGTGTCCGGCCATCGCCTGGGCACCGCCGAAGTCGAAAGCGCGCTCGTCTCGCACCCGAAGGTCGCCGAGGCCGCTGTCGTCGGCTATCCGCACAATCTGAAGGGTCAGGGTATCTACTGTTATGTTACGCTGATCTCCGGCGAGGCATGGGGTGACGATCTCATGAAGGAACTCGTTGCGCACGTGCGCAAGGAGATCGGCCCCATCGCCTCGCCGGACCTCATCCAGTTCGCGCCCGGCCTGCCGAAGACGCGTTCGGGCAAGATCATGCGCCGCATCCTGCGCAAGATCGCCGAGGACGAGTTCGCCAACCTGGGCGACATCTCGACCTTGGCCGACCCGGCCGTGGTTCAGGACCTGATCGACAACCGCCGCAACCGCCGCGACGCCGCGAGCTAGGTGCGCTTGTCATCCCGGAAGCCGCGAGCATCGCGAGCGGCTATCCAGGATCCAGGACAGGTGGGGCGAAGCCCCAAAAACACGGATGCTGCATTTCACGCTGGATCCCGGCTCTGCGGTCGCTGCGCTCCCTTGGCCGGGATGACAGTCGCCGCCGCAGCAGCCGAGGAAGCAATGCGGCGCTGGCAACGTGTCACCGAACCAAACACCCATCCCGGCTCCGCGGTCCCGCCCCGTGGGACTGCGTATTTTTTCTGGTGGCCACAATCACTTAGCGCAGGCCTCAAAAACTTTCTTGGCGCGGCGATGAGCTTGTCCCGCGCGGAACAGCCGGCCTGAGGGCGCGGCCCTAGGTTGTCCCCATCGAACACGGAGACAACGCCATGACCGCCGCCGCTCAGACCACCGCCACGAAGGACCAGGGCCTCCGCATCGCCGGTGGCAAGGTTGGCGTCCTCCTCCTGCACGGCCTGTGCGGCACCCCCACCGAGATGCGCTTCGTGGCCATGGGCCTCGCCCGTGCCGGCTACACGGTCCACGCCCCCCAGCTTGCCGGCCACGGTGCCAGCAACAGCGGCCGCTGGCAGGACTGGTACCTTTCCGCCCGCCAGGCGCTCACCGAGATCCGCAAGGAATGCGACACGGTCATCGTCGGCGGTCTGTGCATGGGCTCGATCCTCGGCCTGCACCTCGCCGCCCGCAACCCCGGCAAGGTGCAGGGCGTAGCTCTCTTCTCGCCGACGCTGTGGATCAACGGCTGGGCCATGCCCTGGTACACCAAGGCCTTCAACCTGGTGCGCTCGCGCTGGGTCGCCGGCCTGATGACCTTCCCGGATGCAGAGTCGCTCGGCATCAAGTGCCCGCGGGTACGCTCGTTCGTGAAGTCGGCGCTGGAAAGCGAGGGCTGCGATTACGGCCGCGCCGGCGTCCCGGCCACGATGGTTCTGGAGCACCGCCGCATGGTTGCCGCCGCCAAGAAGCTCTTCCACCGCATCAAGCAGCCGACGCTGATCATGCACTCGCGCGAAGACGACTACGCCAACCTCGACAACGCCGTCTTCCTGCAGCGCGAACTCGCCAATGTCGACATGGTGGTGCTCGAGGACAGCTATCACATGGTTACCCTCGACAAGGAGCGTCAGGTGGTCGTCGACCGTACCCGCGCCTTCGTCGCCCGCATTGCCGAGAGCCTGTGCAACATGGCGAGCCCCGCCCTGCAGGCCGCCTAACCCATCGGCCGGCCGCCGTGCTAAGACTGGCGGACCCTGATTGCCACGAGCCGAGCATGAGATCTGAAAGCACCCCGCACGTGGACAATTTCTGGGACGTCAGCAAGCGCCGGCCGGAGGGCGGGCGCCGCCTCGAAGGCGACGCGGCCGTAGACGTCGCTATCATCGGCGCGGGTTACACCGGGCTGGCATCCGCCTTCCATCTGAAGGGCGCCGATCCGTCGCTGAACGTCGCCGTGCTCGAAGCCGACACCGTCGGGTTCGGCGCCTCCGGGCGCAACGCCGGTTTCGTCATGACGCTGTTCGGCGCATCTGCCGGCCTGATGAAGATGCTGCACGGCGGAGCGCGTGTGCGCGAGGCCCACGACCACATGGTGCGATCGATAAATGCGCTCGCGGCACTCATCGACGAGCACAGCCTCGATTGCGACTTCGAGCAGACCGGCTTTCTCAAGGTCGCGACTTCGCCGCGCTACGCCGCGCGCATAAAGGACGAGATCGCGCTGTTCGCGAAGCTCGGTGTCGAGGGCTACCGCTGGCTGGATGCCGACGAGCTCGCCTCCCGCGTGCGCTCGCCGACATATCTGGGCGGCTGTCTGGAGCCGGTGTGCGGGCTGATCAATCCGCGCAAGTGGGTGGATGCGCTGGCCGGTCTCGCAGCAGACAAGGGCGTCGCGATTTATGAGAACACGCGCGTCGAGAGGGTGAACCGCACGGGCGGAAGGTTTCGCGTCGTGACGCCGAGCGGCGTGGTGACGGCCGAGAAGGTCGTATTCGCCACCAACGGCTACACGCACCTCATCCCCGGCATGCGTTCCAAGCAGCTTCCGGCGTTCGTCTTCATCGTCGTCACCGAGCCGCTAACGTCGAGGCAGCTCGCCAGCATCGGGTGGCTGGGCCGCGAAGGCATCGAGGACGGCCGCAACTTCATGCACTTCTATCGGCTGACGCCGGACAACCGGCTGCTGATGGGCGGCGGCCCCGGGTTCGTGCCGATGGGCGGCCGCATGCACCACGATGCGCATCCGGAGGCGTGGCAGCACCTCGAAGATTTCATCGGCGACACGTTCCCTGCGCTGCGCGGCATCGGCATCACGCACAGGTGGGGCGGAGCCTTCTCGGTCACGGCCGATTCAACCCCGCAGATCGGAACGATGCATGACGGCGCCGCCGTGTATTCGGTCGGCTGCACAGGGCACGGCGTTGCCATGACGCACATGAACGGTGCCATCATCCGCGATCTGGTGCTCGGCAAGAAGACGGACCTCACCGACCTGTGGTTCGTCAACCGCCGCAGCCTGCCTTTGCCACCCGAGCCGATCCGTTCAATCGGCGCCAAAGCCGTGACAGCCGGTATGGCCATCGACGACTGGTGGTGCGACCGGCGGGGCCGCTCCGCATGACTTCCATCAAGCGTGTCGCCGTCATCGGCGCCACAGGCATGCTCGGGCTGCCGGTCACCGCTGCGCTCGTCGATGCCGGCTTTGCCGTCACCGCGCTTGCCCGCGACCCCGAACGCGCCCGCGGCGTGCTTCCGCCAGGCGTCAGCGTGGTGCGCGCGGACGTGCGCGACGAGGAAAGCCTGCGGCGCGGACTGCGCGGCCAGGACGCGCTGTATCTCAGCCTCGCGGTTGCACCGCACGAGCGCCCTGAGGACTACCATACGGAGGCGCAGGGATTGCAGTGCATCCTCGCCGCGGCGAAGCAAGCGCAGCTGAAGCGGGTCGCCTATCTGTCCGCCCTGGTTCATGACACCGAGAGCGATTGGTGGGTGCTGGATATATGGCGGCAGGCGCTGGCGCGCATAAAATCCAGCGGCATTCCCTACACGATCTTCTACCCGACCAACTTCATGGAGACGCTGGCCGAGCGCCACGTCGTCGGGCGGTGCCTGGTTACCTTCGGGCGCCCGGCAAATCGCAATTTTTGGATTGCGGGTCGCGACTACGGCCAGCAGGTCGCGCGCTCGCTCATGCTGCCGCGGGCCGCCAATCGCGAGTACGTCGTGCAGGGACCGCAGCCCTTCACCTACGACGAAGCCGCGAAGATCTACGCGCAAGCGCAACCGCGGCCGCCGACGCTCATACGTGTCCCGATGCCGTTGGCGCGCGCAGCGGGCCTCTTCTCCCGCGAGATGGCCTACAACGCCAGCATCATGAGCGCAGTTCTGAATTACCCGGAACGCTTCAAGGCGCAGGAGACCTGGGACGACCTGGGGCGCCCGGAAACAACGCTCGACGATTTTGCCCGCGAGGCCGCGGCGCGGTCGTCAACGAGGCTACTTGCAGCGTGAAAAGACACCGCGGTCGAAATGAAAATGATCGTGGTGCGCGGCGTTGAACTCCGGCCCGAGCGCGACCCGAAAATAGCGGCAGGCGCGGCGGTGCGCTTCGCGCAGGAAGCGGCCTTCGGGCGTGGCCATCCTGTAGTCGGCAGTGATGCTCATGCGCTTGCCGTTCTCGAGGCGAAAGGCGCCGATATCGACCGCGTTGGCGTACGAGTGCTGGCTGCGCGTGTTCATCCAGCGCTCGTTGCCGATGATGTTGCGGCACGAGTAAGTGCCCATGTCCTGCATCCATGTAACGCGGCTGCCGAACATCTCCTGCGCCAGTGGCTGCACTTCGTGCTCTACCCATAGCGCGAGCGCGGCCGCCGTCTCGCAGGTGAGCTGCTCAAGGCCGATCTGCGCGCCGCCGACCTGACTGATGCGCACGGCGTTGGTCCAGCCGCAGCCGTTGGGACGCACGTTGTCGGGTATCGGCGTCGCAACGATGTGCGGCGCGCGCAGCACGGCGCGGCAGAGTGCTGGATCGTGCCGCAGAGCGGCCAGCCGCGGATCGACGAACCAGGCCGGCGGTTCCGCCAGCGACACGGGCGCGAACGGCGAGTAGCGCTGGGGCACGTAGCCGAACCAGAACGCGCCGAAAACGACGAGCAGCAATAAGATAGCGAGGGTCGTGCGGAGCAGGTTCCGACCGAAGCGGCGCATGAGGTTTCCCGAGGCTGGTAGGAGACTATAGCGGCCCCCGGATGCATTCCGAGCGCGTAAACCGCCGCCTGCGCGCATTTTCACGTGTGTGTTGCCGTCAGCGGCGCGGGGCCACGGCCACCAGTGCGAGCGGCCGCAGTAGCCGATGCAAGGCGATCAGAAATCCGAAGCGATCCCGCCCTTTTCCCAATCGCCGTAGCGCGCCGGGTCGGGGCCCTCGCGGCCGCCAACCTCGCGTTGCTTCGACGCCGCGTCCGCACCGCGGGCCTGGCGGCGCTCGTCGGCCTCGGCCAGGGCGCGCTCCGCTTCCGGCGTCAGGGTCGGCTTTGTCGTTTCGGAATCCATGCTTGCAGTCAACTCTGGTGCTTAGGCTCTGGCCACTCCATATAGCAGTTCTCGAACTGTTTTGAGGCGGAGTGCGACACTGATGAACTACGTGAAGACAGCCATGCTTCTTGCGTTCCTGACCGCGATCTTCGTGGCCTTGGGCGCACTGGTGGGTGGCTCCACCGGCATGCTGGTGGCGTTTATCTTTGCGCTCGGCATGAACCTGTTCACCTATTGGAACTCCGACAAGATGGTGCTCCGCATGTACGGAGCGCACGAGGTCGACGAGCGCACGGCGCCGGAATACTACGGCATGGTGCGCGAGCTGGCGCAACGCGCAGGCCTGCCTATGCCGCGCGTCTACATCATGGACAGCCCGCAGCCGAACGCGTTCGCCACGGGGCGCAACCCGGCGAATGCCGCCGTCTGCGCGTCCACGGGCCTGCTGCAGGCGCTCAATCGCGATGAAATCGCCGGCGTGATGGCGCACGAGCTGGCGCACATCAAGAATCACGACACGCTGATCATGACCATCGCGGCCAGCATCGGCGGCGCCATCTCCATGCTCGCGCAGTACATGCAGTTCGGCATGCTGTTCGGCGGCAACCGCGACAGCCAGGGCGGCGGCCTCGGTGTGCTCGGCTCGCTGGCAGCGATCATCATCGCCCCGCTGGCCGCCATGCTGGTGCAGATGTCGATCAGCCGCTCGCGCGAGTACGCGGCCGACCGTATGGGCGCGGCGATCTGCGGCCGTCCCATGTGGCTCGCCTCGGCGCTCGCCAAGATCCAGGGCTACGCCCGCCGCATTCCCAACGAGGAGGCGGAGGCCGCGCCCGCCACGGCGCACATGTTCATTATCAACCCGCTCACCGGGCAGGGCATGGACAACCTGTTCTCCACCCATCCCAACACCGAGAACCGCATCGCGGCGCTGGAGGCGATGGCGCGCGATACGGGGCAGACGATGGGCCCGGGCGGTCACGATCTCGACTCCGGCAGCGGTCCGTGGAACGCGCCGCAACAGCAGCGCAGCTCCGGCGGGCCCTGGGGCTAGCATCTCGTGGAGAGGGCGCGCGCGCCGAAGTCATCGTCGAAGCCTCAGCGCGCGCCTTCGGGTGCGCGCATGCCCGCCGGCCTTCCGGCACGGCTTGCCGCCGTCCGCCTGATCTCCACCGTGCTCGACCACGGCCAGGCGCTCGATGCGGCGCTGGCGAGCGAGTTCAAGGATGGGGCGCTCGATCCGCGCGACCGTGCGCTCGCCCGTCTTATCGCTGCGACGGTGCTGCGCCGGCTCGGGGAGCTGGAAGCGGTTCTCAATGCCTATCTCGACAAGCCTTTGCCCAAGCGCCTCGGCACGCTGTGGCCGATCCTCTTGAGCGGTGCTGCGCAGCTTCTCTTCCTCGAGACCCCACCGCATGCGGCGGTCGGACTGGCGGTCGAGCAGGCACGGCTCGACCGGCGCGCCGCGCGATACGACAAGCTGGTCAACGCCCTCCTGCGCCGCGTCGCGCGCGAGGGCGCGGCGACGCTCGCCGCTCTGGAGGGCACCGCGCTGAACATCCCCGCGTGGCTCATGCAGAGCTGGAACGATGCCTACGGCGAAGTCGAGCAGCGCCGGATAGCTGCCGCCTCGCTCGCCGAGGCCCCGCTCGACCTCTCGCTGAAGGCCGATCCGGAAGTATGGGCCGAGCGGCTCGGCGGCGCGGTACTGCCGACAGGCTCGGTGCGGCTGTCGGCGGGCGGGCGCATCGAAGACCTCGACGGCTACGCCGATGGCGCGTGGTGGGTGCAGGACGCCGCCGCGGCGCTTCCCGCCAAGCTGCTCGGCGACGTGAGCGGCAAGACCGCCGTCGATCTATGCGCCGCGCCGGGCGGGAAGACGGCGCAGCTTGCTGCGGCCGGGGCGAAGGTCACGGCCGTGGATCACTCCGGCGGCCGGCTGCGGCGCCTGCGCGAGAACCTCAAGCGCCTCGGCTTGGAGGCCGACGTCGTCGAAGCGGACGCCGCGTCCTGGGCGCCGCGGCGTCAGTTCGATGCCGTCCTGCTCGATGCGCCGTGTACGGCCACCGGCACGATACGCCGGCATCCCGACATTCTGCGCCTCAAGCGGCCGGAGGATATCGCTGCGCTCGCCTCCCTGCAGGCTACGCTGCTCGACAACGCGGCCACGCTGCTCGCCCCGGGCGGCACGCTGGTTTACTGCACCTGCTCGCTGCAGCCCGAGGAAGGGGCGGGCGCGGTCGAAGCGTTCCTCGAGCGCGACAAGCGATTCGAACGCGTCCCGGTCGGTCCCGGAGAAGCGGGTATCCCCCCCGAGTGGATAACGCCTGCCGGCGATCTGCGCACGCTGCCCTATCACCTGGAAGGTGAGCCAGGACGTTGTGGACTGGACGGATTTTACGCTGCGCGGCTGCGCCAGCGCACCTGATTCGGCGCGGCCGGGCATCTGCGCACAGGCGGTATCGTCCGACGCCTTGTATTGGCCGCCGCTCAGCGCTAGTCGGAAATCTGCGGCGAAGCAGTCATGGCTTGCGAACCCTCGCCGCCGGAGGCTCGCATGACGGCGCTGACGCTCAAGGAACGGTTGCGCAAGGCCGCCACTTCGGTAGACCCGGTCAAGCGGTCGGCCATCATGACGGCGCTGGCTACGCCGCTGAAGAGACTGACAGAAGCCGGCACGCCGGTCGATCATCTGCTGATCGTCCCGCAGGACTTGCGCACCGCCGACCCCAGTTTCTGGCACGAATTGCAGCATGGCCAGGTCGGCCTCGCCGGCTCGATGGCCACGCTGCGTGGCGAATCTCCGTTCACCGTGGACGCACCGAGTATCGCCTGGGCGCGCGAATTGCACGGCTTCGGTTGGCTGCGCGATCTGGAAGCGGTCGACACCGACGACGCGCGCGATGCCGGCCGCAGGCTCGCCCTCGAGTGGTCGATCCGTTTCGAGAACCGGCCCGGCGTATGGGCCGAACCGCAGGTCGCGGCGCAGCGCCTGATCTCCTGGCTTTCGCATGCCGATTTCCTGCTGGAGGAAGCGGACAAGCAGACCTATGCCGCCATCACGTTCAGTCTCGGACGGCAATTGTCGCATCTTCTGCGTACCTGGAAGGAGGCGACTCCGGGCTATCCGCGGCTGGTCTCGCTGATCGGACTCATGATGGCGACGCTCTCGCTCGCCGGCCATGACCGCCAGAGCCGCACGATCGAGGTGCCGTTTGCCGCGGAGCTTGCCGCGCAGATCCTTTCGGACGGCGGTCACGTCAGCCGTAACCCGGCCGTCATCGTCGAGCTGCTGCTTGACCTGCTGCCCCTCAGCCAGTGCTTCACGGCGCGGGAGCGTCCGCTGCCGCAGCAGTTCGGCGAAGCGCTGGAACGCATGTTGCCGATGGCGCGCCATCTGCGCCTGGGCGATGGATGCCTCGCGCGTTTCAACGGCGTCGGCTGCGCCACCGCAGCCAGCCTTTCGACCGTCGTCGCCTACGATGACGGATCGCTGCCGCCCGTGAGCGCCATCGGCGCATCGGGATACGCGCGCATGGAGCGTGGCGGCACCATCATCGTCGCCGACGTGGGCGGACCGCCTCCGCTGGCCTTTTCCTCGCGCGCGCAGGCAGGGTGCCTATCATTCGAGATGAGCGCCGGCAGCGAGACGCTGTTCGTCAACGGCGGATTTCCGGGATCGGCGTGTGCGGAATGGGTGCCCGCGGCGCGCGCCAGCGCCAGCCACAATTCGCTCGTCCTCGCGGAGAAATCATCCTCGCGGCTGATCGCCCATCGCAAGCTCGAAGCGATGATGGGCTTTCCGCCGCTGCGCTATCCCGACCGCGTGGAGCATCAGCAAAAGGAGGGCGAAGACGCTCTCGTGATGGAAGCGAGCCATGACGGGTACTTCCGGCGGTACGAACTGATCCATACGCGCCGTCTCGAGCTGTCCAACGACGGAAACCGGCTTAGCGGCACCGACCGCCTCGATGGTCGCAGCGCCAAAGTGCGCCTGCGCGCCGACCTGCCCTATGCCATACACTTCCATCTGGCACCGGGCGCCAAATGCGGGCTCGGCAACCATAACGAGGCGCTGGTCACGCTGCCGAGCGGACAGCAATGGCGTCTCACTGCTCAGGGAGTGGACTTGTACGTGGAAGAGAGTGCCTATTTCGCTGAAAGCGCCGGACCGCGCCGAACCGCGCAGATCGTATTGCGCGGAGCCACCTTCGGGGAAGCCGAGGTCACCTGGCAGGTCGAGCGCGTCGGCGCGGACGAGGCAGCATGAGTGAGCGTGTTGCGCCGCGTATCCGTCGCGCCCTCATCTCGGTATCCGACAAGACCGGTCTCATCGCCTTTGCTCAGCTACTCGCCGAGCAGGGCGTCGAGCTGATCTCTACGGGCGGCACGGCGGCGGCTCTGCGTGCCGAAGGTCTCGCGGTGCGCGATGTTTCGGACCTCACCGGCTTTCCGGAGATGCTCGACGGCCGCGTGAAGACGCTGCATCCGAAGGTGCACGGCGGTCTGCTGGCGATCCGCGGCAATGCCGAGCACGACGCGCAA
>JAESGM010000737.1_pt1 | contig 16255 bp, 16 predicted proteins | sample 9269721 | NCBI WGS metagenome assembly JAESGM01 (sample SAMN15720920, study PRJNA650825) | algae metagenome | isolation source: Komarekiella atlantica HA4396-MV6 and co-occurring heterotrophs from... | place: USA: Theobald House, Kauai, HI | collected 2009-07-29 | reverse complement strand
AGCCGCCGACCAGGCCCGCCATGATCGCGAAGATCAGGTAGAGCGTGCCGATGTCCTTGTGGTTGGTCGACATCAGCCAGCGACGCCACCCCGTCGGGTGGCCGTGGCCGTCGTCATGTCCGTAGCCGTGGGCGTGCGCAGCCTCGGTTGCCATGGCGTTGGTCTCCTCGTGCGAATGCGCTTCGCGTCAGTCAGTCAGGTTCGATGCGGACCGTGGCGATCCGCAGGGTGGTGTCAGTCCCGGGAGGCCGCGACCTTGCCGGCGGCGTCCGGGGCGTTGGCGAATTTCTGTTTCGATTCGGCCAGCCAGGCGGCGTAGCGCTCGGCGCTGACGACGCGGAAGGCGATCGGCATATAGGCGTGGTTCTGGCCGCAGATGAACGAGCACTGCCCGTAATAGATGCCTTCGCGGTCGGCCTTGAACCAGGTCTCGTTGAGCCGGCCCGGAATGGCGTCGATCTTCACGCCGAAGGAGGGCACGGTGAACTTGTGGATGACGTCGGCGGCGGTGACCTGCACGCGAACCACCTTGCCGACCGGCACCACCGCCTCGTTGTCGACGGCGAGGAGCTTCGGCGCCTCGGCGGCGGCGATCTTGTTGGTCTTGATCGCCTCGGCGCGCTGGGTCTCGTCGAGCATGATCGAGTCGAAGGTGAAGGCGCCAGCGTCCTGCGGATACTCGTAGGACCAGTACCACTGCTTGCCCGTCACCTTCACGGTGACGTCGGCCTGCGGGATCTCGAGTTGCAGCTTGAGCAGGCGGAAGGACGGGATCGCGATCACCACCAGGATCAGCACCGGAATGACCGTCCAGGCCACCTCCAGCAGCGCGTTGTGGGTGGTCTTGGACGGCGTCGGATTGGCCTTCTCGTTGAAGCGCCAGGCGACATAGATCAGCAATCCGAGCACGAAGATCGAAATGATGAAGATCAGGACGTTCAGCCAGTCATGGAACCAGTTGATATAGGCCGCGACCTCGGTCACCGGGTTCTGCAGGTTGAGCTGCCAGGGCGTCGGCATGCCGGTTCCGGCCGATACGCCGGTGGGGACGATCGCCGTCGCAGCGAATGCGAGGGCTGCGCCCTTCAGGGCTGCAAGCTGCCTGCTCAGAAATGGCATGGGTCCGACATCGCTCCTCATCGTGACGCTCGCGGCCCGCATCTCCCGGCATGACCCAAGCGCGAGAGGGCGTCGGCCATACGGCCCGCCCTGCTCTTCGGCATTGCGATAAATCAAAGATCACGCTTGCGCCAGAGGGGCAATGCGAGCCTCTCATGCAGGCCGTGCGGCATAATCGCGCGAGGCGGCGGGGGATCGGCCGCGCCTGAATCGGCTCTCGCCTTGACAGGACAGGGCCTGCATGGTCCCAACGCAGGCATGATTTGGCCTGTTTCGGCAGCATGTCCGCGCCAGCCGGGTTTTCGCCCGAATTATGCGGTCTGCATGCGCTGGCTTGGACGCCCGGTCCGGGGCTGCGGTTGGTTTGGAGACGATGCGGGGATGGGCACGATGATCGCACGAACCCTGAGGCGCATGCTTCTGGCGTCCGCCCTGGTTGCGTGCGCCGCCGCCACCCCTGCGCTGGGCCAGGGCGCCGTCAAGGCGACCCATGGCGACTGGCAGATGCGTTGCGAGGTCCCGCCCGGCGCCAAGGCCGAGCAATGCGCGCTCGTGCAGAACGTCGCGGCCGAGGACCGGCCGAACCTGACGCTGCTCGTGATCGTGCTCAAGACCGCCGACCAGAAGAGCCGCCTTTTGCGCGTGGTCGCGCCGCTCGGCGTGCTGCTGCCCTCGGGGCTCGGCCTCAAGATCGACGACAAGGATATCGGCCGCGCCGGCTTCGTCCGCTGCCTGACGACGGGTTGCGTCGCCGAGGTCGTGATGGACGATGCGCTGACGGCCCAGCTCAAGGCCGGCAAGAGCGCGACCTTCATCGTGTTCCAGACGCCCGAGGAGGGCGTCGGCATCCCCGTTTCGTTGACCGGCTTCGAGCCCGGCGTGGAGAGCTTGCCGTGACTGCGTTTTTCTTCTCCAGGCCGTTGTCTCTGGCCGTTCCGCTGCTCTGCCTCGGTCTTGCCGGCTGCGGGTCCTCCGCGCCGCCGGCTCCGGGAGAACTGACCACCTCGCAGAAGATGACCAACCTGTTCCTCTTCCAGTCGACGACCCTGCCGCAGCCGAGCGGGCGCGCGCCGGAGCGTGATCCGAACTGGATCGACCCGCCCGAGGATGAGGACGAGACACTGATCTGCCCGCAGGTCATCGTGGCCGATGGCGGCGCCGCGATCCGCGCGCAGTCCGGGCCGGACAGCAGCAGCCTGCGCCATCAGATTTCGATCATCAACGTCGCCCGCGAGTGCAAGGGCACGGGCCGCGGCGGCTTCACGCTCAAGGTCGGCGTCGAAGGACGGGCGCTGCTCGGCCCCGCCGGCGGGGCCGGCAATTACGGCGCGACGCTCACCACGCAGGTGCTGCGCGGCTCGACCGTCGTGGCCCGCCGCAGCGCCCGCGTCGGCGCGACGATCCCGGCCGGGCAGGGCGGGGCCGATTTCGTCCATGTCGAGGACGGCATCGTCGTGCCGCCGGGCGGCGGCGACGTGGAGATCATCGTCGGTCTCGGCCAGGGCGGCGCGACGCCCGCCCGCTCGCGCCGCAGATAAGAGGTTGCCAAATTAGGACCGGGATTGCCGCCAAACGAGGCAGAGCCCCGATTGACTAAGCCGGTGCGTCTTGTATCTGTGCCGGCAGCCGCAACATCCCCGCGGGAGAGACCGGGTCCGGATTCATCCGGAACCGGCGCCGAAGGCGCAACCGCCCCGGAAACGCTCAGGCAAACGGACCGCGTGGGAACTGGCGCTCTGGAAAGCGGCGGAAGCGATTCCGCCCACCGACGGGTGTAACTCGTCTTCGGCTCGTCGGGTCGGGGCGGGGAAATCTCTCAGGTTCCAAGACAGAGGGGGCGCGCTCCGGACAGTTCCGTCCGGGGCTTGCGCTTGACTCTGGAAGGGGCCCTGGATGGCTGCCGAAGCCGAGACCCAAGAAGCCGTGATTCCCGCCGCGAGCGCGCCTGCGCCGCTGAAGACCCCGCTCCATGCCCGTCATGTCGCGCTTGGCGCCCGCATGGCGCCCTTCGCCGGCTACGACATGCCGATCCAGTATCCCTCGGGCATCCTCACCGAGCACAACTGGACGCGTGACAAGGCCGGCCTTTTCGACGTCTCGCATATGGGCCAGGCTTTTCTCGTCGGCCCCGACCACGAGACCACGGCGCGCGCGCTCGAGGCGCTGATTCCCGCCGACATCCTCAATCTCGCCCCCGGCAGGCAGCGTTATTCGCAGCTCCTGAACGAGGAGGGCGGCATTCTCGACGATTTGATGGTCACCCGTTCGATCGATCCAGACGAGGACGGCGCGCTCTATCTCGTCGTCAACGCCGCCTGCAAGTCGGAAGACTACGCCCATATCGAGGCCCGCCTGCCGGCCAATGTGAAGCTGATCAAGGCCGGGCATCGCGGCCTGATCGCGCTGCAGGGGCCAGCGGCGGAAGCCGCGCTATCGGCCATCGCGCCCGAGGCCGCCGAGATGGGCTTCATGTCCTCGCGAACCATGAAAGTCGCCGGGATCAAGGCCAATGTCAGTCGGTCCGGCTACACCGGCGAGGATGGCTACGAGATTTCCGCCGACGCCCGGAAGATCGGCGAGATCTGGGATACGCTGCTGCTCGATCAGACCGTCAGGCCGATCGGGCTGGGCGCACGCGATTCGCTCAGGCTGGAGGCGGGCCTTTGCCTCTACGGCCATGACATCGACACGACCACCTCGCCGGTCGAGGCCGCGCTGACCTGGTCGATCCAGAAGCGCCGCCGCGAGGAGGGCGGTTTTCCGTGCGCGGCCCGCATTCAGAAGGAGTTCGCGGACGGCGTCGCCCGCGTCCGCGTCGGCCTGCTGCCCGAGGGCAAGGCCCCGGCCCGCGAGGGCGCGGAAATCGCGACCCCTGACGGCGAGATCGTCGGCAAGGTTACGTCCGGCGGTTTCGGCCCGAGCCTGAACGCGCCCTGCGCCATGGGCTATGTCGCCAAGGCTCATTCCGCTCCCGGCACGCCGCTTCACCTGATCGTCCGCGGCAGGCCGCTGCCGGCGGTCGTCGCCCCCATGCCCTTCGTGCCCAACCGCTACAAGCGCTGAGCCTCATCCCCTTATCGTATTGGAGAATCCCATGGCCGAGACCCGCTACACCAAGGACCACGAATACATCCGCATCGAGGGCGACACCGGCACGGTCGGCATCACCGACTATGCCCAGGGCCAGCTCGGAGACGTCGTCTTCGTCGAGTTGCCGACCATCGGCAAGGCGGTGACCAAGGGCGGCGAGGCGGCCGTGGTCGAGAGCGTCAAGGCGGCGTCCGAGGTCTATGCTCCGGTTTCCGGCGAGGTCGTCGCGGTCAACAGCGATCTGGAGGCCGCGCCCGGCACGGTCAACGAGGACCCGGCCGGCAAGGGCTGGTTCGTCAAGCTGAAGCTGAAGGATACCGCCGAGCTGGAGGGCCTGATGAGCGAGGCGCAGTATCAGGATTACGTGAAGACGCTCTGAGCGCGGGTCATCCCGCACGCGCTGCGGCACGCAGTGCTGCTGCGCAGATGCGGGACCGTCCCCCGAATAAGCCGCCCTCTCACCACGCGGTCCCGTGTCTGCACAGCAGCACTTCGTGCCGCGGCGCGCACGGGATGACACCCAAGGAACCGCCATGCGCTACCTCCCCCTGACCGACACCGACCGCCTCGACATGCTGGCGCGCATCGGCGTGCCCGATATCGACGCGCTGTTCTCGGATGTCCCCGCCGACAGGCTGCTCAAGGCCCCGCTCGATCTTCCGCGCGCCAAGGGCGAGCTCGAGGTCGAGCGCATCATGGGCAAGATGGCGGGGCGCAACGTCTCGGCCTCGTCCGTGCCGTTCTTCGTCGGGGCCGGGGCCTACAAGCACCATGTGCCGGCGACGGTCGATCATCTGATCCAGCGCTCGGAATTCCTGACCAGCTACACGCCCTACCAGCCCGAGATCGCGCAGGGCACGCTGCAATATCTCTTCGAGTTCCAGACCCAGGTTGCGGCGCTGACCGGCATGGATGTCGCCAACGCCTCGATGTATGACGGCTCGACGGGCGCGGGCGAGGCGGTGCTGATGGCCCACCGCGTCACGAAGCGCCGCAAGGCCGTGCTCTCGGGCGGCCTGCACCCGCATTACGCGGCGGTGGTCAATACGATCTCCGAAATGGCGAGCGACACCGTCGTCGCGCTCCCGCCCGACGTCTCCGCCAGCGAGGACATCCTCAGCCGGATCGACGACCAGACCTCCTGCGTCGTCGTGCAGTCGCCGGACGTCTTCGGCAATCTGCGCGATCTCAAGCCGATCGCCGAAAAAGCCCATGCCCATGGCGCGCTGCTGATCGCGGTCTTCACCGAGGTGATGTCGCTGGGTGCGGTGACCTCGCCCGGCGAGCAGGGGGCCGACATCGTCGTCGGTGAGGGACAGTCGATCGGCAATGCGCTGAATTTCGGCGGCCCCTATGTCGGGCTCTTCGCCGCCAACACCAAATATCTGCGCCAGATGCCGGGCCGGCTTTGCGGCGAGACGGTCGATGCCGACGGCCAGCGCGGCTTCGTGCTGACGCTCTCGACCCGCGAGCAGCACATCCGCCGCGACAAGGCGACCTCCAACATCTGCACCAATTCCGGGCTCTGCTGCCTCGCCTTCACCATCCACATGACGCTTCTGGGCCAAGCCGGGCTGGAGCGGGTGGCGCAGGTCAACCACGCCAATGCGGTGAAGCTCGCCGATATGCTGGCGGGCGTCAAAGGCGCGCAGGTGCTGAACGAGACCTTCTTCAACGAGTTCACGGTGAAGCTCCCCAAGCCCGCCGCGCAGGTTGTGGAAGCTCTTGCCGCCAAGGGCGTGCTCGGCGGCGTGCCGGTCTCGCGCCTCCTGCCGGGCGCTGGTCTGGACGACCTGCTGATCGTCGCCAACACCGAAGTCAACACGGATGAGGACCGGGCAGCCTTCGTGGCGGCGCTGGCGGAGATTCTGGCGTGACCGGAACGGCGAGCCTCGACCTCCTCCCTCCCCCCGCTTGCGGTGGGGAGGGTCGGGGTGGGGGGGAGAGACCAGGCCGTGGTTGCTCGTGGCTGGTGTCGAGCCTCTTCCTGCACGCCCCCCCATCCCTAACCCTTCCCCACCGCAAGCGGGGGGAAGGGGACCTGTCGCGGCCTGCATCGAGGGCGCGGCCTGATCTGAGACGGTGGGAAGGCGACCGCTGATGGCGCTCCCTAGCCGCAAAGACCCGCGAACCGCCAACGCGAGACGTCTGCGTCGCGATGCGACGCCCTTCGAGAAGCGCCTCTGGCGTCAGCTCAAGCAGCTTGAGCTGCCTTACGGGCATTTTCGCCGGCAGGTTCCGATGGGGCCATACTTTGCCGATTTCGCGCATCTCGGACTGAAGCTGATCGTGGAACTCGATGGCGGCCAGCACGGGATGCCAGAGACGCAGGCCTATGACGCCGGGCGGACAGCCTATCTCGCGCAGCATGGCTTCACCGTCCTGCGCTTCTGGAATCATGAGGTTTCGGAAAATCTCGACGGCGTCGTCGAGACGATCTTCCGCACCATCCAGGATCATCAGCGTCGAATGACCATGTCAGCGGCCGGCGCTTCACCTCATTTCTCCACCGGAGCCACCCCATGCTGAACCGCCAAGGCCGCCCCACCGCGCCCGGCCACGCCGCCGCCAGCGACCACCCCACCTTCACCGGCAACCGCGCGCTGCAGCAGATCGAGCCGCTGATCTTCGAGATCGGGCATCACGAGACGACCGGCGTCGATCTCGACGCTCCCGCCCCGTTCCAGTCGCGCCTCGGCAAGCACGCCCGCACCGACGGCATCGGCCTGCCCGGCCTCTCCGAGCCCGAGGCGATGCGCCATTATGTCCGCCTCAGCCAGAAGAACTACGGCATCGACACCGGGCTGTTCCCGCTCGGCTCCTGCACGATGAAGCACAATGCCCGCCTCAACGAGAAGATGGCGCGGCTGCCGGGGTTTTCCGACGTCCACCCGCTCCAGCCGCTCTCGACCGTGCCGGGCGCGCTCGAAGTCATGCAGGACCTCGCCCGCTATCTGATGACGCTGACCGGCATGCCGGCAGTTTCGCTGTCGCCGAAAGCCGGCGCGCATGGCGAGCTCTGCGGCATGATGGCGATCAAGGCCGCCATCGCCGCCAAGGGCGAGGGCGAAACGCGCAAAATCGTGCTCGTGCCGGAATCGGCGCATGGCACCAACCCGGCGACCGCCGCCCTGATCGGCTTCGTCGTCAAGCCGGTGCCGGCGCGGCCGGACGGGACTGTCGCCGTCGAGGACGTCAAGGCGCTGCTGGGGCCGGACGTCGCCGCGATCATGCTGACCAACCCCAACACCTGCGGCATTTTTGAGCCCCAGGTCGTGGAGATCGCCGCCGCCATGCATGAGGCCGGCGCGTACTTCTACTGCGACGGCGCCAACTACAACGCCATCGTCGGCAAGGCGAAGCCCGGCGATCTCGGCGTCGACGCCATGCACATCAACCTGCACAAGACGTTTTCGACGCCCCATGGCGGCGGCGGGCCGGGCTCGGGGCCGGTCGTGCTGTCGGAAAGGCTCGCGCCCTACGCGCCCGTGCCCTTCATCCATCTGGAGGACGGGCAGCCGCGTCTTGTCGAGAATGTCGCCGATGCGCCCGACGGCAACGCGCCCTTCGGCCGCATCACCGCCTTCCACGGCCAGATGGGCATGTATGTCCGCGCTCTGACCTACATGCTCAGCCACGGCTCCGACGGCATGAAGCAGGCCTCCGAGGACGCCGTGCTGAACGCCAACTACATCCGCGCCGGGCTGTCGGACCTGATGTCGCTGCCCTATCCCGATCATCCTTCGATGCACGAGGCGCTGTTCGACGACGAGTGGCTTAAGGGGACGGGCGTCACCACGCTCGATTTCGCCAAGGCGATGATCGACGAGGGTTATCACCCGATGACGGTGTATTTCCCGCTCGTCGTCCATGGCGCGATGCTGGTCGAGCCGACCGAGTCGGAATCGAAGGCATCGCTCGACCTCTTCATCGCGACGCTTCGCGATCTGGCGATGGCCGCGAAGGGCAACGACAAGAGCCGCTTCACGGGCGCGCCCCACCACGCGCCGCTGCGTCGGCTCGACGAGACGCGGGCGGCAAGGCAGCCGGTGCTGAAATGGGTGAAGCCGCTGCCGATCGCGGAGGCGGCGGAGTAGGGCGTCAGGCGTCGTTCCAGGGATCGATCAGTCGGAGGCCCAGCCTCTCGAAATGCCGACTGTTGCGGGTCGCCACGGCGAACTGGCGGGAGAGCGCGCTCGCCGCGAGCAGGCTATCCATAATCTGCAGGTTGAGGCCCTCGCGGCGCGAACGCGCCATCAATGCGCCCCAGACGGGCGCGTCTTGTTCATCGAAAGACAGGATGCGTCCCGCGAACCGCAGCGGCAGGTCGTGACCGACCCAATCCGTCAGGACCTGTCGCCGGCGGCCAGATGGCATCAGCTCAATGCCGCGATACAATTCGGCCAGCGTAACTACGCTGATGAAAAGCTCGTCTTCGTGTCGGGTCAGAAAGGCGATGACCCTCGGCTCCGGAACGGTCTTCGCCGTCTCCGAGATGACATTCGTGTCGAGTAGGATCACGACAGATCGATGTCACGCGGAGGCTGGTCCTCTCGGGTGAGATCAATGCCTGAGCCGCGCAGCGGCGAGTTCATGAAGAAATCGCCGAGCGTTCCCTTGCGAACGGTTTTGCGCTCCCAGTCCTCGACCGACACCACCACCGCTGTCGGCCGGCCATTGCGGGTCACGGTCTGCGGCCCATCCGTCTTGGCCTTCTCGATCATCTCCGAAAAACGCGCCTTGGCCGAGGCGACGGACCAGCCCTCTTTTACGGCTGTGCTCATGCGTGGCTCCTCGCATATGTCCAAGGTAGTCATCATAGTCATCCAGGTGCCGGGCAGCAACGCAGCCCGCAACATGCCGAAACGTCATTTCCCGTCCAGCCTTAAGGCTTCCTTGACCATGTGCGAGGGATGCTCCGCTCATGCGCCTCTGGCGCTGTCCCGGATCGGTCCATGCCCGTGCGTTTCGTCAAGACCTCGATTGCCACAGCCTTCGCGCTCGTTCTGGGCGCTGCCGGCGCGCGCGCCAACGAGCCGAGCTACGGCCCCAACACCTATGACCGCACGCTGGAAGCCCTGATCGCCCATGAGGACATCGCCAATCGTGGCGGCTGGCCCAAGGTGCCTTCCTCGGTCATGGCGCTCAGGCTCGACGCGCAAGGTCCGGATGTGACGGCGCTGAAGCACCGCTTGATGCTGAGCGGCGACCTCCCGCCAGCATTGCTGCAGGGCGACATCTATGACGCGGCCGTGACCGACGCCGTGAAGCGCTTCCAGCGTCGCCATGGCCTCTCCGATCTCGGCACGGTCGGCCGCCTGACGCTGAAGGCGCTGAACGTGCCGGTCGAGACGCGCCTCAACCAGCTCACCGCGACGCTGGAGCGGCTGAACAGCAAGGGCTTCGCCTTCGCCGAGCGCTATGTCGTGGTCAACATCCCCGGCGCCAGCGTCGAGGCGGTCGAGAACGGCATCGTCCAGCGCCGCCATCTGGCGATCGTCGGCCGGGCCGACCGCCAGTCCCCGGTGCTGCAGGCCAGCATCACCTCGGTCAACCTCAATCCCTACTGGACCGCGCCGACCTCGATCGTGAAGGCCGACATCATCCCGAAGATGCGCAAGGAACCGGATTTCCTGGCGAAGTCGCATATGAAGCTGCTCGGCGCGGAGAACCGCGAGATCGACCCCGCGACGGTCAACTGGGCCACGCTCACCTCTCCCTATTTCACCGTCCGGCAGGATCCCGGCCCCGACAACGCGCTCGGCCAGCTCAAGATCGACATGCCCAACACGGAAGCCGTGTTTCTGCACGATACGCCGAAGAAGAGCCTGTTCCGCAACGATGTCCGCTTCAATTCCTCCGGCTGCGCCCGCGTCGAGGGCGTGCGCGATCTCGCCGCCTGGCTGCTGGAAGGCACAGAGTGGACCCTGCCGGCGCTCGAGGCGGAGATCGCCAAGGGCGAGCGCAAGGACATCCGGCTGAAGAAGGCGGTTCCGGTCGCCTGGGTCTATCTCACGGGCTGGCAGGGGGCGGACGGCCAGGTCCAGTTTCGCGAGGACATTTACGGGCTCGACACGCCGCAGGGCATCGTCACCTCGACGATCCAGCCGCGCAAGCCGAAGCCCAAACCGCCGGTCGCGACCGGCGCGCCGAAACCGCCGACGGCCCCGCGCCCGGCGCAGACGACGACCGCGTCGAACTGATCGCGCGGCCGAAGCCCATCCACGTCATCCCGGACAAGCCGCGTAGCGGCGCAGCTCCGGATACATCGCAAGGAACGAAGGCGGCCTATGATGGATCCCGGAGCTCCGCTTCGCTGCGTCCGGGATGACGGCGAGGGTGGTTCGGCCTTGATTTTGTAAAAGCTTACGAAAACGAAGAACGCCGCGATCCTCTACGGATCGCGGCGTCCCTCCAATCCCGTAAACCTGCCTGACGCTCCTCAGTTCAGCTTCGCCTTGACCTCTTGCAGGCCGGACGCGAAGGCCGTGTCCCCGGCCTTGCCGCCCATCTGACCGCGCAGGATGATCTCGGCGGCTTTCGTGGCGGCTTCGGCCGCGGCGGCGCGCACCTCGGCCTCGGCCTGGACCTCGGCCTGGGCGATCTTCTCCTGCGCCGATTTCGTGCGGCGGGCGACGAAGTCGTTGAGCTTCGCCTCGGCCTCCGCCGAGAGGCGCTGCGCTTCCTCCTTGGCGGCGGCGATCAGGCTGGCGGCCTCGGCCTCGGCCGCCTTGCGCTTGCCCTCGTACTCGGCGAGCAGCTTCTCGGCCTCCTGACGCAGGCGGCGCGCCTCGGCGAGCTCCTGCGCGACCTTCTCGCCGCGCGAATCCAGCGCGGCGACGATCTTGGTGTGGACGCCGAACTTCACGAGCACGGCCAGGAAGATGACGAGGGCGACGGCGACCCAGACGGTATCCATGGTCTCTCTCCTCAGCCGCGCGCCAGAGCCTGATCGACCGCCTCGGACGCTTCCGATGCGGTCGGCGACTGGCCGGTCAGCTTGGCGACGATGGCGACGGCGACCTCGCTGCCGAGTCCGCGCACATTCTGCATCGCGGCGGTCTTGGTCGAGGCGATGGTCGCCTCGGCCTGCGCCAGCTTGGCGGAAAGCTCCGCCTCGACGACATGGCGGCGCTCGTCGGAGGCCTTTGCGCCTGCGTCGCGGGCCGCCTGGGCGATGCCCTGGGCGTTCTTGCGCGCCTCGGCCAGCGCCGTCTCATAGGCCTTGGCGGTCTCTTCCGCCTTGGCCTGCATCTGCGCGGCGTTGTCGAGATCGCGCGAAATCGTGGCGGCGCGCTCTTCCAGGATGGCGCCGACGCGCGGCAGCGCGATCGTCGACATCAGCCAGTAGAGGACGCCGAAGCTGATCGCGAGCCAGAACAGCTGCCCCGCGAAGGTGGTGGCGTCAAAGGGCGGGAACGACGCCTTCGCGCCCGGCGCGGTCTGGGCCTGCGCGGCCCCCGTCAGGATCAGGACCGACAGCGCGGCCAGCGTCGCGCCGGCCCATGCGGCTCCCAAAGGCGGTGACGGTCGAACCGGCATGGCGGGCCTCTCTGGCGCAGGAAAAATTGCAAGCGCAGAAAAACTTGCAAACAAAGGAAAAGTCGGGCGCGCGCCGGCCGCTCTGGCAAGCTCCGGCGCGCGGATCATCAGGCGCTGACCGGTGGTCAGAGCACGAACATCAGGACGAGCGCGACGACGAAGCAGAAAATGCCCAGACCTTCGGCGAGCGCGGCGCCGATGAAGGCGCGGCCGAACTGGCCGTCGGCGGCCGAGGGGTTGCGCAGCGCGCCGGACAGGAAGTTGCCGAAAATGCTGCCGACGCCGATGGCGGCGAGGCCCATTCCGAGGCAGGCGAGGCCAGCGCCGAGATACTTGGCTGCAACGGGATCCATGGTCTTTCTCCGGTGTGAAACGATTGCGAAGGGTGGTGGGTGAACTCTCGCGATTCCGGCCCTGGCCTCAGTGGCCGGGATGCAGGGCATCGTTGAGGTAGACGCAGGTCAGGATCGCGAAGACATAGGCCTGCAGGAAGGCGACGAGGAATTCGAGTGCGGTCAGAGCGATCGCCAGCAGGAGCGGCAGCGGCGCGATGATGTAGCCGATGCCGCCGCTGGCGAGCAGCGCCACGACGAAGCCGCCGAACACCTTGAGCGCGATATGGCCGGCCAGCATGTTGCCGAACAGGCGCAAGCTGAGCGAGATCGGCCGCGAGACGAACGAGACCGCCTCGATCAGCACCATGAAGGGCAGGAGCCAGCCCGGCACGCCCGACGGCACGAACAGGCCGAAGAAATGGCTGCCATGCTTCATGATGCCATAGACCAGCACGACGCCGATGACGAGGAAGGCGAAGGCGGCGGTGACGATGATGTGGCTGGTGACCGTGAAGGAGCCCGGAATCATGCCCAGCATGTTGGCCATCAGCACGAACATGAAGAGGCTGAACACGAAGGGGAAGAACACCATGCCCTGCTTGCCCATCACGCCCGTGACGGTCGAGGCGACGAATTCGTAGATGATCTCGGCGAGCGACTGCAGCCGGCCCGGAACGGTGGCGCGCTGGCTCGAGCCGTAGACCATGATGAGCGCGATGACGGCGACCGTCAGCACCATGAACAGCGAGGCGTTGCTGAAGGACAGGTCGAGCCCGAACGGACGCAGGGGCACGATCGGCTTGATCTGGAATTGCGAGATCGGATCGATTCCGCCGCCGGCCGCCATGTCAAATCCCTCATGCGCGGCCGGGAGGGCCGCCGTAACAGGTTCACTCTTTGGTCGAAACGCCAGGACCCGACCGGTGAGTCGGACGTGCGCCGAGCCGATAGACGGAGCGCAGACCGGCGATGGTTCCGATCACCAGAAAGGCGATCAGCAGGAACGGGGACGTTCCCAGCCACCGGTCTCCGAGGTACCCAAGAAGGGCGCCCGCGATGATGCCGCCCGCGAGATCGGTGGCCGCGCGAAACCCGGACGACATCGCGCCCGCGAGGGCACCATCCTGTCCGGTCCGGGTGGAGCCCGGCTTGTCGTCCGCTTCCGCCCGCCCGAGGGCGGATTTCAGCGAACTCAGTCTCGCGCGCAGCTCCGAATCCGAGGCGTTCTTATCGGGTTCCGACATGGCGGATGTTCTCCCCGGACCGTGAGACGCCCACGTTCGGGCCTGGAACAACCATGACCTTGTCTGATCCCGCGCATCGAGCCGTCGTCAGCACGGCCTCCTTTATTGCCCGTCCGGAGCGCTGTCAAGGCAGATGGATTGGCATTAACATATTGATATTATTGCAAATTCAGGCCATGTGCGACATTCTTGCCGCATTGCGAAGACGATTGTGGCCTTTTTTCAGACGGCCTCGCGGATGCGCTCGGCGGTGTCGAGGTCGACCGAGACCATCTGGCTGACCCCGCGCTCGGCCATGGTGACGCCGAAGAGCCGGTCCATCCGCGCCATCGTGATGGGGTTGTGGGTGATCAGGATGAAGCGCGTCTGCGTCGTGCGCGACATCTCGTCGAGCAGGTCGCAATAGCGTTCGACATTGGCGTCGTCGAGCGGCGCATCGACCTCGTCGAGCACGCAGATCGGCGAGGGATTGGTCAGGAACACCGCGAAGATCAGCGCGGTCGCCGTCAGGGCCTGCTCGCCGCCCGAGAGCAGCGTCATCACCTGCGGCTTCTTGCCGGGCGGGCGCGCGATGATCTCGAGCCCGGCTTCCAGCGGGTCTTCGGAATCGACCAGCGTGAGATCGGCCGTGCCGCCGCCGAACAACACGCCGAAGAGCCGCTGGAAATGCCCGTTGACGATCTCGAAGGCGGCGAGCAGCCGCTCGCGCCCCTCGCGGTTGAGCGCGCCGATCGCCTGCCGCAGCCGCCGGATCGCCTCGGCGAGGTCGTCGCGCTCGGCCGACAGGTTTTCGCGCTTGCCGGAGACCTCTTTCAGTTCGTCCTCGGCGCGCAGGTTGACGGCGCCAAGCCTCTCGCGCTCGGCCTTCAACCCGCCGAGCCGTCGCTCGATCGCTTCGGCCTGCGGCAGAGCCTCGCCCGGCGCGACGCCGGCGATCTTGCCCAGGCCCGCCGGGGCCGTCTCCAGCCCGTCCTCGATCTGTCGCTCGACATCGACGACGCGCTGGCGCGCCGCCTCCAGCCGGGCTTCCGCCGCCGCGCGGGCCTCGCGCGCGCCGGCAAGCCCTTCGAGCCCGGCCCGCGCCCGGCGATCGGCTTCGGCCAGCGCGACTTCGCCTGCCGCCAGCGCATCGGCGGCCGCGCGCCGCGCCGCCTCCGCCGTCTCGATTTCTGCGAGAAGCCGGCGGCGCTCGACCAGATAGGTGTCGGGCGCCTCCAGCAGCGCCGCTTGCTCGGTCTTGAGGGCGGCGATGCGCCCGCGCATCTCCCCGGCGCTCTGCCCGCTTGCGGCGGATCGCTCGCGCCAGGCTGCGATCTCGGTCGCGATGGCCACGCGCCGCCTTGTCCGCAGTTCCGCCTCGCGCGCAAGCGTCTGGACCCTTGCGCGCGCATCCGACGCCTCCGCCCGGCGCTCGCCGAGCACGGCACGCGCCTGCAACAGGGCATGATCGAGTTCGGTCGAGGGCGGCAGGGCGGCAATGGCCTCCTCCTGCGCCGCGCCCTGAGCCGCAGCCTCCGCAAGGCCCTGGCTGAGCCGGCCGATCGCCTCGGTCAGGGCCGATCGCCTTGCCGCGACCTCGCCGGCCTTGCGCTCGGCGGCGGCAAGCTGTTCGCGGGCTTGGTCGAGGCTTCGGCGCGCCAGCCGCACCGCCTCCAGCGCCGTGCCCTCGGCCTGCGCCGCCTGCCGCGCGGCCAGCGCCGCCGCGTCGAGCTCGTCTCGCGCCGCTTCCGCCGCTTCGCGCGCGCCCTGCGCCTCGCGTTCGAGATCGCCGAGCCGGTTTTTTTCCGCCAGCCGCCGCGCGGCGGGCGAGGGGGCCTCGGCTGCGCTGGCAAACCCGTCCCAGCGCCAGACGTCGCCCTCCCGCGAGACCAGTCGCTGGCCGGGCTTCAGCATCTCGCGCAGTCGGGGTCCGTCGCCGCGCGACACCACGCCGATCTGCGCCAGCCGCCGCGCCAGCGCGGCGGGCGCGCGGACATGGCGTGCCAGCGGCTCTACGTCGTCAGGCAGCGCCGGGTCGTCTCCGCTGCTTGACGTTTCGCGCCAATGCGTCGGCGCGGCGGTGTCGGTCGCGGCGTCGAGATCGTCGCCGAGCGCCGCGCCCAGCGCCGTCTCGAACCCCTTGGCGACGCTGATCGCCTCGATCACGGCCGGAAACAGCTCGCCCGTCGCGGGCGCGAGAAGTTTTTGCAGCGTCCGGATCTCGGTCTCCAGCCGCTGCGCCGCGCGGTCGGCCTCGGCCAGGGGGCTGCGCAACTGCGCCTCGCGCTCGCGAGCGGAAGCGATCGCGAGGCGCGCCGCGGTCGCCGCGCCATCGGCCTCGGCCATCGCCGCCTCGGCTTGTCCGACGCTTTCGCGCAGCGCCTCCAGCGGCGTCGCGGCGCTGCCGGCGTCGAGTGCGGCCTGATCGCGCAGCAGCTTCTCGCGCTCGCCCGTCGCCCGCGCCGCCCGCTCGCGCGCCTCGCGCAGCGCCCGTTCGAGCGCCCCGCGCCGCGCCGTCAGCTCGGCCGCCTGCGTCTGGCAGGCGGCATGCTCGGTTTCGGCTTCGCCCAGCGACGCCTCGGTCTCGCTCAGCGCCGTACCGGCCGCCTCGGCTGTCGCGGACGCGCCCTCGCTATCGGCCTTGAGCCCGTCATCCTCCGCGCCCAGCCGCGCCAGGCTCTCGCCGGCGTCGCGCGCGATCGCATCCTGCCGGGCGAGATCGCCCTGCAACTCGACCAGCCGCCGGCCCAGTTCCTCGGCCCGCAATTTGGCCCGGCGGTTCTCGGCCTCGATCTCGTCGAGCCCGCGCTTGAGCCGCACCAGCCCCGCCGCCGCCGCCGCCTCGCTCTCGCGCAAGGCGGGCAGGGCATGGGCGGCGACCGCCTGCAGCCGGGCGGCTTCCGCCTGAACGCCGGTCTGGTCGGCCACAGTGCGCACGGCCGCCTC
>JAESGM010000736.1_pt1 | contig 16263 bp, 20 predicted proteins | sample 9269721 | NCBI WGS metagenome assembly JAESGM01 (sample SAMN15720920, study PRJNA650825) | algae metagenome | isolation source: Komarekiella atlantica HA4396-MV6 and co-occurring heterotrophs from... | place: USA: Theobald House, Kauai, HI | collected 2009-07-29 | reverse complement strand
TTATTTGATAAATTCAGATAGTATTTGATTTATTCTGCTTATCTTTACATCAATTTTTACAATTATCTATGTCATTTTGAAATCTTTCTTAATTTCTATTAGTAAATAAGATGCGTTCGCCCTGGGGATAACAAGCACCTGCAAGTCGCTCCCAATTTCGCCAGGTGCGCTCACTGATAGTAGCTCCCCGAATCTTTTCACATTGGTTTTTGAGATTGATGGATTGGGAGATCCAATCCTCTAGTATTACTGGCATGATTGAAACTCTGCAATATTATTGTTACCGAGAGTATTGACAAAGTAATTGCGATTATTGCTGCACAAAATTCTAACAGCCCGGAAGGATTTGTCTCAATCTTTTCTATTGTTTCAGTTGAGCCATCAAGAGTCGTTTTTGTATACGTTTCCTTCTTGTACACATTCTGTTACCTCCGTATATATGGACACTCATGGTTGGTTGTTGGATACTACACTCACTCTCGAATCAAAAAAAATGTGTAGAGAAATCAGGGCGTCTGGAACTGAAAAAGGGTCATTCCACTTGCTAACGTTCTGCCGAATCCTTACTTGATAAGCGTTTTAAACTTGTAGTGTCTTAGTATTAATCCCGCTTATGGATATCAGAGGACTTCAACTTTGCTTTTTTCGCGGAATTCGGCATCATGAATGTAGTTTGTCATTAAAGGCAAAAACCTGTTATTAGCTTGGTTTACAAGTGTAGTAGCCTGTAAATGACTGGAAATCGGCAGTTCATTTTTTTAGCGCTCAAACTTTCATCCCCACTTTCACTGTACTGAGACTCTATGTATTGTTTTACTAGTAAATTGTTCTTGTTCTCGGTAATATTGTTCTTCGGTGAAATCGTCAAGTTTATTACGTAAATACTCTTGTGCTATCCACTTTTTGGGAATGCCGTTTGGAAGTTGACTGTAAATTTCCCCGATCTTTCCGATTACCCATACCTGATAACGAAGTATTGGTGGAGTTACATCAGTTTTGGCTATTACTTCCAGCATTTGCATGTGTTGTTGTTTGTATTCAGGTACGTTCATTGCCAACTCGTTCCATCGTTTCCAAGTGCGGTAACATATACCCAGAATTCGCGTTCCTTCTGCTATCGATAGTGGCAATCCCAACAAACTTAAACCTAACTCTGGATTTGGTGATTCAAACAGTTTACTTTTCCACTCCTTCATCATTTCCTTGTCAATATGTAGTCAACAACTTTGGTCGTCATAACTCTAATTTATTAGCACCTTAACGATGTCGAGTTGATTATCAATCTAATGGTTTAGAGCCTACTTAGGATCTGTACATTGACATCGTTACTTTAATAATAAAAAACCCATCGACTGATGGGTAGGGGTTTTCTAACGACTTAGTGTTTGGGAAACACTAAATTCTTGCTAAGCAGCTATGAATCGCTCCAAAATGATTAAGTACGTATGGTTTTGGTTCTACAAATCTAGAGCTACTTTCATCAGCTAACCAGTTTTTAACGGCCTCAACTGAGTAACCAGACAATCTGCTCATCTGGTAAGTCGAAAAATCATGAATCTTTTTAAAATCTTTAGGATGTATTGGTGTAATACCAATTTGTGCCATACTGCTCTTGCTCCTACTGTAGGTAGTGTCTATTGTTGGAGTAGTCCTCCGGTGTTGTAACCACCGGGGGCATTTTGCTGGAAGTATATCATATCCATTGATTTAGCAAGTATTAGGACTGGAATAATAGGGTTAGCTAAATGTCAGGAGATTGCACTCTTCACTTTATTGAAATAAATACTAGAAGGCTCCTCATGAATCGTTCGCTTTCTCCAATCTGCTTGAACGGGTGAATGCAAACGAATAATTACATTGACCGAATTAAAGAATGTCAGGGATAGAATTATTGCATCTATCCCTACTTAATTAATCTCAAGACGCCTTCCTTTGATTCACCAACAACGAGCGCAAGTACCGCCGACACTCTGCCTCGCCCTTGTATATCAGAATGCGGAAAGCCTCAACCTCTTGTATTAGAGAAGGGCAAATATCGGCGATCGCTGGAATTAAATTCTGCTGCGAACGCACATAGTCTTGATGTTGCTGTTCTAGTTCCTGAATCTTGTCTACAGATAACTGCATATTTTTGCTCCTTTGTATGTTTAGGTTAATATCCCGATTGGCGGAGTATTCGCTTTCTTGCGGTTTGTTAATTCTCTGCAAATTCCCGAATCTCTACAACCTCGTGTCGCACAATTTGCGCTCCCAACTCCCGATGCTGGCCCTTGGAGTTCGTGAATACATATCGGGCTTGCACGGCACATTGGGACTGATGGCTGTATCGGAGTTGTACACCACGGAACTCGTACAGTTTTCCTTTGATAAGCGTTTTTGGTTCAATCATTTAGAATTCCTTCCTTGTATTGAGTGATCTGTTCTACTTGGTCAATCGCCTCCACCAGCTCACCTAAAACATTCACAGCATCGCCAATATAGACATCATTCGTAGTTGAAAAGTAAGGAGAAGACTGAATCAGTCGATACTCTGTAGTACTTTGAACGAGCCGCAAAGTCTGCTGACATCCCTGGAGAATTGCTCGTATCTCTGCTGTGGTCAATATCATTTGCATTACCGCTTTCCTTTTTGACTGAACTTTTCAAAATCTGGACAAGTATTTCCCTCTACACCACTTGGATGTATCGCGCAAACCAGTATCACTCCTTGGTATTTAATCCCGTGAAAATTCCTGCAACCCCTACAAGCTTTTGGCATTGCTTTACGTCTTTCTGATAAGATCTTGTCGATGTCTGACTCGACTTTAAATTGATACAAACTGGCTGAAGCTATCCCTGTCCCTCCCAGAATCAAGCAGGAACCAGCCAAAAAACTTTTGGCACTCGCCCCGCTAGCTCCTTTGAATAGAATTGTGCCTCCTATGAGTGCTGCTGTTACTCCCATTGCTCCAGCACAAATATTTAGGTATTTCAGCTTGGACATTATTTCTCCTAATTATTTATGAAAATTATCCCTGCTAATACTAAAACTTGCACCAAGCAAAGAACTGCCTAGAAAGGTTGAAAAACTTACTAACATACCTCCCAGACAAGCGTTTTTCTGATAGTGCCAGCTAGAGAAAATTATTTTGAGGTTGGTATTAGTCTCAATTATCTCCAGCCCCCAGCATCCTATCGCCCCCACTCCCGCAAATCCTGTGAACAGTAAAGAGGCAATTGCTGCCGTTTCTATAGCGTGGTTAATGAACTTCTTTATCTTGAAAACTCTTCTGCTCCGACGAATAAACAATTTATTGTTTTGGTCTAATTGAGCTTGTTGGTAAAGAATTTGTTTGCGGTTGGTCATCATATTTCGTTCAACTCCACATAAAATCTTGCACCTTTGTTCGTGACCTTCACTAGTTTTCGATTAACCAGCGTTTGAATCACTCCCAAACTAAAGCTGATGTTGCACAGTCGAGCGCTGCCGCCGCAACGGCGAAGGTATTGTAGGCACAGTGAGGAATGGTCTTGTGGAGCGGGATGTGAGGATTTTCTGGGCATAATGTTTTTATGACTCTAGAAATTTTACATGATGTGGATTGAAGAAAATTCCCTTATCAGGTGGCATATTTGGAAAATGAACACAAACTTTTGCGTTGTCCTGAATATTGGATAACTGTACCTGTTTGTCCTAATCTTGGGTCTTGCTCTGTAATTGTTTTAATGACTAAGACAAGTGAAGAAATTGGTGGGAGATTGGACATTTTTAATCCTTTGCTGATCAGCCTGTTATTGATTAGTAATTTGAGTTTTCACCGATACCACAGACTTGAATTGCTGGAAGTAGCTGCTCGTCTGATAAACTTGGTTTATGTTTGATAACACCTGCAAATTTATCGCTGAAATGTATTCTCCTGATTTCGCTACTTGGTTGTTAGGAGAACCCATTACTTTAACCAAGTTAAGTCCTACAGAGTTATCCTTAGAACCTATTCGTGCCGATGCATTAATACTGCTGCAATCAGACGAAGTTGTTCTACACATAGAATTTCAGACCCAGCCAGATGAAAATATGCCTTTTAGGATGGCAGATTATCGCTTGCGAGTGTATCGTCGTTTTCCTCATAAACGAATGCACCAAGTCGTAATTTATCTGGACAAAACCACATCTGAAGAAGTTTACAAAACCACATTTACTATTGAAAATCTTCGACATGAATTTTCTGTGATTCGCCTTTGGGAACAACCACCAGAAATATTTTTAAGAACCACAGGATTGTTGCCATTTGCTGTATTAGCTGATACTAGTAACCAGGTTGGTACACTACAACAAGCGGCGGCAGCTGTTGATAAAATTAGTGAACGCCGGACACAAAGTAATATTGCTGCCGCCACCGCAATCTTGGCCGGGTTAGTATTAGAACAAGAAGTGATTGGACGTTTATTTAGGAAGGACATAATGCGCGAGTCTGTGATTTACCAACAAATCAAAACCGAAGGCAGGGAAGAAGGCAGGGAAGAAGGAAGTCAACAAAAAGCTCATGAAATTGCCCGGAATTTGCTAGCAGAGGGGATGACAGTAGAAGCAGTTGCTCGGATTACTGGTTTAACAGTAGAAGTAGTGCAACAATTACAGCAGAGAAAATCTGATAACCAAAAGTAATTTTGCTACTATCCATATACTGAATCTGGTCAACTAAGGCTGTATTTTAAGCTCTCATTTTCTACGGTACTCAGTGAGGGTAATGGATTGTTGATAACAATGTCCGCGCAAGTTGCAAGTCGTTTATACTGATCCCAATTTCGGGGGTTATGACGTGATGACATTGATTCTTCAAATTCCCAGTTCTGAGAATTGATATCGAATAACTCAATAGCTGCGTTAAACCCGCATTGCAGGAATCTTGTGTATGATTCTTCAGACCAGAGAATTGATTCCGCAATTGCATTTATTAATTTGAGATTGGTAACATTAGCTGCTCCCTCTTTTTGGAGCCATTCAATTGTTTCAAGCAGTTGCTTTTTAGCAGAAGCCGCGGTAGATTCTGGTAATGCTGCGATGGGTATAGAACCTGTGAGTTGTTTCATGTGTCTTTGCCTTAAAGTTATTTAGTTTTGCGGTCAGGCTGCGCGAACAGGCATGGAGTATTCTGAATTCTGTCTTCAGTAGAACTTCTTATCTGTTACCGTAGTGGCTTGGATGACCAGGATGAGAATAATCATCTTCGTAATCATCGTCATCGTCACCTTCAATTAATTCGAGGGTGATGCCAAAAGCATTTTTAATTTGCCCTGTTCTGCCATAAGCTATTTTTAATTCGTTGCTGAGATTTAAACCACGCAATAATGCTTCTCCTAAATATGCTTGCAATCTTTCATGGTAGATTTTCAGTTGCTTTACTGCCTGCTCTTTAATATTGGCTTGGCTATAATTGCTATTAAAAATTGCAATCATCTGATTTTCCGCAGATGGCTGAGTGACCACTTTTCTGCACTTTTCAATTTCTCGACAGTAAGCCTTAACCGTGTTACTCAAATGCTTGTCATCCATCTGACAAATGAGTATCGTAATTCCATCTTTTGATGTGTGAGTTTCAAACATAATATCTCCTACAATGTTAGTTAGTCTGGGGTGCAATAGATACACCCCATTGAAGTTAAAAATTATCGGGATCTTCATCCTGCTGCAAAGCTATTAAATTTTCCTGCTTCACTTGATGGTAAAAACCATCAACTTGATTCCTTGGCATAGTTTCACCAAATTGTTCTTCTGGAAACTCATCAACTTCAACTCCAGGTACAATCTGATGAAACTTCTCAAACTGCTTTAAATATCTAGAAGCAAATCCCGATAATGACTGCTGTGTTCCCCAAATCTTTTCAGCATTGGGGAGATTGAAAAACTCTGACACATTCTCTGCTGATGGTTCGTTAAATCCTACGACAGCACAAACTTCAGCACGAGCATCTGTACCCACAAGCTCTGTATCGAATGTTGGCTGAAATATTGTTACCGCTCTTGCTTGTTCATTTAATGTGTAGAAGCTATCACCCTGACTATCAGAGTAGGCTATCTCCACAAGCTTATAAAAGTTCTCAAGCTGTTGTCCGAAGAAGGCCGCTGCACCGCCATGAACTGTCAAAACTAAAGGAACTTTATGGAGAAAGCTACCGCTTGTATCAACCAAGTAAATCATGTGCAAAGTTCGGAGTGTAGTAAAGTCCTTTGGGTGAGATTCACGAACTGATTGACCATGCCAAGTCTCGAAGTTACCGATGATATCTCCCTTACGTCCAATCCCGGCTTCAGCACCTTTATCGTTTACTTCAATCATTCTAGGACTGGAAGCTAAAACATGAATTCTAGGACATTCAAAAGCCAAGCCTGATTCAGCATTACCATTGCGGTAAGTGTGAACAAAAGGAGTACCACAAGCAAGATCGTACCCTTCTGGTAAAACAAATTTCTTGCCCTTGGGTGTGGCTTGTAGCTGAGTTATCAAACTTTCAACTTCTGCTCGTTTAATCCAACCTGATAGTTTAATATTGTCGGACTTGATGAATAGAATATTTTTACCATTCAGCAATTGACAAATTGGCAGTTTAGAGAAGTTACCACGAAACTCAGGAGATTTGAATGTATCAAGCGTAACTGTCATGATTCATTTCCTTATGATTAATTTACAATTTCTCAAAAAGTTCAAGCGAAGCTTTCTTTTCTGCTCAATTACGCTCGACAACTGATAATAGAAACCCGCAACCAGTATTCTTGACCAGCAATTCTTCAAATGTTGCTGATTGTTGTTTTGTAATCGTTGTTGATATCTTCATCAAACTCATAAAATCATCCAGCCCGACAGCTGCATCCTCCGGGTTGGCGTAGCGAATCTTCACTACAGCATTTGACCAATGGGTAATATGCTTGAATAACAGGCCAATCATGGAGTGCGCTTTGTACACGCGATAAGTTCTAGGACAAGCTCCACCGCTGAATAATAACCAATCAATTTGTCCTGTCTGAATCCCAAACTTGTTGCAAACTATTGACAATTCCTCATGCAGGCGCTCGTTTCGTTCCAGTGGGGTTTCGGGCAGAGTCGTCTTAACGGATGCAACTCTTGTAGCGAACCAGTCCCGGTCGAAAGCAAGCCGTCCGCCATCTGTGAACTGCACCCACACTGTAATACCGCCCTCAATCCAGATGGTGCGGATGGTTTCAGGCTGTGCTTGGATAATCTCGGCAATGATGCGACGGTCACGAGATGTCAGGGGGTCTTGGGTGGGGGTTACAGTTTTGGCTTGGGCTTCGAGATGGTTGTATAGTTCTGTTTGGGCCAGCGCTTGCTCGTCTTTGAAGGCAGCATCGGCAAGTGTGCTGGGGTTGAAGCTTGAAGGCACTTGCTGTGTGCAAGCAAAGTGGGTCATAATAGAGTTCTCCTTTTTAGGGACAGAAGGCGATCGCTTAGTTTTCTCAGGACGGGCGCTCGTCTTTTGTTTTGTTAACTCTATTGTCTACTGATGCCAGACAAATGTCAAAGGGTAATAGACACAGTTGTTACTGCTGTGTCAAAAAATTCTTCAATATTACTATTTAAGGCTTTGAGAAGAACATAAATTTTTGGGAAAGATACCGTAGAAGCTGAATTATCATATCTTTCAGGGTCTTCAAGCATATGAATATATTGATGAGATATGCGCTCTCCAAGCTCTGCGGTCTTTTCAGAAATTGCACGGACAGAATTACTTGCTCGCAAAGCTTTCAGACGTTCGCCTAGTTCTTTATCCCAGTAAATAGAAGCAACATATTTTGTATCCAACATAATCTTTTTTTGTCTACCAGCACTTGCCATAATCTAACAGATTTTATATTCTATAGTTACTAGACAACAAAAGCGACCGCCTCCACCAATCTTTATCGGAGCGATCGCCCTTATTGACCATATTGCCAGGCGCGTCAAAGATATTTAAATCATGATGCGTAATTTTATGATGCCACAGAACTGCTAGTAACAGTAGACAAAAAATATTGGTAGATAAGAGTGCTGGCAAACGTTTTGACGATTTTATAGACAAAAACTTATGGTCGCTTAATTCTTAGTAGGCGATAATCATGCTGACACTAAACCGTTCCGAAACAACCTCAACCCTTGACTACAGCAATCTCAACATCAGTATCCAGGAAACCTTCGCCGCTATAGATCGGTTCGAGTGGCAGGCATCGGATGAACTACGGCTGATGCGAGATAACGGCTATTACGAAGATGGCGCATACACTAGCTTTGAGGATTACTGCGAAAGCGAATTGTACAAACACGGGGGACACCGCAGGGTCAAGGATCTATTCGCGGCCAAGCGAGTAGTAGATATTCTGCCCGACGAGTTAAAAGACAAGATCACCAAACCTTCCCAGACTCGCCCCCTACTCCGACTAGTCAAAACACCCGACAAGCTTCAACAAGCCGTAGCGATCGCAGCTCAAGAAAAACCCTTTCCTACAGCTGCCGATTTCGCTAGAGCAGTACAACAGGTGGCTCCAACAGCTAAACGCACCACAAAAAAAGAAAAAAGTCAAACGCAATTGTGTAATTCGGTCACGGTTTCATCACAATCACATCCCAGATATGGGGAGTCGGGAGTAATTGAGGCTTCGGCTCCAAACGTTTGGCAGCAGATTGTCACATTTGCTGATGGTGAAAAGCTGCTGATCAAAAATGAGGATCTAGATGCCCCCAGTGTCCCATTTCCCAGAGAAAGAATATTTCCACCAGAATACACAGAAGCGATCGCAGCACTCGAAGAACGCCATAAACAGGAACTAGAAGGACTTTCCCAGGAATTGAGGATTGGGCTACAGACAGAAGCTACCACCAGAGCCGAAGCCCAGGTACAAGAGCAAATCCAATCCTTACAAAACCTGTACAAGCAGCAGAAGGAGCAAAACATCCAGTTACAGCAACGACTGGACGAAATGGAGGGACTAAGGCAGCTAGAACTTGAGAACCAGCGACTAAAAGGGCGTATTCAGGAATTAGAACACGCCGTAGAAGAACACCCTGCCCAGCAGTGGGAAAACACTCTCACCAAGCAAGCTACCAAAGCTTTAAACAAGGAAGTCAAGCGTTTACTGGAGAAGACAATTGATTTGCGATCACTGGCACAGGAACCCCCCAAGGAGAATGCCCAGGAGTGCCTACGCTTGATGGGTATGGCGTTGGGGAATCTTGCCAGTGCCATGAATAACACCCAAGCGCTTGAAGCTGCGGCGTTAATTCTGGGCAGCAAACCAACCCCTTCTGCGATCGCATATCGGGCCGAACAATTACAACTGCTTCCCCAAGCTGTTAGCGATATTCGGGAAGTGCTGTCAAAGCCAGAGTGTAGTTGGTGGGACTATTTAAGCGTAGCTACTGAGTATGAGGCTATCAAAAATGACTACTGGGCAGAATTGACACCACAAGAGACAGAGTTAATCACTGCTTTGGAAAAAGCCGAATCCTCCAAGATTAAGGAACAGACGGTTTCTCATAATTGCGAATTGCGAATTGCGTTAGCGTCAGCGTTAGCGACGAAGGAGCGTCATTGCGAATTGATTGGCGTTGGTTCTATCGTTGCTCACGCTGACCCCTACCGCACTCTGTATGTGGAAAGGGGCGAAGTCGTGGAGGATTTAGGCGAAGAGTTGTTAGTTGCATGGGATTGCTGGCGAAACGAGTCCAAAAAAACTGACAGGTATTTCCGAGATAAATTGCGATTCTGGCAACCTCAATAGGCTTTCAATGTATCGGTAACTTTTTAGACAAATAAGTGCAAGTACCAAGCCCCGCATCACAGTGGGGAAATTTACGTGCGTCAATATAAACAGGAGATTGTGAAATGACCGCAACTATTACTCGTCCAAAGTCCAAAAAGTCTGCTGTGCCCAGTAAACCAGAGTCACCATATAAGCGGCTTCATGTGATTATCCCGATTGAAGATATGCTGTGGGCTTCGCAACAAAAACCTTCCGTTAATCAGCTATGGCAGGAATGCTGGACGGCTGACCCCTACGGTTCTCGGTGGATGCCCCTTTCTACAGGGATGGGTTACAGTACTTTTATCTCTGCGAAGAAAATTCTCGCTGAAAGCGGGTTGTTCATTTTCAAGCCCGACAAGTCCATAGAAGATGGCCGGGAAACTGTGAGGTGGATGGTAAAAAATTTGCATGGCAGTCGGATGAAGGAGTTTTGGGAGAAAGCCAATGCTGAAAAACAAGAACCAGATGCTAAAAAACAAGAACCAAATGCTGAGATTTTAGACAAAGATGCTGGCTCTGAAGAAATGCGTGCTTTGTATGAAGCATCTATTTTAGATATAACTCAACCAGAGCAAAGATTCCAGGAAATCTCACGAACTACTCAGGAACAGCTAACGAACTCTTCAAAAGAGTTCGTTAGCTGTGTCTCTGACACGCTAAATGAGATTTTGCAAGTTGAAGAAACGGCTCACGCGCCCTTGTGGGGCGCGTCGCCTCAGCCTGTTGAAAGCGTGTCAGAGAAGGAGAAAGACTCGCCTACGGCGAATGACTGTACATCGCTGCCGCTTGTGGATGATGCAGAGGGTGAATCTGCTTTGTTATTGGGTGAAAACCAGGATTGTGGTACTGAGCCGAAAGACTGTCATGGAGGCGATTTTTCCGCCGCGCCCGTCGCTCAGAATGAATTTCGTTTAAATTCTGCGATCACTAATCAAAATCAGGGGCAGGTAGAACACGGTTATTTAGCTACGTTGATGGTTGAAAATTCAGTTTCGGGTGTAGAAGTCAAAGCAGTTGATGAAGGTGAAAGTTCCACCGCGCCCGTGCCAAACCCGGAAAAGTGGTCACATGAGGCGATTGTTGCACGGTCAAATCTGCGACCAGAGCGTATGCAGAAACTCAAGGTTGCGGCGAATTCGGGGCAGAATCCGGGGTTTGACTTTTTGCAGGAGTGCTGGAATGATGACCCGGCTTTGCAGATTGTGATTAAAAAGCTTTTGGCGAAGTTTCCGCAGTGGGGGATTGCGATTGTGGATGGGGTGTTGATGGAGTGGGAAGAGTAGCTATCCCTCTTAGCTACTCGCATATTTCAAAACTCGTTCCCATTCTCGATGCCATGCTGTTTCTACAGTGTTTCTGGTATAGCTATACTCTTAAAGAGTAAGAATCAGGATATAGTAGTCAAATGGCATGAAGATAAAGCAGGAAGCAGGAAGCAGAAAGAAAAGAAAATAAAAACTATGTAAGTCTTGCATTACAAAGATTTCATAACTCTAGCAAAGTTGCCTTCTGCATCTGCGAAATTCTGATAGCTGCGGCGGGCTGCACTAACGAATAGCGAAAAAAATTGAAGCCTTAACTCATAAGCTGTCAGTTTTTCGATGAAGACCAAGAACGCTGAAGATGCCTTGCAGTATCTGGACTCAGTGCCCAATCAGGCTGTCCAATAGCCAATGGAACTAGATCAGGCTGCTTCTGGTTGAAGTAAACCCATCCTTTTAACTGTGGAAACTTGCTTAGACTGACAAGTGCCATATTGAGCCAGTGTTGTTTTTCTGCCTCACTGCCATTGACACCAACTTCAACGGCAATCATTGGCTTATTGTAAAAGCTGGAAAACCAGTATTTTTCTGACATTAGACGCTCAAACGAAGGTAAACTTTTATCTTGAGACCATTCTTTTGTGGCATAAATCGAAACTCCGATCAGATCCACGTACTTACTACCTGGCCAGTAACGCTTGGCCGTCGGAAAGCCTGCTGGTGACCACATCCATATCAAGTTAGTAGCCCCTTCACGCTGAGCAAAGTCGTGTACATAGCGGTAGACTGCAATAAAGCCTTTTTCATCCGCTTTCGACCAGGGGTACTGACCAATGATTTCCATCTCGTGCCCGAAACGAAAGTAAATTCTTTGATGCGGTTGAGATTTCAGGGTCGAGAAAACTTGCCGAAGGGTGCTATCATAACGACCAGCGAGAATGTCATCGAAGAGAGTTGCCGTGGTCATACCGTTCCAGTTCCAGGGAAACGGTTCTAAGGTAATCAGAGGTATACGCCCAGACTCAGTTGCTTGCTTAAGCGCTGACTTCAGTTCTTTGGTATCGTTGAGCCGCCAGAAGACGAAATGGTGATCGAGCTTAATAGTACGATCTTGCTTGAAGTCTCCGTTGGGATCGTAAATACCGTATAGCATCTGAGGCATAGTAGCGGGTAAGTTTATCTGAGCTAGCTTAGTAAGGTATTGGATTGGCTCGAAGACGGAACCCAGTAGCGGCAATTTTTTGAGGCTTGCCACCAGCAGCAATGTTATTCCTAGAGCAACACAAATGTACTGAGTTGCGTGGCTCAAGAGGTTGAGACGAGTTTCCCGGTGATGCAGGAACAAAGCAACCGCAGAAACACCAATAAAACTGGTTGCACTAAAAAGAGTTAAAAAGTAGTATCCAATGGCGTACTTGACATTACCGATCAAGACTGTAATTATACAGGCGGTTGAACCCAGCAGTAGGTAGGGTAGGATCGCCTTCATTGGCAGAGGATTTCTCAAATTTTCCTTGGGTGTAATTTTGAATTGTAGTTCGCGTCCCAGCATACAACTAACAAAAGCGCTATAAATGCCAGCAAGAATCCATAACCCTCTAGCGATCTGAAAGATTATTATCTGCCAAGAAATGATGCGGCTGTTAACTGGGCGTAAACAACTGCATTTCTTCAGCCACATTACTGGAAAGATTGTTGTTGATGAGAGCAACGTAATGCGAATAAGAAACTCCAAGTATGAAACGCGAACCCAGGGCTGATCCCAAATTAGTGCCAGTGCAGGCAAAAAAATGCCGGAGATGCTACAGAAACCGAAAATTGGATACCAGAGTTGGGCAAACAGAAACTGAAATTTCAATGTAGCAGGCAGTGCTCCAAAATAAAGAGGCGTAGTCTTGATTAACACTTTCATCAGACTGCGAGACCATTGGAACTCCTGAGTCATACAATCCGCGAAGCTGCTTGGACCTAAACCATGTGCTTCGGCATCAAAAGCAAATACGCCTTTCCAGCCCTCTGCATTCATCATTAACGTTGTGGTGTGATCCTCTGCTAATTCTGGGCCCAGTCCGCCAATCGTTTGTAAAGCACTGGTTCGTACAGCATAATGGCTACCAATACATAGAGGTGCCCAACCGTCGTTATAGCCAGCTTGAAGGGCACCATGCAGTGTTGCTTCAGCAAACAGACGCGCATTGACGACCCAGCTTTGCTTGACATTGGCATCACAAATAGAAGGGGCTGCAACATAGCCTACACCAGGATCTACAAATGGTCGGATCATCGCCTCCAAATAGCCTGTAGAAGGTACATGATCCGCGTCCAATTGCACAACAATGTCATATTGTTCATAACCGACTTGATCGTAGAAGTAGGCTAAATTACCTTCTTTGCAACGCGTTCGGCGTGGCCAGTTGGGGCGATGATAGGTTGCAATACCCTTTCGGCAGGAAATGCGGACGCCATTCAACTTACACCAGTCCCAGGTTTCAACGTCAGGATCTTCGTCAGCTAACCAGGTGTCATGCGGATAGACTTGAGTCAGCATTGCTTCCAGCGTCTGCCTAACTACCAACCAAGGTTCTGAAGGTGCTTTGGTGACGACCATAGCTACTCGCCAGTCTTTAGGTATTGGCACTTGCGGATTCTGCCGTTTCATTCTCAACGTAAAATAGAAAAAGTATGCTGGCATTAAGGTAGTGTATGCCAATAGCAAACTGTTTAACACCATTCCCCTGATGGTAATCAGATGATCAGCCTTTAACCACCAAATCCAGAAACCACACAGGTTGATTAACCAAAATACAATTAAGATTTGAAGAATTACACTTTGTTTACGGGTAAGAACAGGAATCAAGTTAGGAACTTTGTTTGATCTAACTGAAGTCTGCTGTTGTTTGGGAGTTGGCATAATTTCAGGAGTAGGACAAGGTATAATCAAAAGTTATGATTTCTGTTACTGTTTATGATACAAAAAGGATTTTACAAATAGAATATTCAAATATATTGAGTAAATATAGTAGTCATCAAGCTTTTAAATTTACCTTGTTGAATCTAACTTAAATAAGGTTAATATATAATTAATTTATTGCTTAAAATTGGTTAAAAACCATTGTTAAAATCATGAACATCCATAAATGAAAATAATTTAATAGGCGTTTTTGTCAAGTATATTATCGACAACAAAATGAGTCCTAACTTCGTGATTAGTTATCTTTATATTTTTATCGAAAACTTTTTCGAGATGGAAATCCTATTCAAGATAAGGATTTTCTGGATAATGGCAAATAAGCAGGGTAAGCTCATCTAATTGGTATAAATAATACTTGACAAACAAGGATAAAAGTGGTGTGTAAGGTAATAATGATGCTACTTAAAAAATCTTTAGGAATACTCAAATGTCTTAGAACTTTGAAAATAAATCTGCCGATACTAACAAAAATTCTCCGCATACAAAGAAGCCAAAAGGTAAGGATTCAGGTGGCAAAGTATTGACAAAGGGGACAATTGAGGTGGAGTATCACAGATATGAACTAGAACCTGCCTCAAGACTTAGACCGAGAAAGCTTGAACCAGTTATCGCGCATAACAACTGGTAGAGATAATTATTGAGCAGGGCAAGATAATACGTGAGTTACAGAAAACAATCTTAGAACTACAGCAAGAAATAGAGCGTTTAAAAGTCAGTAGAGATTTAGACAGTAAAAATTCGTCAAAACCGCCATCTGAGGACATTCTCTTTAAGAGCGAAAACAAAAAAGCACCACCTCAAGAAGAATCGAATCATCCAAGAAGAAAACCAGGTGGGTAGCCAGGACATACTGGAAGAACTCGTAAGGGGTTTGTTCCAGGGCAGCCGCATCATGTCAATAAGATTAGTATATTCTCAATAGACTCAAGAATAATCTCATTAATCCCTACTTGTTGACAAAGATTTTGCGTAGGCGCAGCCCGTCGCAGACATCGAATTGAGTCTTGAAAAGCAAATCAAACCATAAATCCTAATTTTTTCGTTGGTTCTTAATCTTGGTTGCGATCAAGAGTACTTTAGATGCGTTTGCCCTGCCTCAATTCCCCACCCATCAACCTTTGTTATGATGGGCGACCCCTTGAGGTATTTTCTTGGCATAATGTTTTCTCATGAGTAGTGCGTGATTGTGCGATAGTGTAAGCGTTTGCTAAGAGTCCGATTGAAAAATGTGCAATTCTTGAACTGCCTCTTTATCTAGGTTGATCTCAACTTTTTTACCTTGACTTCTGCTACTGCTAATCCTTTAGAATTGTTGTTCTCTATCAATCCTTTGGAATTCTCAAATGCAAAGGTATAGTGCGTTACTTCAAGAACTTGATAGTCAGGGATGTCACAACGATAAATACTCAAATAAATAGATTCTCCAGCGCAAGGAACCCTCACAACATGCGTAGGAAACTTTTCAATTACACTGCCGGATTCATTGACGACTTGAATTGAAACTCTGTACATATTTATACCCCTTTGTTCGGTTGTTAGGGAAAATCTTACTTTTGAGCAGAACCATCACACCCCTACCTGAAGCGAACGCAGTAGCAGTCTAAGCCTGCATTCATGACACTACCAGTACATCGGTAACAGCAAGAAGGATAGCTAATGTCGTAACAACAGGTGTCAAAGTATTAAAGAATACTTTAATAACTAGTATTTATTGTATTTGGCACGACATATTTTAAGCTTTTAAGCTGCTGTTTGCTGTATGTTGACAGTCATTCATTTAGATATATGTCAGCCTCGTCTCACCCTTGAGGCGAGGTCTTTACTTTGGAGTAAAAAAGTTGCCTCACGAATGTGAATATGCGATCGCCCCCTTGGAGACGACCGCAATCAACATTAGTTCATGTTGCTTATTTAGGAGTAGGAAACGATTGAGTGTTCGCCGCTAGAACTGGACTGAGAGTCCGTTGTGCTGTAATAACCTAGGACTGCATACGCTCAACAGCAGCCGCATCAGTGATTGCAAGCGGTGTGATGATTTGATAGCAGCTTTCCAGATCCCCAGGCGTGACCTGCTGCGGTTGCCCTTCATCGAACGCCAGTAGTGCAGTTTGGGCAGCGAAGGTTTCGAGTTCAAGGGGCGACAAACGAGCTAAAGTGCTTGCTGTATAAGTTTCCTAGCCCTTAAACCTCGCTGATAATATGCCTGCTTATTGCGAATGGAACTGACCATTTCCTCAACCCATACTTGGCACTCA
>JAESGM010000735.1_pt1 | contig 16265 bp, 14 predicted proteins | sample 9269721 | NCBI WGS metagenome assembly JAESGM01 (sample SAMN15720920, study PRJNA650825) | algae metagenome | isolation source: Komarekiella atlantica HA4396-MV6 and co-occurring heterotrophs from... | place: USA: Theobald House, Kauai, HI | collected 2009-07-29 | reverse complement strand
CGGCGATCGTTGCCGGATACATCATCTTTTGCTGGCTGATTGCCTTGCGTCGGCGGGCGCAGAAGTCTACCCGCGCCGCGGTCTCCGCCGTCGGCGGAGGAAAGATGCTCGTCACTTACGCCAGCCAGACCGGCTATGCGGAAGAGCTGGCACGCTCGACGCTGAACGCGTTGGAGCAGGCACAACTTTCCGCGCAAATGCTGCCGATAGCGGACGTGCAGGAGGAAACTCTCAAGCGCGCGCAAGTAGCGCTGTTCATCGTTTCCACCACCGGCGAAGGCGACCCGCCCGACCACGCTGCACGCTTCATCAGCAATGTCATGCATACGCGTCGCAAGTATGGGCGGCTGCGTTTCGCGGTGCTGGCGCTGGGGGACAGCAGCTTTGCCCGCTATTGCGCCTTCGGTGATGCCGTCGATCAGTGGCTTAGTGCGCAGGGCGGACAGCGGCTGTTCGATGCCATACGGGTCGACAGCGGCAATCCTGAAGCCTTGGCGGAATGGTCTCGGCGCCTCGGCGAGATCGCCGGAACGGCGGTGGATATGCAGTCGGCAGCGGTAGCATGCGAACCATGGCGCCTGCACCGGCGCGAACTTGCGAACCCGTCCAGCGCCTTCCCTGCCTATTACGTATCGCTGCAGCCGCACGGGGCCATGCCGCAATGGCAGGCCGGCGACATCTCGGTCATTCGACAGCGCAATACTCTGCGCGATGTCGACAGCGCGCTCGCCCGGCTGGGTGCGTGGCCGGACCCGATTGTCGATGCGCACGGCGCTGCATCGTCCCCACTGCGCGATGCACTGCAGTCCCGCCAGCTGCCACAAACCTCTGCGGAGTTCGATGCACTCTCCAATGTGCCTCCCTCGGAGCTGGTCAAATCGCTCGCGCCGTTGCCGTGGCGCGAGTTCTCTATCGCGTCAATGCCCGACGAGGGCCGCATGGAGCTGCTGATCCGGCAGGTGCGCAAGCCGGACGGACGCCTGGGCGTAGTGTCGGGATGGCTGACGCAGGATGCGCCGCTCGGCGCTGACGTCGACGTGAAGATACGAAGCAACGCTGCCTTCCATCCTCCCGCCAGCGAGGTGCCGATGATACTCGTCGGCAACGGTACCGGCATCGCGGGCTTGCGCGCACACATTGCAGCCCGCGCCGGGGCTGGCACGCGCAACTGGCTGATCTTCGGCGAACGTACGGCGGCCGGGGATTTCTTTTATGGTGGCGACATCGCGCGCTGGCGTCGCATGCGCGTCCTCGAACGCGCCGACTTCGCCTTCTCGCGCGACCAGGACCGGCCGGCATATGTGCAGGACGTGTTGCGCCAGCGCGCCGCGGAGGTCCGCGATTGGGTCGCCGCGGGCGCTGCGATCTACGTGTGCGGCAGCCTCCGCGGTATGGCGGACGGCGTACACGCGGCGCTGACGGAAATCCTCGGTGCGGAAGCTGTCGAGGCCCTGCAGCAGCAGGGCCGTTATCGCCGCGACGTCTACTGACAGGCAACCGGAGGCCTGTCCGGCCGAGATGCAGCGGGCGTCCGATTGTCTATCGGAGTGCGAAGCAGAAGCGCGCCCGTTGTAGCGCGCTTGGCTGTCGGCGGCGCTGACAGCCGATCACACTCCCGGCGTGGCTTCCTTGAACATCGCGCTCGTCTCGCCCATAAGCGCGGGATCGAAGATCGGCAGCTTGCGGGGCGCCGCGCCCGGCCGCAAGTCGAGCTTGTCCATCTCCACCCAGAAGGTGTTCGGGGTGATCGTGGTCTGCACGTAGTAAAGGCGCGAGTCGGGATCCATGATCGACCGGTACCAAGTGGGATAGGTTCCCGAGATGCCGGAATAGGGACTGCCGAAAGGAACCGAGATGTTGTTCATCAGGCTCATCATGCTCGCGACGGCCTGAGGTGCATCGCTCGTCTTGGGCAAGTACTTGAGCGTGTAGGCGGCGCGGACGAATCTGTCCTCTGCCTGAATGCCGCCGGGCAGCTCGGTCACGGTGCCACCAAACGCTTTGTAACGAAGCATGTTGGCGATCTGCTGGTCGTACGTGGGCTCGTTGGTCATCACTTGGTATTGGCGTCCGAGATGGACGACCGGCTCGCCCTTGACGAATTCGATAATCGCCGACTGTCCGCTCTGATCGGCAATAGCGACGTGCAGCGGCAAGCCGTCGGGGTACTCCGCGCCGAGAGCCGTATTGACGACCTGTACCTTGTCGAGGTTGGCGATCACCTCGTTCACGGTTGCGTAGTTGTCGAGGTAGTACTGCGGCCACTGGTAGAACGCGATCCCCGGCCTCTTCGAATTCCGCGCCTCGTACTTGGTCCCGTCTAGGAACAGCAGATTGACGATAAGGCCCTTCTCGTTGATGCCTTCCTCGGTGCAGATGTCGAGCCCGGCGATGATGAGGCTTGCATAGCGCGACTTCCATTTGGCGGGGTTGTCGGAGACTCGGCCTGCCCGTTCCATGCCGGCCGGGAGCGCCCACATCGCCTCATCGAAGTGGCGGCTCCAGTCGAGAGTGCGCCCGACGAGCTTGACCGGGTTGTCATTCCAGAGAACGCGTGCACAGGCGTGCGCCGCGCCGGGGACAATGGCGGCTGCTCCGAGGCCCGCGAAAGAGGCGAGGGCTTGGCGTCGCGAAAGATGCTTTGTCATGAGATGCGTATCCGATGGACCCATGGGGATCATAGCCCGCGGGAATTGCCATCGATTTAGCTCGACCCATAAAAAGCAACGCGTGCCCGCAATCCGCCTAGGCAACCTGACACCCGCTTCACAATTGATTGTCAGTGTACGTTATGGCGATTGAGGCCCCACTCCCACAGGGCCTCAACAACTGGCGAACGTGGGATGCTGCCTACCCGGCCACCGCGCGATGAGAAGCCGATCCGCCGACGGCGTCGGCACAAACCGCGGCCGAGATCGGGAAAAATTCCCGAGTGATTTGGGTCACAGCGTGGTCCAAAAACGGGAAGTTATCCCATGCTTCATTGACCAAGTTAGGCAATGACACATAGTGCCTGACTGGGGAAGCCGCGCGTTAGACGCGGTGGTGTGGGAGTTGAGTATGCGTTCGAGTTTCGTGCGTGCGGCAGCACTGCTGCCGGCTGTTCTGGCCGCGTCTGGGGCGTTTGGCCAATCTACCAACGGATCGCCCCCTGCGCAGACGGCTCCAACGCCCGCGCCTCCCGCGAACGATGTGGTGCAGCTCCCTGAAGTGGAGGTCGTGCAAGAAACGCCAGTTCAAAAGGCGGCCCGCGCCAAGAAGAAGGCCGTCGCGGTATCTCCGCTGACGAGCGTCACGAGTGCTCCGGCAACTGCCCCCGGTGAAGGCGCGACAGCTGCGACCAGTCAGACCGGGATTGTCACAGCGCCGGTGACGGTGCCGAGCGCCGTCACCAACGTCACCGATTCCGAGATCGAGCAGGAGGGCACAGGCTCGATCCAGCAGACTTTGCAGCAGCGGGTGCCGGGCATCATCATCTCGGACGCCGCTGGAAATGCCCTGCGCGCGGAGCTGTCCTATCGCGGTTTTGATGCATCGCCTGTGAGCGGCCGCGCACAGGGCGTCGCTGTCTATCAGAACGGCGTGCGCATCAACGAGGCATTTGGCGATGTGGTGAATTGGGATGTCATCCCCAGCAACGCCATCTCATCGATGTCGGTGGTCAGCAACAACCCTTCGTTCGGTCTGAACGCCCTCGGTGGCGCTGCGAGCATCCTGATGAAGGACGGATTCAGCTACCAGGGCGGTGAGATCGACGTCATGGGCGGTTCCTTCGGACGGCGGCAGATCGGCGTGCAGGCCGGCGGCGCCAGCGGCAACGCAGGCGTTTACGTCGCCGGCGAGTGGTTCGAGGACGACGGCTACCGCAACTTCTCCGCCAGCGAGGTGCGCCGCTTCTATGGCGACCTTGGCCTCAAAGGCAGTGCGGCCGAAGTCCATTTCAGCTTGACCGCAGCCGACAACCATTTTGGCGCGACGGCAGCCGCACCCGTCGAGCTCCTGGAGCGCAGCTGGAGCAATACGTTCACCTCGCCACAGACGACTGATCTCGAAGTGCTGATGCCGACGCTGTCGGCATCGGTCAAGGCAACCGACACGCTGACGTTCTCCGGCGTGGGCTATTATCGTCACTACAAGAACCAAGTGGTCGACGGCAACGTGTCGGAGATCGACGTGTGCTCGGCGGCTGCCCCACCTGCTGTTCCCGCAGGTTCGCTGTGTATCGAGGATGAGGACGATAACCTCGTCATACCGATCAGGGATCAAGACAACAACTTTATCCCGTTCGATGTTGTCGATCCGCTGAGACGAGGTTCCATCGAGCGCCTTGGGACTGCAAGCGACAGCTGGGGCGGCGCAATCGAGGCGCAGGAGAAAGCCAAGCTGTTCGGCCTGCCGAACCTGTTCCTCGCGGGCGTGTCCTACGATCACGGCCGCTCGCGGTATCAAACTTCGAGCGAGATCGGCGAGATCCAGCCCGGATACGTCGTCACTGGATCGGGGACGTTTATCGGCGGTGTCGATAACGATCCGGATGAAGGGGACGAGTTGGCGCCCCGCGACCTCATCTCCAGGAACACCTATGTCGGCGTCTACTTCTCCAACGCTCTCGATGTGACGGACGACCTCACCTTGACGGTCGGCGGTCGCTACAATCATGCGACCATCAAGCTCGAGGATCAGACGGGCGATTTCCCGGGGTTGAACGCCACGGCGAAGTACGAGCGCTTCAATCCAATGGCCGGCGCCAACTACAAGCTCATGCCGGGCATATCGGTCTACGGAGGATACTCAGAATCGAACCGTGCGCCGACGCCCGCAGAGCTGGGGTGTGCCGAGCCCGATAATCCCTGTCTCATCGAGAGCTTCCTGACCGACGATCCTGCCCTGAAGCAGGTGGTAGGGCGGACGGGCGAGATCGGACTGCGCGGCGAAGGGCGGAATGGATCTGACCGGTTCACGTGGTCCGCTGGGCTGTTCCGCACCCTCGCGTCGGACGATATCCTGCCGATCACGGAGGACAACCGCATCTACTTCGTGAATGCCGGCAACACGTTGCGCCAGGGCGTCGAACTGGCCGCCACGTACGAGACGCGCACGTGGAGCGCTTACGCTTCTTATGCGTACGTCGATGCGTCACTCGATAAATGCACGATGCCGGATGACGAGGGGCAGTGCGCGTTCCTCGATGCCGGAGACCGTCTGCCGGGCATTCCGCGCCACCGCTTCAAGGCGGGTATCGAATACTCTGTCACCTCGAAGTGGAAAATCGGTGGTGATCTCGTTGCGGCAAGCAACCAACCGTTCTTCCCCAATGATGTCTCGCGTGAAGCCGAGGAGGACGATGACCCGTTGCCGTCGCTTCTTGGCGGATACACCCGCGTCGACCTGCACACCACCTACGACGTGACCGACAACGTGCAGTTTTACGGCCTCATCAAGAATCTCTTCGATCAACGGTACGGCCTTTACGGGACGTACTTCGAAGCCGACGAAGTGGGAGAAATCGACGAAGAGATCGGCGGTGACGGATTGAGCGATTCACGCACGATCTCTCCATCGATGCCCTTCGCAGCTTACGGCGGGGTGCGGATCAAGTACTGAGCAGTCGATCACCCGTTTAGCGGCGTTATCGCATCGATATGCGGGATGCGAGCCGACACAGAGCAAACTGGGCGCTATGCGCGCCGTAACCGCCTCCATTGCCCCCCAGGGATGGAGGCGGCTTTTTTCAACTCCTTCGGATAGCGGTTTGCCGACCCGCCTCTAGGCGGCCCTTTCTTTCTGGCCGATCGCGCCTGGCTCGGTCTTGCCGGCAATTTTGAGGGCGAACGCATAGTCGGCAGCGATTTCGCGCAACTGCTCATAGCGACCGGAGGCACCGCCGTGGCCTGCCTCCATGTTGATCTTCAGCAGGATGAGATTGTCGGATGTGTTGCGCTCGCGCAGACGCGCGACCCACTTGGCCGGCTCCCAATAGGTGACACGCGGATCGGTGAGCCCTCCATAGGCAAAGATGTGGGGATAGTCCTTCGCCTCAACATTCTCATAGGGGCTGTATGAATGGATGGTGCCGAACTCTTCCTGGCTGGTGATCGGATTGCCCCACTCGGGCCACTCGGGCGGTGTCAGCGGCAAATCCTTGTCGAGCATCGTGTTGAGCACGTCGACGAACGGGACGTCGGCTATGATGCCGAGGAAAAGATCCGGTGCCATGTTGGCGACGACGCCCATGAGCATGCCACCAGCCGAGCCTCCATTGGCCACGATGCGCCCGCGCTTGGTCAGCCCAACATCGACGAGGTGCTCTCCGGCGGCGATGAAGTCGGTGAAGGTGTTGACCTTGTGACCGAGCTTGCCACCCGTATACCAGCGATAGCCCTTGTCCTTGCCGCCGCGGATGTGCGCGATGGCATAGATGAAGCCGCGGTCGACGAGAGACAGCCGCGTCGTCGAAAACGAGGCCGGTATCGAGATGCCGTACGCGCCGTAGCCGTAAAGCAGGACGGGAGCCGATCCGTCGAGCGGAGTGTCCTTGCGATAGAGTAGCGATACGGGAACCGTTTCGCCGTCGGGAGCTGGCGCATAGAGGCGACGCGTCACGTAGTCCGACGGATTATGTCCGCTCGGCACCTGCTGTCGTTTACGCAGGATACGTTCGCGCGTCTCCATGTCGTAGTCGTAGGTTTCGGCCGGTGTCGTCATCGACGAATAGACGAATCGGATGCTGTGAGTGTCGAACTCGTAGCCGGGCTGCAGCCCAAGCCCGTATGCCTCTTCGGGAAATGAGATGGTGTGTTCCGCGCCGTCGCTCAGGCGACGCACCACGATCCGCGGAAGTCCGTTTTCGCGTTCCAGACGGGTCATGTGGCGCGCGTACAGGGTCGTCCCCAGGATCAGGCATCCGGGTCGATGCGGAATGAGCTCGCGCCAATTGCTCATCGACGGCGCATCGATGGACGCCTCGACGATGCGGAAGTCTTCAGCGCCGTTAGAATTGGTGGTGATGATCAGCTTGTCGCCGTGGTGTTCAACAGCGTACTCGTGCCCGTGGCGACGAGCTTCGATCAGGCGCGGTGCGGTGAACGGCGCGTCGGCATCGATCAGATGCACTTCACTCGTCTGGTGATCGTGCGCATCGATGACGATGAAGCGCGACGACTGCGTTTCGGAGATGGCCACATAGAACCCGATGTCCTTCTCGGCGTAGACGAGTTCGTCCTGTTCGACGGGCGTGCCGACGACGTGCCTGTAGACCATCAATGGACGGTGGTGCTCGTCGAGGCGGACATAGAACAGCGTCTTGCTGTCGTTAGCCCAGACGAAGCCCCCGCGGGTATCGGGAATGCAATCGGGCAGATCCTGGCCGGTCGCCATGTCGCGCAGGCGAATGGTGTACAGCTCTGAGCCCTTGTCGTCGACGGCGTAAGCCAATAGCCGCTGGTCGGGGCTGTGCTGATATCCGCCGAGGTCCCAGTACGGCTTGCCCTCCGCTTCGCGATTGCCGTCGATCAGCACTTGCTCGCTGCCGCCGGTGCGCGCGCAGCGGCTGACGAGGGGGTATTGCCCGCCGGCGACGAAGCTCGAGAAGTACGCAAAGGGCCCGTCGGGGGATGGCACCGAGCTGTCGTCCTCCTTGAGCCGCCCGCGCATTTCGCGGAACAACTCGTCCTGCAAGTCGCGGGTCTCGGACAATTGGGATTCACAGTATGCGTTTTCCGCCTCAAGGTAGGCCCGGATTTCCGAATCCAGCGCTGCCGGGTCGCGCATGACGTTCTGCCAGTTGTCCGCTTTCAGCCACGCGTAGTCATCCACGAGTTCGACGCCGTGCCAGGCGGAGACCTGGGGACGACGCGATGCGCGCGGTGGCTTTACGTAAGCGTGCCGATGGGCTGGGCCGTGCATGTAGGCTCTCCGGGTGGGTAGGGGGATCCGAACTGGATAATATGGGGCGGTGTCGCGCTGGTGGCAGCCATAGGGGGTTCTATTGCGGGAATGCCGCCGAATCAGAGGCCTCGACGCCGCCAATGTCAACTTGCAGCTCAGCCCTTGCCAGTTCGGGCAAGCAAAGCAACAACTGTATTGAAGGTTGTCGGAAGTTCTCCCGACGCAAATCTAGTTTGTGGGCAGAAGCTTCCGGCACAGATAATTCTTGAACGGCGCAATAACTTGGTTGTCACAGAAATGTGGGACAACGATTTTGCCCGAGGTTCACGCGAACATCGTTAAAAAATGCCGGCTAGTGTTATCGTTAGCCCTGTGCAGTGTACTGTGACCTTCTATTGTTGACTTTACTTGGAAGCAATGCCAAGTGATGGACGCCCAATGCAATTACCCGCTGCTTGGGCAGCAGCGGAAAAGTCTTACGATACTGAGAGATTGCGATTGTTGGCCAGAAGAAAGGTTAGCTCGGCAACTTGATCGCGCTCCGCTGGAGGTTGAATTGGAAGATTCTTCACAACCCGTACTTGTTGAGCTGACTGCCAAGATAGTATCGGCCTACGTCAGCAATAATTCGGTTATTGCCAGTGAGTTGCCTCACCTGATCAGCGAGACGCATGCCGCCCTCAGCCGGGCCAGTGGCGGCGCGCTTTCCGTCGAACGCGAAGAGCAAAAGCCCAAAGTGCCAGTCAAGAAGTCGGTGATGCCCGACTATCTGATCTGTCTGGAGGACGGGAAGAAGTTCAAGTCGCTCAAGCGTCACCTGCGCACGCATTACAACCTCTCACCGGAAGAATACCGTGAGAAGTGGGGGCTGCCGCACGATTATCCGATGGTGGCACCAAACTACGCGCGCGCCCGCTCCGACCTCGCCAAGAAGATGGGGCTCGGCACGCGCCGGGAACGATAAGCTACCTAGCTAGGCGCTCCGGGACCATTCGAGGCGGCCGTACAGGCGCAGATATATCTGCGTCTCGCTGCGATAGGCGTTGAGCAATCGTGCGTGGCGCGCCAGATCATAAGCCCAGTGCCCAGAGATTCCGCGCTGACGTTCTGTGCGCAGAGCCCGCCGCATCCTGGCGAGGAGCGCAGCGTGCTCGCCGGCTGTGCGCGTGACGAGTTCGCTCGGCCACATCGGTATCAACTTGGGTAGATCGCGCCGTCGCTCGTAGCGCATGCTCGTGGCGGCTTGGGCTGCGGGACCAATCGGGTTCGGTGGGATCATTCGGTGCCCTGCTTGCGGTAACGATCCACCAACTTTCGCACCGCGGCACCCTGCGGGGATTAGCTCCGCCGCCGGTCACTTATCCCCGCCGTTCACGCCAGCGCTAGCTTGCTCACCATCAGGTAGGCGCACCTGTGTATCGTTGGCAGGCGAACATCCGAGAGCATAGACATGGCGCTGCACATACACGCCCCACCCTCGCAAGCCAGTGCTTGTCAGCCACTAATGCAACCGAGAGAAGCCGCTCCACGCGTGGCGATCGAACATGCCGTAATGCAGGTCTTTGGCGTGGCAGGCGACGATCTGCGACGCGGAACACGCGGCCGTGCCAAGGTTGCGCTCGCGCGTCAGGTGGCGATGTACCTCGCGCACGTCGGGTGCGGACTGAGTCTCACCGCAACCGGTCATTTGTTCGGGCGCGATCGCACGACGGTCGCTCATGCCTGCGGCGTGATCGAGGACCGGCGCGACGATCCGGTCTTCGATCGTGCGCTCGACCTGCTGGAGTGGGCCATGCCGCTTCTCACGGCGCGATCTGCAACTTCATAAGCCAACCACTCCAGGCACCGAGAGGGAAGGTAATGACCAAACGCGTCAGTCCGCGCGGGGAACCGCGCACGCTTGCCGAAAGCAATCTGGATGAAAGCCCAATCGCCTGGCTGCGGCGTCGCAAGAACGGAAGTGGCGAGCCGATGATCTCCGAGGCGCAGTTCAACGCCGGGGAGCGGCTACGGGCAGACTTTCACTTCGCCATGATGACACCGCGCGTGACCATGAACTGGTCGGCGGCTGAGCCGGCGAGCCGCTCACGCCGATCTGGCGCCAAGTTGCGCACCGATATCCTCGACGGGCCGTCTGCTGCCGCCGAACGCGTGCGCAGCGCGCTTGCTGTCGTCGGCCCGGAGCTCTCCGGCGTGCTGATCGACGTTTGCTGTCACCTCAAGGGACTGGAGGTCGCCGAGCGCGCTGCAGGCTGGCCTCAACGCTCGGCGAAGATCGTGCTCCAGCTCGCACTGACACGACTGGCGCGCCACTATGGCTACGAAGCGGTTCCGCAAACGATGACCGGTCCGGCGCGCGTACGCCACTGGGGAGCGGCAGACTACCGCCCGCGCATCGAGGGTGGCCCGGATGACGCGCGCTAGCGGTTGTTCTCGGCGTGCATGGCTGCCGCATCGCTTCGCAGCCGCGTGACCATCGAGGCCAGACCGTTGGAGCGCTGCTGCGTCAGGTGCTCCTTCAACCCGAGCTCAGCAAATACCGGGTCGGGTTCTATGGCCAGGATGTCGTCGACCGGCTTGCCATCGTAGATCGCCCGCAGGATGGCGATCAGGCCGCGGACGATGTGAGCGTCGCTGTCGGCGAGAAAAGTGAATGTGCGGGCGCCGCCATCCTTTTTTGTTTCTGTAGCCAGCCAGACTTGGCTTGCGCAGCCGCGAACCTTGTTCGCTTCAGTACGCTGTGCTTCGGGCAGAGCCGGCAAAGTGCGGCCGAGCTCGATCACATAGCGATAGCGATCTTCCCAGTCATCGAGCAGGGCGAAGTCGGCGCGGATGTCATCGAGCGTCGGCAATGATCTCTCTTTTTGGCTTGAGCCACTCCCTGCACATAGGTTGACCAGGTGCCAACGCGCAAGGCCGGCGTTGGGCGCGCCGGCCTGCTTCTTGTCGCGGGTAGTGTCGAAACGGTCTATCAGACGCCGCTGCGCGCGGGACCACGCCAGGCGGGCTCGAGATCCTCGGGCCGCAGCGTGCCGATCGGCGTCATGTCGACGGTCGGCTCGATCAGGGAGCGCGGCTCCGATGAGCTTCCGGCCTGTTTGAGCGCAAGTTCGTACGCCATGGCTGCGCCGAACTTTGCCCTCTGAACAAATCCCGCCCATAGCACACCTGCCTGCTCGCAGGTTGCCCCGTTCCGATCGCAGAAGGTAGCCGTCCAATGTACTGCCGAAGCAGCCCGGTCATAGAGCGCAGCTTGCTGCTCTCGATCAGCCGGCAGAACGGCCACAACGACGGCGACTAGGACGCCAATTTTTAAAATGGACATGTTGGTCTCTCCAACCTGGTCCCCATTCCCTTCATCTTGAATATCAGACCGGTATCAACAAACTGCCTCTCACAAGCCGAAAAGTTGCATGGAGTTGGAAGCAAATTTTACACATTTGAGGCGCGCAGGCGCGCCGGAGGATGCGACCCTCCGGTTGGGCAAAGTCGTGAAAGTTAACGACGCGTTTACGAGCTCGCTCACATATTGGGGCAACGTTGAAGCAGCGCGTGAGGGGTGAGTAATGCTGCCGACTCGTATGGCCATGCCAATTCTGGCCTTCATGACACTGACCGCCGGCGTTGCCGGGAATGTCTTCCTGCTGCAGTCGGCAGGGTCTGCCGATGACACGGCCAGCACTCCGCAGGCATCCTGGAACCTTGCTGCCATCGGTGGCGGCGAGTTCGGCGATACGGGATCGATCGGTGCAGGAGGGTTCGAGCTCGCGGCGCTGGCGCCGCCCGACGCCCAAGATCACGCCAGTCCCGCCGAAGTTACGCGCGCCATTCAGCGCGAACTGCAAATTCGCGGTTACGAGACCGGCGAGAGTGACGGTGCTCTCGGGCTGATGACACGCGCGGCCATCATGGCGTTCGAGCACGACAACGGCCTGCCGGCGACTGGCCGTCCAAGCCAGGACCTGCTCAAGTCAATACTTCTCGGCGTCAACGGCAAAACGGCGGACAAAGGCCAGAAGCCCACGCGCGAGGCGCAGGACGTTATCCGCTCGGTCCAGCGCTCGCTCACCAGCCTGGGCTACGCGCCGGGCGAGACGAGTGGAATGATGACATCTCAAACCGAAAAGGCCATCCGCGCCTTCGAGGCTGACCAGGCGCTGCCCGAGAGCGGCCGCGTGTCCGGTCCCCTCGTTGCGCGCCTCGGCCGGCTTGCGGGCGCGTAAATTCCCGGGCGGCCGTGTCACCAGCGCTCGCTTGCAGTTGCGCTCTATCTATCTAGATTGCGCGCATGCGATTACGTGCCGACATCTGGGTGAAAGCTTATATCCGCCGCTGCAGCGTCGAGGGCGCTGCGGCGTTCGTCGTCCGCCACGGAGACGACATGGCGGGGGCTATCTTCATCAAGGTCGATAAGCTCGATGGGACATGCCTGGTGTTCGGCCCGGCCCCGGCTGGCTTCTCAGGCACAGAGATCGATCGGCAGTGGATGGCGCATCTTGCGATCGAAGGAACTGCCGTCGAAAAGGCCGACGCATTTCTCGCACGCGAGGCTGAGTTCGATTCCGACATGTGGATAATCGAGGTCGAAGACCGGCGTGGACGACACTTCCTCGCCGACAGTCTCGTCACAGTCGGCGCCTAAGTCTTCGCGGCAATTAAGGTTTTGGTAACATCCCCCGTCGCCAGCTTGTACACTATGATTCGAGCGGTTCGGGTTGCCGTCTATTGACGACCTGAGCGAATCGAGGGCCGCCATGTCATGGGGGAGCACATGGCAAAGATACTGAGCTTCCGTACCCCAGAGTTTCGCAGTGGCTACGAAGCACGCCAGTGCGCAGATCATTCAGCCGAGATCATTCTCTTTCCTGGCGTGCGTTATGAGCGCTGGGGCGATGATGTCGGCCAGCCGAAGCAAGGTGCGTCGCGCGAACAGCGCGCATCGCGCGACGTTCTCGAGTTGGCAGACTAGCTGTCGTTTCGCACCAGGGTTTCAGAACGAACGTGCTGTGCAGGTCGCGGCCTTGAGCACGTTCTCGACTTGGCGCTGATAAGAGAATCCCTTATCCGGCGCGCGCACGACTACGATGCCGCGTGCAGCGGCAATCGGCGTCGGGGGCTGTACGTTGCGCGCGATGCCGCGCGCTTCAGGCGTGATACCCAAAAACGCCTCTTCGGATGGGACCAGCGCCACCGTAATCGGTGTCGATCGTGAAGAGATCGACGCCGCCGCGTAGATGTTGTCGCCCTGCGGGGTCATGACGGTCAGTGCCCAACCCAGGTCGGGCGGAAGGGTAGCGTTGACGGTGACCGGACCGCCGGAAGTGTCGAAACGGCACATGGCATAGCGGGCGTCCGGTGACAGGTAAGGAAGCGGCTCGGCCCCGGGCGTCGATGCATTGAGGATCTGCATGCGATTGGTTGGCAACGCTGGCGCCAAGCGGCTGTAGGCGGAGGCGGCCGTCAGATACGGCGCCGCCAGCGTGGCGCAGATGTGCAGGATTCCGGCGGCAACCGGGGCTGCAAGAATGAGCTGCCAATTGAGGTTGCTAAGAAACTTCGGAAGCTTCATCGGCATTCGACCTTGCGTATTACAGGGAGTTCGCGCCGTTCTTCCGTCTTGCCGAGCATAGGTATCGTCGCGTCAAAGGTGGTGAACATCAATGCGAGGCGTCCGGCACCTCCCGTCGGCAGCCAGTTTCCCGGGCTGGCTTCGCGCGCCAGCGTGACCGCAAAAGTACCGTCGGGACGCAGGCCAATGGAGTCGCTGGTGAAGGCGTAGCGCTGCGCCGGGTTTGGAATGAGGTCACCGCGATCGTTGAATACCGTCAGGCTCCACCAGTGATCGCCGGGCTCGCGTCCTTCGACTACGTAATCGCAGGAGGAATGCAGCCGATTACCCTCGCTGTCGTTGTACGCGATGTAGGATAGCGCGATCTCCGTCGTCAGCTGCAGCGTGCCGAGGCGGGCGAAATGCGCGCGCGTGTAAGGGTCGGCGTCGGGGCGGCCGGCAGAGGTCCAGCCGACCCACGGCCCGCGCTGCTCGGTCGTAAGCGACGAGCCGACATCGATCATGTACCAGCTCGTGCCGAAGCCGAGGATCAGCACCGCTCCAAAGAACGTCGCCCAGTCTCCCAGAATGCTGAGCAGCGCGCCAAGGCGCTTCTGCAATCGGTGGAGGCCGAGGTGGATCGGCGTGAGGGCGCTATGGGACAGCACGGGCGGTGGTTCCATTCAGCTGCTGAGCAGCGCCGTACGTCGAGCGCCGTGGATCGTTCGGGTTAGGCACCACGCCGTCGGCACGCTTGCCGGGTGGCTGCCCAGGAGGCGGTTCCGGCAGGCCGGCCGCTTTGCGCATTGCCTCGGCGGTGCGTCGCAATGCTTCGCGCGTCTGGTCGGGCATCAGGCTGGATGTCCTCGCATCCGACGAGGATGCTACACTCTCCCCCGCGGGGCGAAGGGCGGCGATGCGCTGCTGCTCGGCGACCTGCACCGGATGAGGCTGCAGGCCGGGAATGGTGGGGATGTTCATGTCCGTATGAATGACGGACATGAAGGAGTTGAACACCGGCGCTGCGAACTGACCGCCGGTCGTGCCCGACATCGGCCGGTTGTCGTCGTTACCCATCCACACCGTGCCGACGTATTTGCCCGTCGCGCCGACGAACCACACGTCTTTCGGTCCGGTAGAGGTTCCCGTCTTGCCGATGACGTTGGTGAAGGGCAGGGCGGCGCGCTGCGCGGTGCCGTCGGTGACGACCTTCTGCATCATCCAGTTGATGCCTTCCGCCACCTTGCGCTCGATGACCTGGGGCGCCTCGGGCTCATCGCGGTCGCGGCTGTAGACGAGGTCGCCGCGCGAGGAGACGAGGTCGAGGATCGCATACGGCTTGGCGAGCTTGCCGCCGTTGGCCAGCGTCGCCACGCCGCCCGCGTGCTCGAGCGGGCTGATGCCATAGTCACCGAGGGCCATGGAGCAGGTCTTGCGGATTCCCGAAATGCCGACGCGACGCGTCAGCTCGATGACCTTGTCGCGCCCTACCGCGAACGAAAGTTCGGCCGCGACAGTGTTGAGCGAACGTGCCAGCGCCATCCATAGCGGCATGCGCCCGCCGCCGCCGTGGCTGCCGCCGTAGTTCTGAGGATGCCAGCGACCGCAGCTCCGTGAAGCATCGCGCACGCTGGTCGTCGGCGTGTAGCCGTTTTCGAGAGCGCTGGCGTAGACGTAGATCTTGAATGACGATCCCGGCTGACGGCGCGCGTGTGTCGCTCGGTTGAACTGGCTTTCGCCGTAGTCCGGACCGCCCGTGAGCGCTCGTACGGCACCGTCGTTTTCCAGCACCACGATGGCGCCGCTGGTGACGCGGTTGCCGCGATACTGGCGCAGCGCCTGGGTCAGAGCCTCGTCGGTCGCTTTTTGGATGTTGAGGTCGACGGTGGTGCGCGCGGTCAGCACGTATTGACCGCGTCCGGCCGCGATGCGCTGCACCTCCTCGAAGGCGTAGTCGAGGAACCAGTCGGGACTCGACGGGTTGCGGTTCTCGACGATCTTGGCTGGATGCGTGCGTGCCCAATGCACCTGGCCCGACGTATAGAAACCCGCCTCCACGAGGTTCGTGAGCACTTCGTTGGTGCGGCCGCGCGAGGCGGGCAGATTGATGTGGGGCGCATATTTGCTGGGCGCCTTGAAAAGCCCGGCGAGCATCGCGGATTCGGCGAGATTCACCTGCCGGACCGACTTGCCGAAGTAAAACTGTGAGGCGGCCTCGACGCCGAAGGCACCGCCGCCCATGTAGGCGCGATCGAAGTAGAATTTCAGAATCTCGCGCTTCGTGAAGCGGCTTTCCAGCAGCATCGACAGGAACGCTTCCTTGATCTTGCGATGTAGGGAGCGCTCGGACGAGAGGAAGAGGTTCTTGGCGACCTGCTGGGTGATCGACGAGCCGCCCTGCACGACCTCGTTGGCCTGCAGGTTGGTGGCAAGGGCACGCAGGGTGCCGAACACGTCGATGCCCCAGTGCTCGAAGAAGCGGCGGTCTTCCGTTGCCAGCGTCGCCTTGATGACGGAGTCGGGGATTTCGTCCAGCGGGACGGCATCGTTGTGCAGGATGCCGCGCTTGCCGATCTCGTTCCCGTTCGTGTCGAGGAACTTCACGGCATACTGGCCGGTGAGGAACTTGCCCTCGTTGAATTCCTCGAAGGCGGGGAGAGCGAGGGCGTACATGAGGACGAAGCCGCCGGCCCCGAGCGTCAGGGCCTCTGATGCTGCCTCGTTAGCCAAGCGTTTCCAGCCGCTGAGGCGGAAACGGGCGAAGAAACTGGTGCCTGCATTCCAGGCATCGCGAAACCAGGCCCAGGTTTCAGCAACAGTCGAATCCAGC
>JAESGM010000734.1_pt1 | contig 16396 bp, 15 predicted proteins | sample 9269721 | NCBI WGS metagenome assembly JAESGM01 (sample SAMN15720920, study PRJNA650825) | algae metagenome | isolation source: Komarekiella atlantica HA4396-MV6 and co-occurring heterotrophs from... | place: USA: Theobald House, Kauai, HI | collected 2009-07-29 | reverse complement strand
CTGGTCGACTTCCGCGGCTTCGACACGCTGGGCGAGATCACCGTGCTCTGCATCGTCGGCCTCGCTGTGTTCGCGCTGCTGCGCCGCTTCCGTCCGGCCCCGGAGAGCATCGATGTCCCCGAGCAGAAGCGTGTCCAGGAGGCATTCGACGATCAGCATCCCGATCGTCGCCCCGGCGAGACCATCGCCGACTACCTGCTGATCCCGTCCGTCATTATGCGCCTGCTGTTCCCGGTTATCGGCGCGCTCGGCATCTACCTGTTCCTGCGCGGGCACAATGCTCCCGGCGGCGGCTTCATTGCCGGCCTCACGCTCGCCATCGCCATCATCCTGCAATACATGGCCGGCGGTGCAGCTTGGGTCGAGGATCGCATCCGTGTCTTCCCCTTGCGCTGGATGGGCTTCGGCTTCGCAATCGCTCTCATAGCCGGCGGCAGCGCATGGCTGCTTGGCTATCCGTTTCTCACCTCCAAGATGACCGACCTGCATCTGCCCTTGATCGGTGACGTTCACCTGTCGACCGTCCTGCTCTTCGACCTCGGCGTCATGGCCATCGTGCTTGGCTCGACCGTGGTAGTCCTGATCGCGCTAGCCCACCAATCGATACGCACGCACCGCAAACCGAAACCAGCCGCGACAGAGGGAGCCGGGTAATGGAAGCTATTTTGGCCCTGAGCATCGGTGCTTTGGCGAGTTCGGGCGTTTGGCTGATGTTGCGCACACGCACGTATCAGGTGCTGATCGGTCTTTCGCTGCTGTCCTACGCGGTCAATCTCTTCATCTTTTCCATGGGCCGTGTGCGCACCGAGGCGCCACCGATCCTCAAGCCCGGCGTGCCCGAAACGCTCGCCAACTACACCGACCCGCTTCCCCAGGCCCTGGTGTTGACGGCTATCGTCATCACTTTCGCCATGACGGCGCTGTTTCTCGTCGTGCTCCTGGCTGCCCGCGGCCTGACCCGCAATGACCATGTCGACGGACGGGACCCCCGAGCGTGACCCTGAGCATCAACCACCTCGTCATTGCTCCTATTCTGCTGCCTCTCGCGGCGGCTGCAATCATGGTGTCCCTCAGCGAGCGGCAGCGCACGCTCAAAGCCGCCATCGGCGTCGCCTCCGCGCTCGCCACGCTGGTCATCGCCGTTGTGCTGCTCGACTTTGCCGCCTCAAAGCCGCCGAGCACTACAGCGGCGACAAGTGTCTATCTCCTAGCCAATTGGCCGGCGCCGTTCGGCATCGTGCTCGTCCTCGATCGCATGTCGGCGCTGATGCTGACGCTGGCCAGCATCGTGGTCCTTGCCGGTCTCGTATTCTCCGTAGCGCGCTGGCACAGCGTAGGCCCGCACTTTCACGCCCTGGTTCAGTTCCTGCTCGCCGGCCTGAACGGTGTGTTTCTCACCGGCGACCTGTTCAACCTTTTCGTATTCTTCGAGGTGATGCTCGCGGCCTCGTACGGCCTGGTGCTGCACGGCTCCGGCACTCCGCGAGTAAAGGCGGCGCTGCACTACATCGCCATAAACCTGGCCGCCTCGGCCTTGTTTCTCGTCGGCGTCAGCTTGATCTACGGGACGATCGGCACGCTCAACATGGCCGACCTTGCCGCGCGCATCGCCTTTCTCCCAGCAGCGGATCGCTATCTGCTCGAGGCCGGCGCCGCAATCCTCGGCGTCGCCTTTCTCATCAAAGCGGGAATGTGGCCGCTGTGCTTTTGGCTGCCGAACACGTACTCGGTTGTCGCTCCTCCTGTCGCGGCTCTTTTTTCGATCATGACCAAGGTAGGGATCTACGTGATCCTCCGCCTCTGGCTCATGGTGTTTGGCGTCGACGCTGGTGAATCGGAATACTTCGGTGGCGGCTGGCTGCTGGCCGGTGGTATCGCCACGGTCGCATTCGGCTGCATCGGCGTCCTTGCATCGCAGGATCTACCGCGCCTTACCTCCTACAGCGTCGTGATATCGTCAGGTACGCTGCTCGCTGCCATCGCCGTGGCCAACGTCGGCGTCACCAGCGGCGCGCTTTTCTATCTCGTCAGCTCGACACTGGCGGTCAGCGCCTGCTTTCTGCTTATCGAGCTCATCGAACGCAGCCGCCTGCCCGGCGCCGACGTCCTGGCCGTCACGCTCGAAGCTCTCGGCGATGAAGAACCCGAGGAAGACGGCGGCGACCCGATCGGCATCGCCATTCCCGCGACCATGGCCGTACTCGGCATCGGCTTTGCCGCGTGTACGTTGCTGCTTGCCGGCTTGCCACCACTTACCGGCTTCATAGCCAAGTTCCTCATGCTGCACGCGCTGTTTCTCCCTGGCGGGACTGCCGAAGGCGCTCCATCGGCTGCATTGAGCTGGACGTTGCTCGCCGTGCTCCTCGCATCGGGATTTGCCATCATGGTGGCAATGATGCGGGCAGGTATCCGTGTGTTCTGGATACCCATGGAAAGCGTCGTTCCCTCCGTCCGTTTCCTCGAAATCGTACCGATCGTTTTGCTGCTGTCGTTGTGTGCAGCGCTCACCGTCGGTGCGGGGCCGGTGACGCGCTATATGCAGGATACCGCAATCAGCCTGCACTCGCCCGACGTCTACGTGCGTGATGTGCTGTCGAAGCCGCGCCTATCGGACAAGCCCTCCGACACGAAGAGCGACGCAGAGCCTGCTCCGGATGCTGAGGTCGATAGGGAGGACGCACCATGACCTGGCTGCTGCCCTACCCGCTTCTGTCGGCGTTCCTGTTCGTCATGTGGCTGTTGCTCAATCAGTCCATCTCGCCGGGGCAGGTACTGCTCGGCTGTGTCATCGGCGTCGCCGGCGGCATGGCGATTTCGACACTGCAGGTCCCGACCGCCCGCGTGCGCCGCGTGCTTCCTATTTTTCGGTTCGCCTGCATCGTCCTGGTGGACATCGTCCGTTCCAATTTTGCGGTCGCCCGCATCGTCCTCGCACCGGGCCGCGCCGTGCAGTCGGGCTTCATGACGGTCAAACTCGACCTGCGCAACGAATATGCCCTCGCGATTCTCGCCTGCGCGCTCACCTCGACACCGGGCACGGTATGGATGAACTTCGATCGAAACGACGGCACCCTGCTCCTGCACGTGCTCGACCTTGTCGACGAGCAAGCCTGGATCGACCTCATCAAGAACCGCTACGAGCGGCTGCTGATGGAGATATTCGAATGAGCGCACACGAATTCCTGACGTGGTCCGTCAGCATCGCCGAGTTCATCGTGGTGCTCGCCATGGCCTGCGCCGCCTATCGTATGCTGCGAGGCCCGCGCGCCCAGGATCGCGTACTCGCGCTCGACGCTTTCTATATCGCCGGCATGATCCTCATACTCATCTTCGGCATCGAGACCGGCGACACGGTGTACTTCGAGGCCGCGCTGGTCATTTCCGTGCTCGGCTTCGTGACCACGGCTGCGCTCGCCAAGTTTCTCATGCGCGGGGAGACGATCGAATGATGGTGGTGCCGGCCGATATGCCCGTATGGGTGGCGATCGTTGTCGCGGTGCTCGTTCTGCTGGGCGCCGTTTTGACGCTCATCGGGACACTCGGACTTCTACGCTTGCGCACGTTCTATGACCGGGTCCACCCTCCGACACTCGGCACGACCCTCGGTGTCGGCTGCGTATTGCTCGCTTCGATGCTCTATTTCACGGTGCTGCAGTCGCGTCCCGTCGTGCACGAGGTGCTAATCGCGATCTTCGTCACAATCACGACGCCCGTCGCACTCATGCTGCTCGTCAACGCCGCCCTGCGGCGCGATTGGGACGATGGCGAGCCAAACGTCCCAAAGGCTCCCCATCTTCCGAGCGCCAAGGCAGACCCGGACAAAGCCTAACCATCACCATCGCCACGATCCGTCCGGCCTTATCGGCCCTTCTCCTGCGCCCGGCGCAAGGCCGCGGCCAGCGCACCTTCAGCTGGCGCTGATGGCGCCTGCTGACGCGGAGCGGCGTTGAAGCGTGGCTGCGAGGGGGGCGGCGAACTTCGGCTCGCCCCCGCTTCGATGACGCCGGATTTCATGGTCAGCGCGATGCGCTTGCGGCCTACATCGACCTCCTTGACGCGCACCTTGACGACGTCTCCCGCTTTCACCACCTCGCGCGGATCTTTGACGAAACGATCGGCGAGCTCCGAAATATGCACCAGCCCATCCTGGTGGACACCGATGTCGACGAACGCGCCAAAGGCCGCGACGTTGGTCACCACGCCTTCAAGCTGCATGCCCGGGCGCAGGTCGCCGATAGTATCGACGCCTTCTTGGAACGATGCTGTCTTGAACTCGGGCCGCGGGTCACGGCCCGGCTTCTCCAACTCGGCGAGAATGTCCGTCACCGTCGGGATACCGAATTCCGCATCGGCGAATTGCGCCGGCTGCACCGACTTGAGGAACGCCCTATCGCCGATCATCGACTTCAAAGGTCGCTTGGTCGCCTCGGCAATTTTCTCGACGACCGCATAGGCTTCCGGATGGACCGCCGAGCCATCGAGCGGATTCTTGCCGTTCATGATCCGCAGGAAGCCCGCGGCCTGTTCGAACGCCTTGGCTCCGAGGCGTGGCACTTTCTTCAAGCCTGTGCGGGCAGCGAACGCGCCATTCTCATCGCGGAAGGCGACGATATTCGACGCGAGCGTCTGGTTGAGGCCGGACACGCGCGCCAGAAGCGGTGCTGATGCCGTGTTCACGTCGACACCGACAGAGTTCACGCAATCTTCGATGACCGCATCGAGCGAACGCGCCAGACCTCCCTGATCGACATCGTGCTGGTATTGACCGACGCCGATGGCCTTCGGCTCGATCTTCACCAGCTCCGCCAGCGGATCCTGCAGGCGCCGCGCGATCGAGACGGCGCCGCGCAAGCTCACGTCGAGGTCTGGAAACTCCTTGGCCGCCAATTCCGACGCGGAATATACGGACGCGCCGGCTTCCGAAACCATCGCCTTTGTCAGCTTCAGCTCCGGCATCTTCGCCATAAGTTCGGCAACGAGCTTGTCGGTCTCGCGGCTGCCCGTGCCGTTGCCGACGCTGACGATCTCGACCTTGTGCTTCCTGCACAAGCCAGCGAGTGTCGCCAGCGCGCCCTGCCAATCGCGGCGCGGCTCGTGCGGGTAAATGGTCGTCGTGTCTACCACCTTGCCCGTTGCATCGACGACGGCGACTTTAACGCCGGTGCGGATTCCTGGATCCAAACCCATGGTCGTGCGCGGGCCGGCCGGTGCGGCCAGCAAGAGGTCCTTGAGGTTGCGCGAGAACACTCCGATCGCCTCAGCGTCGGCGCGTTCCTTCATGCGCACGAGAAGCCCGGTTTGCAGCGATCCGGAGAGCTTGTCCGACCACGCACGATGCACGGTTTCTCCCAGCCAGGCATCCGCAGGGCGGCCCCGGTCGGCGATTCCGAAAGCCGTCTTGATGCGTCCCTCGGCGGGATGCGGCTTCCCCTTCTCGTGGGCAATGTCCAGATCGAGGGCTAGAACTCCCTCGTTCAGTCCGCGCAGCATGGCCAGGGCGCGGTGCGAAGGGATATCCTTGATGCGTTGCCCGAACTCGAAGTAGTCGGAAAACTTCGCACCTTCCTCACTCTTGCCTTTGCGCACAGACGACTTCAGCTCGCCGTCGCTCCACAGCCATTCACGCAGCGAGCCAACCAAATTCGGCGTTTCCGCGATGCGCTCGATGAGGATGTGGCGGGCCCCCTCCAGCGCAGCCTTGACATCTTCGACACCCTTGCCGGCATCGACGAATTTCGCCGCCTCGATCTCCGGATCGAGGTTCGGATTGCTCAGGAGCCTGTCGCTGAGGGGCTCAAGACCGGCTTCGCGCGCGACCTGTGCTTTCGTCCGCCGCTTCGGCTTGAACGGAGCGTAGAGATCCTCGAGCTCGATCTTGGTCGCTACAGCATTGATCGAGCGCGCGAGTTCGGGCGTCAGTTTGCCGGCTGCATCGATCGTCTTGAGGACCGTCGCGCGCCGATCCTCGAGCTCGCGCAAGTAGCCAAGACGCTCCTCCAGCTTGCGCAACTGCGTATCGTCCAGACCGCCGGTCTTCTCCTTGCGGTAGCGGGCGATGAAGGGAACGGTGGCGCCCTCGCCCAGCAGTTCCACGGCCGCGGCGACCTGGCCGACGCCGACGCTCAGCTCGGTCGCGATGGTTTGATTGATCTTATCCATGCGTCGCTCCTTGGCTCAGCGCCACATGCAACGACCGAATGTGCCGGTCAAGGCCGCCGAGTGACCGGAAGGCTCCTGCTTGTCGATTAGTCCGGCGCCGGCAAGGTAAGCCGCGGGCCGCGCGAACTATTTTGCACCGGCCGCGGTACATTTGCGCCGTCTCATCGAAAAAATGAACGAAACCGCAAGAGTATGCGGACAAGGGGGCAAAGTTTCGCTGCGCGATGGCTGGCACTGTCTTTCCGACAACTGATTTCCATCGGAGAGTGATCGGAGCAGTCATGAAAATCGTCATCATTGGAGGCACCGGCCTCATCGGAACGAAGCTCACTGCATTGCTGCGGGCCGATGGGCACGAGGTCTCGCCGGCCTCTCCGAATACCGGCGTCAATACGATCACAGGCGAGGGGCTCGCCGACGCCTTCTCCGGGGCCGACGTGGTCGTCGACGTAGCGAATTCCCCCTCGTTCGAGGACGAGGCAGTGCTCGACTTCTTCAAGACATCGGGCCGCAATTTGCTCGCCGCAGAAGCCGCCGCGGGCATCAAGCATCACGTCGCCCTCTCCGTCGTCGGCGCTGATCGCTTGCCCGATAGCGGCTACATGCGTGCCAAAGCGGCCCAAGAAAAGCTGATAAGGGAGTCTGGCATTCCCTATACGATCCTGCGCTCGACGCAGTTCTTCGAGTTCGTGGGCCCTATCGTGCAGTCCGCCATCAATGGCGAAGAAGTGCGTTTGTCGCCTGCACTGCTGCAACCGATCGCCTCCGACGACGTCGCTGCTGCACTGGCCGATGTTGCCACCGCGCCACCCGCCAACGGGATCGTCGAGGTAGCAGGGCCGGAGAAAATCCCGCTCGACGTGCTCGGCCGCCAGCACCTCGCGACCCGCGGCGAAAAACTCAACGTCATTGCCGACGTGCACGCGCTCTATTTCGGCACCAGGCTCGATGACCGGTCGCTTACCCCGGATGGCATCCCGCGCCTCGGTGCCATCCGTTACGCGGACTGGCTCGGCAAAGTCGCGGCTCAGGCCCGATAGAAGCCAACCCGGAGGATCCCGTCATGCTGAAAGCACTCTGTATCGGCGTCGCCGTCGGGCTTGGCATCGCCGCCATCGCCAACGGCTTCTACATGCTGGCCGCGCCGGAAAGCTGGTACTTTGCGGTACCTGGCGTGACCACCACCGGGCCATTCAATCAGCATTTCGTCCGCGATATCGGGCTCATCTTTCTGTTTCTCGGCGGCTCGTTTCTGCTCGGCGCCGCCCGCCCGGAGCTGCGCATTCCTTTCTGGGGCGCTGCCTCCATCTGGCTGACCGGTCACGCCCTGTTCCACTTCTGGGAAGTGGCAGTCGGCATCTGCGGGCCGTCGGCGCTCGCGCGTGACTTTACCGCCGTGACGCTGCCTGCAATCATCGGCCTCGGCATCACGGCTTGGGCGATTGGTCAATCGCGTCCGGCCCGATTTGGTCCGGCCCAGCGCCTGGCATGAGGCACGGCCCCACCAGTCATATCACGCCGGTCGCTTTCATCGCTGCAATCGCATCCGGTGACAGGCTCAACTCGTCCATCAAAACTTCGTCGGTGTGCTCTCCCAATGTCGGCGGCGCGCGTCTGGAGCCCGCCTCGAATCCGCGAAATCGCAGCGGGCTGGCGACGCTCGGCACCGTCCCCGCAAGCCTGTGTACCAAGTCGAGCCGCATTCCGCGGGCCTGGACCTGCGGGTCAGCGAAGACGTCGGCAATCGAGTTGACAGGGCCACAAGGAACACCGGCCTCGCCCAATATCTCGATCCAGTCCCCTGTCGACCGAGATTGGAGGATGGCGCGCACCTGGGGGAGCAGTTCGGCCCTGTTGGCAACGCGCAGCGGATTGGTGGCGTAGTCGGGGTGCTCGGCGAGATCGGCTCGCCCCGCAAGCCGGCAAAAGGTTCTGAACTGGGCGTCGTTGCCGATGGCGAGGACCAAGAACCCATCAGCAGTGGCAAACGCCTCGTACGGTACGATGCTCGGATGAGCGTTTCCCGAACGAACCGGCTGCTCGCCGCTGGTGAGGAAGCTCATCGCCTGATTGGCCAGCGACGCTACCTGAACGTCGAGCAGCGACATATCGATGTGATCGCCTTTGCCCGTTGTGTCGCGCTGTCTCAGCGCGGCCAATATCGCGGTGCTCGCATAAAGGCCGGTGAGGATGTCGGCGATGGGGAGTCCGACTTTCAGCGGCTCCGAGCCGGGTTTCCCCTCTGGCTCCCCGTTGATGCTCATAAGGCCACTGAGAGCCTGGATCATGAAGTCGTATCCGGGACGCTGGCTATAGGGACCGGTCTGCCCGAAGCCAGTGATCGAACAATAAATCAGTCCCGGGTTCGCCTGCGCGAGTGCCTCATAGTCGAGCTTGAGCTTGGCGAGGCTCCCGACCTTGAAGTTTTCGACCAGGACGTCGGCTTTGCGGGCCAGCGCGCGAACGAGGTCGCGTCCTTCGCGATGCGAAAGGTCGATCGCAACGGACTTTTTCCCGCGGTTCGCGCAGAGAAAATATGCCGACTCCGTCGTTGACCTGCCAGATTGGTCGCTGGCGAACGGCGGGCCCCAGCTACGCGTATCGTCGCCCGAACCTGGACGTTCGATCTTGATGACCTCGGCGCCCAGGTCGGCCAGGATCTGCGTGCACCATGGGCCAGCGAGAACGCGCGAAAGATCGAGGACGCGGATGCCGGCTAGTGGTGAGCCCATGAGTTCGGTTCCGCTTGCGTTAGGAACGGCGGGGCGCGCTGGAGCCGATCCCTACGCGGGATGGACCTCGCACGCGATCGAGGCGAGGAACGCGTGGTATGCATCGGGCAAGCCCTCGCGCAATTCGATGCGCGGTTGCCACCCGAGGCCGCGCAGGCGTTCGCCGGACATGAGCTTGCGCGGCGTTCCGTCGGGTTTCGTGAGGTCGTGCTCGATCTCGCCCTCGAACCCTACTGCCGCGCATACGGCGCTGGCGACTTCCTTGATCGTCAGGTCTTTGCCCGACCCGATATTGATGTGACCGGCCTCTGAATACTGACGCATGATGAGGACGAGCGCATCGGCGCAGTCATCGACATGCAGGAACTCCCGGCGCGGCGTCCCCGTACCCCAAATCACAATGCGGTTGCTTCCACGCGCTTTTGCCTCGTGAGCCTTGCGGATCAATGCCGGAATGACATGGCTCGAGGCTGCATCGTAATTGTCGCCGGGGCCGTAAAGATTGGTCGGCATTGCCGATATGAAGTCGCAGCCATATTGCCGACGGTAGGCCTGACACAGCTTGATGCCGGCAATTTTGGCAATCGCGTACCATTCGTTCGTCGGCTCCAGCGGCCCGGTGAGCAGCGCTTCTTCAGTAATCGGCTGCGGGGCCATCCGCGGGTAGATGCACGAAGAACCGAGGAACAGTAGTTTCTCGACCCCGCACCTGTACGCCGCCTCGACGATGTTCGCCTCGATCATCAGGTTGTCGTAGATGAACTCGGCCGGCAGCGTATCGTTGGCGAGAATGCCGCCGACTTTCGCTGCAGCGACGAACACCGCCTGCGGACGATTTTCTTTCATCCAGCGCTCGACGTCAGCCTGCCGGCGCAAATCGAACTCGCCGCGGTCTGCCGTGAGAATGTCGCAGCCTTCGTTCGCGAGCCGCCGTATGAGAGCGGCTCCTACCATTCCACGATGGCCGGCGACCCAAACACGCTTGCCCCGCAAGTCGTAAGGGACCAGGAATGCGGGCTGCCTGTCATCTTTCATGAGCTAGTTCCAGCCGGGCACGGATACGCGCACCCCGAGATATGGCTTGCTGAAGAATTCCGCGCCACTGCGCCTACGATCCCCGCGCCTTGAGCCGAGCGTTCCCGAGTTGTCCTGGTCGCCCCAGCGTTCATTCGATAAAGAAGCCGATGAAAAGGTCAACCGCTGGCACGCACTCCTGCACATATCGCCGCGCACCGCACTCCAGCACCACAATCTCGTGCAGGCATGGGCCTCCGATCCATCCGGCCGACAGAAGCCTGACCTGCGAGCCAATTCCCTCGGAGCGGGACTTACCGCTCAGAAGACGTGTGGAAAACCGGGATTGGCATTGGCTACCCGATCTATGGCAAAGATGCGCTGAGACATCCGTGGTGACGCCATGCTGACTTCGAGCCAAACCATCAAGCGCATTCTGGTCGTCATGACCGAGGATTGGTTTGCTCTTTCACATTTCCGCCCGCTCTTGAAGGAGCTTACCGAGCGGGCGCCGGACGTCGTCCTCGCCGCACGGTCGTCCGGCCGGCTGCACGAACTCGCAGACCTCGGCATCAGAACCATCGACTTCAGGACCAGGCGCGGCTCTCTCAACCCGCTTGATCTGATCGGCACCGCACGAAAGCTCGCACGTCTCATCGATGCCGAGCGCCCTGACGTGGTGCACGCCATATCCCTGCAGCCGATCCTGCTGGCAAGCATCGCCACGAAGATCGCGAAGCACAAGCCTAAGGCCGGCGTTCTGCACATCACGGGCATGGGCTATCTGGCGGCATCCAAGTCGCCCAAGGCCGCGCTGCTGCGTGCGTTGACTTTTGGAACCATCAGTCGGAGCCAATCGCGCCGCGTACCGGTCTGGCTGCTAGCCGAGAATACGCACGACATCGACTTTCTCCTGTCTTACGGCCTGGGCGATGCAGCACGCGTGGCCATCAGCCCCGGCGCCGGCATAGACGTCGACGAATTTCGGGCGCTCCCTGCTCCTGAGAACTCCGTTCCGCAGATTGCATATGTCGGCCGGCTGGTGCGTTCCAAGGGCATCCAGACCCTCGTCGAGGCACATCAGATCCTGACGTCGCGGGGCGTTGCGGCAAAGCTTGTCATCTGCGGCAATCCTGATCCGGCCAACCCGGACACGATCACCGAAGCGACTCTGGATGAATGGCGTCGCCGCCCACACGTAGATTGCCCCGGGCATATCTCCGACGTGCGCAAGGTGTGGGAGGCGTCAGACATCGCCGCGGTGCCGACCCTCGGCGGTGAGGGCATACCTCGCGCGCTCCTCGAAGCCGCCGCGTGTGCGCGGCCCATCGTAGCCAGCAACGTCCCCGGGTGTCGCGATTTCGTGCGGCCGGGCATCGAGGGAGCACTGGTGCCGCCGGGCGATGCGTTATGCTTGGCCGCAGAGCTGGAAACGCTCGTTCGTGATCCTCTCAAGCGGGAAGCCCAAGGGACAGCGGCGCGGCAACGGCTGGTCGCAGGATACTCGACGAAATGCGTCAGTGCAGCCTTGCGTCAGCTCTACGCCGATATCGCGGCATCTGATCTCGACGGCTCGTCCTCATAGCGGGATTTTGCCGCGCCCTCTGACCGACGACAAAAATCTGACGTCGTTAGTAAGAAAATACGGGCGGTCAAACGTTTCGGCCGGTACAAGCCTGTCGCTGAGGCGCTTCGCTCAGTGGACTTCTGGCGGCTTAGAGCCGAAGGCCAAAGTAAAGGGACAATGAATGGACATCGAGGGTGGAGATCGCCCCTCTGAAAATGCTGACAACGTGGCGACAGGCGGACGCTGGCACCGGCTGCGCGCCGCCTCCCAGGCGGCCCACGCACGGCTCGACCGGCTGATCATGGCGGCAAAGCCGTTCGCCAGCCGCGACGCCTACGGCCGCTTCCTGTACGTCCAACACGCATTCCATTCCGACATCGACAGGCTTTACGACAACCCCCAGCTCGCCGCGTTAATCCCCCACCTCGAGCGCCGCCGGAGGCTGCCGCTGATCGCTCGTGATCTCGCCGATCTCGGCCTGCCTATTAGGAACCGCACACCCGTGAGGGACTTCCAGACGAGCATCGATCGGGCCAACGCTTTGGGGTGGCTCTACGTGGCGGAAGGTTCCAATCTCGGCGCTGCGTTTTTGCTCAAAGAAGCTGCCCGCCTTGGACTATCGGAGGACTTTGGCGCTCGCCACCTTGCGGCCGCCCCGGAAGGCAGGGGACTTTCCTGGCGCAACTTCACCGCCGCACTCGATGGTGTCGATTTATCCTGCGCCGAAGATGCCCGCGTGGATGCTGGCGCCAATGCCGCGTTCTCCCGCGTCCGCGAACTCGCCGAGATCCTCTTGACGGACGCCCAAGCCGCTAACGCGTGAAGGCGCGCGCTGCAGCGCGACCCCGTGCATTCTCCGACTTCCGCGCCATGGTTAATGCCGGCGACCCTCGCAGTTTTTTCGCGAACACAGTCCCGCCAACAATCTGTTAGAGCGTCCCGCGATCCGCGGTGGCGCCTCATGACCGACAAGCAAAAAAAACCGAGAGAGCGTCTCAACTTCTGCGTCCTGCATAATCCCGCCGCCGGCCGCGATGGGGTTGGCTTGGTCGAGGCTGTCATCAAGTCGCTTCGCGCCCGCGGCGCCGCCGTAACAAGCCTGGCAATAGACCAATATCGCCCACTCGATGCCGACGCCGCCGAACGACAGTTCGATGCCCTCATCGTGTCCGGCGGTGATGGCACCGTTCGCTCGATTGCAGCGGAACACACCCTCCCAATTCCTGTGGGCATCATACCGAACGGAACCGCAAACGTTCTCGCCGCGGAGCTAGCGCTCCCGGCGCGGCCCAGCGATCTAGCCGATGTATTCATGCGCGGTCCTACCCGCCTCGTGCGCGGCGGAGCGGTTGGAGAAATGCGCTTTCTCCTCATGTTCGGCGCCGGATTCGATGGCGAAGTGGTGAGGCGTGTCGCCCGGCCGGCGGTGCGAGCCTTTGGCAAACTCGCTTATACCGGACCAATCCTACGCACGCTCATTCAGAAGCCGAAGCAGTTCCAGATCGATACGGACGGCGCCGTTTCGGCCGCATCCTGGTTACTCGTGACCAATGCCAGTTTATACGCCGGTCGTTTTCGTCTCACCGACCAGACGAGCGTTGACCGGCCCGATTTTATCGCGGTGATCTCGCGCGCAACCAAAAGACGCGAACGCTTCTGTGAACTGGCGCGACTGGTATTCGGCCGTCTTGCGCAATCCTCCACGATCGAGACCTGCCCCATCCAGCAAGCGGCCGTCTTGACGTCGGGGGTCGCGATGCAAATCGATGGAGAGCCTGTTCCATCTGGCAGCTACCGCATCCGCGCGGTATCGCGTGGCACCGAGCTGATTGCCGGAATGCGTCAGGAGTGAAGCATGTTGAAGCGACTGGTTACCAGATCCTGGTCGAGCAGCGAGATGATCGTCGCGGTTGCCGTCTTCGTCGCGCTGTTTGGGAACGGCAGCTTCTTTGCGTCTGCCGCCCGTGTCTTCGGAACGTCCGCTCTCGATCTCGTCTACCTGCTCACGCTATTCCTGCAGATCACCGCACTCCTCATCCTCGTGCTCTCTGCCCTTTGTCATCGGCTGCTGGTGAAGCCGGTGCTCATCGCATTCCTCGCCCTGAGTTCCGTACTTGCGTATTTAGCCGCCGAGTACGGCACCATCTTCGACCAACAGATGATCAGCAATGCGCTGCAGACCGACAGCGCCGAGGCCACTGATTTGTTGAGCGCGGAACTCGCTGCTTACCTGTTCTTCCTGGGACTAATACCTTCTCTCGCCGTCTGGCGGGCGAGACTGACGCATCCCGACTGGCGGAAGGAAACAATCTCTCGATTGAGGCTCGCCGGCGCTGCAGTCGCAACCTTGTTGCTCGCGTTTCTGCCCTTCAGCGCGCACAACGCATCGCTGGTACGCGAGCACCGGGAGGTCACCAGCAAGGTCGTTCCTGCGTACGCCCTTCTGTCGGCGTTCCGCCTCGCTTCGCGTTCGGTGAGGTTGCGGGAAGCTGAACACGTGGCCGTTGGCGCCGACGCCAAACTCGAACCGGAGGACAGGCACCGGGAGCTGATAATCATGGTCGTCGGTGAGACCGTGCGTTCAGACCATTGGGGTCTTAACGGCTACGCTCGCGACACAACACCCCAACTGCGGCGGCTTGGCGTACTCAACTTCCCCGAATTCTGGTCCTGCGGGACGTCAACTGCCATGTCGGTTCCCTGCATGTTTTCCAATCTCGGCAGAGCGCAATTCAACCAGAGCGACGTGGCGCGGCGGGACAACGCCCTCGACGTCCTGGCCCGCGCCGGTGTCAGCGTCCTTTGGCGCGACAACAACTCCAGCTCCAAAGGCGTTGCCGATCGGGTCACCTACCAGGACTTCAAGACACCCGAGCTGAACCCCCGGTGCGAAGATGGCGAGTGCCGCGATGAAGGCATGCTGCACGGGCTCCAGGAGTATATCGAGGCGCAGAAAGGAGACATCCTGATCGTCCTGCACCAGATGGGCAATCACGGACCTGCGTATTACAAGCGCTACCCGAAGTCCTTTGAGCGCTTCACGCCTGTCTGCCGTACCAACGATCTCGGCTCATGCAGCTCCGAAGAATTGAATAACGCCTACGATAATGCCGTCCTCTACACTGACGACTTCCTCGCCAAGGTCATTGCACTGCTGAAGAACAACGACGGCAATTTCGAAACTGCCATGTTCTACGTGAGCGACCACGGCGAGTCGTTGGGGGAGTGGGGCATGTACCTGCACGGTGCGCCGTACATGATCGCTCCTGATTATCAGAAGCACGTTCCCGCGGTGATTTGGCTCGGTTCGGCCATAGAACACGACGTCGACATGGCGTCGATGGAAGAACGCAGGCAGCGCCGCTGGTCGCACGACAACGTGTTCTCGACGCTACTTGGCTTTTTCGAGGCCAGCTCGCAGTCCTATGTGAGTGAAATGGACATCATCAAGCGCAATGCGACCGAGGTCGCCCGGCATTAAGCCCCACTGCCAGACGTTCATGCGGGCGATGAACGGCCACCCGCCGCATACGTATCGACCTCGCCGTCCGAAACCGCCTCCTCGATATTCGACGTATCGACACGCCGCTCCAACCCTGTGGCCAGAGCCTCGCGGTCCAGTTCTCCCTCCCACGCGGCGACAACGATGGTGGCGACTCCGTTCCCGACGAAGTTGGTCAGGGCGCGGCATTCGCTCATGAACTTGTCGATACCGAGAAGGATCGCCATGCCGGGAACCAACGCCGGGCTGACCACCGCCAACGTCGCCGCGAGCGTCACGAACCCAGCTCCTGTCACCCCGCTCGCCCCCTTCGACGTAAGCATGGCGACGCCCAGGATCATGAACTGATCGTGCCACGACAGATCCACACCGAGGGCTTGAGCGATGAACAGCGTAGCCAGCGTCAGGTAGATGTTGGTGCCGTCGAGGTTGAACGAATACCCGGTGGGCACCACCAGACCGACGACAGACTTGGAGCACCCGAGCCGTTCCAGCTTTTCCATGAGCTGGGGAAGCGCGCTCTCAGACGAAGACGTTCCGAGCACCAACAGTATCTCGTCCTTGATGTAGGCAAGGAACCGGAAGATCGAAAAACCTGCTATCCGGGCGATCAAGCCGAGCACCACGAAAATGAACAAGGCAGCCGTGATATAGAAAGTCGCAATCAGGCCGGCCAAGTTACCCAGTGCCGAGGGACCGTACTTGCCGATCGTATACGCCATGGCGCCGAACGCACCCGCGGGCGCCGCCTTCATGATCACGGCTATCACGCCGAAGAACGCGTGCCCCATATCGTCAACGACGGCACGCACTGTGCGGCCTCGCTCGCCGAGCACCATGAGCGCGAAGCCGAACAGGATAGCGATCAGCAACACCTGCAGGATGTCGCCGTTGGCGAACGCTCCGACGAAGCTGTCGGGAATGATGTGCATAGCGAAGTCGACAGTGGATTGCTTTTCGGCGCGGCTGGCATAGTCGGCGACCGCCGCAGCATCTCCGCTCATGCCGGTGAACCCTTCGCCCGGCCGTGCGAAATTTCCGACAAGAAGGCCGATGGCGAGCGCGACAGTCGAGACGACCTCGAAATAGATCAGCGCCTTCACACCGACCCTGCCGACCTTGCTCGCGTCCTCGATGTGCGAGATGCCCGAGACCACCGTGCAGAAGATGATCGGCGCGATGGCCATCTTGATCAGTTTGATGAAGCCCTCGCCGAGGGCTTTCATCCACGGGCTTTCGGCGATCTCAGGGGCCAGCCAGCCGAGCAGAAACCCAGCCACGATCGCGACCAGAACCTGGACGTAAAGCTGTGCGTAGAAGGGCTTGCGCCTCGCCACGTCGACGCCCACGGCTTGCATTTTTTTCCCCTCACGGCCTGCAGCGATCTAAATGGCGCTTTTGCAGCGCTGCAATTGTGGAAAC
>JAESGM010000733.1_pt1 | contig 16448 bp, 13 predicted proteins | sample 9269721 | NCBI WGS metagenome assembly JAESGM01 (sample SAMN15720920, study PRJNA650825) | algae metagenome | isolation source: Komarekiella atlantica HA4396-MV6 and co-occurring heterotrophs from... | place: USA: Theobald House, Kauai, HI | collected 2009-07-29 | reverse complement strand
TCGATGTGACTGTCGGTAGAAGTTTCGGTGCGCTCTTTATCGCCGCGCATGAAACGAACACGCGGTTTCGCGGCGATCGCGGCAAGCGTCTGGCCGGCGCTGCCCAGTGCAGCTTCAAGGACGGGAAGCCCTTGGCGCGCCAAATCGGTACGCGCAAGTAGGCTATGTGCATCGATATGAAAAGCCATGTCGTGCACGAGGGCGGATGTGATATGCGGGTTCACCGCACGCACATAAGCTAGGCTCGCCTCCTCACGGCACAGCACAGTGACGCGTCTATGCAATCGCCGAATGAGGCCGCGGTGGCCACGAATCGTGTGGGGCAAGATAACAATGCGGGCAGCGCGTGGCAGGAACCGCTCTAGTGCATCGCTGATGTCTCGGTAGAGTGGAACCATGTTCCCGCCGCCACCCAGAAACACGGTTGCGCGACTGACATCGGAATTCTCGTCGATTATGGAGCAACTGATGCCCGCCCGCCCGAGTGCGGTAACCGTTCCCGTCAAGATCAGACAGTCACCGGCATTGCCGGGATTTGGGAAGAGCAAAATTCTCTGGCCGCGGAACTCCTCAAGCTTTTGGTCGATGCTGTAGCGCACGTGCATCAACGGGTTGGTTGCGGTCACGACCGATCCCCGCGCAAGGCTGTAAGGGTGCCGACGCTGGGGCGCCAGTTCGGCTTAGTCTCAATGCTTTTAGATTTTCTGGCGGTCCGCTCAGCGCAGGTCAAAACCTGCTCGTAACGGATTTTGGTCATGCCGTTGAGCCCCAGCTGCTGATAGACGCGATAAATTTCCCGCGTGAAATCGCCGAGCTGGGCGAGCGGCCGGTAGAGCTCGCGCACAATTCGCGGCATGCGCCGCCAATAGCTGCAGACCAAGTCGCGATCGATCTGGATCAGGCTTGGGAAACGATCGCTTTGCTTTGCTACCGCGGGCGATACGCTCAATATCAATGGCCCGTTTCGCCTATCGGCAAAAAGGGCTCGGTCGAACGGTCTGGTAATTGTATCTAGATCCGTCATTGCTTGGATGGCGGCTTTCGTAACGAAATAGGCTCCCGTCTCGATATGCGCCTGCGGCGAATAGATTGTGCGGTGGTCGCCAATGCGATCGACGACGACACCAATGCGCCGTTTCCGCCAGGGCTCGAGCTTGGCTACGATAGTAGATGTGCGATGTTGCGCCAGGCTGCGCAGGGCGCGAGGGAAGTCTCTGCTGAGCTCCACGTCATCCTCGAGCACGCAAGCAGCATCTAAATTGGCGCGCTGCACCGCGCGAAATACCTTTAGGTGGCTTAGGTAGCAGCCCATTTCACGCAGGCCCAGCGGCCGTTCTGCTGGCTCTCCTAGGGTCAGCCCGGCCCGGGCAATCTCCATCGCGATGTCATCGTGGTCGCCATCGATGGCACGGATGCGAGTGAACTCAAGCCCGAGCGCCGTCAGTTGGCGCTCCATCCAGCGCATGCGGGATGGGCTGCGATCAAGGTTGACGACAAATATGCCGATGCCTGAAACACTGTTCATTTAGCCCGCGTAGACGCGCTAATCCGATTCGACCACCCGATAGCGGGATGATTTTGGGGAAAAGGCGCAAAAAGCGATGCGCCCTGACGGCAGGCCGGCGCTCGGTCGGATGATTGTCAATCGAGCTGGATCGAACAACCCCGTCTGCGATCAGCTGTGGCGGCATTGCGCAGTGGTCGACGTGGCGCCATGTTGACGTCGAGCCTCCTGCGGAGTTGCCTCGCCGCCAAGATCATGGTGCGCTCCGCAAGCGCTGTGATCGTCAACAGCGGGCTGACGCCGATCGCCGATGGGACCGCCGCGCCGTCGCACACGTAGAGCCCATCGTGGACACCCCGCGGCCCCTTGGTTGGATCGAACACTCGCCCGTCCGGCGCCACGACTCCATCACTTACGGTTTCACCCATCGCGCATCCACCCAGTGGATGGGCAATAATCCGGTTGCCACCAAAGGCGGTCATGGCGAACGGGTTGGCATTGAACTCGCCACCCATTGCTTCGATCATGTCCTTCACCTTTTGCTCCGCCCGCAAGCGTTCCGGCGCGTCGCTGTAGCCCGGCCATTCAACGACGACGTTGTCGTTATTGAATCGCAGTCGGCCGCTCGCATCGTCATGCGAGACGACGTAGAGCAGTTGCGCTCGGCTCAACCGGTCGCCGTAGATGCCTTGTCTCATGATCTGGATGGCTACCCCGATCTTCAGTTCCAGCAGTTCCTTGAGGGGGGCCAGGGCGGCCATCATCGTCAGCATGGTGCCGTCGTGCACCCAGACCGGTCCATCCTCGTCCCCTAGGTCGATCAGCGCCATGCTGTGCGGCCCGACGGGAGCTGCCCCCGGCGGTCCCTGCGATGGGAAGCCCGTGGCAACGGCATTTACCGGTGCTTTGAGGCTACCCGCGACCACGAGATCGTCGCCGTTTGCGGAAAAATTTTCGCCAAGCTTCTCCGAGAGCGCGAGGCCCTGCCGCTTCGCCCTCAGAAGCAATTCATTGGTGCCCAATGTGCCGGCCGCCAGGACGACGATGGGCGACCTGATACAGAAGCTGGTGCCCTGCCGCGATTGGTCCTGCACGACGACCTCCCAGCCGCTCGCGGTCTTGGAGATCGACTGGGCTCGGCCTTCGCAAAACACCGATGCTCCGTGATTGATAGCGTCGGCGATGTACGTGACTCCGACCGTGTTTTTCGCACCCACGTTGCAGCCCGACCAGCAGTCCCCGCAGTGCCGGCATGCGTCCTGCATCACGCCTGCAACATTCGGCCCGGAAGTGTGCGAGATCGTCATCGACGGCAACTGAACCGCGCGGCCTGACGCTTCAGCCGCCTTACACATGCCGGCAAACTTGAGAAAGCGTTCAGGACGCGGAACCGGCGCGACGCCGAGCATCTCCTCGGCGAGACCGATCCCCACTGAAAGCAGGCCATCGTTGACCACCGCGTCCGGCCAACCAGCTTCGCGCAGCCGAGTCAGATCTGGGCGTAGCGCGATCCCTGCGTTGATCAGCGAGCCACCGCCAAGACCGGATGCGCCGAACACTGTCAGGCCCTTGCCGACCGATAGGTAATAGAGGCCCGAAGGATCGCCGAGCTTCGGCGCACGCCCTGTCAATCGCGTCGTCTTTCGGCGCGCCTTTGCCGTTGTAGGAAAATCGCCGGGGCGCCAATGCCGACCCTGCTCGAGCACGGCTACGCGCAAACCCATGCGCGCCAGCCGGGACGCCGCGACCCCGCCGCCGTAGCCAGATCCGATGACAACCGCGCCGTAGGCCGGCCTCGCTTCGTCGACTGTCTTGATTGCAAAAGGCATGACCCCTCGACTCGGCTAAGAAATGCATCGCTCCGAGGCTTCTCAGAGAGTCGTTGCCAGAGAGTCGACTTTAGTGCGGAGGAATTTACTCAATTGCTTTGGATGGAATGCGCGGCGTCTATGCTTTCATGGAGAGCGCTGCGCATGGCGCCGAAAGCTGCGCCGGCAGTGAAGGGGGCAGTTCGCCGCCTCCGGCGGATGCGTAGTCTGCCCCTTGGCCGTAGAGATTCAACGAAGCCGCCGAAGCGTGCGCCAACCCGCACCCTGCAGGAAGTGATAAAAGTCTAGAGATCCACATCGGACAAAAAAGAGCGGTCTGTCCCACTAACGGAAGTCGGCCTCCCATCATCGGAGACGCGCTAAGCGTCGCTGAACAGGTCCGCTGATTGGGGAAGACCGGTCAGGCCGCCAAGGGGCTCGGCGCGCGGTCCTGACCCCTGGCATACGTTCTGAGGTTTGGTCAGACCTTCCCGATGACCGGTGGCTGCCACGACCCGTCGAGGATCGGGTCCTTGCCCCAATAGGCGCGGATGTAGAGAGAGAACTTACCATCCGGCGCAGGAAGCCAGTTCGTTTCCTTGTCTGGTCCGGGAGACTTCGCGCCAGCGTGCAGCGTTAGCGAGCCATCGGCGTTGCGCTTGAGATTCTTGTTCTTGGTGCCGAGCGAATAGCGCTTCAAATCGTTCGCATGGAACAGGTGCTTGTCATTGTAGAGCGTCACTGACCAAAAGCCATCGACCGGCGGCTCCTGTCCGGCTGCGAAGGTGATCTGGTAGTTGCCAGCGCCTGTCAGCTCGGCACCCGCCCCGTCGAAGTCCGTATAGAAATACTGCGTCTCGTTGGGGCGGTTGTCGAACATGTTCGACTTAGACGTCCCAGTGCGATCGTAATAGTCGATGCCCCATTGCGCGTTATTGGTTGAGCGGTTCCAGCCATTGCCCGCCGAACGCCCATTGAACCTCCACTGGAAGAAATTCTTGATGACGCTCTCGTCAGTCTCAATCGCGGCCTGAACGACCGCCCTCTTCAGTTCTGGGTCTTTTGCGGCCGCATCCATCAGCAGGCGAAACTGTGCATATAGCGCCTCCTCGCCCGGGAGTGGATAGACGGTTGCGAGCACTTCGCCGAACTGGTCGAAGAACTTCTCCGGGATCACCCATTTGGTTTCGCCGTCGCTGGCGCTGTCCGACTGGGGAGTGGGAATAGGCGGCTGCTTGGCCCATTCGATCGTCTTCATCTCGCCGGTAAAGTCCTTGAGCGGATAGGCGACCACCTGATTGATCACGGACTGAATCGCGGCTTTGTCCGCGGGCGTGTCGTCTTGGAAGATGCGCGGAATGGCATTGGCGAGCGCCGTTGAAGAGCGGACGACCTCCGTGATGCCCGACGGCTTGTCGCCATTCCACTTCGGGCCGACCAGCAGATAGAAGCCGGGCTTCGTCCCATAGGGTTTTCCGACGCGACCGAACTGATCGGTGCGTTGATCGTAGAGCGCGTAGACCCAGAAACGGTCGCCGAAGTCCGGCACTTGGATCACCACCGGCTCTTCATCGAGCGAGAAGAACCCGAGACCGTAGACCACATCCTGGTTGGGGCAGGTGACGAAGGTCTCCGATGGCTCGATGTAGTCGTGCAGCATCCCAATCTGACCGCGTGGCGCGGCCGGCAGAATGCCCCCCATTAAGCCCGGGCGTGGTGCCTGGATGATGCGGTTGCGCCGATTGATCATGTTCACCATCGGCCAGCCCCACACGTAGGCCGTCTGGGCAATGACCCGCGCGTAGTCTGGCTGCATGACGATCTCGGTATTGGGCTGCGTGAGGCCACCAGACCCTGCAGGCGATTGCGCTCGGGCCGGACTCGGGGCAGCGGCCGTGGCGATCGCAGCGGGAACCCCAACTCCCACCCCAGTCGCCGCTAGTGATGCCGCGCCTATGCTGCTCTTGATGGCGTCGCGGCGTGTGATGTGGAGGTCATCATTCGATGCTCTTGGCATGTTGCATTCCTCCTCAGTTCACTTTCACCACGTCGTCCGGTTTCCAGCTCTGATCGAAGAACTCGACGCCGGTCCCGTAGAGGCGCACGGTGACCAGGAAATTCCGCTCGCCCACCGTCTGAATCCAATTCGAGGCCGGCGCGTCCGTCGGCTTCGACGGCCCGAACCACAAATCCACCGAGCCATCGGTGTTGGTTGCGACCTTGTTGAATCCGTTGATCGACGGCATCAGTTGCGGCGCTTCCACCATCGTGCCGTCGGTGATGTTGTAGGCGGTGACGGCCCAGAACAGTCTGGCAGGCGCATTCGGCGGCAGATGCAGTTTGTAGGTGTTCGATCCGTTGAGGAACTCACCCTTGGAGTCGCGCAGCGCCACGGGGTACTTCGAACCAGCATCCAGCGTGCGCATAACCATCGCCGGCGCGGATGAATACGCGACCTGGAAGTAGCCAGCGCGCTCGTTCACATCGAGGTAGGTGTCCTGGAACCAGTCCGCCGTGGCCCCGCCCCAGACGTTCTCCCACTGCCTATCCTTGTAGTAGAGGTTGCGTCCGTCCGGCCGCCCGAGCTGGCGTGTGGCCAAGATCATCTTCGGCGCCGTCTCGACTGCCTTCTTCAAAAGCTCTTGCTGCTTTGCCGTGGGGTTGAACGGCTTCCCCTTGACGATGCCAATCGATGCCAACACTCCGCGCAATTCCGGATCTATGGCCGACACGGGCTCGTAATCGACGAATGCCTTGAGCTTGGTCCAGAAGGCGTTGTCGACGGGATACATCATGTTGATGCGCTTGCCGCTGCCGTTGGGGAACTGCATCGGCTTGACGTCCTTTTCCATCGCCCACAGCGAATAGATGCGGGTCTGCTCGGCGAGCGCGACGGCGGGCTTCGGGTCCGGTCCATTGTCGCCCTTGGTCATGATTGTGCGGAAGAACAGGAAGACGTTGTTGGTCCTCGACTTGAACGCGAAGTAGCCCTTCGGCACTTCGCCGTCATAGCCCGGCGGCAGCAGCAGATAGAGACCGCCGCGCGCGCGGTCCGGGCCGATCGCGCCAACGTCGGTGATCGTGCGCTGGAAGAAATCCGTAAACATGCCAATGACGTTCGGTGGTGCCGCGACGACGAGGGGACCGGTCTTCTTCAGGTCGAGATAGTTCATGGAATAGATGACGTCTGCGTTCGGGGTGGGAACCCAAGTGCGTGCGTCCATCCGGTCCTTCCAGATCGGCAAAACGTTATAGCCCTTGCCAAACGTTGCCTCCGAACCGTCGCGCATGCTGATGACGTTGAGGGCCGGCAGCATCGTCATGTATGCGTGTATGGCGCGCTGGTAGAACAGCTCATCGCGGAGCGCTTCCGCTTCGTTCTGCGGCAGCCAGTTTCCATTATTGAGTTGCTGAACGAGCGGTGGAGCGGTCGCCTGCTGCGCCGGAGCTGCAGTCGCGAAGCACATCGCCAAGGCGGCGAAAGCGGCAGCAATTATCGACTTTGGAGGGTTGTGGGCGGCAGCAATCGGCATAGCTTCATCTCCGTGAAGCCCCCGGTACACCTGTCCGTCCCACCTCAAATCTTGCTGAGAAACTGGAGTTCGTCCAGCCGAGAGTTTCTCGGTCCCTTTGGTGCGCTAATGGCCCGCAGCACCAAGTCACGGAAGACCGGTACTTGGCCACTGCCGACTTGAGTGACGAACGAGCTGTTTTGTGGGTCGGTCCCATTAGCTGCCATTCGGTGCCAGTGGTCGGCGCCCCCTAGATGATCGCCGACCAGGTCCGCTCGTGGAGGTGGAGCGGTTGTCAGATGTCAATCTTCTCCGCGATCTCTATGGCATCGTCGACTTCTATGCCGAGGTAGCGAACGGTGCTCTCGATCTTGGAGTGTCCGAGCAGGAGCTGCACTGCGCGCAGGTTTCCAGTCCGGCGATAAATCAGCACCGCCTTCGTGCGCCGCAGCGAGTGGGTACCGAACTTGCCCGGATCGAGCCCGATGCTGGCGACCCACTCATGGACAAGCCGAGCGTACTGCCTGGTTGTGAGCCCATGTTCAGCATTCCCTCGACCAGCAAAGAGATATTGACCAGCCTTTCGTCCGGTCAGGCGAAGATACTCGTCAACGGCCAAGCGCGTTTGGTCCGTGAGCTCGAACCTAACCGGTCGGCCCGTCTTCTTCTGACGGATGGTCGCCCGATCCATTGCGTATCCGCTCGGCGCCACGTCGTCGACGCGCAGGGCGACGACGTCACAGCCGCGAAGCTTGCTGTCGATGGCGAGGTTGAAAAGTGCGAGGTCGCGCTTGCGATCCGCCATCTGCAGCTTTGTCCGGATGGACCAGACGTGGCTTGGCCGCAGCGGGGGTTTCGCTCCGATGAGCTTGCCTTTGTTCCAAGGCAGCCTACGGGTTGATGTCGTTTCGATATGTTGGTGCTCGTTCTCCATGGTTTGTCTCCCTTGCTGGAGAGACAGAACAACATGTGTCCGCACTGGCCGGCCCGAAGACCTCATGTCCGGTTTCGGCAGTTATCTTCGCTGCGTTGGTTACGACACAATTCGCTGCGAGATGGCGTCCCCCGCCAGACTAATTTCGGCACGTTTCGCCAGCCGACGCCCTATCCGGGGATCAACGGTCGGAGCTCACGCCTGACAGGTATGGAGATGACCGTCGGCCCGTCGGCTTTCAGCGCGGCGGCAAACGCCGTTTTGATCTCCTCGGGCGTCTTTGCTTCGACGCCGATGCAGCCATAGCCTTTCGCGAGCGCGACGAAGTCGAAGCCCGGCAGATCGAGCCCAGGGACGTCGGGAGTGTCCTCCAGCACGGCGAACTGCTTCAGAACCTCGTACTCGCCATTGCAGGGCACGATATAGATGATCTTCAATCGATGCTGTGCGGCGGTGTAGAGGTTTTGAATAGAGTATTGCATCGATCCATCGCCGATGACCGCGATGACGGGGCGACCGCTGCCATTCTTCTTCTGGGCTAAAGCTATGCCGACTGCGGCAGGCGCGTTCCATCCCAGTCCGCCGCTCGCGTAGCTGTAATAGGACTCGGGCGTTACCGTGGGCCAAAGCGCCAAAAGGTCGAGAGCGTTGGAAGGGGATTCCTGGACAAGGATGGCGTCGGCGGGTCGGACTTCTGCCAGTGCAGCAAAGGCTTCGGCGGCGGTCAGCGGACCGCCCACTTGCGGAGCCGGCGTTACCACCTTCAATGGCGCAGGAAGCGTCCTGGCCTTGGTCGGCGGAACGAGTTCGATGAATGCCTCGAGGGCGAGCTTTGCGTCTGCCAAGAGGCTGTCGCCAACGGCCGCGGCACCCGCATCATTGGGGTCGGAGGTGACCTGCAGGAGCTCGACGCCTTCCGGGAGATACGGCCCAGCAACGAACGGGTAATAGCGAAAGACGCTCGCGCCCAGGACGATAACGAGGTCGTGGCCCTTTAGCCTTTCACTGAGCGGACCGATCGCCATCGGCAGCATTCCCTGGAACTGGGGATGGTTCATTGGAAAGGAGATTCGCTCGGCGATGGGGGAGAGGAACACGGGCGCGCGCAGTTGCTCGGCGAATTTGAGACCCGCGTCCCAGCCGCCGGCCCGGTCGATCTCAGGCCCGTAGACGAGCACGGGTCGCTTGGCGCGAGCGATCTTGTCAGCAAACTCCTTCAAGCGAGTGGGGTCGGCTGCATAGCGCGTGCTCACCGTGCGTACGGTCGGCGTGCCGAGCGCAGCCTGGTCCCAATCGTCCAATGGGATGGATAAGTATACGGGACCAGCGGGCGGCTGCAGAGCGACCGCATAGGCGCGCATGATGGCAGCAGGAACGTCCTGCGCCCGTACCGGTTCGTAGGCCCACTTTACCCAAGGCTTGGGGAGCGTGGTCGCGTCGCGATTGGTGAGGAACGGCTCGCAAAGCACCATGGATCGATGCTGCTGCCCAGCAATGATGATCAGCGGCGTCTTGTTCTGGAACGCGCCCATGATCGCGCACATGCCATTTCCGGTGCCCGCCCCAGTGTGCAGGCTGACCACGACCGGCTTGTTCGTGGCTTGCGCGAAACCGTCGGCCATCCCGACCACCGAGGCTTCTTGTAGCCCGAGTATGTATTGGAAGTCGGAGGGAAAGTTTTTGAGGAAGGGCTCTTCGGTCGAGCCGGGATTGCCGAATATCGTCGTGAGACCGAGCGTCCGCAGAAGGTCGTAGGTGGCGTCATGGACGCTGCGCGCGCTGCCGGTGCATTGCCGAGGGGCAAGGCGTGTGCCGTGGCGGGCAGCCACAGCCGCACCGGTGGTATGGGAGCTGGCCGCTCCAGTTGGAGCGCCTCCTGAGACACTAGCGCTGTTGGCGAGATCGGTCATGCTCGTGTCCTCCCTATGGCTCCGCAAAGTCTGGGCTAGCCGATGACAGCTCCAAGTCGGTGCCTATGCTGGGAGGGGTGCGATTAAAGGACATGCTATTTCGGTGAAGGCACTTTTCGACAATTGCTAGAGAGAAATCAGGCGACGCACGGGCGCGGAGAACTGTTCGAGGGCCCGACAATCGCGGCACTCGCGTGGCTAGATTCAGATGGCGAGTGCTTCAAAGATCAGGTTCGTGATGGCATCGGGATGCGAGATCAGCGACAGGTGGCTCGACTCGACCTCGATCGTCTTCGCACCCATGCGTTTGGCCATGAAGCGCTCCAGATCGGGATTGATCGTCCGGTCTTGCGTCGACACGGCGTAGAAGGTCGGCTTGCTGCGCCAGGCGGCCTGCGTCGTCCTTTCCGTCGTCAGCGACTTCTTGAACGGCTGCTGGACCGCGTAGAGCAAGCGCGCCTCGTCAGGCGGCAGGTCGCCGGCGAAATCGCGCAGGAAAGCTGCCTCGGTCAATTGGCCCCAATCGCCGTTGAAGACGATGCCGGCCGAGGCCGGCGGCGTCGGGTACGTCTTCGCCAGCGCCGTGTAGTCCTCGCCTGCGTCCGGTGCCCGCGCCGCGACGTAGACTAGCGCCGTGATCTTCGGATCGACGCCCACCTCCGTCACGATCATTCCGGAGAACGAGTGACCGACGAGGACAGTCGGGCCTGGCTGGGCCGCAATCGCCCGGCGCGCGGCGTCTGACGCCTCATGCAGAGAAGTCAGCGGGTTCTGCACGCTGGTGCAGTTGACGCCCTGCCGTTGCAGTCGGGCGATGACCTTCGACCAGCAGGATCCGTCGGCGAATAGGCCATGCACGAATACAACGTTCTTCGTCTTCGGCGGCGTCTGAGCGCTGGCCATCCGATTGATCAAAGGAAGGGCAGCGCAGACTGCGACAGCTCCGATCAATGTCCGGCGGTTCATCCCAGACTCCAATTTCGCTACTCATCACTCGTCGTAGCTCGTGCCCGCCAAAATAGGCCGCGAAGCCAGTGCCGACACTGACAGAGCCGCGCCTATGTAAATGCCCCCTTGCGGAGACACTGACATTTACCTTCGGCCAGTTTACCGGCACCTGCCGACGATCTTATCGATCCCCTCAAATCTCCGTTCACGCCTTCTCTTGTTGTTACACGAGCGGCGCGACTGGATCTGACATGCCCGGCACAGCAGTGGTGCTCGCGGCTCCGATTGGCCGCACACGCAGCGCGAGGGAACGCGAGGAGAGCATTTATGCCGCTTTACACCGTGATGACTGAGGTCAACGTGCTCAGCAGCGCCGCAAAGGCGAACCTCGCAGCCAAATTGACTACGCTGCACTCGCAGTATGACGGCGTGCCTACCAGTTGGGTGCACATCATCTTCCTGGACTACACGGCAGGCAGCGGCTTCACCGCGGGCTCGCCGGCGGCAACGGTGGCACTGACGCTTTTGATTCGCACCGGACACACGGCCGACTTCAAGGTCGGACTGTTGAAGCGGGTGTGGGAGCTGCTGCAGGACGCTACCGGTGCGGCCGACGGTGAAATTGTCGTCGGAATACAGGAAGTGCCGGCAAGCCAAGCCATGGAGATGGGCAAGATCATGCCTGATGTCGCCGAGGCTAAAACTGCGGACCCGATGCAACCAAGTGCGTGAAGCTGAGGGGCGGCGGGAGTGTTAACCCTGCGTGAGCGCTTATGTAGAGGCGTCCCAAGAGCTGCCATTCGCTGCAAGTGGTCGGCGCCCCCTTGGACGATCACCGACCAGGTCTGCTCGTGGAGGTGGACCGGCTGTCAGATGTCGATCTTCTCTGCGATCTCGATCGCATCATCCACTTCGATGCCCAGGTAACGGACCGTGCTCTCGATCTTGGAGTGACCGAGCAGGAGTTGGACCGCTCGCAAATTGCCGGTCCGGCGGTAGATTAGGACCGCCTTGGTTCGCCGCAGCGAGTGCGTGCCGAACTTGGCCGGATCGAGCCCGATGCAGGCGACCCATTCATGAACGAGCCGCGCGTACTGCCTCGTCGTGAGCCCAGAGCTGGCGCCTCGACCAGCGAATAGATACTGGCCTGACTTTCGTCCCGTCAGCCGAAGATACTCATCAACGGCCAAGCGGGTTTGGTCCGTCAGCTCGAACCTTACCGGTCGGCCCGTCTTCTTCTGTCGGATAGTCGCGCGGTCCGTGGCATATCCGCTGGGGGCCACATCATCGACGCGCAGGGCCACGACGTCACAGCCCCGAAGCTTACTGTCGATTGCAAGATTGAACAGAGCCAGATCGCGCTTGCGATCCGCCATCTGCAGCTTCGTCCGGATGGACCAGACGTGGCTCGGCCGCAGCGGCGGCTTCGCGCCAATCAACTTGCCCTTGTTCCAAGGCGGACGCCGGGCTGTGTTCGGCGCTTCAGGTAGTTGGTCGTGTTCCATGTTCTGTCTCCATTCTTCAGAGACAGAGCAGCATGCGCCTAAAGCTTTAGAGGATTTGACCTCGCGACGGCCTGGCCAACTTCCTACCGCAACGAGTTACCCGCCTGTGCTGCTAAGCGAACGTCGTGGAGGAACGGGCTAGCCGTTCGGCTCGCCACCTAGTTGCTTGCTCACTCTGCCAGCCCAGCTTGCCGCAGGCCGTCGGCAAATATCGAAAGATGCTCAGGGCGCCTAATCGGCAACCAATCCGTGACATTGGAAACGCGAAGCGCTGGATCAAGCCGCCGCAACTCGTCGATTGCGCGACCAGCGTCCTCGTGCCGACCTCCGAGTGTTCGCGTCACGGCAATCAGCGCCACGACCATGAGGAAGCTAGGGAGATTGCTGTATGACCGTTCCGCCCAGACCGAAGCCTTTTCGACCCGACCGGCAAACAGGTGCGCCATCGCGATGCCGGCCTGCATACGATAGAGTTCCGGGTCGACAGGGCTCAGTCGCATGGCTCGCTCGAAGTGCTCGATGGCGTCTTCGCATTCACCGTGCCAAGTGCGAAGGAAGCCGCCGAGGAACCAGGCCGACGCCAAATTCGGGTTGAGGAATACGGCCCTGTCGAGGAGCGCGATGCCTCTGTCGAGGTCACCGGCAAGATGCGCAAGCGCATGGCCCCCTCGCGTCAAAGCTACGGCATCGTCTCTGCCCAGTTCTGCGGCGCGACGCGCCAGACGAATCCCCTCGGGGGTTTCCAGATCGCGATCCTCAGTCCAGCCATTGACCTTGCGCCAGAAGTAGGACCAGGCAGCCATCGCATGCGCCGCCGCGAACTCAGGATCGAGTTCGAGACTTCTCTGAAAAAGGGACAATGCTTGGTCGGTTGACTCCTGCGTGCCCCGATGCATGTGGGCAACCCCACGCAGGTAGCAGTCGTAGGCGTTCAGATTGGCGGTCGGTTTTTTCTTGGCGCGCTCGATTTCGGCCAATTCCACTTGTGGAGCGATCGCACCAGCAACCCTCGCTGCGATCTCATCCTGCAGTTCAAAGATATCCTCAAGCCGCCCTTCGAACCGTTCTGCCCACAGATGCGCTCCGGTTGACGCCTCGATGAGCTGCCCCGTGATGCGAATGCGATCGCCCGCCTTGCGCAGGCTTCCCTCCAGAACGTAGCCAACGCCCAGTTCTTCACCTACTCGGGCAACATCCACATCGCGGCCCTGGTACGTGAAGCTCGAGTTTCGCGCGATCACGAACAGCCAGCGAGCGCGCGATAACGCCGTGATGATTTCCTCCACCACACCGTCTGCGAAGTAGGCCTGCTCAGGGTCGCCGCTCAGATTTTGGAACGGCAGAACGGCAATGGACGGTCTGATCGGAAGCGGCGGTACAGCAAGGGGAGCGTCCAATACCGGGCTTGAAGCTCCTCCCAAGTCGCGCTCGGATGCGGGAACTTCCGTGACCTCTCCGACGAAGCGGAAGCCTTTTCGCGGAATCGTGCGGATCAGCCGCTGATCCTCACCGTTGTCGCCGACGGCCTTTCGGACCGCATTGATATGGCTAGTGAGGGTAGACTCCGAGACGATGCGGCCCGCCCACACGTCCTCAATGATGCGGTCCTTACTGACCACGCGGTCACGATTCTGGATCAGATAGACAAGGAGGTCGAAGACTTGCGGCCCGACCCCAATCGCCTTCGAGGCCCGCGTAAGCTCTCGGCGCTCGGGATCGAGGACGCAATCTGAGAACAGGAATTGCACGTGAGGCTCCGCCGGCAGCGATCCGGAGCGAGATCGCATGATTGGATAGCATAGAGCCGGGCTCAGCAGGGGCTTTGGACGCTTTTCCAAGGTAAATTAAAGGGTGCTTGAAGGTGGCCGCAAAGCCTTGCTGCGCCCCCCGAGGCAATCTCCATGCAGTGGCGACGCCAACGCGTCACGCCGCAGGAATCTTGGAGATGTCTTATGAAAATCGTCGTCATTGGGGGGACTGGGCTTGTCGGATCACAAGTCGTCGGCCTCTTGCGTGGCAAGGGTCACAACGTCCTTGCCGCTTCGCCCAATACGGGCGTCAACACCATCACGCGGGTAGGCCTAGCGGAAGCCCTATCCAATGCCGACGTCGTCATTGACGTTGCGAACTCGCCTTCGTTCGAAGACGACGCCGTTCTGGCATTCTTCGAGACTGCGGGCCGCAATCTGCTCGCGGCAGAGGCAGCGGCAGGGGTCAGCCATCATGTGGCGCTCTCCGTCGTGGGTGCGGATCGACTGCCTGAGAGTGGGTACATGCGCGCCAAGTTTGCGCAGGAGAAGCTCATTCAGGCTTCGAATATTCCTTTCACCATAGTGCGCGCGACCCAATTCTTTGAGTTCGTCGGCGCCATCATCCAATCGGCTACTGTTGGAGATGCGATCCGCCTTTCACCGGCTCTGCTGCAACCCATCGCCTCGGGAGATGTTGCGGTGGCGGTGGCCGATGCAGCCCTGAGCAAGCCGGCAAACGGCATCGTGGAGATAGCAGGTCCCGAGAAAACTCCGCTCGACGAACTCGGCCGTCTGTACCTGGCGAACAAGGCCGACAGCCGTCCGGTCATTGCCGACGTGCATGCTCGCTACTTCGGAACTGAGCTCGACGACACGTCGCTGACGCCGGGTGCGACACCTCTGTTGGGTGTGATCCGCTTCGAAGATTGGCTGCGCCGCACATCGGCCAAAGGCTGATCTCTCGCTCCATCTGACCGCGTTGCACCGCCAGGAGACACCCATGCTGAAAGCTTTCTGCATAGCCGCGGCGATCCTGCTCGGGATAGCAGCTATCGCCAACGGCTCGTTCATGCTGCTCAACCCCGAGCGCTGGTACCTTGATGTACCTGGCGTGACCACGACCGGACCATTCAATCAGCACTTCGTGCGAGACATAGGACTAATCTTCCTGCTCCTGGGTGGCTTGTTCCTGGTCGGTGCCGCGCGGCCGCAGCTCAGGGTCGCTTTCTGGACCGTGCCCTCGATCTGGCTCGCAGGCCACGCGCTCTTTCACTTTTGGGAAGAGGCCGTCGGCATCTGCGGTCCATCGGCCCTGGCGCGCGACTTTCTGGCGGTGACATTGCCTGCCATCATCGGGCTCAGCATCACAGCTTGGGCGATCGCAGAAGCTCGCGACGGAACGTTCGCGACCGCCGTGGAGGCCGCGTGATGCACACATTCGCGGAGAAGGTCGTCATCGTAACTGGTGGCAGTTCAGGTATCGGCCAGGCAGCAGCGTTAGCTTTTGCGGCAAAAGGCGCAAACGTCCTGGTAACGGGGCGCCGTGAGGGTCCTCTCGCGGAGGTCGCCGCGGCTCATGCCAACATCGCCGGCTTTGTTGCCGACGTGGGCCATCCGGATGACGCCAGCCGCACCATTGCAAAAGCAGTGAGCCTGTGGGGGCACCTTGACGTGCTTGTCAACAATGCCGGCGCGGGAGCCATTCTGCCGCTCGCGGACGCAAGAGCGGACCAGATAGCGAGCATCTTCTCTGTCAATGTTGTCGGGCCAAGCCTTTTGGCCGCCGCTGCGCTCCCCCAACTGGCGCAAAGCAAAGGCGCGATCATCAACATCTCAAGCACGTTCGGACACAAGGCAGCGGCCGGTCTCTCGCATTACGCCGCCAGCAAGGCGGCCTTGGAGCATCTCACGCGGTGCTGGGCTCTGGAATTGGCGCCCCGGGGTATCCGCGTCAACGCGATAGCAGCCGGGCCGACCGAGTCCAACGCGCTGACCGGCATGATGGGGCTGCCCCCAGAGGCTGCTGCAGCCATCGAAACGCAAGAGCGCGAGCACATACCGCTCAAGAGGCGCGGAACGCCAGACGACGTGGCGAGCTGGATCGTGTCGCTTGCCGGGATGCGCTCGGATTGGGTGACTGGCCAAGTCATCTCCATCGATGGCGGCCTGAGCGTGACTTGAACGTACCAGCTCGAAATTTCTGATCAGCTTTTAGGGGCGTCCAATGGACGAGGAAGCAGCGGGCAAGAGGCGCCGCGCCGCCGACGCGGAAATGGCCCGCGTTCTGAAGACCAAGCCGCTCAACATTGTTTCCGGGCGTGACCCATCCAGCGGTGGTATCGCCCATTGGAAGCATGGCGCGCTACACGACGTCGTCCAGCCGATGGCCGATCATGTGATCATGACGTACATCGACACGATGCAGCCACTGGAGAGACGGGCGGGCAAAAGCGTTGCGAAAGGCGTGGCGCGCCCGGGCGTCGTGACGATCATCCCAGCAGGCACGAGCGCGCGATGGGACATTATGGGCGCCGTCGACGTCGTTCAGCTTTACCTTCCTCAAGCAACGATCGAAC
>JAESGM010000732.1_pt1 | contig 16448 bp, 19 predicted proteins | sample 9269721 | NCBI WGS metagenome assembly JAESGM01 (sample SAMN15720920, study PRJNA650825) | algae metagenome | isolation source: Komarekiella atlantica HA4396-MV6 and co-occurring heterotrophs from... | place: USA: Theobald House, Kauai, HI | collected 2009-07-29 | reverse complement strand
CGCGTGAATGTCGGCATGGTGGGCGTGAATTTCGCAATTCCCGTTCCGCTCGCCTATCACACCTTCGGCGGCTGGAAGCGCTCGGGGTTCGGCGATCTCAACCAGCACGGACCGGACTCGATCCGCTTCTACACCAAGACCAAGACGGTGACCTCGCGCTGGCCGTCCGGCACCAAGGAAGGCGCGGAGTTCACGATTCCGACCATGCGGTAATGGCTGTCGTCCCGGCCGAGGCGTCAAAGACGCCGAGAGCCGGGACCGCGCGAGATAGGGCGATGAATCCTGAATGGCAGGATTTGTACGACACACGTGAGCCGGAATAGATGTGCGGATAACGGTCCCGGGTCTCGCGCTGCGCGCTCGACCGGGACGACAAGGAAAGATCAAATGTCCGAATACAAGCTCTATTGCTTCGCGCAGTCCGGCAATGCCTATCGTGTTGCACTGATGCTCAACCTGATCGGCGCCAAATGGGAGCCGGTTTGGGTGGATTTCTTCGGCAAGAAGGAACAGCTCACGCCGGAATACCGGACCGGCATCAACGAGATGGGCGAAGCACCCGTGCTTGTGCACGGTGACAAGACGCTCACCCAATCCGGCGTCATCCTGACCTATCTGTCTGAACACACGGGAAAATTCCACACGCAAACCGAGGATGAGCGGCTCGAGGCGTTGCGCTGGATCATCTTCGACAACCAGAAGGTCAACGGCTTTCTGGGGCCCTACCGCTTCCTGAAGAACTTTGCCAAGCCGGCGCCCGATCCCGCGGTGCTCAATTTCCTGAAAGGCCGCATCGACAACAATCTCGGCATTGTCGACAAGCGGCTTGGAAAAGCGCCATACCTCGTCGGCGACCATCCGACCATCGCGGACATTTCAATGACGGGATATCTCTACTACCCCGCCGAGGAATTCGGCTTCGACATCTCCGGCACGCACAAGAACATTGCGGCCTGGCTTGAGCGCATGAAGGCCCTGCCCGGCTGGGGGCATCCCTATGATCTGATGCCGGGATACCCGCTGCAAGGCTAGTCCAGAAGTCGTACCAGCCAAAGCGCGAGGATCGGGAACGCGGCGACCAGCGCGAGCCGCACGATGTCAGCCGCGATGAACGGCAGCACGCCGCGATAGATCTTGGTCATCGGCACGTCGCGCGCGATGGCCGCGACGACGAACACGTTGAGCCCGATTGGCGGGCAGGTAAGCCCGATGCCGACCACGATCAGCACCAGAATGCCGAACCAGATCGCGGTTTCGTCCGGCTGCAGACCGAAATCGAGCGCGGAGACAATCGGGAAGAAAACCGGCAGCGTCAGCAGGATCATGGCAAGCTCATCCATGACCGCACCCAGCAGGATGTAGAAAAACATCAGCATCGCGATGACGCCGAGCGGCGGCAGACCGAAGCCGGCGACAAACTCCGCCGCCTTTTCCGGCAATTGCGAGCGGCCGAGAAACGCCTCGAAGACCTGCGAGCCCAGAATGATGATGAAGATCATCGCCGAGGTTTCGGCGGTCTGCAGCAGCGCGTCCCTGAATTCTGCCCAGCCCAGCGTGCGCTGGGTGAGCGCGATCACGATCATTGCGACCGCGCCGACGCCCGCGCCTTCGGTCGGCGTGAAAACGCCGCCATAGATGCCGCCAACCACAACGACGGCAACCAGCAGCACCGGCCAGACCGCGAGCAACGCCGTGATGCGGTCCCTGCGGCCGACCTTGGCGTGCGCGGGCGCAGCCTCGGGGTTGCGCCGCGCGATCAGCGCGATCACGATGCAATAAAAGATCGCCGCCATGAGCCCGGGGATAAGCGCCGCCTTGAACAGCTTGGCGATGTTCTGCTCGGTGGTGATCGCATAGACGACCAGGATGATGGACGGCGGGATGAGAATGCCGAGCGTGCCGCCCACCGCGATGGCGCCGGTGGCAAACCCCGGCTCGTAACGATAGCGTTTGAATTCCGGCAGCGTCGCCCGCGCAAAGGTCGCGGTCGTCGCAACCGATGAACCGCAGATCGCGCCGAAGGCAGTGCAGGCCCCGATCAATGCCATGCCAAGCCCACCGCGCCGGTGCCCGATCAGACTTGCCGCCGCCGTGAACAATTTGGTCGAGAGGCCGGACCGTTCGGCGATGGCCCCCATCAGGATGAAGAGGGGAATGACCGACAGCGTGTAATTGGAAAACAGATAGAACGGCGTCGTGTTCATGTAGCTGAAAAATGCCGACCAGCCGGAAAAGTAGACGAACCCGGCGCTGCCGGTGACCAGCATGGCCAGGCCGACCGGCATGCGCAGCGCAATCAGCACCAGCATCGCAAGAAAACCGAGCCCGGCGACAGCAGACGGACTCATGCGCGGCCCCGGATCAGACGCAGTGACGTTGCAATTGCGACGACGCCCAGAAACGCAGCGGCGGCCGCACAGGCCGCCACCGCCCAGCCGGTCGGCAGACCGAGGATCATCGATACGGTATTGCTGCGCATCGTATCCCAGGCGCCAACGGCGAGACGCCATGCGATGATGAAGGCCATCGCGGCGTAGACCAGATCCCACAGCGCGTCGAGCAGATCCCGCCCGCGCCGCGGCATCCGCGTGGTGAAGCTGTCCACCACGATGTTGCCGCGCCGCGACTGGCACAACGGAAAGAATGCGAAGATTGTGAGCGCGGTGCCGATCTGCACCAGTTCGATGTCGCCCGGCACCTGACTGTTGAGCAGCCAGCGCAGGCAGACATGCACGGTGACAATAACCGCCAGACAGACAGACAACAGGCCGCCGGCAATCGCCAGCGGCCGCGCCAGGGCGGCCAGCGGTCCTTCACGGACCTGCTGCCCGCCCTCACCGGTCGTTTCAGTCATCAGAACCGCTCAGCTTCAGGACTTGCTGAACTTGGCAATCGCCGCCTTGGCGTCGGCGAGCAGCTTCTCGCCGTTCATGCCCTTGTCCTTCGCCTGTTTCAGCCAATTGTCGACGACAGGCTGGGTTGCCTTTTGCCAGCGCGCGGATTCGTCCTTGCTCAATTGCGTGATGGTGTTGCCACGCTTCTTGACCATCTCCTCGACAGCGACCGCCTGCTCGTCCCACATCTTGCCGGCGGCTTCCGCGAAGGCCATTCCCGAATTCGCGTCGAGTACCTTTTTCAGATCAGCCGGCAAGCCATCGTATTTCGGCTTGTTCATCGCGATGACGAACGTCGCGGTGTAAAGCGTCGGCGATCCGAAGATTTCCGTGTGGAACTTCACAAGCTCCTGCACCTTGATGGCGGGCACGACTTCCCACGGAACGACGCAGCCGTCGATCACGCGCTGGGCCAGAGCTTCCGGCACCTGCGGGATCGGCATCGGAATGCCATTAGCGCCGAGCGCCTTCAACGCGTCGCCGGCAAGACGCGTCGGCGAACGCAGCTTGAGGCCCTTCAGGTCGTCCATGCTCTTGACCTGCTTGGTGGCATGGATGAGCCCGTGATCGTGCGCCCAGACGCACAGGGTCTGCGTCTCCTTGAACTCGTCGCGGAGATTGCCGTCGAAGAAAGACTGCACAGCCTTCGCATTCGGCACGCCCCGCTTGTCGGCGACGAAGGGGAGTTCGAACACTTCGATCTTCGGAAAGCGGCCCGGCGTCGAACCCGGCAATGTCCACACGATGTCGGCAACGCCGTCGCGCGCCTGATCGTAAAGCTGCGGCGGAGTGCCGCCGAGCTGCATGGACGGGAAAATATCGATCTTCAGCTTCCCGCCCGAATCCTGCTCGATCTTTTTCACCCAGGGGGTGAGCAGGCGCGTATGGACGTTGGACACCGGCGGCAGGAAATGATGCAAGCGAAGCGTCGTCTGTGCCTGACCGAAAGCGGTCCGGGAAATGGCAGGTGCGGCGACGGCAGCACCGGCAAGCTTCATGAAATGACGGCGAGCAATAGTCATAAATTCCTCCTTGTGAGCGCCGTTCGGCGGCGCTTGTTGGCGCGCTTTATGGGACTTTTCCCACAGGGTCGCAAGTGGCGCCCGCGCGTCAGACTGGAAGGACTCAGCAGTCGTGTTTGTGTTCGCTATGCGCACAATCATGCGCTGTTGGCGCATCCGCCGGCCCTGCGAGAGAATATGCACCGCCTTCCGGCTCGAACGGCGCCTCAATGGCGAGCATCTTAACCGCCGCGTTACTTAGCAAAGCCTCGATTGCGGGATCGCGCCGTACGCGCAGACGGCGCTCGGATATCTCGACCGGACAATGCCGGTCGCCGAGCATCCACGCAATCCGCGCCAGATCGAACGGACTTGCCGCGCGCAACTCATAGAGCGGCTCCGGCCGTGCGACGATTTCGATCAGCGTGTCGTCATCAAGGATCAATCGGTCGTCGGTCCGCAGCGGCACGGCATGAGCCAGCGCCATCTCGACTGCCGTCCCGCGCAACGCTTTGTGAAACCCCTGCGGCCGCTGCCGCTGGTCGTAGTCGAGCAACAGCGTATCAACACAACGCAGGTCGCTCGCAACACCGGCCGGCAGGACGGCAATCGCGCGTCTCATCGCCACGAGATTCCCAACATCTGGCTAGAGATTCCCAAGGTCTGGTTAGTTCAGGCGACCGGGCCGCTCGCTGTCTTCGCCACCCGGCATCACCGGCGACATCGGTGGCGAACTCGCCTGCTCCGCCGCCGGAGCAGCGGCCTCGGCGCCGGCCACGGCATCCTGCGCCTTGTAGCGCTGATAGGCGAGCCAGCCGAAGGGAAGCGACGCGAGGTAACTCACCGTTCCGATGGTCAGGACCCACCACGGATAGCTGACAAGCAATGCGACAAAGAGAACGACCACGACGAAGATCGGCAGCACCCGATCCGGCGGCACGCGCTTGCCGATCTGCTTGCCGGAGAAAACAGGCAGCGTCGATACGAGGAGGAACGACACAATCAGCGTGTAGACCAGCGACAGCACCGTCATCCGCGGCATCCCGAGAAGGCTGAGATAGATCGGGAGCATCACGATGATGGCGCCGGCCGGAGCCGGAACACCTGTGAAGAAATTCGACGACCAGGCCGGCTTGGTCGGATCGTCGGCCATGACATTGAAGCGCGCGAGCCGCAGCACCATGCAGATGGCAAACACAAGCGCGGCGATCCAGCCGACCGAGCCCAGTTCGTTCAGGCCCCAGAAATAGAGAATGAGGCCCGGGACAACGCCGAAATTCACGAAATCGGCCAGGCTGTCGAGCTCGGCTCCGAACCGCGACTGGCCCTTGAGCATGCGCGCGAGGCGTCCATCCACGCCGTCGAGGATCGCGGCAAAGACGATGGCGCCCAAAGCCCATTCCAGCCGCCCTTCGATGGCCAGCCGGATGGCAGTCAGGCCGGCGCAGAGCGACAGCAGCGTGATGAGATTGGGCAGCAGGACGCGAACCGGGATGGCGCGAAAGCGCTTTTTCCGGGCGGCCAGGCGGTCAGGATCGATCGGAGGGAACAGCATGCCTTCTATATAGCAAGCTGCGCAGGCCCCCGCCATTGGTCGGGACCCGTGTCCTTAATGCTTACCCAATCCGGAAGGTCCGCAGAGGGTCGGCAGCCTTGAGGTCGGCCAGCACGGTCTCCCCGGCCAGCGAGGTCTGGCCCTCGGCCACCAGCGGCTTGGTCCCTTCCGGCAGGTAGATGTCGAGCCGGGAGCCGAAGCGGATCAGGCCGAAGCGGTCGCCGGCCGCCAGAACATCGCCCTCGCGCGAAAAAGACACGATCCGGCGTGCAATGAGCCCTGCGATCTGGACGACACCGATACGGACCTGACCGTTGCCGATCACCAGCGAATTGCGCTCGTTGTCCTCGCTCGCCTTGTCGAGGTCGGCGTTCAGGAATTTCCCGGCCTTGTAGACGATGCGCTCGATCTTCCCGGCCATCGGGCTGCGGTTCACATGGCAGTCGAACACGCTCATGAACACGGACACCCGCGGCAAGGGCTTGTCGCCAAGGCCGAGTTCGGCCGGCGGCACGACATTGGCCACCTTGCTGACCCGGCCGTCGGCCGGCGATACGATCAAACCTTCACGGACCGGCGTAACCCGTTGAGGGTCGCGAAAAAAGTAGGCGCACCAGAGCGTGAGGACGGTGCCGATCCAGCCCAGCGGCGTCCAGATCCAGAACAGGATCAGGCTCAAAAGCGCGAAGGCGCCAATGAAGGGATAGCCCTCAGGGTGAATGGGGGCGAGCTGGGAGCGGATGGAATTGGCAATGGACATAGCGCGTTAGTTGCCTGACTTTAACCTGCGCCGCAAGCGGCGGTGCCTTCCTTTAATCCACGACGTCGGCCGGCGCCACCGGACGCGGCGACCGCGCCGCGGCGGTGATGTCGTCCTCAACCGGCGGCGGAAGACGGTTGGGAGCAGCGTCTTCCTCGCCCACTTCCGCGAGTTTCTCGCGTGCTTTCTCGGCCTCCCGCTGCTTGTTCCACATGCTTTCGTAGAGGCCTTTTTCGGCGAGCAGCTGCGCATGCGTCCCGCGCTCGACGATGACACCCTTTTCGAGCACGATGATCTCGTCGGCCCCGATGATGGTGGAGAGCCGGTGCGCGATCACCAGGGTGGTGCGGTTCTCTGACACCCGCTCCAGCGCGTCCTGGATTTCCTTCTCGGTGTGACTGTCGAGCGCCGATGTTGCCTCGTCCAGCAGCAGGATCGGCGGCGCCTTCAGGATGGTGCGCGCGATGGCAACACGCTGCTTCTCTCCGCCCGACAGTTTCAGGCCGCGCTCGCCGACTTCGGTCTCGTAGCCTTTCGGCGACATGCGGATGAAGGAATCGATCTGCGCGAGACGGGCCGCCTCCTCGACGTCCGCATCGGTCGCCTCCCAGCGGCCATAGCGGATGTTGTAGCGGATGGTGTCGTTGAACAGCACGGTGTCCTGCGGCACCATGCCGATGGCGGCACGCAGCGAGGCTTGCGTGACATCGCGGATATCCTGCCCGTCGATCAGAATGCGCCCGCCCGTCACTTCATAGAAGCGGAACAACAGACGCGAGATGGTGGACTTGCCGGCACCCGACGGACCGACGATCGCAACCGTCCTTCCCGCCGGCACATGCAGCGAGATACCCTTGAGGATCGGGCGATCAGCCTCGTAAGCGAATGACACATTCTCGAAGCGGATGTCGCCGGCCGCGACCTGCAGCGGCACAGCATCCGGTCTGTCCCTGATCTCCGGATCGCGTCCGAGAATGGAGAACATCGTTTCGATGTCGGTGACCGCCTGCTTGATCTCGCGATAGACCATGCCCATGAAATTCAGCGGAACGTAGAGCTGGATCATCATGGCGTTGATCATGACGAAATCGCCGACCGTATTGGTGCCGGACTTGATCCCATAGGCGCACATGACCATCGTCGCGGTGAGGCCGAGCGTGAAGATCAGCGCCTGCCCGGCATTCAGCCAGGACAGCGAGGTGTAGGTCTGGATGCTGGCGTCCTCGAACCGCGCCATCGAACGGTCATAGCGCTGCGTCTCGCGTTCCTCGGCGCTGAAGTATTTCACCGTCTCGTAGTTGAGCAGCGAGTCGATCGCCTTGGTGTTGGCGTCGGTGTCGCTGTCATTCATCTTCTTGCGGATGGCGATGCGCCATTCGGTGGCGATGTAGGTGTACCACATATAGGCGACGACGGTGATGCAGATGACGGCGACATAGCGCCAGTCGAACATCCACAGCAGCACGCCGACAATGAGCAGCAATTCGAGGATCGTCGGCATCAATTGCAGTATCACCATGCGCACGATGACTTCGATGCCGTTGCGGCCGCGCTCGAGCACGCGGGTCAGCCCGCCGGTCTTGCGCTCCAGATGAAAGCGCAAGGACAATTGATGCATGTGCTCGAAGGTGAGAATGGCGAGGCGGCGCACCGCGTGCATGGCGACGCGCGCAAAAATGCCGTCGCGCAATTGCGTCAGCGCCGCCATCACGATGCGCATGCCACCATAGGCGATGGTCATCGCGATGGGCGCAGCAATTGCCCAGGTCAGCCAGTGATCGAGCCAGGATGTGCCGGCGGTCTCGGCGTGGGTCTGCCCGCTCAGCCCATCGACCGCCCATTTGTAGGTGAAGGGCACGGCGATGGTGGCGAGCTTGGCCAGCACCAGCAGCAGCATCGCGTAGATGACGCGCCGCTTCAGGTCGGCGCGGTCGGACGGCCAGATATAGGGCCAGAGATTGAGCAGGGTCCCGAACAAACCGCCCCCAATAACGGGATGCAGCCCGGAAGGCTGGGACGGCGTCCCGGAAACTGGGCGTGGGGTCATGGTTCGGTCCGGCGGGCTCAAGTTGTGGCTGGCTGAGCGGCCTTATATAGGCATTCGCGCGGCGATGCAGTCCGGTCCCGGACATGGCGCATATGCCCGCACACCCCCAAAGGAGCATCTTGGAATGGGCTTATTGCGGGCTTAGATGCAACCAGCCCGCCTTTGACGCCCTTTTGCATCCAGTGCCACAGTCCAACTCATGACCGCGATTCGAAATATCTGTGTCTATTGCGGTTCCGGTCCCGGAACCGACCCCGATTTCGTGAAGGCGGCCCATGCCTTCGGCGCGATCATGGCCGACAACGACATCCGCCTGATCTATGGCGGCGGCTCGGTCGGCCTGATGGGTGCCGTCGCATCGTCCCTGCTCGCCAAGGGCGGCCAGGCGACCGGCATCATCCCTGAATTCCTGGCCGGCAAGGAACGGCCGATGGTGGACGTGCAGGAGCTGATCGTCACGCGCGACATGCATGAGCGCAAGCGCATCATGTTCGAGCGATCGGACGCCTTCGTCGCCCTGCCCGGCGGCATCGGCACGCTGGAAGAGCTGATCGAACAGCTCACCTGGGCGCAGCTTGGCCGGCACAAGAAGCCGATCCTGATCGCCAATATCGGCGGCTTCTGGGACCCCTTGCGCGTGCTGCTCGATCACATGAAGGAACTCGCCTTCATCCACACTGCCAACAACGTGAACCTGCTTTGCGCCGACAAGGTGGAAGACATCCTGCCGCTGCTGAAGAAGGCGGCGCGCAAGGTGTCGGAGACCGAGAAGATGATGGAAGCGGGCACGGCGGAGCGGTTGTAATTTCGCTTGCAACCTCGAACCACTCTCCGTTCGTTCCCGCGCAAGCGGGAACCTAGTGTCTGTTGACTCCTGGGTCCCCGTCACAAGTCGGCTTTAGCCGATTTGTGAAATGAAATATCCGATCTCGGCTAAACCCGAGATCGGGCGCGGGGACGAACCGAGGTGTCACTTCACAAACGTCACCGCCTCGATGCGGTTGCCGTCCGGATCGCGGATGAAGGCAGCGTAATAGCCCTCGCCGTGCTGCGGGCGAAGGCCTGGCTCGCCATCGGACACGCCGCCATGCGCAAGCGCGGCGGCGTGAAACGCATCGACCATCTCTTCCGAGGATGCCCGCAACGCGATGTGCATGCCCGAGTCTTCATCCACCGGCTTCATCCACGGGCGGTGATTGATCCAGAATTCGGAATATTTCCGGCCGAAGGCGATCGTCGCAGCGCGGGTTTCCAGCTTCGCATAGCCCAGTACGCCCAGCACCGCCTCGTAGAACGCCGCGGAACGTTCGAGATCGCTGACGGAGACAGAGACGTGGTCGATCATGCAATCGCCTACCTCAATCCGTCATCCTGAGGTGGCGCGAAGCGCCCTCGAAGGATGGCGGGCAACGGGCCGTCGCCCTTCGAGGCCCGGCTTCGCCGGGCACCTCAGGGTGACGGATAACTGCTAAGCCGGAGCCCCCGACTTCACCAGCTTGTAGAATACCGAATCCATCAGCGCCTGGAACGACGACTCGATGACGTTGGGCGAGACGCCGATCGTGGTCCAGCGATCGCCGTTCTCGTCCTCGCTCTCGATCAGCACGCGCGTCACCGCCTCGGTGCCGGCGTTGAGGATACGCACGCGATAATCGGTGAGCTTCAGGCCCTCGATGTATTTCTGGTACTTGCCGAGATCCTTGCGCAAGGCGACGTCGAGCGCATTGACCGGGCCGTTGCCCTCGCCCGCCGAGATCAGCGTCTCGCCCGCGACCTTCACCTTCACCACCGCCATCGCCACGGTGACGCGCTTGCCGAGCGCGTTGTAGCGCTGCTCGACATTCACGTCGAACTGCTCGACGTCGAAATAGTCCGGCACCTTGCCGAGGATACGCCGCGCCAGCAATTCGAATGACGCATCCGCCGCCTCATAGGCATAGCCCTGCGCCTCGCGCTCCTTCACTTCGTCGAGCAGGCGCGCGATGCGCGAGTCGTTCTTGTCAACCTGGATGCCGATCCGCTCCAGTTCCGAAAACACATTCGAGCGTCCGCCCTGATCCGACACCATCACCCGGCGATGATTGCCGACGCTGTCCGGAGTGACATGCTCGTAGGTCGCCGGGTCCTTCAGGATCGCCGAGGCATGAATGCCGGCCTTGGTGGCGAAGGCGCTGTCGCCGACATAAGGCGCATGGCGGTTGGGCGCACGGTTGAGCATGTCGTCGAGCTTGCGCGAAGCGCCGGCCAGATTCCTGAGCTGCTCATCGGAGATGCCGGTCTCGAACTTGTCGGCGAATTCCTTCTTCAGCTTCAGCGTCGGGATGATCGAGACGAGATTGGCGTTGCCACAACGCTCGCCGATGCCGTTCAGCGTGCCCTGGATCTGCCGCGCACCGGCGCGCACGGCGGCGAGCGAATTTGCCACCGCCTGCTCGGTGTCGTTATGGGCGTGGATGCCCACATGCGAACCGGGGATGTGCTTCACCACCGCGCCGACGATTTCCTCGATCTCGTGCGGCAGCGTGCCGCCATTGGTGTCGCAGAGCACCACCCAGCGCGCGCCGGACTCGTAGGCGGCCTTGGCGCAGGCCAGTGCGTAACCGGGATTGGCCTTGTAGCCATCGAAGAAATGCTCGCAATCGACCAGCACCTCGCGGCCCTTGTCCTTTGCGGCCGTCACGCTGTCGCGGATGCTGCCGAGATTCTCCTCGTTGGTGGTCTCCAGCGCGACCCGCACATGATAGTCCCAGGTCTTGGCGACGAAACAGATGGCGTCGGCCTTGGCGTCGAGCAGCGCAGCGAGTCCCGGATCGTTGGAGGTCGAGCGGCCGGGCCGGCGGGTCATACCGAAAGCCGTAAGCGTTCCGCGCAAAGGTCGGCTTTCGGAAAAAAATTGCGTGTCGGTCGGGTTGGCGCCGGGATAGCCGCCCTCGACATAATCGAGGCCGAGCTTGTCCAGCATCTCCGCGACGACCAGCTTGTCATGCAGCGTGAAATCGACGCCGTTCATCTGCGCGCCGTCGCGCAACGTGGTGTCGAAGAGGTAGAGCCGTTCCCTGGCCATTACAGCAATCCATACACGTAGAGCGCCAGCAGAATGGCCGCCGCAAGGAGGATCAGCTTCAGCGCGATGTAATAGAGCCAGTGGCGCGGAAACGGCGTGTCCGGGCGTTTCATGACGTCACCACAGATAATAATTGGCCGCGAGTGCAATCGCGACCACGATGGCGACGACCGAAACGACGATGTGATGGCGCTGCAGGTTCATTGTACTTGTCCTTTGCCGTCGAGCGGCTTTTCCATGCTGGTGTTGGCGAGCCATTCATCGCCGCGCGAGACCGAATTGCGCTGCATCGGGATATAGCCGCGGCTGCGGAAGAACGGCTCGGCGGTGTCGCTGGCATCGACCTTCATTTTTTCGGCGCCGCGTGCGGCAGCAAGCTTTTCCAGCGCATCGACCAGCATGGACGCGGCGCCCTGCCCGATAGCCGCCGGATGTACATAGAGCATGTCGATGCCGTCGTTGCCCTTGAGCGAGGCGAAGCCGACGGGCGAGCCGTCCAGCGTCGCGATCAGCGTGAGCTGCTCGCCCAGCCTTTTGCCAAAGGCCGCATCGTCGTCGAGGACCGAGACCCAGGCCTCGATCTGCGCGTCGGAATAATCCTCGGCGCCGAGCTCTTCCACGCTGGCGCGGAAGATTTCGGCCAGCAGCGGCGCATCCGCCGCGAGGAACGGCCGCATCGCCAGCGTCGGGTGGGCGGTGGCCATCAGCGCGCGATCTCCCAGGTGGTGCCGTCCTTGGAGTCTTTCAGGACAATGCCCATGGCCGCAAGCTCATCGCGAATGCGGTCGGATTCGGCCCAGTTCTTGGCTTTGCGTGCGTCAAGACGAATGGCGATCAGTTGCTCGACCTTCGCCGTATCCACCGCTCGCTTGCTTTCTGGACGCGCGGAAAATCCCAAGGCACGTAACGTCGGACCAAGCGCGGCGAAATCACCCTTGTTGTATAGCAGGTGTAATTCAGCGATCGCTTTCGGGGTATTGAGATCGTCGCAGAGCGCATCCATCACGGGCGGCGCAAAATCAGCATCGCTGCCGGTCATGAATTCAGGCCAATCTGTCAAGGACCGCAGCGTGTCATAGCTCTCTTCCAGTCCCTTCAAGGTCCAGTCGATCGGCTGGCGGTAATGCGTACGCAGCATGTTGAAGCGCGCGACCTCGCCCGGCCAATCCTTCAGAACCTCGCGGATCGTGACAAAGTTGCCGAGGCTCTTGCTCATCTTCTCGCCTTCGACCTGCAGGAAGCCGTTATGCATCCACGTGTTCGCCATCACGCCGGTATGAAACGCGCAGCGCGATTGCGCGATCTCATTCTCGTGATGCGGGAAGACGAGATCGATACCGCCGCCGTGAATGTCGAAGGTCTCACCGAGATGTTTCCACGACATCGCCGAGCATTCGATGTGCCAGCCGGGACGGCCCGGCGCCCTGATGCCGGACGGCGATGGCCATCCCGGTTCGTTATCTTTCGACGGCTTCCACAGCACGAAGTCCATGGCGTCGCGCTTGTAGGGCGCGACATCGACGCGCGCGCCGGCGATCATCTCGTCGAGCGGACGTTTTGACAGTTGCCCGTAATCCTTCATCGACGGCACCGAGAACAGCACATGCTCCTCGGCGACATAGGCATGGCCGGAGGCAACGAGACGCTCGATCAGCGTCTTCATCTCTTCGATGTGCTCGGTCGCGCGCGGCTCGACATCTGGCGGCAGACAACCCAAAGCCGCGACGTCTTCCTTGAAATTTTTGTAGGTCTCTTCCGTCAGATCGCGGATGGAGATGCCGCGCTCGGCCGCGCGCGCATTGATCTTGTCGTCCACGTCGGTGATGTTGCGGACATATTTGACGTGGGTCTCGCCGTAGAGATGGCGCAGCAGCCGGTACAGCACGTCGAAGACGATGACCGGGCGCGCATTGCCGATATGGGCGAAATCATAGACCGTCGGCCCGCACACATACATGCGCACGTTGCCGGGATCGAGCGGCTCAAACGGCCGCTTCTCGCGCGTCAGCGTATCGTAGAGCTTCAGTTCCATTGAGCCTTCTTCCCCGGCGCCTGCTGGCCCCGGGCGTTCTCTTTATCTCAATGGACAAAAGACGGCCGCAGCCAGCGAGGGGCGCTAGCGAATAATCTCCGGGCAAATGCCGAAAATTGCGTTGCGGATCGTCATGGCGCGGACAATGGGCGAAGCGACCCCGCCCCGTCAAGGGCGGCATTTGGGCAGCGTGAAGAAGAACTTAGCCCACCCCGGCGGACCGGGACGGGCTGCCGTCTTTTATTCGGCGGGAACGGCTTTGCCGCCGACTATGCCCGGACTGCGGCCGGGACCGCCGGTCGGGTCGTGCCGCGCCATCTCCACCCGCCAGGGCCGCCAGCGCTCCAGCGCCACCAGGCCGGCGACGATCAGCGCGGCGAAGATGAGGGCCAGGGTGACGAACCCGCCCGGCAGGAGGTCAACCAAAGTCATCTTGCCGAGATTGCCGGCGCCGATGCCGGACCAGTCGAGCGCGCGGTCGATCTCCTTTTGGTAGAGGCCGTAGGTGTAGCCACCGGCGAGACCGCCCGCGAGCACGGCCCAGGCATCCTTGTAGCCGGCGCCGAGTTGCGCCAGCGCCGTGCCGGGGCACGCGCCCGCAAACACGATCCCGACGCCGAGCAACAATCCGCCGACGATCATGTTGCCGATCAGCGCCGTCTTCACGCTGAGCTGCACGATGCCAAGGCCGTGCAACACGGCGAGGATCACAAGCCCGGTGGCGATCGCCGACAGCATCACCTTGAGCATGGTGAAATTCGTCATCTGGAACTGGCCGATCAGGAAGCCGGGCTCCATCACCCGCGCCTTTTCCAGCGCGAGGCCGAACAGCACGCCCATCGCAAGGCCGAGCACGATTGCAGGAACAAGAGTCATGACAGCCTCCGTTACGCGCGCTTGAGGAATGCGGAGATCGCGATGCCGCTGGCGAACATCGCGGCCATTGCAATCAGCGAGGACACCGCGAGCTGCGAGAGACCGGACAGTCCGTGACCCGACGTGCAACCATTGGCGATGCGCGCGCCGAGCAGCAACACGAAGCCACCGGCAAAGGCAACGAGCAGACGCAGCGGGAATGAATGCAGGCCCATCACCCTGCCCCACATTTCCGACATGGCCGGCCGCACAGTGTGCGACATGCGCGCTGAAAGGAAAGCGCCGAGCGCAACTCCGACCACCAGCGCCACCTGCCACCAGTCCTTGGCGGTGGAGACATGCGCCTTGAAATAGGGAATTGCACTGATGGCAGGATCGAAGATCGACGCGATGCTCGCCGCCACCGTCACGAACGATGACGACGCACCGAGCGCGGTGTTCATCAGAAGGAAGGCCGGAATCTGCAGAAGCCCGATCAGAATGCCGGCGGCATAGGGCGACCAGACCCGGGCGGACAGGATCGACATAACGATACTCCCGGTTCGAACTTGCGGTCCCACGCCAGTCTTATATATTCACGATTATGAATATTCAAGAGTTTGAATATAAAGCCGGCGTGGCGGCGCAACTGCTCAAGGCGCTCGCCTCCAGGCCTCGCCTGATGGTGCTGTGCCATCTCGCCGACGGCGAGAAATCGGTCGGCGAGATCGCCGGTCTGACCGGGCTGCGCATGTCGGCCGTGTCGCAGAATCTCGCAGTCCTGCGGGCGGAAGGGCTTGTCGCTCAGCGCCGCGACGGCACGACGATCCATTACCGGCTGGCCGATCCCACAGCGAAAAAAGTGATCGAGGTGCTCTACCGCGCCTTCTGCACCGACCGGACAACGAAAAAGCCTCGCCGCAAGACACGCCCGGCCGGCCAACGTGTCCGCAAAGCCTCACCCCTCGCGAAATAGGCGAGTGCTGCTTTGGAAGCCTTGTCGGCACCGGACCGAAGCAGTTAACAGCCCCTTAGCAATTTCCAGCCATTTTACGGCATTACCACCCAACGGCGAGCGATCCCATGCGGGCCCTGCTGGCAATACCTGCTCTTGTCGCAACGCTGCTGGCTGCCTCGGCCGCCGCGGCGGAAAAGCGCATCTTCATCATTGCCAACGAGACGGACGGCTATGGCGTGGACCGCTGCCTGGCCTCCGGCGAAAGCTGTGGCGCGGCTGCGGCCGCCGCTTATTGCCAGTCGAAGGAATTCGCGCAGGCTGCATCCTTCCGCAGGATCGATCGCGAGGAGATCACCGGCGCGGTGCCGGTTTCAGCCGGCAGTATCTGCCGCGACAGATTCTGCATGGAATTCGTCGCCATCGAGTGCACGCGCTAAACGCGCACCTTATTTCTCCACCCAGTCGGCACAGCGCGGCACTTCGCCATTGCCGCTCCAGGGCATGATCGGCACCGAGGACGTCGAGTTTTTCGGCGAGCCCTCGATGATGCGGTCGGAATAGACCATGTAGACAAGCACGTTGCGCTTCACGTCGCAGCCGCGCACGATCTGCATCTTCTTGAACAGCAGCGAGCGGCGCTGACGGAAGACATCCTCGCCCTGCTCGAACTTCGCCTTGAATTTGATCGGCCCGATCTGCCGGCAGGCGAGCGAGATGTCGGATACCTCTTCCGCAATCCCAATCCAGCCCTTGAAGCCGCCCCTTTCCGGTACCGTGAAATGGCAGGCCACACCCTCGATCTCGGGATCGTCGATGCCATAGGTTGCAAGTTTGTCATTCGGTGACAGCCATTTGAAGACGGTGGACCGCTTGAACAAAAGGTCCGGGTCTTCTGCCGCCTTTACCGCCACGGAACCCCAAACCAGGGACGTGAAAACGATCAAGGCCGTCGCCACGGAACCGGGGCGCAAGAACTGGAACATTCCGAAAGTCTCCTCTCCACCGCGCCGCATATGGGGACGCCCTGCCGCGGATGCGAGCCATCCGGCCGGCAGCATTGAACTCGCCGCCCCGAGCGGGTACCAAAAAGCACACGTGGGACAGCGATTTGCAGGCGGGCATCCGGTTTTGGCACGAACGGTGAAAAAGACGGCTGCGGAGGATTCGATCTCCTCACGCGACATGGCGCATGCGACACGGCCGCTGCGGCTGCTGGTCGTTGTGTCGCTGGTCCTGCCGGTCGCCATTTTCGCGATCGCCGCCTGGTTCGGCTACCGCCAGC
>JAESGM010000731.1_pt1 | contig 16448 bp, 15 predicted proteins | sample 9269721 | NCBI WGS metagenome assembly JAESGM01 (sample SAMN15720920, study PRJNA650825) | algae metagenome | isolation source: Komarekiella atlantica HA4396-MV6 and co-occurring heterotrophs from... | place: USA: Theobald House, Kauai, HI | collected 2009-07-29 | reverse complement strand
TCGGCCTCAATCGCGGCCTGGTTTCCGATCCGGCGGCGCCGTTCGGCGGCATGAAGCAGTCCGGCCTCGGCCGCGAGGGCGGCCACGAAGGTTTGATGGAATTCCTGGAGACGCAATACGTCTCGGTGAACTGGTAAGGGCTGGGGAGCAGCATGGACGTCCTGATGCCGCAGCTCGGTGAGACCGTCACCGAGGGCAAGATCAGCAAGTGGTTCAAGTCGGCCGGCGACGCCATCAAGCCGGGCGACAACCTGTTCGAGATCGAGACCGACAAGGTGTCGATGGAAGTGCCGGCGACGTCGTCCGGCGTGCTGGCTGAAATTCGCGTGCAGATTGGCGAGATTGCGCCGGTCGGCGCGGTGGTGGCGGTGATTTCCGGCAGCGCCGAGGCTGCCGCTGCGCATATTGCTGCACCGTTCGCCCCCGCGAAAGCGGGGGCCCAGAGCCCAGCATCCCTGGATCCCCGCTTGCGCGGGGATGAACTGAGTTCTGGGGCGCCTGTCATAGCCAAACCTGCGGCGCCGATGGACCTGTTCCGTGAGGTACGGACGCCCGAGCGCAATTACGGCCCGGCGCGGCAGGGCGGCGTCTCCGTGACCCCGCTGGCGCGGCGTCTGGCGGCCGAGAACGGCATCGATTTATCGCGCATCAAGGGCTCCGGACCGCACGGTCGCATTGTTGCGGATGACGTGAAGAACGCCGCGCCGCAGGCACGTGGCGGCCAGGTCGCAGCGGGCATGAGCCTGTCCGAGGTGAAGGCGCTTTATGCCGACACCAGCTACACCGAAATTCCGCTCGACGGTATGCGCAAGACCATTGCGACGCGTCTCACGCAGTCGAAGCAGACGGTGCCGCATTTCTATCTGACCGCTGATGTCGTGATCGACAATCTCTTGGCGGTGCGCAAGGAGGCGAACGCCACAGCGCCGATGAAGGATGGTGTGCCGACCTATCGCATTTCGGTCAACGACTTCATCATCAAGGCGCTGGCGCTGGCCTTGCTGCGCGTGCCGGCGGCCAATGCCGTGTGGGCCGAGGATCGCATCCTGCGCTTTGAACATGCGGACATCGGTGTAGCTGTAGCGATCGAGGACGGCCTTTTGACGCCGGTGGTGCGCAGCGCCGACACGAAATCGCTCGGAACAATCTCAACGGAAATGCGCGATCTGGCGTCGCGGGCGCGCGACAAGAAGCTGAAGCCTGCCGAATATCAGGGCGGGGTGTCGGCAGTGTCCAACCTCGGCATGTATGGCGTGCGGGAATTCGCGGCCATCATCAACCCGCCGCAATCGACCATCCTGGCGGTGGGCGAAGCGCGGCGGGTGCCGGCGGAAGCTGCCGACGGCTCAGTGATGTTCCAGAGTCAGATGAGTGTGACCCTGTCCTGCGATCATCGCGTCGTCGACGGCGCAGTGGGGGCCGAGGTGCTCAAGGCGATCAAGGGCTATCTGGAAAACCCGGTCACCATGCTAGTGTGACGCGGAGAGACTGCGACAACTTCAGCGCAACACATCCAGCTTGCCGAGCAGCGCCTCGATCTCGGCGATGGCCTCATCGATGCTGAGCTGCGCGGTGTCGATGCCGAGATCGGGATTGGCCGGCGGCTCGTAGCTTGAGGTGATGCCGGTGAAGGATGCCAGCGCTCCGTTGCGCGCTTTCTTGTAATGACCTTTGGGATCGCGCTCTTCGCAGACATCGAGCGGCGCGGCGACATGGATCTCGAAGAAATCCTCGCCGGCGATCTGGCGGGCGCGGGCGCGATCCTCGGCATGCGGGGAGACTGCTGCGACAATCGCGACCAGGCCGCTTTTCGACAGATGCGCGGCGACTTCCGCGAGGCGGCGCACATTCTCGCCGCGATCCTCGCGCGTGAAACCGAGATCGGAGTTGAGGCCGGTGCGCAGCGTGTCGCCGTCGAGCAGGACCGGCACGCCGCCGCGCTCGAACACGCGCCGTTCAAGCGCGCGCGCAAGCGTGGATTTGCCGGAGGCGGGCAGGCCGGTGAACCAGACCACGGCGCCGCGATGACCGAAGCGTTGCGCGATTTCACCAGCTGCGATGCCGGACTGGACGGGAACGATGTTCTCGCGCGCCGCAGGCTGCCGCTTCGCTTCATCGATGGTGAGAAGAATGCCGCCGCCACCGATATGACCGCCTGTTTCGAGAACGACGCGGCCAGTGCGCGGATTGTCATCGTGGATGTCGCCGGCCAGCGGTTGCGACAGCGTGATTTCGATCTCGCCGACATGGTTCTGGCCGATGGCATCGGCGCCATGTGCCGACAACTGGCCGGGATCGACAGCCTTGTCGATGGCGGTCACCTTGCCGCGCGCTTCCGCGGTGCCGATCCGGACCGTGAGATTGGCGCCTACCTTCAGCGGAACATCCTGCAGCCAGAAGACGCGCGCATGCAGACGCTGGATGGCGGTCGCAGGATTGGATGCGAGCGAAATGACGTGGCCGCGATCGACGAAAATCTCGCGGTCGAGTGTGATGCCGACCGACTGGCCGGCTCCGGCGCTGCGCGGCGCATGCGAAGCGTGCGGCGCCGGCCAGGCTTCGATGGCGCGGATGCGGGCGCGCTGACCGGTGGGCATCACCACGATTTCGTCGCCGGCGACGACGCGGCCGGTCTCGACGCGGCCCGCGACAATCCGGCGCTCGTCGAACTTGTAGATCGCCTGCACCGGCAGGCGCAGCGCAAGTTCTCCGGCGGGGCGCGCCGGCGCGAAATGATCGAGCGCGTCCAGAACCGACGGGCCCTCATACCAGGCGGTCGCCGGCGTATGCTGTGCGACGCCGTCGCCCTGACGCGCGGAAATCGGGATGATCGCAGCCGGAGTCAGGCCGAGGCTTTTCAGATGCGCGGTGATTTCGGTCTCGATCTGCCGGAATCTCTCGGGGTCGAAATTGACGCGATCCATCTTGTTGATGACGACGGCAATCTGGCGCACGCCAAGCAATTGCAGAAGATAGCCATGCCGCCGCGTCTGCTCGCGCACGCCCTCGCTGGCGTCGATGAGCAGCAGCGCGGCATCGGCCTGGGCCGCGCCGGTAATCATGTTGCGCAGGAATTCCGTGTGGCCGGGCGCATCGATGAGCACGATATCGCGCGCCGCCGTGCGGAAGCGGATCTGGCTGGTGTCGATGGTGATGCCCTGATCACGCTCGGTCTGCAACGCGTCGAGCAGGAAGGCCCATTCGAACGGCATTCCGCGGCGCGCGCTCACCGCCTTCAGGTGCTCCATCTTGCCGTCGGGCAGGCTGCCGGTCTCATGCAGCAGGCGGCCGATCAGCGTGGACTTGCCGTGATCGACGTGGCCGACGATCACGATCCGCACCAGCGGACGCGGCAGGATCTGGGTGGAGGAGGAGAGATGCGAGACGGGAGCGTTCATGGGCGGTCACACGGGGAGGGTCAAAGATATCCGGACTGGCGCAGGCGCTCGAACGCATCCTCGGATTCATGATCCATGGCGCGTCCGGAACGCTCCGGCACTTTCGTCGCATCGAGTTCGGCAATGATCTCGTCGATGGTCGCGGCCAGCGAGGGCACGGGAGAGGTGATGTCGGAATCACCGAGCGAGCGGTAACGCTTTCCGTTCTTCGACAGGTAAAGCGAGATGATCGGAATGTTCTCGCGGCGCGTATAGGCCCAGATATCGGCCTCGGTCCAGTGCAGGATCGGATGCACGCGCAGATGCGCGCCTTGCGGCAGGCGTGCGTTGAACTGGTCCCAGAATTCCAATGGCTGGCTGCGTACGTCCCACTGGCCTTCGAGGCCGCGCGGAGAAAAGACGCGCTCTTTCGCGCGCGTCGGCTCCTCGTCGCGGCGAATGCCGGCGATCAGCCCGTCGAAGCCGTGCTTGGCCAGTGCGAGCTTGAGCCCTTCGGTCTTGCGCGCGGCCGAGCGCGCGGCCGGCGGCAGCGTGTCATCGACCGCATCGATCGGCGGGCAGGGCTCGATGACAAGATTGAGATCCCATTCCTTTGCGTAGCGGTCGCGGAACGCATACATTTCCGGAAATTTCTTCGCCGTATCGACATGCATGACAGGGAAGGGTACGCGGCCGAAGAAGGCCTTGCGCGCCAGCCAGATCATCACGTTGGAGTCCTTGCCAAGCGACCAGAGCAAAGCGAGCTTGTTCATGCGCGCGAAGGCTTCGCGGAAAATGTAGATGCTCTGCGCTTCCAGTTCGTCGAGACGGTCCATGGCGACTACCCGATGACGGCCCAGGTCACGACACGACCGTGAGACGGCGCATCCTGCCCAGAATGACTGTCGGGAAAATTCGTCTCGAATTCAGCTTGCGGACTCATGGATCATTCCAAAACGCGGATTATTTAGAGTAGAAGATTTTTCTATTTCAGATTCATTTTTATGTTTTAAATGGAAAAAAATTCTCGTCAACGGGATATTTCTTCGATGCAGTTTCGTAGTTCGGCAAATGGTCATCGCGCCGCGAACCCGGCCGGCGAAGAGATCGCGCGCATTGCGTCGCGTGCATGCGCGCAGTTCGGCGTCAGCGCGGTCGACACTGTTGCGCTTGGAGATGTCGCGGCCGAGTTGAACGACGCGCTGCAAACGGCAACACCCTTGCAGATCGTCAGCGCAGCCTGTGTTGCCGTTCCGCGGGGACGGCTGGCTGTGACGTCGTCATTCGGTACTGAGTCGGCGCTGCTGCTGAAATACGTCGCAGATGCGGACCCTGCGATCCCGGTGCTGTTTCTCGACACAGGATGGTTGTTCGATGAGACGCTCGCCTATCGTGACGCGCTGATCGCGCGTCTGGGATTTGTCGATGTGCGTAGCCTGAGACCCGACCTTGCCGCTGTCGCCGAGCGGGATGGAGAGCGCGATTTGTGGTTTCGCAATCCCGACGCGTGCTGCGCGCTGCGAAAGATCGAGCCTCTGGCAAAGGAGATGATGCCATTCGATGGCTGGATCAACGGACGCAAACGCTTTCATGGCCATGAACGCAGCAACATTCCCGTGGTCGAAGCGAACGGGACGCGGCTCAAATTTAATCCGCTGGCGTTGCTGTCACATGAGGAAGTGCAGCAGGCCTTCGCGGAACTCGATCTGCCGCGGCATCCACTGGAACAGGCCGGCTATGCCTCGATCGGCTGCATGCCGTGCACAAGCAGGGTCGGCGCCGGTCAATCAGGTCGCGATGGACGCTGGGCCGGGCGAGGGAAGACGGAATGCGGGATACACGGCGCGGGTGAATTGCAGGAAGGCTGATTGATTTCCGTTTGATGCTGCGAAAGAGTTTCTCCGTCATCCTGAGGTGGCGCGAAGCGCCCTCGAAGGATGACGGGCAATGCGAGGCACGTGGAATCGATTCAGAATCCAGGTATGGGGCCGCCATCCTTCGAGGCTCCCCCGGCTTTCGCCGGGGTCGCACCTCAGGATGACGGAGACAGTCTACCCCTCATGGTCCGGCCGCAGCCACTTGCGCCGGCGCACCCCGCTGTAAAGCTCGTTGTCCAGATGCGGCAGGATCAGCGTCTGGAAGGCGTGCTCGAACTGCGCGTATTCGAGACCGCAGGTCGCGGCGCGCTCGGCGGGCAATTCGCCGAGCCGGATAGCGTCGGCGAAGAGCTGCGGATCGCGGCCATAGGCCATGCAGATGACGTTGAAATAGCGCTGCGCGGCAAAACCGTGCTCGCCGGCAAAATCCTTCAGGCGCGGCGCCGTCGCCATCTCCTTGACCGCCTCCTTGCGGCCCAGCGTGGCGATGCCGAGAATGAGCGTGCGCGCTTCCTCTTTCGACAATTGCAGCTGGACATAGGCGGAGAACTGGTCGGCGGCGTCTTCCTCGCGGCCCATCATCGGAATTCGGAGCAGATCGAAGATGGCGTGCCCCGCCTCATGCAGGAACACATCGAAAGTGGGGCCGAGCGCGGCATCCTGCGGCTTGAGGCCGGCCGGTGTTTCCGTTTCCGGCAGGTTGGCGTTGATGAAGTCGAGATATTCGTAGCAGACGGTGACGACGGCATCCTCGTAATAGGCATTCACCTTGCCGCCGCAGCTCTCCACCTTCAGCAGCAGTTTGCGCGGCAGGCGGAAGGGCGCGAGAAATTCGGAGAGCCGTTCCAGCACGCGCTGGCGTTTAAGGGTTTCATAAGCGGGTTGATGCGCCGGATTGGCCGGGCGAACGTATTCGCCATGCACCCGATTCGGCCGGGTGTCGGGTGCGGTACCGGCGATCACCGGACTTCCGGCAAACATCAGAATCAGACAGGCCGTCAAGGAGCGTTGCGGCGTCATGATGGGACCTCGATCGCTGTGCCTCCGACATGGCGATATTCACGGCACGCAAATGTACAACATGCAAGTGTGAGACCACCGCATGGACTGTCACGTCTACGTGCTCGGGAGCACGGGCCGCGGTGGCATCAGGACCTATGTCGGATGGACCCTGGACCTCGCCCGGCGCCTGAGCCAGCACAATGGCGGACGCGGCGCGCGCTCAACCCGTGGCCGCGTCTGGGTGCTGCTGCACTCGGAATGCTACGGAACGCGCGCGGAGGCCATGAGCCGTGAATGGCATCTGAAACGTGACCGCGTCTTCCGACGGAAGCTGTCGCAGGAATATGCCCAGACTGTGGCCGACCCGGCTACCGCTTTGGGTCAACGCTCGACGAAGGCCCGCTCGATCACGAAATGACCGGCCTCGCTGTGGTTGCCCTCGGTGAAGCCGCGCTGTTCCAGCAGCGGCTTGAGGTCGTCGAGCATGGCCGGGCTGCCGCAGAGCATGACCCGGTCTTCGGCGAGATTGAGGGCAGGCTGGCCGATATCCTCGAACAGCCGGCCGTTGTCGATCAGATGCGTGATGCGGCCGCGGTTGCGGAACGGCTCGCGGGTCACCGTCGGGTAGTAGATGAGCTGCTCGCGCGCGAACTCGCCGAAATATTCGTGATCCATCAGGTCGCCGACGATTTTTTCGCCATAGGCCAGTTCGGCGATTTGCCGGCAGCCATGCACCAGAACGACCTTCTCGTAGCGGGTGAAGGTGTCCGGGTCCTTGATGATGCTGACGAACGGCGCGAGGCCGGTGCCGGTGGACAGCAAATACAGGCGACGGCCCGGCAGCAGGTTGTCCTGGATCAGCGTGCCGGTCGGCTTGCGGCCGACGAGGATGATGTCGCCTTCCTTGAGGTGCTGCAGCTTGGAGGTGAGCGGACCATTCGGCACCTTGATCGAGAAGAATTCCAGATTGTCCTCGTGATTGGCGCTCGCCATGCTGTAGGCGCGCAAGAGGGGGCGGCCCTCGACCTCAAGCCCGATCATCGCGAATTGCCCGCTGAGGAAGCGGAAGGAAGGATCGCGCGTGGCGGTGAAGGAGAAGAGATTGTCGGTCCAGTGTTTGACGGACAGGACCGTTTCCTTGTTCAGATTGCTCACGGGAAGGCACCCAGGCTGCGAGTTGTGAACTGTCCCGGGCACCCTAGGATGAACCGCAAGACGGGTCGGCAAAGTAGTTGCGTTCGAGGCTTTTTGCCTACCAAAGATCGCCCCGGAGCGGGAATTCCATTCTCGCAGAGGCCGTATGCAAGCAGCGTTTCTGCTGCCTGATCCAGGTCATTCCACCCGCAGAGGCGGGGCTGCCTCGCCGGTGGCCTCGACTTTGGAATGAGATGGCTTGCGGGACAGCAGCCAGGAGACCCCGCCGAACAGGCCGAGGATCAGGGTCAGAAGCGCGAAGAGCACGCTCGCGCCGAAGGCCACGGCGGAGGGGATGCCGAGCGTGCCAAAGGCCAGGACCGCTGCGCCCTCGCGCACGCCCCAGCCTCCGATCGAGATGGGCAACATGGCGATTTCCAGCACCGCCGGAACCAGCAATGCCGCGAGCAGGGCGGTGGCCGCATCGACGCTCCAGCCCAGCAGCAGAACGAAGAAGACGAGCCCGTTGCAGAGCGCACTGAGCAGGCTGATGGCGGCGGCGGCGAACAGTCGCGGATGCGGGTGCAGCAAATGCCGTCCCGCCGTGATCGCCTGTGCCGCGACGGCGGCGATGCGGCCGGCGCGGATGCCGGTGATGCGGCTCGCGGCCTGAACGATGCCGTCGCGAAAATAGCCGAGCAGCAGCACGGCGATGGTTCCGGCAATGCCGGCGAGCGCCAGAACGATCAGGATCAGCCGCACCGGCTCATTGTCGATGCGGCTGAACAGCCAGGGCAGGCTGGCCAGCAGCAGCGCGTGATTGATCATGATGCCGAGCACGCGATCGAGCGCGACTGCGGCGCCCGCCTTTTCCAGATCGAGACCGGATCTGCGCACGCGCCAGATGCGCAGCGCATCGCTGCCGAGGAAGGAGACAAAGGTCTGGCCGAAGAAAATACCCTCGATGCTGATGCGCACCGCATGCGCCGCGGATATGCGGTGGCCGAAGGTGGACACGATCATGGCGAGCCTGATGCCGGTGAGGGCCGCCTGCAGCACGATCACCAGAAAGGCTACGGGAATGGCGAGCGGCGAGAGCGAGGCGAATGCGAGGGCGATTGTGCGGAAATCGAGTTTCCAGGCGATGACGCCGAGGATGACGAGGGTGAGCGCAAGTTTGACGCTCCACAGGACATGCTTGCTCATGCGGGCACCGGCCGGCTCAATCCTTAAAGATATGGCGGACGAGATTTCTGACCCGGCGCGCGATCACCGTCACAATATCGTATGGCCTCAGAGTCGCCAGAAGCCACAGGGTGCCGGCGAGTTCGGACAGGGCGGCGTTCAGGTATTGCCAGATGCCACGCGCCTTTGCGTTCATTCGCTTCTGAACCAGCGCAAAGCGTTCGGCAGCGAAGATGTGCCGTCCTTTCCATCGCTCGAAATATCCGGCCGGGAAAACCCCGTTGACCCGCATTCTCTTTTCCACAGCCTCGATCGTTTGCTGCGTCATCTTCCGGTCTATGGCGTGGCTCCATGCGTAGCCGCCCTGCATGCGCCGCCAGGCACAGAGAATGTCGGGGCTGAAACACGCGCCATGCGTGAGCGCGAGCAGCCGTCCGACATAGCCGTCGGTGAATGAGCCAAGCTCGGCGGGAAATCCGCCCGCGGCCACAAGCGCCGAGCGCCGGTAGATCGTCGCATTTCCCATGATCCAGGAATCATCTTCCATCAAGCGCTCGGCGACTTGCGTCGGGGCAATGAAGCCGGCTTTGGTCAGCGGCACCGGTGTCGAGAGAGCGCCGAAATTCCTGCCGTCGGCGTCCATGATGTCGCTGCGGGCCGAGAACAAGGCTGCGTTCCCATAGGCGGTCAGCATGGCAATTCCGGTCCTGAAAAAGTCCGGATAGATGACGTCGTCGGCGGCCCCGAAATAGATCAGATCGCCGCGCGCATCGGCAAGACCGCGATTCATGTTGCGGATGATGCCGTTGTTGGTTTCGTTGCGGATGAAGGTCACGCCGGGAAGGCGAGGCAGATAGGATTCAATGATTTCGACGCTGTTGTCGGTGGAGGCGTCGTCGATCAGGATCACCTGGTCCGCAGGCCGCGTCTGCGCCAGCAGGCCATCCAGCGCCCGCGGAAGGAATTTCGCGTGGTTATAGTTGGGGAGCACGACGGCGAGCGTCAGGCCTTCGCGTCCCGCGTCGCTTTCCGACCCTGACGGTTCGTGTGTCAATCGAACCTCACTCGGTTTGCGTGAAGCCAGATTGCGAACGAGTCGTAAGGAACGACGCGCGGTTTGTTCAGGACATCGCCGGCATGGAAGGCGTCCATGCCGGCGCCTTCGGTGAGCGCGAACTGCGCGATGTCCGCATGCGGCAGGCGGACCTCGAAGAAGAACCGCGAGATCGTGCCGAATGCGCGCATCTGGAAGGTGAAATCCGACAGCGGCTTCGGATCGCAGCCGTGCAGGCCGAGCTCTTCGCTGAGCTCACGCCGCAGCGCAGCTTCCGGCGTTTCATCCGGCTCGATGGCGCCGCCGAACAGGCCCCAGTGGCCGGGATAGAAAAGGCCGGGCTTCTGGTCGCGCAGCTGCAGCAGATAGCGTCCGTCGTCCAGGCAGATCACCGCCGCTGCGGCGTCCTGCGGCACAAGGCGTGTGTCATCGTGCAAAAAGTAGTCAGTCATGAGGCGAGTCCGACGCCTGCGGGCCGATGCGCCGCGGGCAGATCGTAGAGACGGTCGAGGGTGGCGAACGGATCAGGCGCCGACGTTCCCAGCAGTCGCTCCGCGCGCGAAGAATCCATCGAGGAGAAGGTGGTGATTTCCTCGGGCGGAATTCCGTTCTCGGCCGCGCGCGCTTCCGCGACGAGGGAGGGGGCAGCGTCCAGCGCCGCCGCCATGTGCCGTGCGGCGTCCAGATAGCTGATGTCGCGGCTGGCTGAATATTGATAGATGCCCGAGGTATCGCTCGACGCCAGCGCCAGCAGCAGCGTCACCGCATCGTCGAGGGAGACCGGCGCCATGCGCAGATCGGAAAAGGCGGTGACCGGCCGCTTGTGCCGCAAGGCGTCGAGCCAGCCCGCGAAGAGGCGGCTCTGCGGTGTCAGCATCTTGGCAAAACGCACGACGGTCGCGGCCTTGTCGAAGGCGAGAAAGGCCGCTTCGTTCTCGGCTTTCAGCTTGCCGTAGACGCTGACCGGGCAGGGAGCCTTGTCGGCCGCGACATGCGGTTGCGACCAGTCGAAGACGGAACTGCTTGAGAGCGTAACCACACGCGTGCCCTGCGCGACCAGCTTCTCCGTCAGCAGCCGCGGCGCCGTGACGTTGATCTGCCGGGCGCGTGCCGTGTCGTTGCGGCATTCGGCGAAGCCGGCAACAGCGGCACAGAAGAACGCGACGTCGGCGGCCGGCAACGCAATGTCATGCAGGGCCAGATCTTCCAGATCGCAATGCAGGAGATGCGGCCGGTCGCGGCGGCGCGTCGTGCCGGTCACAACGAAGCCGCGCTGGACGGCCGCCTCGAACAGCGCCCGCCCGACGAGACCGTCGGCCCCCACGATGAGGATTTTCCTTGTCATCGGCTGAAAGCTTCGCTGCCTGTTCATCCGCGCTCAGCCCGCACAGGCGCGGCCGCCTGCGCATGAGCGATTTCGGTCTCGATGTTGGCGAGCATGGCGATGCGGCCCCGGCCCGCCAGCCAGATAACGCCGCCGATCAGGCCAAGGAACAGCACAAGCAACGCGAACGCAATGCTCGAACCGAACGCGATCGCCGCGGGCACACCCACCGTTCCAAACGCGACAATGGCGGCGCCCTCGCGCACACCCCAGCCGGCAATGGAGATCGGGAGCATCGCAATCTCGAGCACGGCCGGAACCAGCAGTGCCGCGAGCAGGGCGGAGTGCAGGTCGATCTGCCATCCGAGCAGGAGCACGAAGAAGGCCAGAGAATTGCAGCAGGCGCTCAAGAGGCTGATGGCGGCGGCCAGCATGAGCCGGCGGTTCACACTGAGCAGATGCCGCCCGGCGGTCATGGCCTGCGCCAGAAATCCCGTGACGCGCGCGAGACCGGCGCTGGAGAGCCCGTTCGCCTTCTGCAGGATGCCGTCGCGGAAATAACCCAGCAGGAGTACCAAGAGCGTTCCGGCGACGCCGGCGATAGCGAGCGCGATCAGAATCAGTCTGACGGTCGGGTTGTCGATCGTGGTGAGCAGCCAGGGCAGGCTGACCAGCAGAAGGATGTGGTTGACGATGATGCCTATGAGGCGATCCAGTGCGATGGCGGTGGTCGATTGCTCGAGCGACAATCCGGACTTGCGAATGCGCCAGATGCGCAAGGCGTCGCTTCCCAGGAATGAAATGAATGTCTGTCCGAAGAAGATGGATTCAATAGTGATGCGAAGGGAATGCCGAAGCGGCAGGCGGTAGCCGAAAGACGAGACAACCACGCTCTGTCGGATTGCAACGCAGACGGCCTGCAGCAAGATGAGGGCGAAGGCCGCAGCCAGGGCAGGCAGAGCCAGCGAGGAGAATGTTGCGACGACCGCGCGCGGATCAAGCTTCCAGGCGATGACCAGCAGAATCGCGATCGTCAGCGCAAGCTTGATGATCCATGGCGTCAGCTTGTTCATGGCGACCTGACATTGCCCCTCAATAGGGGCCCTTGAAATTGTCCTCATGGGCCAGGTCGCCGACGCGATCCTGGTCGAGACCGAGCGTATGCAGCGCGGCGCGGGCGATGGTGGACGCCTTCGGATAGAAAGATTCCTCAAGCTTCAAGGAGACGGGCGCCGGACAATTCGGCAAGGCAATGCGCATGACCGGCGCCTTCAGATGCGCAAAGGCTTTTTCCGCGGCAAGAGCGGCGATCTCGCTGACGACGCCACAGAGTTCCCAACTGGTGTCGGTGACGATCAGGCGGCCGGTCTTGCGGATCGAGTCCAGGATCGTGGCTTCGTCCAGCGGTCGGATGCTGCGCAGATCGATCACTTCCGCCGAGACATTATGCTTCGCCAGTTCGTCGGCTGCGCGCACCGCCTCAAGACAGGCGAAGGACGTGCCGACGATGGTGATGTCCTTGCCGGCGCGGACCACTTTCGCCTTGCCGATCGGGGTCGGCTCGAAGGCCTCCGGAACCTCCCCGGATGTGCCGTAGAGCGTGCGGTGCTCAAAAATGACGACGGGGCTGTCGTGTTGCAAGGCGGCGATGGTGAGCCCTTTCGCGTCCGCGGGAAAGGTCGGCATCACGACGGACAAACCCGGAAAATGGGCGAGGGTCGATTGCAGGCTTTGCGAATGGGTGGCGCCCTGTCCCCAGCCGCGGCCGATGACGGCGCGCACGACGATCGGCACGTTTCCGGCGCGGCCCATGAACATGTAACGCCACTTGGCCGCGAGATTGATAAGATTGTCGAAAGCCAGAAACATGAAATCGGCGCGCGGATGCACAATGACCGGCCGCTTGCCCATGGCGGCGGCGCCGATGGCGATGCCGGTCAATGCGTTCTCCATCGCCGGCGCGTCGAAGACGCGATCGGGGCCGAAACGTCTGCGCGCTTCCGTCGTCGAGCCGAATATGCCGGACGGATAATCGACGGTGATGCCGGTGACGAAAATGTCGGCATCGCGTTCCATGGCCTGGCAGAGCCCCTCAGACAGCGCTTGCACATATGACAGTTCACGCATGGCCGACCCCATCAAACCCAGTCGAACAAGGTGGACACTTGCGGCCACGCCGCATTGCGTGCCCTGTCGATATCGGTGGCGATGGACGTGCGCATGGTGGACTTCATGATTTCCAGATCCTGTAACGACCTGATCCCGAGGCGCTGCAGGTTTTCTTCGCTGCGCTTGACAGGACAGCGTTCCTGGACCCAGAAGTCGATCTCGTCCTTGGTCCGATAAGTGCGCTTCAGTTCGTAGTCGAATAGAGGCCCCACATGTTCGAGCCAGCGGTAGGTCATGCATTCGATAAAGACAGGCCCTTGACCCCGGCGCAATTTTTCGACGGCGTCGCGAGCGGTCTCATAGACTTCAAGCACGTTGTTCCCGTCGATCTGCGTTGCATCGACCTTGAAGGACCGCACGCGGTCGCACAGTTCGGTGTCGGGCGCCTGCCGCACGCTCAGCGGGCTTTCGGTCGCGTACAGATTGTTTTCGCAGACAAGCAGCACGGGCAGTTTCTTGATCGCGGCGTAATTGATCGCCTCGTAGAAGGCGCCTTCGTCCATTGCCCCCTCGCCGAAGAAACTTGCGGCGATCCGAGACTTGCCATCCAGCTGAAAGGAGAGGGCGGCGCCGACTGCGACCGCCACCATTTCGCCAAGGATAGCGCTGGTGGCGACAAAGCCGTGCTCAGGCGATGTGAGATGCACGGATCCACCGCGGCCGCCGGAGCAGCCATCGGCGCGTCCGTAAAGCTCGGCAGCCAGTTCGTAGGTGCTGCCGCCCTTGGCCAGGAAATGATTGTGGCAGCGGTGATGACTGAAGACCACGTCTCCAGCGTCCAGCGCCTGGCATACGCCAACCGCGACGGCCTCTTGCCCGAGCCCGAAGTGAGTCGGAGTGCGCATTTCTTGCTCGCGGTAACGCGCCGCAAGCAGTTCTTCGGTCAGCCTGACTTTCAGGAGCCCCTGATGCAGTGTGACCAGCAGTTGTTCGTCCTGGATGGAACGGTAATTTTGCAGAACGTCCACTGCCCCTCACTATGGCTTCCACTGGCGCTCGTCTGAGCAATTACCCAACATCCCGGCGCCCCTTTAGCGGTATTCCAAGTAGGGGGGAAGACGTTGATTTTGACTGGATGTATGGTCTCTGCCCCTGTACGGCGCCTTCAGGTCCGGATATGGAATTTCGGCGGAACAACAGGCGCCGGGCCGCCGACAGGTTCCCCCTCCGGTTGCAAATATCACGCATGCTACCTTGTAGTTTCCAGGGGGGTCAATTCCTGTCTATAGCAATTTGAGGCGTCCGAAGTGCTCTCGGTCTGCGCGGCTCTTGAGAGGATGCCACGGCGGGATCAGAACGATTGCGCTTGGAGACAGTGTTGACCAAACCCATTGTGGAAGGCCCGCTTGTGACTGATTCCAGCAAGTTTTGTTCTGGCTCCAGCAGGTCGTGTGCCTTTCTGGAGACGCTGACCTCCGGCAGGTCCGTCGAATTTTCTAAAGTGGTGCTGGGTGTCCTTGACAGGGTGGCATCTGCACTCGCTGCCCTCGTCATCTTCCTCCTCCTGGCGGTTCAGCTCTCCGTGGCGTTGCGCGCCGGACACTTCACGCCCTTTTCGCTGCTTGAGGAATCCGCATATACATTCATCAGCGCGAACAATTTTCTGAATTTCGGATTCCTGAATTCTGGATTCTTGCAGGATTTTGCGACCAGTCCGCATCCGGCCGACCATCCCTATGTCTACAATCACATGCCCGCGGGTCCCGACGTTACAAACGCGGCTCTGCTGTGGCTGACCGGAGGAAGCTATCCGCTCACGCGAATCATCTTCACGCTGTCGGCGGTGGCTGGCTTTGTCGTTTACTACCTGTTCGGCCAGATGTTCTTGCGCCGGTTCGACCTGCCAGGCGCAGGGCTTCTGCTGTTGTTCATTGGCGGCTGGATTCTGATCCAGATGATGGAGCGGCAGATCTACAGTCCGTTCGCCTTGCTGACGTTTCTTCCCATGTACCTGTATATGCGCTTCCTGAACGATGGCCGGCGATGGAAGTTTTTCCTGGCGCTGGCGATCATTCTGCTGTCCTCGCTGTACCTGGAATATTCCGTGCTCTCAGGCATTGCCGCGTGCTGGGGCATGTTCTTTCTGACTCAACTTGTGCCGATGCGGCTGACGCATATCATCGTGATAGCGTTGACGTTTGCAGCCGGGATCGCGCTTCATCTGATTCAGAACATGCTCTTTCTTGGCTGGCCCACCTTTGTCACGGAGCTGTCCTATACGCTATCGAACAGGACGACAGGATTCCCGACCCAGGAGGAGCTTGCATCCTTTTATCGCTCCATCGGGGTCGTCCATCACGGGTCGAGGCCGATCGAGCCAGGCGTTCTCAAGGCGCAGATCGCCGCGAATTTCGCCTTTCCCGGAAGGCAAGGAATACTTGCGGCGTTTTTCTTCGCATTTGTTGCTCTTGCCGGCGCTGTGTTGCTGAAGCAGGGCATTGACCGCAAGCCGATCCAGACCGGCTTTCTCAAGTGCGATATCTGGCTGTTTGTGAGAATTTTCGCATGGGCGGCCGGCACCGTATTGACGCCGATCGCGCTGTTTCCGGCCTTCGCACAAGAGGTCACGCTGCGTGGCAGCGGTGCAAGTCTGTTTTTCCTGGCCATCGCAATAGCGGGGACCGTTGCGTATTCGGTGCGAATTTTCCTGTGTTTGGGATTCCGGACAGCGGAAATTCTCAAATCACCGGGTGTTGCAGCCGCTCAATTGCCAGTGCCCGTGCGCACAACGCCTGGCCCGGCGTTGCAGAGACTGGTCGGAATATTCCTTGTCTATCTCGGCACGATTGCGGGTTGTGTTTTCCTGTTCGTCGCAGCCAAGCAATACGCGAAAAACTGGCACGGAGAACTGACGACAATCTATCAGCATGCCATCAACGCGAGAATGTGGCAGCCGCTTGAGGCGATCAGCCGATTTCAGCACCAGTTCTTCATGACCAACATCAATATCCCTACGGTGGGATTTCTGGCCAACGCGCCTGGCTATGGCGTCTGCAATCCGGAAGCGATCGGGAGAGATGGCTCTCTCGACATCAAGCATTGCAAGTCCGCACTGATGAGGCGTCATGACTATTGGGCCGCGCAGCGGCCGGCATTGTTCTACTATTTTGACGATCCGCGGCTGTTTCCAGGATTTGCCGATTGTGTGCCTGCGTCAACCCTGATCGGCACCGACCGGCGCGGGCCGGCCTGCATGACGGACCTTCTCGACCGGCTGTCGACGCAGTATCAGCAGATCCTTGAAAACCCCTTTGTCCGCATTTTCGATCTGAACCGTCCGCGCAACTGACGGACGAGGGACGACCAACCCATTGGTATGTTTGTAA
>JAESGM010000730.1_pt1 | contig 16453 bp, 15 predicted proteins | sample 9269721 | NCBI WGS metagenome assembly JAESGM01 (sample SAMN15720920, study PRJNA650825) | algae metagenome | isolation source: Komarekiella atlantica HA4396-MV6 and co-occurring heterotrophs from... | place: USA: Theobald House, Kauai, HI | collected 2009-07-29 | reverse complement strand
TCTCTCATCCGCGAAGTGTCGGTGTTCGATGTGTTCGAAGGTGGCGCCTTGGCTGCGGAAGGCAAGAAGTCGCTTGCCATCGAGGTGACGCTGCAACCGACCAGCGAGACGCTGACCGACAAGGACATCGAAACCGTCGTGCAGAAGGTGGCGGCGGCTGTGAAGTCCGCCACTGGCGGCGAAATCCGCTCCTGACGAGCGCGGGTTAGCGAATTTTCACGGAATTGTGCGCTTCGTGTGTGCCGGGCGGTGTGCCCGAGAGCATGCGAGGACAGTGCTGATGGACAACAAGACGCTTCTCAAGTTCGGCTTCATCGTATGCGTGCTTGCGGCGCTGGCTTACACCTTCGTGTTCGCAGATCTGCCGTTCGTGACGGCACCTACGTCGCCGGATGGCGCGCCGCTCGAGGTGCCGGCTCCGGCTCCCGCCAGCCAGCCGGCGCAGTAACGCCCGGCCATTATCTCTCGTCATCTTGCGCGCGGCACCTATGCTCTGAGGGGCTAGCGCGTCATGCGCCAGCCAGTGCTATAAGCGCGTCAGCCCGTAGGTTTTCCCACCCAAGAGGCGCTTCGCAATGACAGAGACGACGACCGCTCCGGCCCCGACACACGTGCTTCCCGTCGGCGACGACAGCAAGCTGCCCCATATCATCATCGTGGGTGGCGGGGCTGGAGGCTTGGAACTGGCGACGCGTCTTGGCGAGAAGCTTGGCCGTGACCGCTGGTGGCGCAAGAAAACGGCGGACATTTCGCTGATCGAGAAGGCGCGCACGCATATCTGGAAGCCGCTGCTACACGAGATCGCGGCCGGCAGCATGGATACGGCGCAGCACGAGATCGAGTACCAGGCGCAAGGCTACTGGCACGGCTTCAAATTCCGCTACGGCGAAATGACCGGCATCGACCGTAAGAAGCAGCTCGTCTACCTGGCGGCGACCTACGATGAGGACGGCCGCGAGATCACTCCGGTGCGCTCTTTCCGCTATGACATCCTCGTCCTCGCCATCGGCTGCGTCGGCAACGATTTCGGTACGCCCGGCGTGAAGGAGCATGCGATCATGCTCGACACGCCCGAGCAGGCCGAGCGCTTCAATCGCCGGCTCATCAATGCTTGCGTGCGTGCCTATGCGCAGGAGGGGCCGATACGCCCCGGGCAGCTCGACGTTGCCATCATCGGTGCCGGCGCTACGGGAACCGAGCTCGCCGCGGAGTTGCATCGCACCGCCCGTGGCGTCGTCGCGTTCGGTCTGGACAAGATCGATCCGGAGAACGACATCAAAATTACGCTGATCGAAGCGGCCCCGCGCATCCTGCCGGCGCTGCCCGAGCAGATGGCCAATGCCGTTGCCGACACCCTGCGCGACCTGCACGTCGATATCCGTACCGGTTCGCCGGTGACCGAGGTCACGCGCGAGGGCGTCAGGCTTGCCAATGGCGATTTCGTGCCATCGGAGCTTGTCGTCTGGGCGGCGGGCGTGAAGGGGCCGGATGTGCTCGCCAACCTCGACGGGTTGGAAGTCAGCCGGTCGAACCAACTCATCGTCACCGATACGCTGCAGACGACGCTCGATCCGAACATTTTCGCAATGGGCGATTGCGCCTTTCTCGTCCCTGAGGGCGGCACCACGCCGATCCCGCCGCGCGCGCAGGCAGCCCACCAGGAGGCGTCACACCTCTACACGGAGATCCAGCGCAAGCTGAAGGATGAGCCCCTGCGTCCGTTCAAGTACCGTGACTTCGGCTCGCTCGTGTCTTTGGGGCACTATTCGACCGTGGGCAGTCTCATGGGGTTCATCGTCGGCCGCAGCTTCTTCATCGAGGGACTGTTCGCGCGCCTGATGTACCGCTCGCTCTACAAGATGCACGAGATGGCGCTGCACGGACCGTGGAAGGTGTTCCTCGACACGCTGTCGCGATCCCTGACGCGACGTACCGAGCCGGTCGTCAAGCTGCACTGACGAACATGACAAAGCCCCGAAGACCGACGTGGTCTCCGGGGCTTTTGCTTGCCTAGTCGAGCGTTCAGGTCAGCGTGCGCGGCTACGGCGCAGGGCCGAGAGCAGCTCGGGCGTCGCGTACGAGTCGGCGGGGAAGCCCATCTTCTGTTGCACGGCCTTGATGGCAGCGCGGGTCTTCGCACCAGCCAGTCCATCGACCTTGCCGACGTCGTAGCCGCGGGCGACGAGCTGGCGCTGCAGCTCCTTCGTCCCCTCGAAGTCGAGGCCGTTGGTATCGCCGCGACCGCGCGACATCTCCGGCGCACCGTCAATGCGCGTCGCGAGATACGCTGCCGTCGTCGCGTAGTTCAACGACTGGTTCCACTGGGTGTAGACGTCGAAGTTGGGGTACGCCAGGAATGCCGGGCCATAGCGCCCCATCGGCAGCAGCAGCGAAGCCTGCAGCTCGTCGGCCGGCACGCGGGAGCCATCTGGGTACGTGATGCCCCATTCTGCCCACTGCGAGCGCGGGAGCTTGATGGCAAGGTCGGCCTGATCCCACGGCAGGTTGCGCGTTACGCGCACTTCCTCGATCCAGGGCTCGTTCGGCCGCCAGCCGAGGTTCTTCATGTAGTTGGCGGTCGACCCGATTACGTCCTTGTCGTTGTCGAACAGGTTGATGCGACCGTCGCCGTCATAATCGATTGCGTAATCAAGGTAGCGCGTCGGCAGGAACTGCGTCTGCCCGATCTCGCCGGCCCACGACCCGACCATGCCGGACGGCGTCATGTCGCCGCGATCGATGATCTGCAGCGCGGCGATCAACTCCTCGGTGAACATGAAGCTGCGGCGGCAGTCGTAAGCCAAGGTGACGAGTGCCGGCATGATGGGGAATTTGCCCATGCCAGCGCCGAAGTCGCTTTCCAGCGCCCAGAAGCCGGTGATGACCGAGGCGGGAACACCGAATTCCTCACGTGCCCGGTCGAACGTTTCCTTGTGCTGCGCAACTTTGCGCTTGCTGGACGTGACGCGGTTCGGTGTCGCGAGCTTCTTTTGGAAGTCGAGAAAGCTCTGGGCGAAGAAGGCCTGCCGGCGGTCACGCGAAATGATTTGCGGATTGATCTGGAAGCCGTCGACCAGCGCGATCGACCGGCGGCTTACGCCTTCGGCGGCCGCGCGCTTCTTGAAATCCGCCTTCCACTGCTCGAAGGGAGTCGTATTGCGGCAGTTCTCATTCGCCGGAGGGTAATCCGGTCGCTTCTTTGGATGCGTTTCATGCTGGGAAACGGGCGGCGCCACTTCAGCAAGCCTTAGCCGCTCGTTCTTCACGGTCGGCGAATTTCCGGACTGATCCACCTGGATCCGCAGACTTGCCGGGCGCTCCTGAGCGCCGGCAGGTAAGGTTGAGTAAGGTAGAGCCAGCGCGGTGGCCGCAATTGCCGTATAGAAAATCCGGAATGGCATCACGCTTCCTTCAGCGGTTTCGCGGTTGTTGCGGGGTACAATGCCGGGGGATGTGGCCACGTCAAGACGCCGCCAGGGTGGCCGCGTGCGGTATTTTCAGCCCCGGCCAAAAAAGGGGTGGTTCCTCAATTCACTGCCCCTTTCTAGCGGCGATGGCCGGTGCTATCTAGCGCGCCATGACCGATACCCCCTTCATCCGCAATTTCTCGATCATCGCGCATATTGACCATGGGAAGTCGACCCTCTCGGATCGGCTTATCCAGCTATGCGGCAACGTCGCCGACCGCGAAATGAAGGACCAGATACTCGATTCGATGGAGATCGAACGGGAGCGGGGAATTACCATTAAGGCGCAGACGGTTCGCCTCGATTACAAGGGCAAGGACGGCAACGTTTATCAGCTCAATCTGATGGACACGCCCGGCCACGTCGACTTCGCCTATGAGGTATCGCGGTGCCTTGCCGCCTGCGAAGGAGCGATTCTCGTCGTCGACGCCAGTCAGGGGGTCGAAGCACAGACGCTCGCCAACGTGTATCAGGCGTTGGACAACGACCTCGAAATTCTGCCGGTACTCAACAAGGTGGACCTGCCGGCGGCCGACAGTGACCGCGTGAAGCAGCAGATCGAGGACGTGATCGGCCTCGACGCTTCTGACGCTATTCCTATTTCAGCCAAGACGGGCAAGAACGTCGAAGCGGTGCTCGACGCCATCGTCGAGCGCCTGCCGCCGCCCAAGGGAGACGCCAGTAAGCCGCTCAAGGCGCTGCTGGTCGACAGCTGGTACGACGCCTACCTCGGCGTCGTCGTGCTCGTGCGCATCCTCGATGGCTCTCTCAAGAAGGGTCAGAAGATCACGCTGATGTCGACGGATGCCAGCTACCAGGTGGAGCGCGTCGGCGTGTTTCGCCCCAAGCAGCAGATGATCGATTCGCTTGGGCCCGGCGAGGTCGGCTTCTTCACCGCTGCGATCAAGCAGGTGGCGGATACACGCGTCGGCGATACCGTCACAGACGAGCGCAATCCGACCAAGGAGCCGCTTGCTGGATTCAAGCCGGCGCAGCCGGTGGTGTTCTGCGGCCTGTTCCCGGTCGATGCCGCCGACTTCGCGGATTTGCGCGAGGCGATGGGCAAGCTGCGTCTCAACGATGCGAGCTTCTCGTTCGAGATGGAGACGTCTGCAGCGCTGGGCTTGGGCTTCCGCTGCGGCTTTCTCGGGCTACTGCATCTCGAAATCGTCACCGAGCGCCTTGAGCGCGAGTTCAACCTCGACCTGATCACGACGGCTCCGAGCGTCATCTACAACATCTACCTCACCGACGGCACGATGCTGGAGATGCACAACCCCGCCGATATGCCGGCGACGACACGCATCGACCGAATCGAGGAGCCGTGGATCAAGGCGACGATCATGGTGCCGGACGAGTATCTCGGCAGCGTGCTCAAGCTCTGTCAGGACCGGCGCGGCCGCCAGAAGGAGCTCACCTATGCGGGCAACCGCGCCATGCTGGTTTATGAGCTACCGCTCAACGAGGTGGTTTTCGACTTTTATGATCGCCTCAAATCGATCAGCAAAGGCTATGCCTCGTTCGACTACAGCATCATTGGCTACGAAGAGAACGACCTCGTGAAGCTGTCGATCCTCGTCAACGACGAGCCGATCGATGCGCTATCGATCATCGTACACCGCACGCGGGCCGAGAGCCGCGGTCGCGCCATGTGCGAAAAGTTGAAAGAGCTTATCCGACCGCATTTGTTCAAGATCCCGATCCAGGCGGCCATCGGTGGCAAGGTCATCGCCCGCGAAACCATCAGTGCGCTGCGCAAGGACGTGATCGCCAAGTGCTACGGTGGCGACATCTCGCGCAAGCGCAAGCTCCTGGAGAAGCAGAAGGCCGGCAAGAAGAAGATGCGCGAGTTCGGCAAGGTGGAGATTCCTCAGGAAGCCTTCATCGCCGCGCTCAAGATGGAAGAAAACTGAGTAGCCATCGTCTCCTCCAAGCCCTTCGACACGCGTTCGCCTCCCTCTCGCCACTTGCGCGCCACGCGCTGCTGCCATCTAGGGCAGCAGTTTGCGCGGGGCTGTGTCTAAGACACTCGGCCGCGGCATTACCTTGAGCGAAGGAGACAACAATGAAGCGCGTGAACTCGATCGTCGCGTCGGTCGTCTGCGCTGCGGTCGTCGTGCCGCTGCTGCCGGTAGGCGCAGCGCAAGCGGCGCCGTGGGCCAAGCCGTCATTCACAGTTGGCGACAGCAACGTAACTTTGGTCGACCGACGCGGTCGTCGGCACCACCATCATCATCATCGCCGCGGCGGTGGTCCCGGTGCAGCCGCAGCGATCTTCGGCGGTATCATCGCCGGCGCGCTCATCGCTTCGGCGATCCGCGAGGGCCGTGCCGACGACCGCGATATGCGCCGCTGCGAGGAGGATTTCCACTCATTCGACCCGCGCACCGGCACGTACATCAACCGCTACGGCGAGGAGCGCGTCTGCCCGTACCTGCGCTGAGCGCAGCGGCCACAGGCAATCGAATTTTCGAGGCGTCGGCAAAAATGTCGGCGCCTCGTCGCATTTTTACGACGCGTACGGCGCATCGCCGCAGCATGTTAACCTTGCCCAAATCTTACCACACGGCGGGGCACAGTCGCGCGCAACCCGGCGGTCGTCTCTGCTGACGATCACTTCGTAACCGCGACATACAGGGCGCGGTTGCCGGGGACTGAACAGCGACGCGATCTCGGGGGCTGGCTCATGCGGCTTCCGGTGCAGAGCGCGCTGGGTTTCAAAAGTGGGCGCAGGGGCGCCCGAAATCTCAAAATACCAGGAGTGATCATGATCAAGCGGCTCTCAACCGCAGCGATCTGCGTTGCGCTCGTGTCTGCATTCAACCCGGCTCAGGCCGCGCCCGACCGCGCTTCGGATGACATCAAGCAAACCGACGTGGCCAAGGCGCCCGATTTCAGACGTCCCGAGGCAAAAGAAGCTCCACGCGTGTCGGATGCCAAGGGGGCTCCGCGCAAGTGCCTCACGAAGGCTGCCCGCGATCTTCTCGAGAAGGTCGAGGCGCGCTTCGGACCGGTGCGGGTGATCTCCACCTGCCGTCCGGGTGCGCGCATCGCGGGGTCGGGGCGCATCTCTCGTCACGCCAGCGGTAACGCCGTCGATTTCGACGCCGGTAAGCGCAAGGGGGCCATCATCAACTGGCTCGTGGCGAACCATAAGAAGGGTGGCACCATGACCTATGCCGACATGAGCCACATCCATATCGACATCGGCCCGCATTTCGTGTCGCTGGCCGGTGGGCGCAAGACAGCCAGCCGAAGCCGTAGCTCGAGCCAGCGCTACGCCGACTCCGGGCGCCGTTCCTACCGCGGTTCGTCGCGGTCGAGCCGTTCGCGTTACGAAGTGGCGTACGAACGCGGCTATGCCAGTTCCGGCTATGGAGGCGGGTCGCGCATGGGCCGCTACACGAACGGCTACGCTGCCCTCTATCGGTAAGCGGCCCTGCCGGCCGCCTGCATAAGAGCGGTGGGTACGAGTTGGGGTGCCGGGCGGGTCCGTCCGGCACCTTTTTCCGTCCGTGTGTGCCGTGGCGGGCTTGCCGGGCGACGCCTTGCTGGATCAACACGCCGTAAAAATGCCGCGATCCGGCGGCGGCTGCCCGCTCGCGTATGGTTACAACCTAACTCCCGGATGCCGCGACAACCCGCGGAAATACTAGGGTTTAAAGGCCAAAATGCTCAGCGCGTTTAACCTGGAATAGGAAGATGAGAGCGGGGCATCGCTGCCTTGCCTTTCCCCAAGTGGCGGTCCATATAGGGCCGATCGAACACGCCTTGGTTTACTCTGCGACGGCGCTATGCGCCGACACTAGACGTCTCCATCGCGCGATTTGATGTCCCTTCGGCATCCGTCGACGGGGAGATTGCCTAATGGCTTTGGAGAGACTTGATGGCAAACGGCACTGTGAAGTGGTTCAACGGCCAAAAGGGCTACGGCTTCATCCAGCCGGATGAAGGCGGCAACGATGTTTTCGTGCACATCTCGGCAGTTGAGCGCGCTGGCCTTTCGACACTGCGCGAAGGTCAGAAGATTGCTTACGAGACCGAGACCGGTCGCAACGGCAAGATCGCTGCAGTAAATCTGCGCCCGATGTAAGAACCGCGGATCATTTCCGCTTGATAGGGGAGCAGGCGCGTCTGCTCCCCTACCATTTGTAGACAACGATATTGCGCCGCGGAGACGTTCGCGGCTGCGGCCAAGCAAGGAACCGAATGGCCAAAGAAGAGATGCTTGAGTTCGAAGGCGTGGTGGACGAGGTGCTTCCCGATGCACGCTGCCGCGTCAAGCTCGACAACGGTCATGAGGTGATCGCATACACCTCAGGACGCATGAAGAAGAATCGCATTCGCATCCTGGCCGGAGATCGCGTCACCATCGAGATGACGCCTTACGATCTCACGAAGGGACGCATCAACTTCCGTCACAAGGACGTGCGCTCGGGCCCGTCATCGCCTCCGCCGCAGCGCCCCGGTGGACCTGGAAGCAACCGTCGGCGCTGATCAGCTGCGACGAAGCTCAGTTTCGAATTCTACCTCAGCGCCGCCCTCGTAGCGGCGCTGTTTCGTTGTGCGAGGCTATCCATCCGGCCTTCAGGTTTGTGTTGATGGTTGTATGACGGCTCCATGATTCAGCCAGCACTACGCCATGCGACTCAGTCAGCACTGGTCGCATGTATGCTTCTATCCCCTACTGGCTTACACGCCGTCCGGTGGCTTCTGCGCTGGTCGGCGTTGTTGCACTCTCCGTGGTCGGCTTGGCTGCGCGCGATGGGAATGCGCGCCCGTCCCTTGAAGAACGGCACGACCTGACTGGCACTGCGGCGGTCGTGGATGGCGACACCATCGAAATCGATGGTCGCCGCGTTCGGCTCGAGGGCATAGACGCGCCCGAATCCGGACAATCCTGTGCCCGTGCCGACGGTCGTTCCTGGAATTGCGGTGCCGCTTCCGCCGATGCGTTGGCAAAGCTCGTTGCCAAGCGTCGGGTCGCGTGTGCCGATCACGGGGCCGACAAGTATGGTCGCATGCTGGGCGTCTGCTTCGTAGATGGTGTCGACATCAACGCCCAAATGGTGCGCACCGGCATGGCGTGGGCTTTCGTGAAGTACTCGAAATCATATGTGACCGAAGAGGCCGAGGCCCGATCCCAGCAAGCGGGCATCTGGCAGGGTGAGGCGCAGCCTGCCTGGGCCTATCGGGAGACACGTTGGGCAGGCGCCGAGCAGGTTGCCCCCAGCGGGTGCGCCATCAAGGGCAACATCACCTCGAACGGGCGCATCTACCACATGCCGTGGAGCACCTGGTACGCGAAGGTGAAGATCGACTTGGACCGGGGCGAACGCTGGTTCTGCAGCGAGGACGAGGCTGCCGGCGCAGGTTGGCGCCCGGCCCAAACCAATTAAAATTCCCGGCCCTATGTAGGACATTCGACTTAACGATCCTGAAGGGCGCACGCGCTTAGGCTCACCCCAATCGAAAGGGGTGAGCCTTTGGCACACGTCAAACTATCCAAGCTTTTGACAAGCATTGGCGCCCACCCCTGGGCTAGCCTGCGCGACTTCGCCGTGCTGTCGGGGATCCTGCTCTTTAGCGTGCTGATTGCGACGCATTACGATGTCTTTTCCTTTTTTGCGTCGCTTGCCGCTCCGCCGCGCCAAATCTCCCCTGCAGAGGCAACGCTGCTCGGCTGCCTAGGTGTCTCATGCGTGTGGATTTTCATATCGCGCCGCCTTGCCGACGATGAGAGCGACGCAGCAATAGATCCCCGGCAGATCGCATCGCAGCTGCGCGAGTTGCGCGAGCTGGCCATGCAGGATCCGCTCACCAGCCTGCCGAACCGCCGGGTGCTGACCTCGGCGATCGAGACGGCAATGATGTCGTTACCGGTGGGCGCACGCGCACATGCCGTGTTCATGCTCGATCTCAATGGCTTCAAGAAGGTCAATGACGGCCACGGACACGCCGTCGGCGATCAGGCGCTGCAGGCTGTCGTCGAGCGGTTTCGCCGCGTCACGCGTTCGCATGATCTTTTGGCACGTCTCGGCGGCGACGAGTTTGCGCTGCTTGCCCGCAACGTCGACGTGGCAACGGCGCAGGCCATCGGGATGCGCTTCATCAATGCCTTGGATCGCGACATCCGCACCGACGAGACGACGCACAAGATTGGCGTCGCGATCGGCGCTGCGTTATTTCCGACTGATGGCGGGACGGCGGAGCAGCTTTTGCGGCATGCCGACCTCGCCATGTACCGCGCCAAAATGGAGCCCCACTCGGCGCTCGTTTTCTTCCACTCGCTCACCGAGCATCGCGCCTCGGCTTGATCCGCCGCGCGTCAGTCGCCGAGCCGGGAAAATGTGTACGAGCCCTGAACGAGTAGTGCGGCCTGCTCGACGCTGTACCGCATCGGCACCAGCTCCTGGCCTCCGAAGTTCACCATTCCGTCCGCTGTCCACATCGCCCAGTACCGTCCGCCTACGCCGAGCTTGAACGTGTCGGTCAACGCGTAGCTGACGATCAGCTCGAGCTGTGTCCCGGTTCCGTTCGCCCATTCCGGCGATACGAGCGAGCGCAGTATGTGATCGTCGACCCCGTCGAAGCGCACATAGGGCAAGTAAGCCGCATCGGCGCTGACGGTTATTCCAGGCACGATCTCGAAGTCGACGGCCACACCCAGCCGCAGGGCTTGCCAGCGGTCGTCTTCCTCAATCGCCGCCGTCGAGAACGGAATCGGCGCCGGTGTGCAATCCGAATGCGGATTGGCAATCTGTACGCAGCCGTAGCCCGTCATCTTCTGCTTGAAGATGCTGTAGCCGACGAAGGGCGCCGCGCGCACGCCGCTGCTGTTCCACAGGTCGTAGCCCACATCTATGATGCCGTAGCGAATTTCATCATCGACCTTCGAGTAAGTGTTCGAGTATGGGACGAAGGTCGCGAACGGCAGCTGCCAGTCCTCGTCGTTGAGCTTGCCTTGACCGTTGCCGAAGCCGACGAAGCCTTTAGCCATCAGACCGAACGAAGTGTCGAAGCGCGCGAAGACTTCCGCGCCGTTGGTGTCGTTATCGCTGTAGGTCAGGCGCGATGCAGCCGAGCCAGTGCCTAGGCCCGTGATACCGAGGTCCTTTTGGAATCGCCCCCAGCCGTAAACGTAACGGAGCCCTACCTCGACGCTCGTGTCGGCGAGCGGGCTGAGTGAAGGCTGCGATTCCCAGGCGTCGGCCGAGGGCGTATCCGCGAGGTGATAATTTACGCCGATCTTGAACAGGTGCATTTCAGGTGAGTAACGGGTGGCTACCGAGGGCACACCGACGAGGGCGTTGGGGTCGCCGCTTGGCACCGGCTGGTATCCGCTCGGCGCCGTCGACAGGCCACCTTTCTCGAAAGAGACGAAATCGTATTCGGCTTTCCATGACCAACGAGAGGAGACGGCACGCTCAATGCCAGCCCCAAGCATCCACCCCCAAAGCGTTTCGTTGCTGCCCGTCGCGGGGTAGCCTGATCCGCCCCCGGCCGAGGCTCTCAGGTCGCCGCTGATCCACGCTGATCCAGCCTTGCCGTAGAGCAGCGTGCCCCCGTCGGCGCCGATCAGCCAGCCCGCTCTGCCAGCCACGGTGCCTAGCGTGTTTGTCTGCACGCGGCAGTCGGCGCTGATGAAGAATCCGGAATAGGCAAAGCAGGTGTTGGTGCCGAAGGCATCCGTCCAGCTCAACTCTGCCTCTACGCCGAGGACGGTAGCGCCGGACTGCCAGTTGTAGCCAGCCTGCCCGCCGATAATGGGCCCGGGCGATCGAACGACATCCCCATAGATCGAGGCGCCGAACGGGTCGTGCACGTCGGTGAGTTGAAGACCGCCGCCCAGGTGCGCACCGAGATAGAAGCCGCTCCAGTCGTATCGGATGGGAAGGTCGCCGCCGGCGAGCGCTTGGCTGGAAGCGTATGCCGCTACGGCGCAAGCGCATGCGACCGTCGTTCTGTAGAAGGCCATAGGCTCCCCCTTCCCTCGGCCGAACGATATTCAATGATTCGCGTCGTCCACATAACCGCAGGCTCCTGCGGGCGGGGTGGGGAGCCGCCTTTGCACAGGGGTCCGCCTGGCGGCGCTAGGTTAACCAACGGGTGGCGACGTCAAGCCCTCACCGGCCGCCGCCGACTTGTGCTTGGGAACGGTATGCTAGTCTCCGGTGGTGCAGCCGAAGTGCAGACCAATGAGCGCCGACACCAAATCCTCATCCCCCACCCCCGAGCAGGATGCGCAGGCGGAAGTTCAGCAAGAGCTTCTGCGCTCGCAGTCGCGGATCGCAGCGCTGCTGGCGATCGCTGCGGATTCCATCATTTCGCTCGACGAACGGTTTTGCATCACTCTGTTCAACGAGGGTGCGGAAATCATGTTCGGCTATGATGCATCGGAGGTTCTGGGACACCCGATCGACATGCTCATTCCGGTCCGCTTCCGGGATCGGCACGCTCACGACGTGCGCGGTTTCGCCGGCTCCTCGGTTGCAGCGCGGCGCATGGGCGAGCGCCAGGAAATCTACGCCCTGCGCAAGGACGGCAGCGAGTTTCCCGCCGAGGCGTCGATCGCCAAGCTCGATGCCGGAGACGAGCGCATCTATCTCGCCGTTGTGCGCGACGTCACGGAGCGAAAACAGGCTGAGGCTCTTCTCGCACGCAGCAATGCCGAGTTGGAAGAGCGCGTCATGCAGCGAACAACAGCGCTGCAGGAGGAGATCCGGCGCCGCGAGGAAACTCAGGCCGCGCTCATTCAGGCGCAGCGCATGGAAGCTTTCGGGCAGCTCACTGGCGGCATTGCGCACGACTTCAACAATCTGCTGACCATCGTGTCAGGCAACCTCGAGCTGCTGTCGGCTGAGATAACCGCGGAGGATCAGCTCGATCTTCTCGGCCGCGCAGCAGATGCGGCGCAAATGGGTGCGCGTCTGACGTCGCGTCTTTTGACATTCTCCCGGCGTCGAAGGCTGGAGCCGGTGATAGTAAATCTCAATGATCTCGTACTCGGTATCGCCGAGCTGCTGAAACGTTCGCTCGGGGAGCAGGTCGGCCTGACCACGATGCTGGCTGGAGCGCTGTGGCCCTCGCGCGTGGACCCAAGCGAGGTGGAAAATGCGGTGCTCAACCTTGCCATCAATGCGCGCGATGCGATGCCCAAGGGTGGGAAGCTGGTCATCGAGACGCGCAATGTTTCGGTTGGGGAGGCGCCGCGTGACGGCGAGCCGACACTGCCAGGCGACTACGTGATGATCTCCGTCAGCGACACCGGCCTCGGTATGAGTGAAGAGACCAAGCACCGCGCGCTGGAGCCGTTCTTCACCACCAAGGGCGGCCACGGGACAGGTCTCGGGCTATCCACGGTCTATGGCTTCGCGCAACAGTCCGGTGGACACGTCAGCATTCAGAGCCAGGTCGGAGAAGGCACGACGATCAGCCTCTACCTTCCACGTGCGCAGGGCGAAAGGCGTCCGGTTTCTGAGGCGAAATCGCCGCCGGTTCCGCTTTCGGAAAACTGCGAGACGGTGCTTGTCGTCGAAGATAATCCGGAGGTTCGCGAGCTGACCCTGCAGCGGGTCGAGGGTCTCGGCTACGTAACCCAGGAGGCGAGCAACGTTGCAATAGCGCAGCGCCTTCTCGAAACTTCCTTGGATATTCAGCTCGTCTTCAGCGACGTCATCCTGGGTGACGGAATGACCGGGGTCGACCTCGCTCGTTGGGTGCGCGCCAACTTTCCGCATATTCCCGTATTGCTGACGACTGGCTATGCGGGAGAGGCGGAGAGTGAGGAAGGCGAGTTCGCTATCCTGCGCAAGCCCTACACACGGCTCGAGCTGGCGGTCGCGCTGCAGAAGGCCTTGACCGGCGCGCGGGTTTAAACGGCTTTGACCTGAGGAGCGAAAACGTATCCGACGCCGCGCACGGTCTTGACGATCTGCGGCAGCTCGTTGCCTCGCTCGATCTTCTTGCGCAGCCGCGCCACCAGTCCATCGATCGATCGGTCAAGTGGCGTCCAGTCCTGGCCCTTCAGCAGATCCATCAGGTCGTCGCGTGACAGGACGCGGCCGGGGCGCTCCACGAGCACTTTGAGAAGATTGAACTCAGCAGTGGTCAACTCCGTGCGCTCGCCGGCGGGATCCTTCAATTCGCGGCGGGTGGGGTCGAGCGTCCAACCGTCGAACACGAAACGGCGTCCACTGGTAACGGTAGCCGGCTCAGTCTGCTGTGCGTCGTCGGACGCCGCCGACGGGCCGCCGGCATAGCGGCGAAGCACGGCCCGTACGCGCGCTAGGACCTCGCGCATATGAAATGGCTTGGCGATATAGTCGTCTGCGCCGAGTTCCAGGCCGACCACACGGTCGATCATGTCGCCCTTACCGCTTATCATGACGATCGGTATGTTCCGCTTGGCGCGAATTTCGCGGGCCAGCGTGAACCCGTCCTCGCCGCCGAGTTTCAGGTCGAGCGTGATGAGATCGGCAGCCCGCTCGCTTAACATGGCAGCCAGCTCGGCGCCGTCGCTCGCCTCCGAAACCCGATAGCCATCCTGCTCGAATGCCTTGCGCAGAAGCGCCCGAACTTCCTCCTCGTCGTCGACAACGACTATGTGGGGGGCTGGGGCGGACATCCTTGCTGGACTCTCTGGTTAACGGAAATCGGCTTCTCTCGTGACGGTCGCGATAAATCGCGGTCCCTTCCCCGATACAGTCCGTCACAAAATCTCACAAGACCTGCATAGCGCGGTTTCCCGACGCTGTTTCTATCCCGGTGCTTTCAGAGGAAGGGATGGCCATGCTGGGGATGAACCAACTTGCAGATCACGCAACAGAGTACGGGCCGGTTGGCGCAACAAACATCACCCTGGAAAAGACGCTCCCTTTTGCGCCCCGCTTGCGTGGGCAGGTTTCCCGCGTTCTGCAGGCCCGCGAGCACGTCTTCTTCGAGGGAGATCGCAAGGACCAGGTCCATCAGGTCGAGAGCGGTGCTGTTTGCCTATACAAGACCTTGTCGGACGGCAGACGCCAGATCCTCGATTTCGCCTACCCCGGCGACCTGATTGGTCTCGGCTCGGGTGACGAGCATTCCTACGGGGCGCAGGCGATCATGTTGACGCGGCTGCATGCCATCCCCGCCAACCGCCTGCACGAGATGGCCTGTGCCGATCCGCAGATCAGCATGCAGCTATACAGGGCGCTGTCGCAGCAGTTGCGGGCGGCGCGGGACCTTCTGGTTACGGTCGGCCAGCGCAATGCCACGGAACGTCTCGCCGCCCTTCTGTGTGCCCTCTCGCGCAATAACGAGCGCAACGGAAGCAACCCGCTGCGCGTTGCCATCCCAATGACACGGGCTGACATCGCCGACTTCCTCAGCCTGACGATCGAGACCGTGAGCCGCACGTTCACCAAGCTGCGGCAGATGGGGTACATCGATCTGGCGCAGGCCTCTCTCGTCATCATCCGTGATCTCCGTGCCTTGGAGAAGCTCGCTGCAGGGAGCGTCGAGTGACACAACTCGCGCTATTGCGGAGGGGCGACCACATGGCTGGCGACATTGGGGCGCAACAGCAGAAATACTGGTATGCCGTCGCTGTCTTTCGCGATGGTTCGGAAGTCAGGATGTCGATGCAGCAGCTTTGCGCTGGCGCGTTTGACAGGGCGGACGTGCTCATTCTTTGCAAGGAGACGATGCCGTCCCAGCTCGACGGTGATGGAGCGTTGCCTCCGGCGCTCAACTCGTTTTTGCATGCGATGAACGGCAACGGCGCCGATGGCCACAGCACGGGTAGCAGCGCCCGTGACCAATCACGAATTTATTCGCACCTTCTGCGCGACGTCGCGGAGGGCGCCACCGTGCTCATCGCCAGCGCGACGAGTGCGGAGCAGCAGCTCGAGGGCGCCCGATTGCTTCTGCGCGGCAACAGCGAGTGCGTCGTGACGCACGAGATCGTCGACCGAAAGAGCAATGTCGGTTAAGTCGGTTTCTCGCCAACGAAACGCGACGGACCGATGACCATACGCAATCTCGAAAAGCTGCTTTCGCCCGGTTCCTTGGCCCTGATCGGAGCGAGCACCAAGGCCGGCAGCGTAGGCGGCATCGTCGCCAGCAATCTCATGCAGGGCGGCTTTGCCGGGCCGATATGGTTCGTCAACCCGCGGTACAGTGCGATAGACGGCGTTGCTTGCCATCCGACCGTGGCGCAACTTCCCGAGGCGCCGGATCTTGCGGTCATTGCGACGCCGCCCACAACGGTGCCCGATCTCATCCACGAACTGGGCAAGAAAGGTACGCGTGCCGTCGTCGTGATTTCGGCGGGCGTCACCGGAGAATTGCGCCAGCGAATGCTTGATGCGGCGCGGCCTTTCTGCTTGCGCATCGAGGGACCGAATTGCATCGGATTGATGCTGCCGGCGCTGGGTGTGAACGCAAGCTTCTGTCATCGGATGCCGGCGGCAGGCGATCTTGCGTTTCTTTCCCAGTCGGGTGCGCTCATCACGGCAGTGGTCGACTGGGCGAGCAATCGCGGCGTGGGCTTCTCGCAGGTCGTTTCGCTCGGCGACATGGCCGATGCGGATTTCGGCGACTTCCTCGACTATCTTGCCGGCGATCAGCACAGCCGCGCCATTCTGCTCTACATGGAGCAGCTGACGCAGGCGCCGAAGTTCATGTCGGCGGCACGCCGGGCCGCGCGCTCCAAACCGGTGATCGTTCTGAAGACAGGCAGACATGCGAGCGCCGCCAAGGCCGCCATGTCGCACACCGGCGCATTGGCCGGATCCGATGCCGCCTACAATGCGGCTTTCCGCCGATCCGGCTTGCTGCGCGTCATCGAACTGGAAGAGCTGCTCGAAGCGGCGGAGATTTTATCTTCGCCGCCGCGCTTTGCCGGCGATCGGCTGACCATCGTCACCAATGGCGGCGGTGCCGGCGTCCTCGCCGCCGATACGCTCGCGGACCTCAACGGCAGGCTCGCCGATCTTGCGCCTAAG